>Ga0307477_10003392_pt1 | contig 11890 bp, 13 predicted proteins | sample atmos_gasesECM2C_FD_203316 | JGI IMG/M metagenome (GOLD analysis project Ga0307477, IMG submission 203316) | Hardwood forest soil microbial communities from Morgan-Monroe State Forest, Indiana, United States - atmos_gasesECM2C_515 | ecosystem: Environmental > Terrestrial > Soil > Temperate...
CCGCGCCCGCGGCCGCGCGCTGGACCGCCGCCACGAACTCGTCAGCCAGGGCGGGTGGGAGCCTCTCGAGGTGATAGTTGAGGAGCACGGTGCGCAGGAAGGCGGCCGGGTCGTGAGGGTCCACCGGGCGCGGCTCGAGCCAGCACCGGACCGCCTCGAAGCCGGCCGCGTGTAGGCGCCGCTCGGTGTCGGCGGAGGAGGCGTAGTGCCAGGGGGAGCCCATGCCGCGCAGGTGGCTGGCGTAGGGCTCGCGCTCGGCCACCGTGTCCACCTTGGCCCGGAAGGCCGCGATGTTGCCGTGGCCGCCGCACTGGGCCACCAGCCGGCCGCCCGGGCGGAGCACGCCGCGCAGGCTGGCGAACAGGCGCTCGTGGTCGGCGATGTGGTGGAACACCGCGCAGGAGAAGATCGCGTCCACCCGCTCGCCTAGGCCCAGATCGAGCAGGTCCCCCTCCAGCACGGTGGCCGAGGAGCCGAGCGTCTCGCGGGCGCGGGCCACCATCGATGCCGCGCTGTCCACCGCGACCACCCGGCCCCGGGGCAGGCGCGCCACCAGCAGCCGCGTGACCCGCCCGCTCCCGCACCCCGCGTCGAGCACGGTCTCGTCGCCGCCCAGGGCCATGCGGTCGATCACCTCGCGCCCCCACTCCTCCTGGGGCCCGGCCACCCGGTGGTAGGTGTCGGCGTCCCAGTCGCGCAGGGTGGCGGGCGGGGAGGAGCTCGCGGCGCTCGCGGCGCGCTCGGCGCTCACAGCGCGGTGGTGACCGGGCCCGCCCGCTCGCGCTCGCGCTCGTAGGCGTCGATGAGCCCGGATTGCTTCAGGGTCAGCCCGATGTCGTCGAGCCCGTTGAGCAGGCGGTACCTGATCTCCGGGTCGATCTCGAACGGCACGCGGCGCCCGTCGAAGCGCACCTCCTGGGCCTCGAGGTCGATCTCGCCCCGGCCCGCGCGCCCCAGCGAGCGCACGTCCTCCTCGTCGAGGGTCACGGGGAGGAGCCCGATCTTGGTGCAGTTCGAATAGAAGATGTCGGCGAAGCTGGGGGCCACGATGGCCTGGAACCCGTAGTCCTGGAGGGCCCAGGGGGCGTGCTCGCGCGAGGAGCCGCACCCGAAGTGCCGCCCGGTGGCGAGGATCGGGTTCGCGGGGAGGTCCCAGCCCGGCTCCTTGGCCCAGTCGTGGAACAGGAACTGGCCGAATCCGGTCCGCTCCACCCGCTTGAGGAACTGCTTGGGGATGATCTGATCGGTGTCGACGTCGGCGCGGTCGAGCACGCTGACCGGACCGGTGATGAGGGTGACGGCATCCATCAGGCGGGGACCGGGTGGGGGGTTTGGTTGCGATCCCAGTCGCGGATGTCCACGAAGTGCCCCTCGATGGCGGCGGCCGCGGCCATCTCCGGCGACACCAGATGGGTGCGCCCGCCCCGTCCCTGCCGGCCCTCGAAGTTACGGTTCGAGGTGGAGGCGCAGCGTTCGCCGGGGCTGAGGATGTCGGGGTTCATGCCCAGGCACATCGAGCACCCCGCCCCGCGCCAGTCGAAGCCGGCGGCCCGGAAGACCTCGTCCAGGCCCTCGGCCTCGGCCTGGGCCTTGACCTGGGCCGAGCCCGGCACGACCATCGCGTGCACCTCGCTCGCTACCTGGCGGCCGCGGACCACGGCGGCCGCGGCGCGCAGGTCGCCGATGCGCGAGTTCGTGCACGAGCCGATGAACACCCGGTCGAGCCTTATCTCCTGCATCGGGATCCCGGGGTCCAGGGCCATGTAGGCCAGGGCCCGCTCGTCGCCCTCCGAGCGGGGCTCCGGCACGCTCCCGGTGACCGGCACCACCATGCCGGGGTTGGTGCCCCACGTGACCTGGGGCGACAGCTCGTCCGCGCGCACCACCACCTCGCGGTCGAAGCTCGCCCCGTCGTCGGTGCGCAGCGTCCGCCACGCCTCGATGGCCGGCTCGAGCTCCGCCCCCTGGGGGGCCCCCGGACGCTCGCGCTCCTCGAACCAGGCGAACGTCGTCTCATCCGGCCCGATCATGCCCGCGCGGCCGCCCCCCTCGATGGTCATGTTGCACACGGTCATGCGCCCCTCCATCGACAGGCGCTCGATGGCGGGACCGGAGTACTCGACCACGTGGCCGACCGCTCCGTCCACCCCCATCTGCCCGATGGTGCCCAGGATCAGGTCCTTGGCCGTGACCCCGAACCCGAGCTCGCCCTCGTAGCGCACCACCATCGACCGGGGCCGGGACTGGGCCAGGCACTGGGTGGCGAGCACGTGCTCGACCTCGCTGGTCCCGATCCCGAAGGCCAGCGCGCCGAAGGCGCCGTGGGTGGCCGTGTGGGAGTCCCCGCACACGATGGTCATGCCGGGCTGGGTGATCCCCAGCTCGGGGCCGATGACGTGCACGATCCCCTGGCGGTCCGACCCGAGCGAGTACACCGGGATGCCGAACTCGGCGCAGTTGCGCTCCAGGGTCTCGACCTGGACGCGCGAGAGCTCGTCGCGGATGCGGGCCGCCACCGGCGTCCCGTCGGTGGGCACGTTGTGGTCGGCGGTGGCCAGAGTCCGGTCCGGCCTGCGCACCCCGCGGCCGGCGAGGCGGAGGCCGTCGAAGGCCTGGGGGCTGGTCACCTCGTGGACCAGATGGAGGTCCACGTACAGCAGCCCGGGGGCCACCTCGTGGGCGTCCCAGATCTTCTCGAACATGGTCCTGGGGGCGTCGTTCATCGGTGTCCTCTGGATCTAGTCGGTCGCTCGAACCTCGATCGGCGCGATCGGTCGGTCAGCTCCTGCGCAGCCCGGCCGTGACTACGGCCAGAAACGTGGCCGGACCGGGGCCGGGGTTCTCGAAGTGGTGGGGAAGATCGGAGTCGAAGGTCACGCAGTCGCCCGGGGCCAGGTGATGGCGCTCGCCGTCGCATACCAGGACCGGCTCACCCTCCTGGATCAGCGCGCTCTCGCGTGAGCCGGGCTCGTGCATGGGCGGATCGTCGGGCCCGCCGGTAGCCGCCCCCGGGGCCAGCTCGTGCCAGGAGAGCTCGGCCCGCTGGCCGGGACGGGGTGGGGTGAGGACCTCGAAGCGGTGCCCGTCGGGCCCCGCCCCCCCGGTGCGCCGCTCGGCGGCGCGGACCACGGTCACCGCGCCTCCCTCGTCGAGCCGTAGGAGCTGGGAGAGGCTCAGCTCGAGCCCGGCCGCGATGCGGGTGGCCACCGCGAGCGTGGGGCTGGTCTCCCCCCGCTCGACCTGCGAGAGCATGGGGGCGCTGACCCCGCTGCGCTCGGCCAGGTCGCGCAGCGAGAGCCCCATCCCCTCGCGCAGGGCACGGACCCGGGGGCCGATGTCGAGGGGGGCCGCGCCGGGCGAGGGGGGCTCGACCGGCCGGATCGGGCCTTGGCCGGCCGCTTGGGGGCGCGTGGACGAGGTTGCAGCCATAGCGTACGAGCGTACGTTATCACGTACAGGCCGACCGGCGGAGAGGCGTTGCATTTACGCAGCAGGATTACCCCGGCCGGCGCGCGGTGCCCCGGTGCGCCCGCTCGCGCCGACGGCGCCTGTGCGCAAGCGAGGACTCAAACCGGGCGCTTGCACGACCGCTTGCAAGCGAAGGTGCAACGGTCGGAGTGTCGACGGGGCGCTGGTAGGGTCGCCGCCGCCCGAGGTCCCGGCACCGTGCCGCAAGCAGGGGACCTGCCGCAGGAACGCGGGGCGAACGGAGCCTCCCGGCCCCGGAGCACCCGCGCGAGCCCCGCAGCTACGACTGAGGCGTATGAAAGAGATGCTCCGGCGCGCAGTCTCCAGCCTGCCCCGCCTCCGTTTGGCGGCGACCGCCGGCGTCGCCGCGACCGCGGCGCTGCTGGCTGGGGGCGGTCCCGCCCCCCGCGCGGCCGGGCTGCAGGGCCGGATCAACGCCAAGCACACGGCCGCCCGGGCCCTTCGGCAGGGCATCGCGGCGGACAGCCAGCGCGCGCGAGTGACGGGCAGCCGGCTCAGTGCCGCCCAGAGGAGCCTGAGCGCGATTCAGAGCGAGCTCGACGCGCGCACCGCTCAGCTTGCCCAGGTCAGGTCCGCCCTCGTGCAAGCGCGCACGCGGCTCACCGAGCTCGAGAACCGCCTGCAGGAGGGCGAACTTGCGCTGGCCGCCAATCTGCGCCAGGTCTACGAGGGCGATCGTCCGGATTGGATGACGGTCGTGTTCGAGGCCAAGGGCTTCGCCGATCTGCTCGAACGGCTCCAGTTCCTTCAGCGCATCCGCAGCCAGGACGTCAGCGTGGTCCGCTACGTGCACGTCACCCGGACCGAGGTGCTGGCCCAGGCCAGCCGGCTCGGCGTCCTCGAGGTCCGCGATCGGCGCCTGGCCGCAGTCGTGCTCGGCCGGCGCAACCAGGTCGCGGCCGCGCGCACGGCGCTTGCCCGTGAGCGCCTGTCCGCTCTGAGCCGGCGCGCACGCAAGGCGGCCCGGCTGCAGAAGCTGCGCCACCAGCTGGCCAGGCTCGAGGCCCGCCAGGCCAGGGTCGCGCGCTCGGCCAACGGAATCCACCTGGCTACCGGCGGCGCCGTTCAGCCGCCGGCCGGCGCTCCTGTGGCGGTCGCGCGGGTGATCGCCGCCGGGAACGCCATCGCTGGCCTGCCGTATCGCTACGGCGGGGGCCACGGGTCGTTCCACGACCAGGCCTACGACTGCTCCGGATCGGTCAGCTACGCGCTCGCGGCCGCCGGCCTGCTGAGTGCTCCGCTCGACTCGACCGGGTTCGAGAGCTGGGGTCAACCGGGGCCGGGACGCTGGATAACCGTCTACGCCAACGCCGGGCACGCGTTCATGGTCGTCGCCGGCTGGCGCTTTGACACGAGCGACCTCGGCAGTGGGACGCGCTGGTCGCAGAGCCAGCGCAGCACGGGCGGCTTCACCGCCCGCCACCCGCCGGGGCTCTGACCGCGGCCCGAGCGCCCCGGGCCCGGGCCCGGCTCAGCCCGCGCGCGACACGAAGCTCGCGAGCGCCGCGGCCTCTTCGGCCGCGAGCTTCTCGAACCGCAGCGAGTACGTCTGGCGGGCGTACTCGCGCAGCACCCGCGCCTCGCCCCGCACGGCCCCGGCCAGCCCGTCGAGCGAGAAGTCGAACGCGACCACCTCGTCCACCGCCAGCGGCCTGGCCGTGGCCACCCGCATCCCCCCCGCGCCCAGGTCGAGCGTGCGTCCCACCACCGGATTGCCCCTCCCCCGGGACAGGGTCAGCTCCACCTCGGCCACCACCCGCGCCGACGCGCGGCGCTCGGGCTGACGGGTGATGGTCGGCGCCGGCATCTCGGGTCGCGATCGCGCGGTTGGAGCGGAGTTCTACCGCCCGGCCCGGCGCAGCGTGCGCGCGAGCCTGGCCCGGGTGGAGATGGCCCGGCGGTCGTAGACGGCCAGGAACCGGACCCGGCCCCGCCGCAGCCCCACGATCACGGGCGACCCGGCCCGGAGCGCGAACACGCGCGTGCGAGCCTGGCGCAGGAGGAACCGCGCCCGCGGGAAGCGGCGGTGAAAGACGCCGGCCGCCACGGCCCGGCCCACCCCGCCCGTCTCATACCCGGCGTTGGTGGTCAGGACCATCACCGCGCCCGAGGTGCGAGCCAGGCGGGTGCCGGGGAGGAACCCGATCAGGTACTTCCCCGCCCCCTGCTCGCAGTAGTGCAGGAATCCGGCCCGGATCCGCTGCGGAGGCCCGAGGGCCTGGCGCACCTGAGGCTCGCTGACGCCGAGCTCGATCGGGCCGAGGTTGCGCGCGCCCACCCCGCCGATGGCCTGCGTGCAGGCGAAGGAGGGCGCGGTGCCCAGGGCGGTCGGCTGCCCGTTCGCGCCGGGAGCTGCGTAGGTGGCCGCCGGGTGGGACTGGGCCTGCATGACACAGGCCGGATCGGTCTGCACGTCGTCGGTGAGGATGAACCCGCCCGTCCCCGGGCCGAAGTCCGGCCCCCACTGGGGCGGGAACCCGGGCAGGGAGGTGGGGTCCCCGGTGTGGCCGTTGATGTTGAAGTTGGTGACCCAGGCCCCGCCCTCTCCGGTGGCCTTGTTGAAGAAGTAATGCCCGTCCCACTGGTAGATCTCGGTGGCCCCGTTGGACTGGACCACCGAGCTGCGCCAGTGGTCACTCTGGAAGTAGAAGCACTTGGGCACGGCCAGCGCGGTTCGGGCCGGCTCCTTGGACAGGAAGTCGACCATCCCGAGCTGGTCGACGTTCTGGTGGGTCTTGTCGTACTCGATGCAGAACGGGTCGGCCTCGGGGTGGGGCACGGTGGCGCCCGTGCCGGCCTGCTGGAGCACGCACTGGAAGGGATTGACGCCGTCCCACGGCGCGGGCTGGGGACCGGTGGCGGCCAGCGCCAGGCCCGCCCCCCCGCCGCCCCCGAGCAGCAGCGCGCCGCTCGCGGCGCTCACGGCGGCCGCGGCGACAAGGGCCGTACGCCGAACCCGCCTCATCCGCCCTGCCCCTGACCGCGCCGGTGGTGACGCCGACGCCGGCGGCGCCGGCGGCGGCGGCGAAGACGGCGGGCCCCGCTCACGGGAATGGTCGTGGTGTCGTCGGGGGGCACGGGCACAACCACACGATCCTCGATTATCTCCTCCGGGATCCCCGGTCGGAACCCGGGGGGAGGCGGGGGCAGGCCCAGGCCGCCCGCGCTGGCCACCAGGGCCTCCGCGCTGCGCTCGCTCACCGCGGCGATGGTCAGCGACGGATTCACCCCGAGCGAGGTCGGGATGACCGAGCCGTCGATGCAGTACAGGCCCTCGTATCCGTATACGGCGCCGTGCGAATCGACCACCCCCAGGTCGGCGGAGTCCGCCATCCGACACCCCCCGAGCGGGTGGGCGCAGTAGGCCCCCTGGGTCTCGGTCAGCTTCATGAACTTCCCCAGCCCCTGGTAGGAGGCGATGGCCTGCATGGCCGCGTTGGCCTGCTCGCGCACCCGGATGGACTGGTCCGAGAACGCGTAGTTGAACAGGCCGACCATGACCGGGCCGGCGTCGGGCCGCTCGGCGTCGCCGGTCTGGGGGGTGGCGTAGAAGGTGCCATCGCTGGTGTCCTCGACCTGGGCCAGGAGCTCGATCCGGTTGGCCCAGTGGGCGATGGCCTGCTTCTTCGCTAGCCCCCACCACGAGGGGCCGCCCCCTCCCCGCCCGTTGTCGTAGAGGAAGTTGGTCAGGGTGGACAGGAAGATCTCCTGGAGGGTGAAGCGGGTCCCGTCGAAGCGGTTGTTCGAGCGCCCCACCCAGTAGTCATACGTCATGGTGGTGATCGGCTTGCCCTTGTAGAAGTCCTGGTAGCCGGGGAGGCCCAGCACGTCCGCGACCTTGTTGGGGTCGTACTCGATGGCGGCGATGTGGTCCCCGTTGACCCCGAGGTGCTTGCCCACCTCGCTCGACAGCGAGGGCAGGTTCTGGGCCGAGCGCATGAGGACCACCGGGCTGCCCATGGCGCCGCTGGCCAGGACCAGGACCTTGCACTCCAGCTGCACCGGCGCCCCGCTGGGCTGACGGCTGGGCGAGGGACCGTCGTTCTGGATCGGCAGGGCGGTGACCACGTAGCGGTACGGACGGGCCGAGGACTGGGTGATCGACTGCACCTCGAGGCTGGGCCGGAGCTGGATGCCCCGGCGCTGAGCCGACACCAGGTAGTTGGTGATCAGCGAGTTCTTGGCCCCGAAGATGCAGCCGGTGTGGCACCACTTGGCGTTGACGCAGCGCTGGGGGCTGATGGCCAGGGGCACGCGATCGCAGGAGTGGCCCATCGCGTTCAGGTGAGCGGCCCACAGCCCACCCGACTTGGACACCTGGTTCCAGGTAGGACGGTTGACGCGCAGGCCCAGCTCGGCCCGGGTGTAGTAGGGGTTGAGGGTCGCGCGCGAGATCGAGGCCGGCCACATGCGGCGGTCGGGGCCGTCGCCCGGATGGTGGTCGCGCCGCTCGAAGGTCTCGCGCGGCGAGCGGATCGACGCGGCCAGGTACAGGTTCGACCCCCCGCCCACCGAGTTGGCGGCCACCACCTGGGCCCCCTGGCCCTGCTCGAGCACGTACACGTCCGACAGGTGGTCGATATGCATCGACTGCTTGAAGTCGATGTGGCGGTGGTAGCGCCCGCGTTCGAGCATCACGATGCGGCTGGCGTCGACCCCCGCGGCCCGGTACAGCTCGGCCAGCCGGAAGGCGGTGATCGAGCCGCCGAAGCCCGATCCCGCGATGACCACGTCGACCTGCTCGGCCATGGTCAGGGAAGCGACCCGGCGCGCGTGATCTCGTACGAAAGGATGCGCCGGTAGGAGAAGTCGCGGTACCCGGTGGGAGCCACCCCCGGGAGCCCCATGACCCGGTAGCCGACCGCGGTGGCCGCGCTCTGGCGGGGGTCGAGCGCCGCCGCACAGAACGCGGTGAACGGAATGGCGGCGGCGGCCTCCCACACCAGCCGCGATTGGTTGCCGAAGTCCAGGCCGGCCAGGCACACCTGCACGCGCCGGTCGAACGACAGGTGCAGGAAGTCGCTCCCCTGGGAGGCGCTGCGCGACTCGAGGTCGGACAGGAAGGTGGGGGCCAGCGAATCGAAGCCGACCTCGGGGTGGTGGTAGAGCGCGAGCGCGTCGGCCTCCACCGCGCCCGGAAGCGGGTCCACCCCCGCGATGGCCAGCGGGTCGATCGCCGCCCCCGTCTCGGTGGCGGCCACCCTGCGCCCCGGGATGATGGTGTCGGAGAACGCCTGGAGGGTGGGATCGGTGGCCTGGGACGACCCGCCGCCGCCGAGACCGCCTCCGATCGGGAGCGGGACCGGGAGCTGGGCCGCGACCGGCCGGGCCGAGGCCACCAGCGCGCCCAGCGCGGCGGCCGAGGCCCGCCCCAGGAACGCGCGGCGGCTCAGCCGCTCGAGCAGGAGCGCGTGCAGGACCCGCTCGTCCCTCTCAGCTCGACCCTCTTCCGGCACTCGTCCCTCGGCTCGGTTGCGCTTGCCGCCCTCCAGTGGCGCGAGGGACGTTAGCGGCCAGGGGTTCGGGCAACAACCGGTGCCTACAACCGGGGCGGTTCGCCCCCGCTGCCCCCTACGACGCTACGCGCCCGCTGGTCCGGCAGGTCCGGACGGACCACGAAGGTCGCTCGGACCCCTCGCGTCCGTGGGGCCGGTGGGCCCCGTCGCGCCGGAGCCGCCGACACCGCCGATTCCACCGGCGGTCAGCTCGGCGAATGTGCCGAGCACCACCACCGCAGGCGGCTCGTATGGGGGCTGCGTCTTTGGCCGCGGCGCGGCCTTCTCTTCAGTCATCGACACCCTCCTCCAGAGACCGAGTACGCCGAGACGCCGCTCGCACGATCGAGACACGATAACTCCACGGAGGCTCTCCGTCGGACTCATCTACTTGTCGAGGGCCATGATCGTGTAACGCATGGCCTTTGCCGCGTTCTCGGCCTCGAGCATTTCGGTCGACCAGGCGAATTCATCGCATCCCGCGGACGCCATCAGCCGGCGCACCACCTTGAATCCGGGGGCGAGGCCCTCACTGATGTCGTCGACGACGGCGACCTCGAACCCCGTCTCTCGCGCAAGGCTCCGGTATTCATCAAGGGTGTGAGGCCGGGTGGTCAAGCCATAGCTTCGACTCACCCGCTGCACGGATTTCCAGGCCGAGCGATTCATGACCTTGGGAATCGGATCGGCGGGCAGGAAATCCGAGATCGTCAGGCGCCCGCCCGGCCGCAGCACGCGCCAAGCTTCGCGTAGGAATCGCGCTCGGCTGGGGAAGTTGAAGATGCACTCCACCGCCAGCACGCGGTCGAAGGATTCGTCGTCAAACGGCAGGTGACACGCGTCTCCATGCACGAACCCGATCTCATTTCCGGCCCGGGGCCGCACGGTGGCGCGCGCTCTGTCCACCTGCCGTTCATCAATATTGATCCCCTGCAAGCGAACGCTGCCGAGCGTTTCGTTCACGGTGGCGAGCGTCCCGCCGAGTCCGCATCCGGCGTCGAGGATGTCCTGCCCGTCGTGAACCCCGGCTGCCCCGAGCAAGCGGCGGCATAGACGCTCGGCCGCGCGGGCGAAGTCCTCGACGCTTCCATCCGCCGCCGTCGGGTCCTCCCAGAACCCCCAATGGACGTGCCGCCCAAAGACCTGGCAGAACTCGAGGTCCCCGTGCTCAAGCCGCTCGAAGATCACGTCGAAGTACGGCAGTCGCGCGTTGGCGCCGATCGAGGACTTCCAGCGGGATCTTCTCGGCAGTATGGTGACCCCTTCAGGAGCGCTCGTAAAGTACTCGCTCGTGCGCGTGCGACAGCTCGATCGGGCGTGCGAGGCGATCGACGTCCTCGAGCGCCATGAGCCGCACTCGACCATGCTCATTGCCCCCATCCTCGAGGAGGGTCTGGGTTGCGGTGTCCACTGCTGGATGGCTGAGGATCGCGGCCAGCCCGCGGGCTTGATCGTGGTCAGACGGCATTACCGCGACTGGTGGATGTGCCATCCGTTCCTCGCCGATTCCGCAGCGGCACCTCTACTGGCCTCGGTGGCAGATCGCAGTCCTGCAGTCAACATCAACGGCCCTGCCGAGCATGTCGATCCCCTCGTCGGGCATCTTCGCCGCGCGTCGGGGGGACTTCGCGCCGAATTCTTGCGCCTGCCAGATGGCGTCTTCCTTCCCGAGCATGCCCGGGATCCTCGCGTGCGGCTGGCCGAGCTATCCGACCTCGAACGTCTTGTGGCCCTCTATCAGCAGTACGAGTTGGAGGCCATTCCCGCCTTCAGGCTGTGGTCCCTGTTGAGGAATACCGTGGCCCGGCGGATGATCATGGTGGCCGAGCAGGACGGCCGGCTGCTTGGCGCTCACCGAGTCGTGGCCTGGTCTCGGCGGTGGGCGATGTGGGATGAGCTGACGGTGGTGCCTGACGCTCGTCGTGAGGGTCTGGGTTGGGCTCTGGTGCACAGAGGGGCCCAGGAGACCTCGCGCCGTGACCGGCGGTGGATGACGCCGAAGCATCCCAGCAACCCGATGGCCTTCCCCGACGAACTGGGCGCGGAATCAGGCGAGTACGTGGCTGTGGGCCTGCTGCGGAGACGTCGCTTCCCAGGCCAGCTCCGCATGCGAAGGACGATGGGACGCCTCGAGGACCGGGTCGGTTCCACCCCGCTGGCCAGACGGGCGATGCGTTCCTGGGCCCGGGCTTAGGGGGGCGCGCGTCCTACCTATTGCTCGGGGGACGATCGACGTCCTTCGGCGCCGCGGCAACATCTCCGCTGACGATAAGGCCCTGCGCCCGCAGTGCGGCGATGAACGCATCGACGTCGCTACCGGCGGCAGCCTCGTCGAGCGAGTACTCGGACACGAGCGCTTGCATTAGCTCCTCACGGGTGGCGCCTTGCGAGAGGGCAGCCCACAACAGGCCGCCGCTGCGATTGACCCTGAGATACAGCGAGTTCTGGAAGTCGAGCGCGATCACCTTTTCGTCAATCGCGGCCCAGTGGACCCGGTCGCTCGCTAGGCGCAGACGTTCGGTCATCCGAGCATCCTCTCGCTGTGAACCAGTTCTCCCAACTGGCCCTCAGGGCGCCTGCGCGATCTCCTCTCCCTCTCGAGCCTGCCCGGCCTCGCGCGCCGCGGCCGCGGCCAGCTCGGCCCGGCGCACCCCGTTCGAGAGCGCGCGCACGTAGGCCCGCCCGGCGGCCTCGAGGATGTCGGTGGCCACCCCCTGCCCGGCGGCGGACTGGCCCGCCAGCTCGAGCACCACGGACACCTCGCCGAGGGCGTCCTGGCCCGCCGTGACCGCGTCCACCCGGAACTCGCGCAGCCGGGCGTCGAGCCCGGTGGAGGCGTTGATGGCGCGGAAGATGGCATCCACCGGGCCGTCCCCGGTGAACGACCCCTCGACCAGCGACCCGTC
>Ga0307477_10003393_pt1 | contig 11889 bp, 9 predicted proteins | sample atmos_gasesECM2C_FD_203316 | JGI IMG/M metagenome (GOLD analysis project Ga0307477, IMG submission 203316) | Hardwood forest soil microbial communities from Morgan-Monroe State Forest, Indiana, United States - atmos_gasesECM2C_515 | ecosystem: Environmental > Terrestrial > Soil > Temperate...
CGTCGCCCGCTTGAGCGAGCGCCCCGCCTTGGCTCCGATCTCGCGCCCCACCGCGGTGGACCCGGTGAAGGCCACTTTGTCGATCCCCGGGTGGTCCACCAGGGCCGCACCGGTCTGCCCGTCTCCGGTGAGCACGTTGAACACGCCGGGCGGGATGCCGGCCTCCAGGGCCAGCTCGCCCAGGCGCAGGGCGCTCAGCGGGGTCTGCTCGGCCGGCTTGAGCACCACCGTGCAGCCCGCGGCCAGGGCGGGGGCGATCTTCCAGCTGGCCATGAGCAGGGGGAAGTTCCAGGGGATGATCTGGGCGCACACCCCCACCGGCTCCCGCCGCGTGTAGCACAGCATGCTGGGCTGGGACACGGGGATGACGTCCCCCTCGATCTTGGTCGGCCACCCGGCGAAGTAGCGCAGGTGCTCGACCGTGGAGGCCACGTCCACCGCCCGGGCGAAGCGCACCGGCTTGCCGTTGTCGAGGGTCTCGAGCTGGGCCAGCTCCTCGGCGTGCTCCTCCACCAGGTCGGCCAGCCCGGCCACGGCCTGACCCCGGCGAGCCGGGGACCACCGGCGCCAGGGCGAGTCGTCCTCGAACGCGGCCCGGGCCGCGGCCACGGCCCGATCGACGTCGGCGGGCCCGGCGTGGGCCACCTCGGCCAGCACGGCGCCGGTCCCGGGGTCGAGGGTGGGAAACGTGCGGCGGTCGGCCGCGGGCTGGCGCTCGCCGTTGATCAGCAGGTGCGCCTGGCGGGAGAGAAAGGCCCGCACGGCGGGGATGACGGCGTCGGGCAGGGTGGCGGCGGGGGGCATGGCCGGGCTGCGGCCGCTAGGGCGCGAGCACGATCTTCAGGGCCTCGTGCCGATCGTAGAGAGCGTAGGCCTCGGGGGCATCAGCCAGGGGCATGTGGTGGGTGACCAGGGGGCTGGGGTCGAGCGCCCCCGACGCCATCAGGGCCAGCACCGGATCGAGGTGGGCGATCACGTTGGCGTGGCCGGTGCGCAGGGTCAGGGCCTTGATCCAGATCAGCCCAGCGTGGACCTCGGCCCGCTCCGCGTACACCCCCACGACCGAAATCACCCCGCACTTGCTGGCCAGCCGGATGGCCAGGTCGAGCGCGCGCGGGTCGCCCACCGCGTCCACGGCCACGTCCACCCCGCGCCCCTCGGTGGCCGCCTTGATCTCCGCCCGCGGGTCCTGCTCGGTGAGGTGGACGGGCTGGGCTCCGAACCGGGCGGCCATGGCCAGCCGGTCCTCCACGCTGTCGATGGCCAGCACCGACGCGGCCCCCGCCACCCGCGCCACCTGGACCGCGCACAGGCCCACCGGTCCCAGGCCGAGCACGGCCACGCTCTGGCCCGGACGCAGGCCGGCGTTGATGACCGCGTGATAGCCGGTCCCCATCACGTCGCCCGCGAACAGGGCCACCTCGTCGGACAGCCCCTCGGGGACTCGGCGCAGGGTCAGGTTGGCGTGCGGGATCAGGGCCTGCTCGGCCTGGGTGCCCTGGAGCGATCCCAGCGTGGCCCCGTGCCCGAACGTGCGCGAGTCCTCGCACTTGTGGAAGTTGCCGTGACGGCAGAAGAAGCACGTCCCGCATGCGCTGGCAAAGCAGCCCAGGACCCGGTCGCCCACGGACACGGTGTGGACCGCGTCCCCGGCCTCGATCACGGTCCCCACATATTCGTGCCCGATCGTGAATCCGGGCTCGATGGCCACCCGCCCGTGGTAGATGTGCAGGTCCGAGCCACACACGCCGGTGGCCTGGATCCTGACCACGGCGTCGTCGGGAGCCGACAGGGTCGGATCGGGGCGCTCCTCGAGGCGCACCTGGCCCGGGGCCTGGAAGGTGACGGCGTGCATCCCGGCCTACGCTAGCCGGTGTCTGCGGCCGGGGCGGCCACGCCCTCGGCTCCCGCCCCCACCGGCGCCCCCGGGGCCGGGACCGGGACTCCGGGCGGGGGCGTGCCCCGCTCGATGGCCGCCCATCCGCTGTCGTGCTCGCGCTCGCGGGCGTCGGCCGCGGCTCCCCCCCGCAGCCCGAACAGGCGCTTGGCGAGCAGCAGGTAGACGACCACGGCCACGTTGATCACGAAGGCCACGATCTTCAGGACCGAAACGGTCCGGGTGAGCTCGTACACCTCGAGCGGGAGGAGCAGGGTGGTGGCCACGAAGGTCAGGTACTCGGCCCACCGGCGCTGGTACCACAGCCCCACCGCCTCGGCCCCCTCGAGCAGCGCGTAGGCCGCCAGCACGAGGCCCACGGTCTCGAGCGTGCTCGCGTGCAGCGAGAGGAGCTCGTTGATGCGGGCCAGGGTGCCCTGCGGATGGGCCACGGACGCGGCCGAGGGACCCTGTAGATCGGCCAGGACTCGATAGAAGGTGTGCCGGAGCTGGGCCTGGTTGCCGGCCACCGCCAGCACCGCGGCGGCCAGCAGGCCGAGGACCACGAAGTGAAAGGCCCGGTCGATGGCGATCAGGCGCAGGACGAGCTTGTCCCGCAGCGCCCTCCCCCGCAGGGGGAGGACGATCGCCTCGCGCTCGGGCGGGTGCGGGCTGACCGGATGGGCGGGGGGATCGAGCGGGACCCAGGCGTCGCAGCGCAGGCAGCGATGCCAGCGCACCCCGTCGTGCAGGCGGGCGCACCAGCCGTGCTCCGGCCGGATATGGGCCGCGTCGGTCCCGACCAGCACGTGCCCGGACCAGCCGCAGGCCAGCAGCTCGTAATGGAGGTCGAGGTGTCCGCGCCGGCGCGGGCGAGTGCCGGGAGGCGGGCAGACCATGGGCTAGGCCCGGCGCGGCTCCAGGGTCGGGGGGTGGCCATCGCCGGTGGGGCTCGGCGTGGCGGCGGCGCCGGCGGGGGCACTCTGGCGCGGGGCCCGGGCCCGGTCCCGGCGCCCCGAGGCCCCGGCTCGCTCCCGGCGCCCCGAGGCCCGGGCCGGGGGACGGCGGCGCTGGCGGCGGCGCGCAGGGGCCTGGGCCCGGGCCAGGGCCAGCAGCTCGCCCAGCGCGTCCTCGATCCCCGCAGCGATGACGTCGATGTCGGGCAGGGAGTCGTAGTCCCCGATCAGCCCGAAGTTCATCCCGCCGTTGTAGGACATGATCGCGATGGCCAGAGCCCGGTCGCCGGCCAGGAACGCGACCGGGAACATCGACCGCAGCTCCCTCCCCATCACGTACAGGGGGAACTGGGGACCCGGTACGTTGGTGACCAGCAGGTTGTAGAAGCGCGAGGAGAAGTTCAGGCGCGAGGCCTGGGCCAGGATGGTGGGGGGCGCGAAGTCCTCGGCGCCCGCGATGGCCTCTGCCCCCAGCGCCTGCTTGGACTCCTTGATCCCGTCCATCTCGCGGCGCACGCGGCGCAGCCGCTCGACCGGGTCGGACACATAGATCGGCAGCGGTGAGGTGACCTGGGTGATGCGGTTGCCGAGGGCGGACCCGTCATCGCGCCCGCGCACGGATATCGGGATGGCGGCCCGCAGCTCGAGGCCCTCCACGCGCAGGCCCCGGCTGTGGAAGAAGCGGGCCATGGCCCCGGCCACCACCGCCAGGACCACGTCGTTGACCGTCCCGCCGAAGGCGTCCTTGATCGCCTTGAAGTCATCCAGGGCCGCGGGCACGAAGGCCACGCGCCGGTGGGGCCCGATGGTCAGGTTCAGGGGCGTGTCGGGGGCGGGCGAGGTCAGCCCCGCGAGCACGATCTCGCCCACGCCCGCGAGCACGTCGCGCGCCTCGGCCAGGGTCCGGCCGGGCTGGGCCGCGGCGGCGGCCAGGCGCAGGGGGAGGCGGACCAGAGCCCCGGTCACGTCGTTGAGGGTGGCCGCGCCGAGCTCCACGGGCGAGGCCTCCGGCCGCGGCTGCCAGGCATCGGGCAGCTCGGGCCGCCCCGGGACCGGGGTGATGTCGAACAGGACCGTCATGAGGTCGGCCCCGGCCACCCCGTCCACCAGGGAGTGATGGACCTTGGAGATGATCGCGAAGCGCCCGCGAGACAGCCCCTCCACCAGCCACATCTCCCACAGGGGCCGCGACCGGTCCAGCCGCTGGGAGAAGATGCGGGCGGCCAGGCGCCGGATCTGCTCCTCGTCGCCCGGGGCCGGGAGCGCGGTCTGGCGCACGTGGTAGTCCAGGTGGAAGGCGGGGTCATCCACCCACCGCTGGCGGCCCAGGCCGAGCGGGGGGGTGCCGATCTTCTGGCGGTAGCGCGGGACGAGCGGGAGGCGAGAGCGGACGTGCTCGAGGAACTCCTCCCGGGTGGGGGGGTCGCCGTCGAAGATGGCCACCCCGCCGATGTGCATGTGCGTCGAGGGCCCCTCCTGGTGAAGGAACGACGCGTCGATCGCGCTGAGCCGGTCCATGTGGTGCTGGGACATCAGTGCTCCCCGGGCTGCGGGCGAAGCACGAGACTAACGAAGCCAGGGGGACCCGTAGACTCCGGGCGGCCATGGCCGCCGGGGTTTCTCGCGCCGTCCTGATCACCGGATGCTCCTCGGGCATCGGCCGGGCCACGGCCGAGCGCCTGGCCCGCTCGGGGTGGACGGTGTACGCGACCGCGCGGCGCCCGGAGACCATCTCCGACCTGGAGTCGACCGGGGCCCGCACGCTGGCCCTCGACGTGGCCGACGAGGAGTCGATGCGGGCCGCGGTGAGCACCGTCGAGGAGGCCGAGGGGGCGGTGGGCGCGCTGGTCAACAACGCCGGCTACAGCCAGAGCGGAGCGGTGGAATCCGTGCCGCTCGAGCTCGTGCGCCGGCAGTTCGAGACCAACGTGTTCGGACTGCTGCGGCTGACCCAGCTCGTGCTCCCCGGCATGCGCCGTCAGCGCCACGGGCGGATCGTAAACCTGAGCTCGATGGGCGGGCGCCTGGTGTTCCCGGGCGGGGGGATCTACCACGCGAGCAAGTACGCGCTCGAGGCCCTGAGCGACGCCCTTCGCTTCGAGGTGCGGGGGTTCGGGGTGGACGTCGTCCTGGTCGAGCCGGGGCTCATCCGCACCCGCTTCGGCGAGGCGGCGGTGGGGTCCATGGAGGTCGATGGCGAGGGGGCCTCCTCTCCGTACGCGGAGTTCAACGCGTCGGTGGCCCGGACCACCAAGGGGGCCTACGAGGGCCCCCTGGCCCGGCTCGGGGCCGGTCCCGAGGCCGTGGCCCGGGTGATCGAGCGGGCGTTGAAGGCCCGCCGCCCGCGCCCGCGCTATCCGGTCACGCTCTCCGCCCGGGTGGCCATGGCTCAGCATGCGGTGCTGCCCGACCGGGCGTGGGACGCGGTCATGCGCACGCAGTTCCCGCGCCCCAGCTAGGGACCGCGGCGGCCCGGGCCAGGGCCCGGGGCAGGAGTTCCCCTCCCCTCCGCGAACTCGGGGCCACGCGCCGTGCGCCACGCGCGGCGGCAACGGAGGAAGAGATGCGGATAACCGAGCTCCGCGCGGCCGGGCGGCCGAGTCGGGAAGACATCTCCGGGTCCCTGCCCGAGGTCGGGGGCTGGGCTCGGTCGGGCGCCTCCGGAGGGCTGCTGCGACTGCTGGTCCGCCACGCGGGACCGGACATCCTGGTCCACTCGCTCGAGGTGGCGCGGGGGGCGGCGCGGGTGGGCCGCGAGTACGGGCTGGAGGCCCGTCGCCTGGAGCGCATCGGGCTGGCCGGCCTGCTGCACGACGTGGGCAAGAGCCTGGTTCCCCGGCGGGTGCTCGAGAAGCCGGGGCCCCTGGACGAGCACGAGTGGCGCCAGGTCCGGCGCCACCCGTCGGCGGGCGCCCGGCTCCTTCGAGCCCAGGGCATGCCGGACGTGGCCGCCTGGGTGCTGGCTCATCACGAGCGCCCGGATGGGCGGGGCTACCCGCGCGGGCTGCGAGCGCACGAGATCCCGCTCGAGGCTCGCATCGTGGCCGTGGCCGACGCGTTCGACGCCATGATCGGCGCGCGCGGCTACCGCGTCCCGCTCAGCCACGAGCAGGCCCTGATCGAGCTGCGCCGGGCGGCCGGGATGCAGCTCGACGCGGAGGCGGTGGACGCCTACCTGGCCAGCCTGCCCCCGCGGACGCACGCGGCGTAGCGGGGGACTACGGGCGGGGGCGGGCGGGCGGCAGGTCGAGCAGGCCCGCTTGGAGCACGCCCTCGGTCTCCAGCAGGTAGCGCTTGCGCCCCAGTCCCCCGGTGTAGCCGCCCAGGTGACCGCCCGCGCGCAGGACCCGGTGGCAGGGGACCACGATGGGCAGGGGGTTGGCTCCCAGCGCGTTGCCGGCGGCGCGGAACCCGCGCGGACTGCCGGCCCGGGCCGCCACCTCCGCGTAGGTGGTGACCTGTCCGTAGGGGACGTCCGCGGTGGCGTGCAGCACGCGGCCGCGAAATCCGGGGGCGAGCGACCAATCCAGGCGCAGCTCGAACCGCCGGCGCCGGCGATCGAAGTACTCCTCGAGCTGGCGCCGGACGTCGTCCAGGGCCGGCCCCGCCTCGACCATGCGGGGCGACAGGCGGGCGGAGAGTCCGCGCAGCAGGTCCTCGCGGTCCCCGTCCTCGTAGGCCAGCTGGACCAAACCCCGCCGCGTCCCGGCCGCGAGCAGGTCCCCCACCGGAGACTCGATCGAGGTGAACCACAGGTCGGCCACCCCCTCGCTCACGGCCCGGGCCACCGTGCGGCGCGCGGCCTGGCCCGAGCGGGCCACGGCGTCGGCCCCGGCCAGCCCGTGCAGCTTGCGCTCGATCTCGTTCATGTCGGGTAAACCTCCCTGAGCTTCTTGAGCCCCTCGTAGGCGGAGCGGCGCGCCGCCTCCTCCGAGCAGCCCAGTGCGTGGGCCACCTGGCGATGCGAGAGGTCGCCCGCGCACCGGAGGAGCACGGCCGCGCGCTGGCGCGGGGGGAGGGCGGCCACCGCGCTCCACAGGTCCCCGTCGGGCACCGCGCCCGCCGGTTGCTCGCCCCCTCGGGAGTCGACCTCCACCTCGGCCACGGCCACCGGTCGGCGGCGGCGGGCCCGGTGGACGTCGAGCGCCTTGCGGTGGGCGATGGTCAGGATCCAGGCCCTCAGGTTCGAGTCCGGTCGCAGCCGCGGGTAGGCCCGCAACGCGGACAGGAACGTCTCCTGAAAGCAGTCCTCGGCCTCGGCCGGTCCCACCGAGGCCACCAGGAATCGCCACACATCGGTCCGGTGGGAGTCGATCAGGTGCTGGAACGGCGGAAGCCCGGCCACGCCTCTTACAACGGCCGGGGGCGGTGGAGTGTGAGGTCGGCGGGGGCCCAGCTGGGGCCGGGGCCCGGGGCGGGGGCCCGGCTGGGACCGGGATCCGGGGCGGGGGCCCGGCTGGGACCGGGATCCGGGGCGGGGGCCCGGCTGGGACCGGGATCCGGGCGAGCGCGCGCGGGTCAGGCCCGCTCGCCTTCGTCGTAGCGGTGAAAGCCGGCCCCGGTGCGCCGGCCCAACCGCCCCTCGAAGAACATGCGCGTGAGCTCGGGCGCGGTCCGGTAGCGCTCCTCGCCATAGTGGAGGTGAAGGGCCCGGAGCACGTTGAGCACGTGCTCGACGTCCATCGCGTCCGCCCACTGGAGCGGCCCTCGCGGATGGTTGAGCCCGAGCACCATCCCGGCGTCGATGTCCTCGGCGCTCCCCACCCCCTCGCCCAGGGCGAACGCGCACTCGTTCACCAGCTGGGACACGATTCGTCCCAGCACCAGCCCGGGGGCGTCGCCCACCCACTCGACGTGCTTGCCCAGGGTGGTGAAGAACCGCTCGGCCGCGCCGCTGGCGGCCTCGCTCGACCTCGGGCCGCGCGTGAGCTCGACCAGGCGCGACTGGCCCAGCGGGGGCAGGACGTGGAACCCCACCGCCGTCCCGTCGACGTCCTGCGAGGCCAGCGAGCCGTTGTCGCACAGGAGCGCGCGCGGACCGTCGGGGAGGTCGAGCGCCCCCGCGTCCCGCCGGCTCCCGACCAGCACCAGGTTGGCCGTCTCGCCCCCGCCCTCGTCGGCCCGGCGGGCGTCCCAGCCCGCCCCGCCGGCGGCCTCGAGCAGCTCGTCCACCAGGGTGCCGGCGCCCGCGACCACAACCAATCCCTCGCCACCGCCCACGGCCGGGGTCTCGGGGTCATCCGGGCGGTGCTCGCCCGAGCGGTACTCGTAGTAGCCCCGGCCGGCCTTGCGGCCGTGGCGGCCGGCGTCGACCATGCGCTGGGTGATGGGCGACGGTCGCCACCGCGGCTCCCCGAAGCTCTGGGCGTAGAAGCTCTTCGACACCTCGAGGCCCACGTCGACCCCGACCAGGTCCATGAGCTCGAACGGGCCCATTCGATAGCCGCCCCCGAGGCGGACGATGCGATCGATGGTGGGCCCGTCGGCGATGCGCTCGGCCAGCAGGCGCAGCGCCTCGAGGCCAAAGGGCCGGTTGCAGCGGTTGACCAGGAACCCGGGTCCGTCGGCAGCGTCGATCACCCGCTTGCCCATGGCTCTCCCGGTGGCCCGCGCCCGCTCGAGGGCGGGCGGCTCCGACTCCTCGCCCGCCACCACCTCGACCAGGCGCATGAGCGGGGCCGGATTGAAGAAGTGCATGCCCACCACCCGCTCCGGTCGGCGCGCGCCGGCCGCGATGGCGGTCACGGGCAGGGAGGAGGTGTTGGTGGCCAGCACGCACTCCGGGGAGACCACCTCCGACACCGCCCCGAACAGCTCGTGCTTGACCTCGATCGACTCGGGCGCGGCCTCGATGACCAGCTCGCACGGACCCAGATCCTCGACCGCGGCGAGCTCCAGCCGGGCCTTCGCCGCCTCGGCCTCCTCCGTGCTCCAGCGCCCGCGCTCGGCTCCCCGGCCCAGGTTGCGCTCGATGGCCGCCCGCCCCCGCTCGAGCGCCTCGGGCACCGGATCGACCAGCAGTGTGCGGGCCCCGGCCAGGCAGGCCAGCTGCGCGATCCCGGAGCCCATCGTGCCCGCTCCGAGCACGCCCACGATGCGGGCGGCGCCCGGCTCGGCGACCGGGTCCGCGGCGGTGGCCTCCTCCGCGGTCACGAGGGCACGAGCGCGTTGACCCCCGTGGCCGACCGGCCGATGATCAGCTTCTGGATCTGCGAGGTGCCCTCGTACAGGGTGGTCACCCGTACGTCGCGGAAGTAGCGCTCGACCGGGTGGTCGTCCACGTACCCGGCTCCGCCGTGCACCTGGATCGCGGTGTTGGCGCACTCCACCGCCGCCTCGGTCGCGTAGAGCTTGGCGATCGAGGTCTCGGTCGTGTTCGGCCGCCCCTGGTCCTTGAGGAAGCCGGCCCGCCACACCAGCATCCGGGCGGCGTCGGTCTTGACCACCATGTCGGCGATCATGGCCTGCACGAGCTGGAAGGAGGCGATGGGCCGGCCGAACTGGACGCGCTCCTTGGAGTAGGCCACCGACTCGTCCACGCAGCCCTGGCAGATCCCCACGCACCCGGCGGCCACGCTGTAGCGCCCGGAGTCCAGGGCCGACATGGCCACCTTGAACCCGTCGCCCACTTCGCCCAGCATGGCGTCGTCGGGGACCTCGACGTCGTCGAGGGAGATGGCGGCCGTGTCGGAGCCGTGCAGGCCCATTTTGCCCTCGATCTCCGACGGCTGGAACCCGGGCTGCTCGGTGTCAACCAGGAAGCACGCCACCCCGCGATGCTTGAGCTCCGGGTCGGTCTGGGCGAAGATGAGGGCCACGCGCGCGTGATTGCCCATCGAGATCCACATCTTTGAGCCGTTGATCACCCAGCCGGAGTCGGTCTTGCGCGCGCGCGTCTTCTGATTGGCCGCGTCGGACCCGGTGTCCGGCTCGGTGAGCCCGAAGCACCCCAGCCACTCTCCCGAGCACAGCCGGGGCAGGTAGTGGCTCTTGTGCTCCTCGGTGCCCCAGCGCAGGATGGCCGAGCACACCAGCGAGGTCTGGACCGAGATCACGGTGCGCATGGCCGAGTCGCCCCGGCCGATCTCCTCCACGATCAGCCCGTAGGTCACGTAGTCGAGGCCGGCCCCTCCGTACTCCCGCGGCACGATGGCGCCCAGGTAGCCCTGATCGGCGATCTTGGCCACCAGCTCCAGATCGAAGTGATGCCGGCGCGCGTTCTCGCGGGCCCGATCTACGATTTCGCCGTCGGTGAACTCGCGGGCAGTGTCCTTGATCAGCCGCTGCTCGTCGGTGAGGTCGAAGTCCATTTGTCTCCTTGAGGTCAGAGAGGGTCGGCAGGGGGGCCGAAAGCCGATTCTTACAGGCGTTTTATCTGGACCCGCTCATATTGCCCCCGCCATAGCGAGGTCGAGCTTGTACGCGCCCCAGTAGATGACGGCAGCAAAACGCTCAGTGCCGTGGCTGACGCGCGTGCTGGCCCTGGTCGCCCTGGCCACGGTCATCGTCGCGATCCTGGTGGTCGGCGCCCCCGGCTCCTCCGGGGTGCGCACGCGGCTGGTCACCGCCGAGCTGGGGGTGGTCCAGTCCAGCGTGTCGGCCAGCGGAACCGTGCAGACGGCCACCAGCGTGGGCCTGGACTTCCGCTCCTCGGGCCAGCTCACCCAGCTCAACGTAAGCCCCGGACAGCACGTGGTCCGGGGCGAGCTGCTGGCCATCGAGGATCCCAGCCAGGCCGAGATCAGCCTGCGCCAGGCCATCGCCAACCTGAACTCGGCCCAGGCCCGGGTGGCCCAGACCACCCAGGGGCTCTCGCCCGCCGAGCGCACCCAGGACACCGTGCTCGACCGCCAGAGCCGGGCTCAGATGGACGCCGCCCAGATCGCGCTCAACGACGTCGAGCGGGTGGCGGGAACCGACGAGCGGACCGCCCGCGCCACCATCGCCCAGGCCCAGCTCGGCCTGAACCGGGCCCAGGATGCCGCCATCGCCGACACCGCCGTCCTCCAGGGGACCGTCAGCAGCAACCTGTCCCAGCGCGACTTCGACCAGAACCAGCTGGCCACCGACCAGGGCCAGACCACGAGCGACTCCAACCAGCTCACGATCGACCAGACGGCCCTCAACAACGACCAGCCCTCGGAGCTGTCCGACACCACCCAGGTCAATGCCGACCAGAGCCAGCTCACCTCCGACCAGGACAAGCAGTTCCATGACGGCTGCTCGCCCTCGAGCGGGGGCGGCGGCACCAGCTCGACCTGCCAGGCCGACGCGTTCGCCGTCTCACAGGACCAGAGCCGCCTGAGCGGCGATCAGTCCAAGCTCTCGCAGGACAAGGCCAACGTCCAGACCGACGAGAACAAGATCACCTCCGACCAGTCCAAGATCATCTCCGACGAGAGCAAGATCAACTCCGATCAGGGCAAGCTGCTCACGGACACCAACGGCATCACCGCCGCCCAGAACAACCGGGCCCTGACCACCGTCCGGGACCAGCAGGCGGTGGACACCGCTCGTAACACGCTCACCAACGCCCGCGACAACGGCTCCGCCACCCGGGTCAAGGACCGCCAGACCGCGGACACCGCGCGCAACAGCCTGCGCTCGGCCGAGGAAGGGCTGAGCTCCACCCAAGCGGCCAACGCAGTCAAGGCCCAGCCGCCCAAGGCCGGGGATATGGCGGTGGCCCAGAGCGGGGTGGAGGTGGCCCGGATCGGCGTGGACAGTGCCCGCCTGACCATGTCCGAGACCCGCCTGTACTCGCCGGTGGACGGGACCGTGGCGAGCGTGTCGACCGCGCCTCCCGGGTTCGTGTCCGGGGGCGGGGGAGGGGGGACCACGGGCTCGACCGGCTCGAGCGCGAGCGGCAGCGGGGGAGGTTCGGCGAGCGGCGCCGGATCGTCCTCCTCGTCTGCCGGATCGAGTGGATCGAGCGCGTCCACCGGGTCGGGGTCGAGCGGCACCAGCGCCGGCGGGGCTGGCGGCGCGGGCGGGGGCGGGTCGGGGGGCGGCAGCTCGGGCGGCTCGAGTACGGGCGGCTCGGGCGGCTCGAGTACG
>Ga0307477_10003395_pt1 | contig 11881 bp, 10 predicted proteins | sample atmos_gasesECM2C_FD_203316 | JGI IMG/M metagenome (GOLD analysis project Ga0307477, IMG submission 203316) | Hardwood forest soil microbial communities from Morgan-Monroe State Forest, Indiana, United States - atmos_gasesECM2C_515 | ecosystem: Environmental > Terrestrial > Soil > Temperate...
GATTGGGGTCTTCCACCACCGCTTCAATCGGCTACTGCGGCAAGAACAGCGAAGGGCCGAAACCATTGAGTTGGTTGCGTCCGTCGCTGACCTTGAGCGGTTCGAAGCCGCGTTGGACACAAGATGGCCCGAGCAGCTCGAACGCGACATTGCCGCCCGGCAGATCACAAGCCGCATGAATCCTTGGACAAAAAAGGTTTGGCTGGCACGACAGTACAAATACTCGTGGAAACAGATTGCGGGTTGGCTTGGCGTCACTGAGGGGCAGGCAAAAATGAAGTACTACTACAATTTGGAGAAGATTCGGCAGTCTATTCTTCGCGAGGTTAAACGCAGAACGCCGAAGAAACCGGGCTGAATCCCGCTGGGTGTATATTCGCATCCGGCAAGATCGAGCTCAGGAGAGGGAGTCGGTCTGAACAGCAAGACATATTCCCGGAGAGACGAGAAGCGCATCTTGGATGCGCTGGGCCGGGGTCTGCTCAAGGATTTCCCGAACCCCGAGCGTATCGGTTGCCCAGGGGCCGCTGTTCTCAAGAAAATTGCCTCTCATGAGATGCCTCTCTCGGAAGCCGAGAAGTGGCTCGATCATCTGGGCTCATGCAGCCCGTGCTACGCCGATTTCACGCAATTCGGAGAAGCATTCGAACGGCAGAGGAGGCAAAGATGGCTCGCCGCTGCAGCCGGCATTCTGTTGGCGGTCGGAGTCCTCGGCTGGGCGTTGCTCCACAAGCGAAACGAAAGCTTCGTGGCTCAGACGGCCGTGCTGGATTTGAGGGATCGGTCCGTCGCCCGTGGCGGTGAGCCCACTCCTGGCGAGCAACCACTGGAACTTAGCCGCGCGGTGAAGCATGTCAATCTCTATCTGCCGCGCGGAAGCGCTGATGGCCCGTACGAACTCCGCATAGCGATTACTACGGGAAGCGCGATCTTCACTACAAATGGTGTCGCCTCTCTGAAAGATAGTGTTACGTCAATCGAAGCGGCCGTTGACCTTTCTTCCGCGTCCCCTGGGCGATATGTTTTGCAAGTCCGAAGGCCTAATTCAGAGTGGAACTCATATCCTCTCTTATTGCGCTGATTCCTCCGATTACGACGTTTACGAGGACCTTGAGTCCGGTATGATTGGCTTGGCCAAGTTGTTTTCAGCAAGTACCCACGCTGCTAGGCCGCGACGAGGAGCTCAAAATACCAAACGGAAAACATGGCGACAACCCGCTGAGCGACCTCACCATTCACGGTCAGCATCCGTTTCCTTCGGACATCGAAAATCCCGTTCCCATTCGCATTTCAAATGCCGTCGAAATACCCATTATTGAAGTCGCGTCCTGCTCGCAGGGCCTTTCCTTCTTCGTGACTGAATGACCCGTCCCAAGTCACCGTTCCTTTGTCCACATCATCGACAGCCACGTTAATTTTGATCCACAAAGTATCGTTGCCGCGCGAACGAGTATCCATGATTCTTATTGCCGCGAACGCGACGTCATAATTATTGGGCACGGCAAACCTCCTGTAGATTAGGCGAAACGATTGCAAGAATAGGCTCGGCGTCCTACGGCTTCTTGCGCAGCAAGAACCAGACAAGGAGGATGATCAGAAGAAGTAGTAGCAAGAATAGCCACCACCACTTTGCGAGGATGCCGCCACCACCACCGGTAATTGTTCCTACGGCCACTGGTGGGAGCTGCTCGACGAAAACTTTCGCCGCGAGGTCGTTCCCAATCACGGCGACGTCGAGCGTGCAAGCCTCAAAGAGCGGCCCTTGTTTCACGCCCGCTGTCGTGCAGACTCCTTGCGCTTTTTCGCGGAGACCTGGCTCGAGGTCTTTGGCATAGAAAGTCCGTTCGGGAATACCTACTTCAGCAGGCTTTCCGCCGCTGCAGACAGACAACATGGAAGCTTCGCCGGAGACGCGCCAGCTGTCAGCGAATCGGTGATAGAGGTCATTGAAGTTGAACGGGTTGGTCAGCACAAAGCCATCGCGCGCTTCGATCTGGTTGAGATTTCCATTGGGGTTGGCAATGAGGCCACGCACCGGGGAAGGCCATTGGCCCAGGCCGACGACCACATCGATCCACGTGAGGTTGACCGTGGCGCGAACAGAATTCCCCTCTTCGCTAGTGAGTTGATAGACGTTCCCTTGCCGCGCGATGCCTACGTCGCCCGGCAGCCCAAGCGTTTGCCCATCCCCAACTGGTGTGAGTGTGTCATTGAGGTAGATTGCCGCTCGTTCATCTCGTTCTGAGGGTGCCAGACAAATCGCCACTTGGGTTTTGCCGAAGCGGCCGGCCACGGCTTTATTCACGGTGGCGTTCGGCCAAGTCGGCGCGCCTGAAACTTGTCGCGTTTGGACGGAGAAGTCTCGGCCAACTTCGGCCAGGGTGAAATCGCCAGATGCTTGGAAGTCGTAGAAGAGGCCATTGAAGGTGTGCAGATGGGTGTCACCAATGGTGGTGGCGGCAGCACAGTCCGACGTTGCGCCGCCTGCAATGCTCTCGGAGAAGATTACCGCTGGTCCGGGCTGCGTTGCCGCGGGAGCGGTCGGCCCGAAACTTAGGTTGTTCATCTCGGCGGTAAAGCCTCGCGCCGAACAGTTGGGTTGCTTGTTGTCACCATAGATGATCTCGGTCCGTGCGTTAGACGACGCACCGGCGTTGAGGCTGGCCGTACCGCCGTTCCCCGAGTTGTCGGCACCGTAGCCGAAGATATTGAACTCGGCTATCGTCCAAAAGGTTGAGGCCGCGACGGCGTTGTCACCGTTGGTCGTGCCGCCAGCTGTCCCGCTTGTCATGGTGATGCTGTCGCCGGTCGCAGTGGCCGTCCCGCTGAGGATCCAGTTGGCCATGTTGGTGATCGACTGGTTGGGCATCACCTGCACGGCGTTGGTGCTGTTCTTATAACAAGAGTTGCCGTACTGGATCCATCCCGGGCCCGTGGGGCAGGTGGGGCCGTAGCCGATGAGCCAGTACTGTATAGACGCGGTGCTGGTAGTTCCTGGGGTGTTCCAGAAAATCCACTGCTCCCAAGGCGTGCAGCCCGCGGCCGGGGCGCCGGGGCAGGTGCCGGTGTTGGGTTGGTCGCTGTTGATCTGCAGCGTATACGTGTTGGCGATCGACGGTCCCGCGTTTGCGATGGGGCCGCTCTCGCTGGTCACGTTGGTGACGTTCTCGAAGCGCCCGATCGCCTGGGAGATATGTCCCGACGGCGCCTGCGCCGAGACGTCGTTGCCATTCCCCACCACCGCAGGCCGCGGGCCGTGCCGCGGAATCGAAGGGATGTTCGGCGCTTTCACGCACGTAACTTCCTTCCACTCGGTGCTGGGATAGGCGACAGTGAAGCACCCCTTCCTCGGCGCCGACTTCTTGTGCATAGAAAGTGCCCAGTCCTTGCGCTTCTGCTTTTCTTCAGGTGACAGTTGCTGTTCTGCAGCAGGCGCTGCCTTCGCGGCGGATGTCTTGGGCCGCTCTTGCGGCGGCACTGCGGGTGCAGCTAAGGATGCGTACGTGGACAACACGAACCCGACGACCAGAGTCGCCGTGGCTTGAAAACGAAGCATCTTCATGACTCCCCCTCTAGCCGGCGCGCGCAACAATACGGACCGTTGCTAGGATCGACGGTTACGCCAGGATTTTCTGGGTTAGCCCGAGATCCGATGGGTCTAATGTGTAGTGCTGAGTGAAGCACTTTCGTTTCACGAAATTATCGCGCGCTCTTTGAGTGACCGAGTCGGACCCCGACGACTTGAGTCGTCTAATAGTGGTGAGATACTCGGGTACTGTACGGTGTCACCGATGAAACCAGCAGACTTTCGGAGGATTGCACTGAGTTTGGAGGGCGTCGAAGAGTACTCCCACGCCGGATTCCCGGCCTTCCGTGTCGGCGGCAGGAAATTTGCCTCGCTGGCCTCGCAACCCGCGGGATATGGAAATCTGATGCTGACGCCGGAGCAACAAGCAGCGTTTGTCGAGGAGGCGCCGGAGATTTTCCTGCCGATTCCCGGCGGCTTTGGCAGGATGGGGCATACCCACATCCGGCTAGCCGCAGCAAGCGAGGATGTACTGGCAGGTGCGCTCCGAACCGCATGGAAGCTAAGACTGGATAGGAACGCAAAGACAGGTCGAGAGAAAAAGGCACGTACCAGAACGCAGCGAACTCAACGGTGAGGACAGCCTGGCCAGCAGCAAGGTCGGCGCATTCCTTCCTTAAGTTCCGTGCGTACTCGCTCAATGTGCTGTCTTCTCGTTTCCGATTTCTTGACGGAGATAACCCAGCAGATCCACTCATTGCGCGCCAGTGGCGTAATGTCCTCCATTTTGCCCGTGCCACAGAATCGGAAATGAGAACCTTTCGTAAATCCGTTGGTACGCTGTGTACCGCGCCAGGCGAAAGCGCTTTCTAGTTCATGGATTTAGTTACCACGCTACATCCTCGTTAGAATCTCAATAGCCTTCTGCATCTGAGGGTCCTGTCCTGCTAGAAGGTCGTCGGGCAACAGTTCGACTGGAACACTCGGCGTCACGCCCTTACCCTCGATGAGTTTTCCCTGCCACGTGAGATACGCAGCGGCCGGCAATCCCACGATGTAGCCGAAACCAGCCTTAAACGTAGAGCCACTCAGCAAGCGAGCAGCCGTCTTTGTCCCGACGATTGTGGCAAGCCCATTTTCCTCGGCAAATGCAGCCAGCATCTCCCCGGCGCTTGCAGTGTGCTCGTTGACAAGGATCGCCACGCGACCGTGAAATTTCTGAGGACCGAGTCCTTCAGTGACTACGAGAATTGATTTGTCTATGAAACCATATCGCAGTGCGAGCCACAAAAGAGTCGCCTTGTGGGAAGGTATGTGGCCAAACCTTGGTAGCTTTTCTTTCGAATAACCTCTTTCTTTTCGTTTGCGAGTAAGGCTGTATCCGACTTCCTTCTTTCCCGGAGTCAGATAACTCATCAGCCGCAATCCACCAATCCCGCCTCCGGTGTTTCCGCGAAGGTCCACAATCAAGCGGGTTGAATCTTTAAGATGGGCGATGGCGGTATCAAACATTTTAGCAAGATCAATACCCACCGCTCCCGGAAACATGGTCACCTTGAGCCAACCGATCCCATCGGGTCGCTGCGAGCACAAAACTGCCTTCGGTACGATCACCGGATGACTTTTGGACCTTGGCGAGGGGACAATGAAGTTGCCGACGATGCGTTTGCCATCAGGTTTCTGGACTGCATATTGGGAGTCCTCGCCAACGGGGAAAATTGGCGGTTCGGGTGGCTTCAATTCTTTGTTTCGGACCTGGAGAAGAATATCGCCTGGACGCAGACCTGCGACGTGCGCTGGGCCGCCTTCATGAACGTCCTGAAACATCCAGCGCTCTTCCCCATCGAATTTATACCGCATGAAGGTCGCGGCGACGGCGTGGCGGCCGGGGATCTTCCCGCTCTTGGAATGGCGAAACCCGGTGTGGCTGGTCTTCAGTTCGGCCAGGAGATCTTGTATCTGCTTCTCGAATTCTTCATCGTTGGGGCTTTGGAGGATTTGGTCTCTCCTGGCTTTCGACAACTCTTCCCAATTCGCCCCGTTCATGCCGGGATCGAAGTGCCTCCGCGTCACAAGGTCACACACGCGGAGATAAACCTTCTCTTTCGCTTGAGCGTCAAGACTCATCGTTCCCCCAGAGGAATCGCGGTTCCTCCCTCCCCGACCATAACAAAAGCTCCCCAATAATAGGGCGGAACATGGCCGCCGTCTCTTGCGAGCAAATCCAGTTTCGCGTGACGCAAGGCTGTGGCTTTCGGCTGGCCTTCCGCGATATGGATGTAGAACCGTTCCATCAGTGCGCCGGTGTATGTATCGTCCGCGCTCCAAAGACTTGCGACAACCGCCCTGGCTCCACTCACAAGAAAGGCCTCGACTAGGTTTGTCACGCCCTCTTCGCCCTCGATTTTCCCTACTCCCGTGTTGCACGCGGAGAGCGTCACTAGGTCAGCATTGAAATGGAGCCGGATGATTTCCCGGACCTGTAAGAGACCGTCATCATGCGAAGCCGGGTCCACACCCAAGACCAAGCCTGAACGTTCTGGAAACTGCGTGTCAACAAAACCGTGGGCGGCAATATGAACGATTTTGAAATCCGCCAAGGGCTCGGACTTGAACGCGGTTTCGGTGGCGTTTGGACCAAGAAGCAAGACTGGGTCTTTTGTGAGAGCCTTGCTTGCGGTAAGGACTTCTTCGCGAGTCTCCGGTAAGTCGTGCAACTCGCTCCCGAACACGTCGGATAGTCCGCGCTCAATTCGCCGCGAAAATCCAATTGGTTTCTCAAGTTTCGCCGAAACGTGGCCCTGGTTCTGATAAGGAACGTCTCCCACACCAAGGAAGGCATGCTTCCCGGCCATGGTGGTCTTTTCATTTCTCAAGACCTGGAGAACCGTGGCAGCCGGAACGTAGCTAATTGTGCGAGTTTCTAATAATAAGGCGCCCGCGGAATCACGGAGTGTATCGAGCGGGAGCAGATGCAGTATTCCGTCTGGTACGACGATAGTTTGCTCGCGGTTTGCTTCTGGAGGAAGCTGACCGAACAGAACATCGTAAAGTTGGCGCGCGGAATCAACATCCTCGCGCCTAGCTCGCGTCGCACTGAGATATTCTTGCGCCAGACCTTCAATCTTGCGGCGCCCTTCGGACAATATCTGCGTGCCGGCCCGGTCCTTAGAAATCCATACACAATACGAACGAGGCTCGCTCAGCACGTATTCCAAAACGACTTCTCCTGGACGCAGGGTGGATTGGATCGACTTCAGCGGGGCCGGCTTGTCAAACCACTTGGACTTGGATTCCGTTCGTTCCGTTCGCGTCCATTCCATCCGGCGCTCGTACTCGACCAATTGATCGAGCAGGCTGACCCGCTCCTTCGGGTTTTCAGAGCGCATTAGCCGAAGTTGGAGTTCGGAGACAGCATCTTCGAGAGCACGCACATCTTCCGATTCGTCTTTGTTAAACGACACCCTATTCTGCAGCAAAGCCGCCGCGGTTCGTCCTCTGACGCGTTCCAACACGCTCAGGGCGCGCTCGACATTCCCTTGGCGCGCCTCTAGTTCGAAATGCTGTAGGTACGTATCGCTCATCGCTCCAGCTAAGGAGCTACTCCAATAGGCCTCATGCAAGTTGACTAGCATCCCGTCGATCACGTCCTCAGCGTTCTCGTAAAGGGCCTCTGCCTCGTGTGTAGCTCCGCGCGCGGCTTTGAGTTCTGCAAGAACCGTCAAATCTCGTGGAATGTAGTATCTGTCGCCCACGCGTCTGCTAGCGGCCACTCCAGCAGAAGCGCTCATCTCAACAGCTTTCAGATCGCCTGCATCTCGATAAAGTCCGGCCAAGTCAATCATTGATTGACCTAGGGTCCGATAGAAATTGTACTTTTGCGCTAGCTGGCCCGATTGCTCCAGATACTTCTTAGCCGCGGCCCGATCTCCGGTTCGCATCGCCAGTTCACCCAAGAGTTGAAGAATCATGCTCTCGTGTCCGAGCTTTTGATTTTCTCTTGCAAAGGTCAATGCCCGCTCCAACTTGTCCTTCGCTTCTGAAACCTTGTCCTGAGCGACTAACGCAAAAGACTCGCCTTCATACGCCATGAAAGGAAACCCCGCATCGGGTGTGGCACTGCTGGTTTTGATGGCCCGCTCGAAAAACGCAAGAGCCTCCCCATAACGTTTCGCCTCGTTGAATCCGTTGCCGAGCATTTCTAGCATGCGAATCTGGCCGCCCACATCGCCGCTCGCCTTCGCAGACAAGAGTGCATCACCAACCATAACCGCCGCGCGACGACTATCGCCTTGAAGAAAACCGATGATCCCGAGTTCTCCCTCAGCTCGCGCTTCCCAGTCGTTTTCTCCTAGAGTGTGAGCAATTTGTTTTGCCTCCGTCCAAGCAAGCTTTGCAGAAGTGGGATCGATCTCAAGGTCGGTGTATCCTTTCGCCGCCAGGCACCAAAGCTTAAGTCCTGAGTCATTCCGAACTCCAGAAATAGTCAACTGCTGTGCGAGCAGCTGCGAGACGTCTACCCAGGACATGGTTTCAGCTTGAGCCCGAATCCGCCCGACCCGAGCGTAGATTTCGTTTCGAGTGTCTCCTCTCTCCTTGAAGAGTTCTTCGGCGCGGACGTAAAGAGGCCCCGCCTTGGGCGAGTTAAAAAGCCATGCCAGGCGGTTGGCTTCTGCGAGGAGGACCTGCGGGTTCTTGGACGCTTGCAGGTCGTGCGAGAGGTCAGCGACTGCTGGCTTTGGGTCAGTCTTTCGTGAGACGTACAGCCAAATGTACTTGCGGGAAACAACGCCGACGACGACGATAACTACGGACATCGAAAGCAAAACTGCTCGCCGACCCTTCGAAGGACGCAAATGCAGTGGTCTGAACATTTGGCCGTAGGACTCGCACTTCCGTGCCCTTGCACGCTCATCTCAAAAATCAAATAGGACGCGACGACATGGACCTAGCCAAGCTAAACGACTCGGAGGTTCTCCAGAACTTCTCCGCTTAAGTGCGCACCCTAGCAAAGCCTGGCCTGCTCTCGCCTCGCTTTCCATCAGGTCTATTTCCGCCAGACAATTTGAAACCACCGACAACCTTCGGAAAAGCAGCCAGTGCGCGAGGGTCAGATACTGTTGCGAGTCGACTTGGGAACGGCGAAATACCTTGCTTCTGGTCGGAACATCGGCCAGCAGGAGGCAAAGCTTGCGCAACCGAAGGCAATTAGAGACGTGTTACGTCTGCTTCGTCTACCGCCATTCTTCTAATCAAATGTCGATTTGGCAGCTATTGCGACCAGAGGGTTCGTAGGCGCGAACCCATTCGAATAAGAAAGCAGGGGAAGTCTCAACTCTAGCCGCTACGCGTCGGCAGTGTCGAGGGTAGTCTGACGGCTAACTAATCCCCCGGCGGATGTCTTATCAGGCCTGCTCGAGTCTGACATTGGGTAAATGAACCGAATGGTCTTCGGCCCTTGCCGGTTTAAGGCCCAATCCGTGGCAATGGTCTACAAGACCGTTGTAGGGCCTATAGCTGTCTTGGACGCATCTGTGCCAAGGCGACTTAGTGTGCGTTACCGGGCAAAACTCGCAAATCGTTGAGAAACCGCAGACGCAGCTATCTCAAAAAAGGACTTCGTCCTCGTCCAACGGTCCAACAGCTTTTCAGGGCAGCTCTCGTCACAGATCAAGCTGATGCCTTTCTCGTGAAACTGTCCTCGCAACCCTTTGTACAAGCAAGGTACAGACTGGGCGGCGTCGATCGTCCAATCCAAAATACGATCGGATGCCGCTTCTGAGCACCGTGTCGCCGAGCGAATTTCCATTGAAACTGTCTGAAACGGAAGCTCCTGGGCTGACAGACTCTGCGGGGCCGCCGACGGATTCCCCTTCGAGATCACGACGGGTTTTTGTCCAGAGAGCTTCCCTCGACGAACTTTGCGCTCCACGAGCAGCGCCACCGCCTCAGTTGCCGTGAAGATTGTGACCGGCGTGATCCCCCAACGAATGAGATCGAGCGCGTGTGAACTCTCCCGAGCCGCCGGACTCGAACGTAATTCTTCCTTCTGACTGTCGGACACATCTGGCAAGGAGCCAAAGTAGGACGAGAAGTCGCGTGTAGGACGGGAGACCTTTTCCACCAGGCATTCAAAGGCTTCACCAATCGTTCGCTCATCCGTCTCACGCCCATCGAACAAGGCTTCAAACAGCGCCGCGTCTCCCTTGCTGACGTGGGATTTAGCCAGTGCTTGATACACCTTGGCGACCCATTCGAGGTCCAGTCTGCTGGCTGATTCCTCATCCAAGACCTGGTCCCAGTCCGCTTGTTCCATAGCGATGAGAATTTCAGACGACTCTTTTGACGCCTTCGCAAGCAACTCCTCATCGCCTGTGGACAGGAACAACTGCCGTAGAAGTTCCCGTGGTTTCATCTCTGTTTGAAATGATTCTAGTGTCATTGGTGTGCTCCTAACGGATTCCGTTCATGATCTATATCTTTGTAGAAGTGCCGCAAGCATCTTCAGATTCCGCTGATGTCCATTTCGGACCTGCGCCTCAGTGATGCCGATGTATCCAGCTGTCTCACCGACACTTCTTCCTTCGATCTACACGCATAGTGAATGTCCGAAAAGGATGGACGAAGTTTTATCCTGTTGTTCACAGCTATACGGCGCTTCCGCGTGCAGACGGTGGGAAGGCCGAGTTTCAGGTTGTTACCTCACCATCGCGTCTTGCCGAACTTGACGCGGATCATCTTGACAACGTAATCATCGTCAATCAGCGTTTACTCGGTCCGACGCCCTTCAGGGGTGGAGATTTAAGTATCGAACTTGGATTGTTCTCTGTGAAATCATCTGACATGGCAAAGCCATTTCTCGGGGTACTTGAGGAAATGGCGACGGCAGCAGGTGTAGCGTTTGTCTCGGTCGCCAAACCGTTTACCGCCCCTCTAAAGAAAGGCCTCGATCTTTTGATGGGTTGCAGCGACCTGCACCTGGAAGTTGGGCTGAAAACGACGCTCGATAAACCGAGTCTCGGGGACTTTGTAGTAATTGGCGCCAAACGTGACGATATGAAATTAGATCAACTAACGGTCGCTCCTGACTTCAAATTGGTAAATGTGGGTGGAAAAGGAATCCAAGACTATCCCTACTTTATTTTCAGCATCGAAGTGTCGGAAAGTCGCCCGGATTGGTTCTCCATCCCTGAAATTGCAGCTGCGCACAACGAGCTACACAATGCTGTCCGGAAGGGTAAACGGACGGATGCTGAGGAACTCTTTAGCGTATTCAAGCGAACGGCACTGACTTGTCCTGACCTGTTGCCGAAAGACGCAGAGCGATTGATCCGCACTGTTCACGAACATCTCGCAACCGCCTTACCCGCCGAACTTACATCTGCGACTAAGGCGGAAATCCCGGCTCTCAGTATGATCAAGTTGTTCGGCACCGACAGCAAATAAAGAGAGCAGAAGGTGAGATCACCACTTCCCTTCTTCTCCCATCGCTCTCAAGCACCGCGAGCGACAGAGAGGCTGCGCCCTGCGGCACGGCGGTCTTCTGCTTCGCTTTCGCGCCTGAATAGGTCTTGGTTCCTCCCGCTTCGCGGGCACCCTCCAAGAAAGCAGACCTTGGCACTTGGGAGCAGCCTCCCACTCGCGTCCCTCCGGGTGGTGCGCCTTGAGAGACTCAGGGCAACAAAGGAGAAGTTAGCGATGTTTGACAATGTCGTGAGGTTAATTGGGTTCGTAGGTTCTGACGCGGAGTTGAAAACCACGAAGGCGCAGCGTGAATACACGGTGCTGTCCCTCGCAACCACGGCGTCTTGGAAAGACAAAAACGGTGACGGCTGCATCCGGCGCACCGAGTGGCACAAGCTAGTTGCGTGGGGGAATCTTTCCACTTTTGCTGCGACCCTGAAGAAGGGTGCGCACGTGTCCGTGGAAGGCGAACTCCGCTACCGTGAATTCGTGGCGAAAAAACAGAAGAAGCAGAAGAACGGCGAGCACAAGATCCGTATCGCCGAAATTCATCTCTCGAAGATCGCGAAGCTCGACCGCGCCGAGAAGCGCGATTCGAACGCGCCGCCGCCTGATGTTCCGACTAGCGGAGCGGAGGCCCCTTTCTAGGGCCTCTGCTCCTGATTCGGGTTGGCCTCCCAGCCATAATCTGATTGATGGCCATACATTTCTCGACTTTATAGTGTTGGCTATCGAGGTTAGCCGTGCGCGCTCAGTTTTGCCGTAGCGCAGGCATGGGAAACGGCACGTTGTAGGTTTGCGACCCCACTCCGACTCCACCCTGGCAGGTATTCGGAGGGGTGGTGCAAACGGAATGTGTGCCCTGGCATTCGGCCGCCCAGAACATATAGC
>Ga0307477_10003396_pt1 | contig 11880 bp, 10 predicted proteins | sample atmos_gasesECM2C_FD_203316 | JGI IMG/M metagenome (GOLD analysis project Ga0307477, IMG submission 203316) | Hardwood forest soil microbial communities from Morgan-Monroe State Forest, Indiana, United States - atmos_gasesECM2C_515 | ecosystem: Environmental > Terrestrial > Soil > Temperate...
TGCTCGGACACGACGGTGAGCTTGGCCTTGCCTTTCTGGATGTAGAAGACCGCATCGCCAGGGTCGCCTTGTGAAAAGACAGTCTGGCCTTTGCGGTACTTGCCGATGCTCTGGCCGTCCCCGACGCGGGCGAGAAACGATTTTGTATCGAATGAGCGTCGACGTTTAGTCGCCATGGCACAACCCTGCCGTACCGCGAGCCACTGAGCACGAATCTTTCGCTATTATAAGATTTTTCGCGCCTGAAATCAGCTGACCGCCGCTTAAAACGAAAGCCCCGCCGCATGAGACACCGCTAATGGGTGCGCCTTCACAACAGGTACTCTTCCACGGGGCTTTCCCCTCAGGCCGACGACCGCATATTACCATATCGCTGAATCAATGGCGTTGTGCGTCACAGCAAAATCGGATGCCCGATGTCTGAATCGGGTCAATCGCTCAATGATCTGTGTCGATTACGTCCGACATGCCCCTAAGCGGAAATCTGAATGTGATTGCGGCGGAGGTATGAGTCGGAGGCGCGCAATAATTAGCGATGCTCACACCTTCACCTTCTCATCCGTGACGACGCGGGCGGCGGCCGGCCGCTTGAGGAGACGATCCTTATGCGCACTGTAATTCTTCAGTTCCGCCATCGGCAGTTCGCGGCGCACGCCCCAGGTGTAAAAGACGAAGGCGTAGGGATCGAGCACCGAATAGCGGTCGGACAGCCATTCGCGGCCGGCGAGCATGCCGTCGATCTGTTTTAGATAAGTGTGAAAGGTTTTCAGCCCCATGTCCTTGATTCCGGGAAACGCCGAAGAGTCGGCGGTGTAGCGTTCGGGCCGTCCGACATGGGCATGCGCCGGATGCACGCTGGTAGCGAAGAAGCCGATCAACGCCAGCGCTTTGGCTTCGCCCATGGCGTCGGTCGGCCACAGCTCGAACCGCTTGCCGAGATAGGGCAGAATCGCGGTGTTCTCGGTCAGCGGATCGCCATTGTCGAGACGGAGCGCCGGTACGCGTCCGAGCGGATTGATTTTCAAATAGGCTTCGGTGCGCTGCTCGCCGCCGGCGAGGTCGACCTTTTTCGCTTCGTATTTCTCGCCGCTCTCTTCGAGCACAATATGCGAAGCCATCGAGCAGGCGCCCGGGGCATAATAAAGCGTCAGCATGCAAAACCTCCCTGTACTGCGCGCGTGGCCTTATCACATGTTGGTCTTTGATCCTAATCAAGGTTCCGATAGGTGCGCCGCCGTTTAACCGCTATGTTGGCCGTCTTTCCGATGTAAGCACGAGGCAGCAATGCGCTGGTTCTATTTGACTGTGGTCGTCTTATTCGCGGCCGCGACAATAATTTTCGTCGTCCAGAACGTCGAGGTCGTGACGATGTCGTTCCTGGGTCTTAGCGTTCGTGCGCCGCTCGCTGTTCTGGCCGCAGTCGCATATGTTCTTGGCACACTGACTGGCGGCAGCCTGTACGCATTGCTGCGCAAATCGGTCCAGGGTTCCCGCGCGCCGCCAGTTTGATTCTCACTTCACCGGAATTTTCTCGAGCACCGGCAGCCATGTCGCCTGCTGTTGCTCGACAAAAGCCAGCGCCTCTTTGGCGTTCATGGCATGCGAATAGCTACCGACATTGGCGAGCAGCTTCCGAAAATCCGGATCGCTGACGACCTTGGCGAGATCGGCGTCGACTTTATCGATGATGACGGCCGGCGTGCCGAGCGGCGCGACCAGCACTTGCCAGCCGGTCGCAGAAAAGCTGGGAATCGTTTCCGCCACCGTCGGCAGATCGGGGAATTGCGGCAGTCGCTCTGCCGCGGCGACTGCGATCAGCTTCACTTGCCCGGCCTTCACCGCGCCGACGATTCCGGAATAGCCTTCGATGATCATCGAGACGCGTCCGGCGGCGACGTCGGACAGCGCGGCCGCCGGCCCGGCATTGTAGGGGACGGGAAGAAGCTCGATGCCGGCGCGTTCCTGCAGCAACAGCCCGGTGAGATGGGTAAGCCGGCCGACGCCAGTCACCGCGATGGAAATAGTGCCGGGCTTTTTCTTGGCGAGCGCGATCAGTTCCGGCAGAGAGCTCACGCCGAGACCCGGGTTCACTGCGACAAACATCGGATTTTCAGCGGTGAAGCCGATCGGCAAAAAGTCGCGCGGCAACCGGATCGGGATATTGGGCGCAACCGATGGCGGCGCGACGAAGGTCGACAACGCCGGCATGAACAGCGTGTAGCCGTCAGGCGCGGCTTCGGCGGAGACGCGCGCTGCGATGCTGCCATTGGCACCGGCGTGATTGATAATCACGGCTTGCTGGCCCCAGACCTTGCTCAGGCCGGCGGCGATGAAGCGGGCGTCGACGTCCGGCGTGGAGCCGGGCGGTGCGTCGGAAATGATGGTAACCGGCTTTTCCGGGTATTTGACCGCTTGCGCCTGCGCCGCAGGCGACCATGCCAGCAGGCCCAAAACGGCAAGGCCGATCCAATACCGACGTGCAGTCATGTCGCTCTCCCGGATTGTGGGCGCGGCAAGAATAAGGCGCGCATGCCGCGGTTTCTACCGACATTCTTCGTGCTGCGACAACCCGTCGGCGCTTCACAACGCCCGCAGGAAATACCATTGTCCGCCGGTGACGTCGTAAGCATAATGAGTTTTGACCCTGACATTCTATGCAATAGGAAATTGACTCATGCAGCAGACAGCGCGCAGCAAAGACGAGCGCGGCGAGCCGCAAGCCGGTGCGCTGCCGAACCAAGCCTTCGATCTGCGCAGCACGCTGGAATGGCTGCGCGGCTGCGGCGAACTGATCGAGACCGATAAGGAAGTCGATCCGGACCTTCAGGTCACCGGCCTGCAAAAACACATGGATGGCGGCTGTCCGGTCCTGTTCAACAACGTCAAGGGCAAGCCGAACCATCGCGTGATCACAAATCTGTTTGGCGACATGGCGATCATCAATCGCATGTTCGGCTGGAAGGACGATGCCGAGCGGGTGCGCAAGCTCGCTTACGCGCTGTCGCACCCGATTAAACCCGTCGAGATCGCGCAGAGCGAGGCGCCGTGCCAAGAGCACGTGATCGAGTCGCCGCGCGACGTCAACGAATGGATGGTGCCGATCCGCCATACCACCTACGAGCCCGAACTGACCGTCGGCTCCGGCATCCGCTGCGTTACTGGCCCGCAATTCGAGGGCGGTTCCGACCTCGGCTACAACCGCATGAATTTCCGCTGGGGCAACGTCGGCACGTTCCAGATCTCGCCCGGCTCGCACATGTGGCAGGTCGTGAACAAATATTACAAAGAGGACCAGCCGGTGCCGATCACAGTGTGTTTCGGTGTGCCGCCGGCTTGTACGCTCTTGGCCGGCGCCGGCTTCGATTACGCGATCCTGCCGATGGGTTGCGATGAGATCGGCATCGCCTCGTCGGTGCAGGGCGCGCCGGTGCGGCTCGTCAAGGCGCGCACCGTCGATGCCATGGCGCTGGCCGACTGCGAAATGGTGCTCGAAGGCTACGTCAATCCGCGCGACCGCCGCTTCGAGACCAAGGAAGCCGAGGAAGCCGGCGTGCAGGGCCGCTATCATTTCCACCCCGAATGGGCCGGCTATATGGGCAAGTCGTATAAGGCGCCGACCTTCCACGTCACCGCCATCACCATGCGCAAGCCGGCGTCAAAGCCGATCATCTTCGCGCTCGGCGTGCACATGCTCGACGATCACAATATCGACACCACGGTGCGCGAGGCGGCGATCTACGAACTGTGCAACCGCCTGCAGCCCGGCGTCGTGCAGAACGTCGTCATCCCGTACTGCATGACCGATTGGGGCGGCTGCATCATCCAGGTAAAAAAGCGCCACCAGATCGACGAGGGCTGGCAGCGCAATTTCCTCGCCGCGGCACTGTCGTGCTCGCAGGGCATGCGGCTTGCGATCGCGGTCAGCGAAGACGTCGATCCCTATTCGATGGACGACGTGATGTGGTGCCTGACCACGCGGGTCAATCCGCGCACCGATATCCTCAATCCGATCCCGGGCGGCCGCGGCCAGACCTTCATGCCGGCCGAGCGCATGACGGCCGGCGAAAAACAGTGGACCGCATCGAACACGCAGTTCGAAGGCGGCATGGGCATCGATGCCACGGTGCCGTTCGGCTATGAGAGCGATTTTCTCCGCCCGATCTATCCGGTCGACAAGGTACGGCCGGAGGACTTCTTCTCCAAAGAAGACATCGCCAACGCCAAGAAGCGCATGCAGGGTTGGGTGCATTCGCTGGCGCGGAGCGGACGGTGAGTCCGTAGCGTGGGTTGAGCGAAGCGAAACCCAGGAAGTTGGCTGGCAAGTTGATCCCGGATTTCGCTGCGCTCAATCCGGGCGACGGGTCTTCCACCTCTCCGCCAGCGCCTTGCGGTCGAGCTTGCCGCGTTCGGTCTTCGGCAATGCGTTTGCGAGCACGATCTGCTTCGGCGCCTTGAAGGCGGGTAGCGCATCGGCGCAGTGCCGCAGCAGCGCCGCGGTGTCGAGCGCCGCGCCGGGTCGACCGACGACGTAGCTCACCACTTCCTCGCCATAGATCGCGTCGGGCACGCCGACCGTGGCGGCTTCGATCACTTCGGCACATTGCATCAGGCAAGCATCGATCTCGAGCGGCGAAATCTTGGCGCCGCCGCGGATGATCAATTCCTTTTCCCGGCCCGTGAGCATTAAAAAGCCGTCGCCGTCGAGGCAGCCGATATCGCCGGTGCGGATGCGGCCGCGCGCATGCACGCGGATCTCGCCGTCTTCGGCGAGATAACGGAACGGATGGTCGGTCCAGCCGCCGACCTCGACATAGCCGATGTCGCCGGCGGGCAGGCGGCGCCCTTCGCCATCGACGATGGCGAAGTCATGATAGGCGAATGGCCGACCGACGGTGCCGAGGCGGCGCTCCTCGCCGGAAATGGCGGCGATCCAGCTGGCCTCGCTGGCGCCATAGCCTTGCGCGACGCGAATGCCGAATTTCTGCTCGAACCGCTTCCATTCATCGAGCAGCAACGGCGCCGAACTCGACGTGACAAAACGCAATTTCGGCAGCGCGTCGCGTTCGAACTTGATTTCGCTGTTGAGCAGAATGTTCAGCGTGGTCGGATTGCCGGCAGCGACCGTCACGCCATGGTCGCGCAAATGACCGAAAAACCGGCTGGCGGAGAACTTTTCGCCAAGCACCAGCGTCGCGCCGCGATTGACCGGTGCGAGGGCGCCGAGGAGCTGCGCCGAAGCCCAGCTGAAGGGGCGGAAATCATAGAGGCGATCGTCGGCGCTCATGCCAAAGCCGTCAGCGACCGGATCGATGTTGGAAAGAAATTCGCGAAAATTCAGAACTACGCCTTTCGGCTTGGCGCTGGTCCCGGAAGTGAACAGGATCACGGCGTCGTCGTCCGCAGAAGCGGCGGTGTCCGGCTCGCCCGGCGTCGCGCGCGCAAGTTCCCCAAAGATCGTGTCGGCGGCCGGCGTGCCGTGGCGTCCGATAGCAAGCCGCGGCGACGGGACCGCGCCCAAGACCTCGTCCAGCCGCGAGCCGTCTTGATAGAGAATGAGCTTCGGTTTCAGCCGATCGAGAATGCCGGGAAGCTGGTTGCGGTTCATTTCGACATGGACGGTACAGACCGTTGCGCCCGCCGCCATGACGCCGAAATAACAGAGCAATTGCTCGATGGAATTGTCAGCCAGCAGCGCGATCCGATCGTTCGGCCCGACGCCGCGGCGCTTAAGCCACGCGGCGAAACGGCCAACGAAGTCGCGCAAGCGCGCATAATCGACCGTGCGCCCATCATCGGCGGCAATGACCCAGGGCTTCTGTGGTGTACGCGCGGCCGCGCGAGCGATCCAGTCTTGCAAAAGCTTTGAGCCGGGAGTGTCGCGCATGATAGAATAAAGCCAATAATTCCTTGGCGTTATAAGTATTTTGCCGGCGGGAGAAAGTCACGTGGGCGTTAGCGCAAATTCGCCATGGCCCGATCTGCCGTTCGAAGCCTGGCGCGATACCTGCGAGACGCTGATTTTATGGACGCAGATCGTCGGCAAGGTGCGAATCGCCTGCACGCCGCTGATCAATCACTGGTGGAACGCCACGTTCGACGTCACTTCGCGTGGACTGATCGCGCCGGCCATGCCCTATCGCGGACGGACCTTCGACGTCATTTTTGATCTTACCGAACACCGGCTGCGCATCGAAGCGAGCGACGGCCGCACCGAAGTGTTAGCGCTCGAACCGATGACGGTGACGGATTTCTACACCCGTTTCATGGCGGCGCTGCGCCGGCTCGATATCGATGTGCACATCTGGACCATGCCGAGCGAGATCGAGAACGCGATCCCGTTCGAGCAAGACCGCACGCATCGGCAATACGATCGCGTTTACGTGGAACGGTTCTGGCAAGCCTTGGTCCAGGTCAACCGCGTCTTCACCGATTTCCGCGCCCGCTTCATCGGCAAAGCAAGCCCCGTTCATTTCTTCTGGGGCGGGCTCGATCTCGCCGTCACGCGCTTTTCCGGCCGCACTGCGCCGCCGCTCAAAGGTGAAACGCCAAATGTCGCCAAGTGGGTGATGGACGAAGCCTATTCGCACGAAGTCTCGAGCTGCGGCTTCTGGCCGGGCAATGGCGGCTATGGGCGCGCCGCGTTTTACGTCTATGCCTATCCGGAGCCGGCCGGTTACGGCGACACCAGGCTGAAAACCGCCGCGGCGTCTTACAACGCCGATCTCGGGCAACTCATTCTCCCTTACGACGCGGTGCGCCAGGCGAGCGATCCCGACGCGCTGCTGCTCGGCTTTTTGCAGGAAACCTATGAGGCCGCGGCCGAGCTGGCGAAATGGGACCGCAAGGCGTTGGAGCGGCAGCCGGTTGGGGCGATTCGATAGATCGTGCTAAGGATGCCTGGCATGGATCATTGGATGGCGCGCTGGACGGCATTCTGCGCAGGCGTGGTGGCGGTGACAATTGCGTCGGCCGTCGTGGTCGACTCGGGCGTTGTCGCGCAGACATTAGTCGAGCCCAACTCCAAACCAAAAACGTCTCAACCGTCGAGCCTCGCGAAATCGCAACCCGCGCTGCGGGGGAAATCCTGCAGCGCTTTTGGCGCGGGGTTTGCGCAGCTTCCGGGCACCGATACCTGCGTCAAGATCGGCGGCTATGTGACTATCGAAGGCACGGTTAACGGTCGCTGATCTCGGTCCAAAGCGGGCCATAACGCTCGGCGCGGATACTTTAACTCCCGCTTAACTCGCGCCGGACCAGCGCCGCGCCGTCGGCCATGGCCTGCATTTTGCCAAACGCGATGGTGCGCGGCAGATATTTCATGCCGCAATCCGGCGCCACCACGATCCGCTCCGGCGGAACGACATCGAACGCGCGTCCGATGCGGTCGGCGACGACGCGCGGCGTTTCGACCGTCATATCGCCAAGATCGATCACGCCGAGCACGATGGTCTTGGACGGCAGTTCGCTGAGAATTTTGAGGTCGAGTTTCGGCTGCGCCGCCTCGATCGAAATCTGTTGCGCTTTGGATTGCTCCAATTCCGGCAGGAAGGAATAGCCCGACGGCTTATCGCGCACCACCGCGGCATAGCCGAAGCACAGATGCACGACGACCGTCTCGGCAACGCCGTCGAGCGCGCGGTTGAGCGTCTTGATGCCGTAACGGCGCGCCTTCTCTGGATGTTGCTGCATCCAGGGCTCGTCGATTTGCACCACATCCGCTCCGGCGGCAAACAAGTCCTTGATTTCGGCATTGACCGCTTCGGCATAAGCCATCGCCACGGCTTCCTCGTCGCCGTAGTAATCGTCGTGCGCCTGGCGGCCCATCGTGAACGGGCCCGGCACGGTGGCCTTGATCTTGCGCTCGGTATTGGCGCGCAGCACTTTGAGATCGCGCAATTCCACCGGCTGTCGGCGCCGGATCGGACTGACGATGCGCGGCACCGGAATGGGCCGTCCATTGCGATTGATCACTGTGCCGGGATTGTCGATATCGATACCGTCGAGCGCGGTGGCGAAACGGTTGGAATAGCTCTCGCGGCGTTGCTCGCCATCGGTGATGATGTCGAGTCCGGCGCGCTCCTGGTCGCGGATGGCGAGGATCGTTGCGTCGTCCTGCGCCGCTTCAAGCTTGTCGGGCGACACCAGCCAGAGATCGTCGGCGCGCACGCGTGGCACTTGCTTGGACAGCTTTTCGCGGTCGATCAGCCATTCCGGCTGCGGATAGGAGCCGACGAGGCAAGTGGGCAGAAGCATTTGTCTTCAAGAATATCTATTGCAGCGCCGCGGCCTGCTTGGAGGGCTTGTCACGCCGCGCGCTTGCTGTTGTTGCCGGGTGGCCGCGCAACGCACCGTGTGGTGCGCTGCGTTTGTCCTGCGGCACGAGCTCTTTATCCGGTTGCTTTCTCGTACGGATAGATCACGTCACCGGTCTTTTGGTCGCCCGGCGTGAGCACGGTCTGATAGCTCATGCCGCGCCAGGTATCGAGGTTCGCGCTATCGGTGATGTCATGATACTGAACCTGCATCACGCCGGATTTGGTCCATTCGCCGTCTTTGCCGAACTTGATCTCGGGATTCATGATCGTGCTGACGGCATGCGTGCGCAGGTAGTCGGCGATCTTGTCGTCGTTGAGGCTCTTGGTGGCCTCGACCGCTTGCTGCAGCACCTGGAAATAGGCGTAACCCCAGCCGCCGAGATAATAGCCGAGCGGATCGATGCCGGACGCACGGGCCTGGTACTGTTTGAAGAAGTCCGCGGCCGGCGCCATTAGCTTCGGCGTCGGTACCCAGAACTCGTAGTTCACGATGCCGTTGAGCTTACCTTTGAGCTTGCTTTTGATGGCGGTGTACTGGATTCCGACCATGCCGCCGCCCATCATTTTCGGCTTCAAGCCCAACTCGCTGGCGGTCTGCACCATGCCGACCGAGGTGTTTGGATAAGAGCAGATCACCACCAGATCGGGATTGGTCGCCTGGATGGCGCGGATGATCGGCGAGAAGTCGGTCGTATTCGGCGGATAGGTTCTGTCGTAGACGACCTTGAAACCGTACTTGTGAATGTTCTCACGGGCGCCATCGGCGGCGTTGCGTGAGAACTCGGCATCCTCGGCCGTGATCGCGACAGTTTGTGGCTTCGGATTCTGCGCCGCCGCCACTTCGAAGAAGCCTTCGGTGAACGACGCTTTCGGCGTGGGGCCGGACGGCAGCATCGAGAAATATTTCGGATAGTGAAAATCATGGTTGGCGTCGAGCGCGAACAACCCGATGAACACTTTGCCCCTCGGCATCACAGCCGGAAGCGCCGGCGCCACCATATTCGTCCCATACGGCCCGATGACCAGGTCGACTTTGTCAACCTCGATCAGCTTCGTATAAATGCCGGGCACAGTCGAAGGATTGGTCTGATCGTCGTAATAGATGAGCTGCACCGGTCGGCCGAGCAGGCCGCCCTTGCTGTTGGTCTCCTGCTCCCAAATCTGGGCGCCGAGCAGCGCCTGTTGGCCAGCTCCGGCAAGTGCGCCAGTCTGCGCCATGCTAAAGCCGATCTTGATCGGCGCCGCGCCCTGCGCGAAAGCGGCCGTCGAGCCCAAGGCGCGGCAAAAGGCCGGGGAAATCACAGCGGCGCTAATGCCAGCATTGAGGCGGCGCCGGGTGATGCGATGGGTCATGTTTTCCTCCAAAAACGCTGGTTCTCTCACGTCTTGGCCTGACCGGCCGCCTCAAATGGCATGACCCGCCAGTGCTTCGGGCCGTAGCATGCCCTGCTTTGCCAAGCGTGAAAAGAGAGCGGCGAGTGACGTGGCAATCTGCCCGAGGCGCCTTTGCTGTCCCTAAAGCATGATCCCGAAAAAGCTTGCCCTCGGACATCGATCCGAGGGTGGCCCCCGGTTTCCCGCCTGCGCGAAGCCCGGGCTGCCGTTAGTCACGCCGGTCTACGCTTCAGCGGGCGAAGCCAGGTCGGAAAAGATCATGCTCGGACAACAAGCTAAAGCCAAATACCGAATCGACCTAAAATCATTTCGCTTTAGCGGGGGATTGACGGTTTATACTGAAACAGTATCGCCTTAGGCATCTCGGTGTGGGCTGTTGCCGAATCGAATTGGTTGATGCAACTGGAGCGGAACCCAGTCGATGGTCGCACTGTCGGTTAACGGGAAAACCTACAATCTCGACGTGGAAGACGACACCCCGCTGCTATGGGTGCTGCGCGACACGGTCGGGCTGACCGGAACCAAATACGGCTGCGGTATTGCACAGTGCGGCGCCTGCACCGTACTCATCGACGGCGCGCCTACCCGCTCGTGCCGAGCACCCGTGGGCAGCCTCGCGGGGCGGGCCGTCACCACGATCGAGGCGCTGGCGCAAAACGGCAAGCTGCATCCGGTTCAGCAAGCATGGATCGATCTCGACGTGCCGCAGTGCGGTTATTGTCAAAGCGGAATGATCATGGCCGCGGTGGCGCTTTTACGCGACAAGCCGAAGCCGACGGATGCCGATATCGATGCGGCCATCACCAATATCTGCCGCTGCGGCACCTATCAGCGCGTGCGCGCCGCGATCCACGCCGCGGCCAAGGCATAGCTGGGCCTCAAGCGTGATCGCGCCGACGCGATGAACGAGGCAGGGAACAAATCGCCGGCGGGACGCTATGCCAAGCGCGCTTGGCAGTCCGACGTTATCGTCGACCTGATCAAACATTATGGTTTTCCGTATATCGCGCTCAATCCAGGCGCGAGCTATCGCGGCCTGCATGACTCGCTGGTCAATTACGGCGGCAACGATCCGCCGCTGTTCCTCTGTCAGCACGAGAAAATCGCGGTGCAGATCGCGCATGGCTACGCCAAGGCGACCGGCAGGCCGATGGCGGCGATCGTGCATGACGTGGTCGGCATGCTGCATGCCACCATGGGAATCTACTACGCCTATCTCGATCGCTGTCCGGTCTTTGTCGTCGGCGCCACCGGCCCGATGGACGAGAGCCGGCGCCGGCCATTCATCGACTGGATCCACACCGCCAACGTCAACGGCGAGCAGCTTCGTCATTACGTAAAATGGGATTATCAGCCGGCGAGCATCGAAGGCGTGCCGGATTCGTTCGCGCGCGCCTATGCCGCGATGATGACCGAACCGCAAGGCCCGATCTATATGTGCTACGACGCCTGGCTGCAGGAGCAACCGCTCGCGCGCGACGTTGCGCTGCCGAATCCGGCGCACACCAAAGTGCCGGCGCCGATGGCGGCCGATCCGGCGGCGCTCGCTGCCGTCGCGGAGCGTCTCCTGGCCGCGAGCTATCCGGTGCTGATGGCCGAATATGTCGCGCGCGGAGGGGGCGGCTTCGGCCATCTCGTGGCGCTCGCCGAGACCATCGGCGCGGCGGTGTTCGATGTTCATGCGCGGCTCAATTTTCCCAATCGCCATCCGCTCAATCTGAGCTGCCACAAAGAAATGTTCCGCGACGCCGATCTGATCGTCTCGCTCGACACCCGCGATTGGGAGAAGTCGACGCACTTTATCGAGCGCACCGAGCGCCGGGTGGTGCCGTACTACCCGCCGCATTGCGACATGATCGAGATCGGCTTCGGCGAGCTAAATTTAAGCAAATGGTCGATGGACTACACGCGGATGCCGGCGTGCAGCCTGCGCGTGCTCGGCGACACCGCGACTGCGATCCCGGCGCTGACGCAAGCGTGTCGGGAACGGATTGCCAATGACCCGCGGCTTGCCGCTCGCGTCAAGGCGCGCGCCAAGCTCGTGGCGGCAAGGCATGACGCGCTGTTTGCGTCCTGGGCCGAACAGGCCAAAGCGGATTGGGACGGCCTGCCGATCACGCTGCCGCGGCTCGCCGGCGAGATCTGGGACGTCATTAAGCATGAAGATTGG
>Ga0307477_10003397_pt1 | contig 11880 bp, 12 predicted proteins | sample atmos_gasesECM2C_FD_203316 | JGI IMG/M metagenome (GOLD analysis project Ga0307477, IMG submission 203316) | Hardwood forest soil microbial communities from Morgan-Monroe State Forest, Indiana, United States - atmos_gasesECM2C_515 | ecosystem: Environmental > Terrestrial > Soil > Temperate...
GGCCAAAAATAAATTCCCAGCGACACAGCGGTCGCGATCACCACAACAGGAATTAGGATGGGGAAACGCCTTGGTTCCCGCGGCGCCGCTCCGCGCGTTTCGATTTGCAGATTCTCTGTCATCGCCGTAAGAAGAAAAGCGGCTCAGCGGCCGACACTAAGCCGCTGGATCAGAGATTCGGGAAGCCGGGCGGTCCGCATGCGCTTCTGAACAACGGCGATATCGTAAGGCACGCGCCAGAATTCGACGACCTGGTGCTTGAGGTCGGCAATCGCAAAAGCGGCGCGCGGATCACCATCCCGCGGCTGGCCGATCGAACCAGGATTCAAAAGATAGCGGCGCGGCAGCTCGACGCGCAATGCCGCAAATGATTCGCTGGGACGAGGGCGGATTTGCAGCACTTCAAGCTGCGAGTCCTCATACGAGAAACCTCCCTGGTGGTGCGTGTGGCCGAAGAAAGTGACTTCCGCCGCGGAGTCCAGCAGTCCGTCAAGGGCCTGCGCCGGCGTGAAAACATATTCATCTTCATCCTGAAATGCACCATGGACGAGCACAATGCCGTCCGTTTCCAAAGGGCCCTGCGGCAAAGCCGCGAGCCAGGCGAGGTGATCCGGCTTGAGTTGCGCGCGTGTCCAATCCACGGCGGCCTTCGCCACCGGATTGAAATCGTCAGTGACCATCAAGCCCGTAACCGCTTTATCGTGATTCCCGCGGATGGTCTGCGTTCCAAGTTCCCGCAAGTGCGCCGTAACTTCATTCGGATCGGGACCGTAACCGACAACGTCACCCAGGCAAACGGAAAGATCCCATCGGTCCTTCGCAGAATCGAGGACGGCGTCGAGTGCAGTGGCGTTCGAGTGCAGGTCGCTGAGAATGAGAATCCGCATTCCTGTTGCCCGGAAAAAATGACTTTGAGTATAGATGAACAGGCGCGTCGATGCACGAAGGATGCACGGAGTGCGGGAAAGTGATTGACGCAAGGAAAGGCATAAGGTTAGTACGGAATATGTTTTTTATGAAAAGTTTAGACAGATAAGATAAAGGAGGTGAGCCGCGGCCCGGTGTTGTTGGGGAAAATTTATACTCGATCTGGATTTGACTCCGCCGCGCAAAATTTTTTGCCCAATTGCCGAAACATTCCTGCCTGGTGCTTCGTCTATACGGGTGCAGTTCGTTACTAGGCTGTTTCAGGCAAGATCTAGAAAAAACCCCGCGGTGGCAGCCGCGGGGTCGTGACACGCAGTCTTTCCGGCCGTTAGTCCAGGAAGAAGAGGTGTCTTCACGGGCGAGACTACTCGTCCGCTGCTTGCGTGTCAACTCCATCTGGCCAGCAGCAGCTTGCTGTGCGGCTGACTCTATCCCGTCCGAAAGGAATTTTGACACGCATGAAAACCAATTCATTTGTCCGTTGCATCGCATTGCTTGCCGTCATCGCTTTGGCCGTGCCGGCATTTGCAAAGCCCTTCGCCAAGACTATCAACGTCGTTCACGCCGCCAAGATCGGCAAAGCCGAGTTGCAGGCCGGTGAATATCGTCTGCAGATCGAGGGCACCAAAGCCACCGTCCAAAGAGGCAGACAGGTCGTTGCAGAGTCCGAAGGTCGTTGGGAGGACCGCAGCTCGAGGTCACCTTATGATTCTTTGCTCCTCAGCGAAAACGGGCAAGTGAAGGAAGTCCGTTTTGCCGGCCAGGCCCGCGTCTTCGTCTTCAACGAATAGGCGAGGCGTTTCGTGATTCCTTTCCAAGCGACGAGAGAGAGGCTGCAGTCCGCTGCAGCCTTTCTGCTCGTCAACCTCGCTGCTGACCTGTTGAAGTGGCAGGACCCCACGTCGGCAACAAGTGACGTGCTGCGCTTTCTCGCTGTGCACATGCGCAGAATCATCTTGAATCACCGAACACCTCTTCCCACGCACTAACGAATCAGCATGCAGTCTCCATAACTATAGAAGCGATAGCCCGCCTCAACGGCGTGTTGGTAGGCGGCAAAAACATGCTCGCGGCCCGCGAAGGCGCAAACTAGCGCAAGCAGTGTGGAACGCGGCAAATGGAAATTTGTCAGCAAGCCGTCCACTACACGAAATTCAAACCCTGGAATGATGAACAACCGCGCATCGGATTTCTCGCCAAGCAGAAGTTTCTGGGACCCTGATTCCGTAGTGCGCAGCGCGCAGTCTTCCAGCGCGCGCACCACCGTGGTACCCACGGCGATGACAGGGCGGCCGGCGCTGCGTGCCGCCTCGATGCGAGCCGCCGTTTCGGGCGAAATCTCGTACGTTTCAGCGTGCATCACGTGGCCTTCCAGCGTTTCGCTGTAAATCGGCTGAAACGTGCCGAGGCCGACATCCAGCGTCAATTCGCAGATTTCCACGCCGCGCTCGCGAATCTTTTCCAGAACTTCCATTGAGAAGTGCAGCCCGGCAGTCGGAGCCGCAATCGCGCCCGGGCGTTTGGCGAACACCGTTTGATAGCGCTCGCGGTCCGCGGTCTCATCGGCGCGGTCGATGTAGGGCGGAAGCGGCACATGCCCAAGCCGCTCAAAATGCTGGTTGAGGCTTCTCGAATCCTTGGAAGCAAATCGCAGCGTGCGCAAACCGAGCGCACCACGCGCGATGACTTCGCCTTCGAGTTCTCCCTCGCCGAAAAGAACGCGTTCGCCGATGTGCATTTTGCGGCCCGGTCGAACCAGCGCCTCCCAAGTCTCGCAATCAAGTTGCCGCGTAAGAAACACCTCAACTTTCCCAGTAAGGTGTTCCGATCGCGTGGTTCGAGATGGGGGCTGCGAACGGATTCCCGCGCGTCTGCCAAACAAACGGGCAGGAATGACGCGAGCATTGTTGAGAACCAACAACTCATCGCCGCGCAAGAGGTTGGGAAATTCTACAAAGACCCGGTCCTGAAAAAGTCCCGAGGAACGATCCAGCAGCAGGAGGCGGGAGGCCTCGCGGCTGCTCAAAGGTCGTTGCGCGATTTGCCCCCCTGGAAGGTCGTAGTCTAGTTCGTCTAATCGCATCGAAATCGGCAGTCTAACAGCAAACTGTGTGAGGCACACAAATCCAAGGCGATCGCCTATACCGAGGCAATCTAATGGCCGCAAGAAACGAGTCCACCTTAAGTCCCCTGATGCGATAAGCTCAGTGTAAATTATTGATATTTAACGATTTGTTAGAAACTGACGTTAATTTAAAATCTAACTTGACACTCTAGCACTCATATTATATTATGTGCTCGCAATCACCAATGGAGGTGCTTACACATGAGAGCAATTTCTAGATGGGAACCCTTCCGCGGCGTCACCACGCTGCAGGATCAATTGAACCGGCTGTTCAACGAAGGATTCGAGCGTGCGGGCGAAGAGTCCAGCCTCAGCGCTTGGGCCCCGGCCGTTGACATTTACGAAACCGAGCACGAGTTGGTCGTGAAGGCTGATCTGCCGGATGTCGATCCCAAGGATCTGGACATTCGCGTGGAGAATAACCTTCTCACCATTCGCGGCGAACGCAAGTTCGAGAAAAAAGTCAACGAGGAAAATTACCTGCGAGTGGAGCGCTCCTATGGCTCTTTCGCTCGGAGTTTCACGCTCGCAAACACCGTGAATTCCGAGGCCATCAAGGCGGAATACCAGAACGGCGTGCTCACCCTGAGCATCCCGAAGCGCGAGGAAGCCAAGCCGAAGCAGATCAAAGTCAACGTCGGGATACCGGCGATGGCCGCGGCTGCCGCTGGCAGGTAATCCGCAGGATAAAGTAGCGGCTAGGGCGTAAAGTAAGGGGCTGGCCAGGTGCCAGCCCCTTTTTCTGCGCTAGTCTAAATTAGACTAGTACGAACTAGTCCAGATTAGACTAGTCCCGAATGAGACGAGGTTTCTATGATGCGATTTGAAAAAATGACCGTCAAGGCGCAAGAAGCTGTGCAAAGTGCGCAGGAAGTGGCCGCGCGCCACGAAAACCAGCAAATCGAGCCGGTGCATTTGCTAGCGGCGCTGGTGGCGCAAGCCGACGGAGTAGTGCCGCCGTTGCTGGCCCGCCTCGGCATTCGCGCCGAAGTGTTGGCACCGGAAATCGAGAAAGAAATCGGCCGCCTGCCAAAGGTTCAGGGCTTTGCGCAACAGCATATGGGCCGGGCGTTGAACGGTGTTCTGGAGCGCGCGTTCAAGGAAGCCGACCACTTCAAAGATGAGTACGTCTCGACCGAACACCTCTTCCTGGCCATCGCCGGAGAAGACCGCGATGCCGCGGGGCAATTGCTGAAACGGCAAGGTGCCTCTCACGAAGCTATTTTGCAGGCCTTGACCGGTGTGCGTGGCAATCAGCGCGTGACTTCCCAGAATCCGGAATCCACCTACGCGTCGCTGGAGAAATATGCCCGTGATCTTACGGAATTGGCGCGGCGCTCTAAACTTGATCCAGTGATCGGGCGCGACGAGGAAATTCGCCGCGTCATGCAGATTCTGGCGCGCCGCACGAAGAATAACCCCGTGCTCATCGGCGAGCCGGGCGTCGGGAAAACCGCCATCGTGGAAGGACTGGCACAGCGCATCGTTTCCGGCGACGTTCCGGACGTGCTGAAGACGAAGAAGATCGTGGCGCTGGACCTTGCGGCTTTGGTGGCAGGCGCGAAGTACCGCGGCGAATTTGAAGACCGCTTGAAGGCCGTCCTGAAAGAGATTACCGAGGCCGAGGGGCAGATTATCCTCTTCATCGACGAACTGCACACCCTGGTGGGCGCCGGCGCCGCGGAAGGCGCAATGGACGCGTCCAACATGCTCAAGCCGGCGCTGGCGCGGGGCGAGCTCCGCGCGATCGGCGCAACCACGCTCAACGAATACAAGAAACACATCGAGAAAGATCCGGCGCTCGAGCGCCGTTTCCAGCCGGTGCTCGTCAGCGAGCCGACCGTCGAAGATACCATCGCCATTCTGCGGGGATTGAAAGAGCGCTATGAAGTGCACCACGGCGTGCGCATCAAGGATGCCGCGATTCTCGCCGCCGCCACCCTCTCAAACCGCTATATCTCTGACCGGTTTCTGCCGGACAAGGCCATCGACCTGATCGATGAGTCGGCGGCTAGCCTGCGCATGCAGATCGATTCACTTCCCGTGGAGATCGATGAGATCGAGCGCCGCATCATGCAGCTCGAAATTGAGCGCCAGGCGTTGTTGAAAGAAACCGATGCGCGCTCGAAAGAGCGCCGGAAGCAAATCGAGAAAGAACTCGCGAAGCTCAAGGAAGATTCGAGCGGGCGGAAAGCGCGCTGGCAGGCGGAAAAACAAGCCATCGGAAAAATCCGCAAGCTCAAGGAGCAGATCGAACAGCTCAAAGCCGAAGAGCAGAAGTACGAACGCGCCGGCGAACTGGCCAAGGTGGCGGAAATTCGCTACGGAAAAATCGCCGCAGCGGAACGCGACCTGAAACAGGCACAGGAACAGTTTGCCTCCGTTCAGAAGGACGCCCCGATGCTGAAGGAAGAAGTCGACGAGGAAGACATCGCCAAACTCGTCAGCAAGTGGACGGGAATTCCGACCGGGCGCCTGCTTGAAGGCGAAGCGCAGAAGCTCGTGCACATGGAAGAGCGGCTCCGGCAGCGCGTTGTCGGGCAGGACGACGCGCTGGCCCGCGTGTCCAATGCCGTGCGGCGCAGCCGCGCGGGGCTTTCCGACACAAAGCGGCCGATCGGCTCGTTCATCTTCCTGGGACCGACTGGCGTGGGCAAGACCGAGTTGGCTCGCGCGCTGGCGGAGTTTCTCTTCGACGACGAAAAGTTGATGATCCGCATCGACATGAGCGAGTACATGGAGAAGCACAGTGTTTCCCGGCTCATCGGCGCCCCCCCGGGCTATGTCGGATACGAGGAAGGCGGGCAACTCACCGAACAAGTACGGCGCCATCCCTATTCGGTCCTCTTGTTTGACGAAATCGAGAAGGCCCATCCCGACGTGTTCAACGTTCTTTTGCAAATTCTGGAGGACGGGCGGCTCACCGATGGCAAGGGCCGCACCGTGGACTTCCGAAACACCGTGCTGGTCATGACCAGCAATGTCGGGTCTGTCGCGATCTTCGAATTGTCGGAAAAGGATCCGGAGCGAGCGAGAAAAGAAGCCATGGATGCGCTGCGTGTCGCATTCCGCCCGGAATTCATCAACCGCATCGATGAGATTGTCATCTTCAATCCGCTGGGCAAGGAACAGTTGGCAAAGATTGTCGGTTTGCTCCTGAAGAGCGTCGAGAAACTTCTCGCCGAGCGCCAAATCACTCTGGAGCTGACGCCAGCCGCGCGGGAACTCCTCTTGCGGGAAGGCTATGACCCGGCCGACGGCGCACGTCCGCTGCGAAGGACGATTCAGCGACTCATTCAGGATCCCCTCGCCATGCAGATCCTGGAGGGGGCCGTTCTCCCGGGCGATCATGTGCTCGTTGACCGCGATGCGAAAAAGGACACGATGGGCTTTGAACGCGTGCCGCCAAAACAACCTGCGGCCGCGGCGCGAATCTAAATGGAAGAGAAAAAGAGAGTTTTACAATTGTCATTCCTTTCTAACTCTGACACTTTCGCCCGGAATCTTGCGTATATTAGGGGATGGGGGTTACATGAAAATTCTTAGAACCGGCGCACTCCTGATCTTGTTAAGCGTCTTGCTGGTGATTGTTGGAGGCGCTATCGGCGGCCCGAACGGTCTGAAGATCGCACTCGCTGTCGCGGTCCTGATGAACGGAATCTCCTATTTTTTCTCTGACAAGATTGCCCTCGCTTCCAGCGGGGCGCAACCTGTCTCCCGGGAGCAGTTGCCAAGGCTCTATGCCGTGATGGAGAGACTGGCGGCGAAAACGAATATTCCGGTTCCGAAACTCTACGTTGTTCCGGAAGCGGCGCCCAACGCCTTTGCTACCGGCCGCAATCCGCAACATGCTTCCGTGGCGGTTACGCAGGGCCTGCTTGAGTTGATGAACGACGACGAGCTCGAGGGGGTGATTGCCCACGAACTTTCGCACGTCCGCAATTACGACATCCTGACGACCTCGATCGCGGCAACGCTCGCAGGCGCCGTCACCTATTTGGCATCCATGGGCCGCTGGGCCATGCTTTTTGGCGGTTTTGGCAGGGACCGCGACAATGACCGCGACGGCGGCGGTATCACTGCGCTGCTCATGATTATTCTCGCGCCGTTCGCCGCGCTATTGCTGCAGCTATTTCTTTCACGCACTCGGGAATATTCGGCCGACGAAACCGGTGCCCGGATGGTGGGAAACCCCTACGGCCTCATGAGCGCGCTTCAAAAGCTGGGCGCTTACAACAATCGCATTCCAACGACGGCAATATCGCCTTCCACTGCTTCTCTCTGTATCGTGAGGCCTCTGTTTGGCGGCGGAACGTTCTCCTCACTCTTCAGCACGCACCCGCCGCTGGAAGACAGAATCGCGGCTCTGCGGGAAATGATTGTCATTCCACAAAGATAACGATTTTGTCCCGAATTTATGCACATTTGAACCATTCCACGTGTAATCTTTTCAAAGCTGCACAGCGCACGAAAAACACCTGAGCCGGATCATGTCTCTAAGCCTATGATTCATCGGAAGTTAATTCTCTTGCTCGTCGGGCCCCTTTTGGCGCAACAAGTGCACTATCATCCTAGGGGATAGTTCTCGTTTTGGGAAACCTGGGGGCAGGGGATATGAGCTGCAGGGATACCATCCATCTGATTTGTTGGTACTTAGAGGGCCGGCTCTCCTCGTCCGTCGAGTGCGAGATTAAGCGTCATCTGGACAACTGCTCGGACTGCCACATGGTACTCGAAGCAGCAGTCAACACTTTGGACCGCTATTTCAGTTCTGAGCGCTCTACTGCAGCGGACCCTGCCTCTCAAGCTGCCTAATCTACGTCGCCTCTAACTCACTGAAAAACTATAGGTTACAACCGCAAGTCACCTGACTCACTGCCTTTTCTTCGCGTCCATGACCACCCAAACTTACAGATCGGTGTCGTAATCGTTACTCGCAACAAAGTTTACGGATGCTCAGGTGACAGCGTAATCTTTACTGGTACTAGTACGCAATAACTTGCCTCTCGGAATGCCCTTGAACCTACTCAACTATCTGATATCACATGCTTTAGACCAGAAGAAGCGCGAATGCACCATTTGGTGTCGCGGGTGCTCCTTTCCAAGGCACAGGGCGAAAGTCCAAAAGGAGAAATGAAGTCTATGAGCGATTTTCAGGAATCGGCCAACACGAGCACGACCGGCGCACCTCGTTGGGTTGGGCTGGCAGTTGCAGTGTTAGGCGGCATCTCATTGATTGGCCTCGGAGTAGGCTGGAGTGCACTGAATCAAGCGAGGAGCGTCGAGCAGACAACGCAGGCTTCGGTGAAGCAGGCCAACGACGCACTTGTGCAGCGGCTGGCAAAGGAAGAAGAGATCAATCAGCAGCTGCAGAGCGACGTTAAGGTGGTAACGGATAAGCTAAATCTCACGCAAGGCGAACTGATCGCTGCGCGCAAGCAGAACAAGAACGCGACCGTCGCGGTCGATAAAAAGGTGGACAACCTTGCGACTTCCGTAAAGGCTGAACTGGCCACCAAGGCAAGCAGCGACGACGTGAACAGGCTGAATGGCGACGTCACCGGCGTCAAGACCGACCTGGACGCCACCAAGAACAGCATTCAGATGGCGCGCAGCGAGATGGGCACGCTCATCGCCCGGAACCACGATGAAATCGATCAGCTCCGCCGCATTGGCACGCGCGATTACTTCGAGTTCACCGTACAACGCAAGGCTGGCGCTACGAAAGTCGGCACTATCCAAATCCAGCTGAAAGACACCAACCCCAAGAAGAACCAATACACAATCAATGTTCTCGCCGACGACAACAGCTTCGAGAAGAAGAACCGTTCAGTCAACGAACCGATTTTCTTCTACACCGGCGGCACCCGCACGGCGCTCGAACTGGTAGTCAACAAAGTCACCAAGACGACCGCCACGGGCTACTTGAGCATTCCAAAGGCTGCGGGAGCCGCTTCGGCGAGCACGGCAACATCCGGGCATTAAACCAGTCTCACAGAATGAAACCTTCAACTCCTTGAGAGCACAACAGGTTAGGGCGAGGATTCCAGAGAATCCTCCCCTTTCTTTGTGGGCCTCCTCCGGGAATAAGAATCGACCGTAGCAGGTCTCAGGAAGTGTCTGGACACCAGACTGTGGCTGTGCCAAGCTATTGCCTGGCCCGGCGAATCCAAGACCGCAGTGGATTTCTGGAGGGGGAAATCATGAAAGTACGATTTGCAGTGGCAATAGCAGCAACGCTCTTCGCGGGAGCTTTCGCGATGGCGGCAGATAACTCCTGGACCGGCTGGATCTCTGACAGCGCGTGCGGAGTCAAAGGCGCCAACGACAAGGCTGGTACGGCTGAGTGCACGGTCAAGTGCGTCAAGGAGCATGGCGCTAAGTATGTGTTTGTGAGCGACGCCGACAAGAAAGTGTACGTAGTCGACGCGCAGGAGAAAGTCGCGGAGCATGCCGGCCATCACGTGACCGTCAAGGGCAAGGTGGACGGCGACACGCTCAAGCTCAGCAGCATCGAAATGGCCAAGTAAAACCTATCTTTTCTCCATGACGGGCGCCCTGATCGGTTCAGGGCGCCCGTTTTGTTTTGCCTCCTGAAGCATTTCCGTTACGATGTTGCTCTGCCATGTCAACGACTCTTATTCATGCCGCGCGTGCATTCACTCCTATAATTGAAATCAGCGATGCGGGGATCCTGATCCGCGACGATGTGATTGAAGCGATCGGCCCGCGCTCCGGAATGAGCCTGCCCGCGGGGGCGCAGGAAGTGGGCGCAATTGGCAAAACGGCAGTTCCGGGCTTTATCGATGTGCACATCCACGGCGCGGGCGGGCATGACGTTATGGAGGCAACCGGCGCCGCGTTGCGAGCCGTTACGCGCAAAGTTTCGGAATGCGGCACTACGTCTTTCGTCGCCACAACCGTTACCGCCAGTACGGACGAAACTCTTCGCGCCGTCGAAGGCATCGCCTCCTACATCGCACAGCAGCACGAAACCAATGAACCGCACGCCGAAATCCTTGGCATCCATTTCGAGGGACCGTTTATCAGCAAAGAGCGCCGCGGGGTTCATCCGTCGGAATGGATTCAGCTGCCCTCGGCGGACACGCTCAGCCGCTTTATCAAGGCGGCGGCGGGTAATGCCAGAATCCTGACGATAGCCCCGGAAGTGCTCGGGGCAGCTTCCTGCATTGACGCAGCAAGAGAAGCCGGCCTGGTTGTTTCGATGGGGCATACCGACGCCACCTACGAACAAGCTCGCGCCGCCATGGCCCGCGGGGCGCGCAGTGCCACACACGTTTACAACGCGATGCGTCCCTTTTCCCACCGCGATCCCGGCGTGATCGGCGCCGTGCTCACTTCGCCGGACATAAACGCCGAACTGATCGCCGACGGCATGCACGTCGAGGAAGCCGCCATGAAACTTCTGCTGATGGCCAAAGGCGCCGCGCACGTAACCCTGGTGAGTGATGGCCTTTCCGCAACGGGCATGCCAGACGGGAAATACATGCTCGGCGGCTTTGAGGTTACGGTCAGCGGCGGCGTGTGCAGGAATGCCGAGGGAATACTGGCGGGCAGCACGCTGACGTTGGATCGCGCCCTGCGAAATATCGTCGCCCTGGGCACATCCTTGCCGGATGCCGTGCGCATGTTGACGCTGAATCCCGATACTCTACTTGGCATTGAATTTAAGAAGGGTTCCCTGCGATCCGGCGCCGACGCGGATATCCTGCTCCTCGATGAAGCTTTGCGCATAACAGACGTCTGGGCGCGAGGCCTGGCGCTGAACTAGGTAGGAAAGGCATTCCTGCCTGTGCTCTTTGTTTGGAAAGTTTCGACGACTGACAGGAATGTCTGTCCCACAAAAAAAGCGTCTTCAAGACTCAAGGATTCAACGGAATGTTGAGCTCCTCGGCGAGTTGCTCTGCATCGAATGGGCTGCAAGCAAAAAACCGGCCGCCGACTTCCAGCGTGGGAACCACTCGCTTGCCGTTGTTGGCTTTGATGACGATCGCTTCCCCGGACGGATTTTCTTCGATATCCACTTCGCGAAAACTCACACCGCGTTCCTTCAAGAAGGATTTGGCGCGGCGGCAATCCGGGCACCAGGTGGTGCTGTACATGGTGATGGGTTCCACTGGCAGGTCCACTCCATTAGATGCGGGCGGCAGAGCGAAGTCGCACGAGGCGCTACGAATAAGCCAGCGGTGAGCGCGTCACGCACCAGGAACGAGAGCGCTGCGTTTCCTTGTACCCACCTGGATGCGGATCAATGCGCGCTGGAGAGCGATATTGGCTCGATCCCAGTCTATATTTGGATCGTTCGAAGCCAGGCGCTTCTCCGCGCGGGCTAGCGCATCTTTGGCGCGCTGCAAGTCGATCTCTTCGGCTCGCTCGGCGGTTTCCGCCAGAACGGTGACGCGGTCCGGCAGCACTTCGGCAAATCCGCGAACGACGGCGATATGCTCGGATTCTTTGCCGCTCGTGTCGTGATAGCTGAGCTCGCCGATCCCCAGCTCGGTCATGAGCGGCGCGTGCCCGGGCAAAATCCCCAGGTAGCCGCCCTCGCCGGGCATCTGCACCTCGACAGTTTTCTCGCGAAGCAATTGCTTTTCCGGCGTGACGACCACCAGCTCAATGGCATCGGGCAACATTGTTTCCTACGCGCTCGCCTTCATTTTCTCGGCTTTTTCCAATGCTTCGTCGATCGTTCCGACCATGTAAAACGCCTGCTCCGGAATGTCGTCGTATTTGCCTTCGACGATTTCCTTGAAGCTGCGCACGCAGTCCTCGATCTTGACGTACTTGCCTTCCAGTCCAGTAAACTG
>Ga0307477_10003399_pt1 | contig 11878 bp, 9 predicted proteins | sample atmos_gasesECM2C_FD_203316 | JGI IMG/M metagenome (GOLD analysis project Ga0307477, IMG submission 203316) | Hardwood forest soil microbial communities from Morgan-Monroe State Forest, Indiana, United States - atmos_gasesECM2C_515 | ecosystem: Environmental > Terrestrial > Soil > Temperate...
GTGGCGCGCGTTTCAAGTTTCGCCAGCGGCATCTCGCTCAGCAGGGCAATCGGATTATGGTTGAGCTCACTCCAACGGGCAGGATCTAGGTCGAGAAAGAGACTTGCGGAGTTGTGATCCCAACTCCACCACAGATTGCGTGCGAGCGTCCACAAGCGTTCCTGCAACGGAGCAATGAAGCGATCCAGCGTGCGAGCTTCGCTGACGATGGGCGCGACCTGAGAGGCCGCCTCGGCCAGCATGCGAATCTCGTCGGTGCCAAACGTCCTGGCTTCGATGGTCTGGACCACGAGGACGCCCTGGAGAATTCCCCGATCGATCAGGGGAACACCGAGAAAGGATTGATAAGCGTCTTCCCCTGAGTCTCGAAAATATTTGAAACGAGGATGATTCTTAACCTGGCTGACGGCGACCGCTTGCACTTGCTCGGCGACAAGTCCGGTCAACCCCTCGTTGACTGCCATGCGCAGATTTCCAATACATTCGCGGCGCAGCCCGACGGTTGCGGCCAAAACGAGATTGGCGCGATCCGGCTCGAGCAAATAGGCCGAGCAAACATCGGTTCGAAACCTCTTAGCAATCAGCGCGACGACGTTCATGAGGGTCTCTGCCGACTGGCCACCCTCGGCGGCCAGATGCTGAATCTCTTCTTTCGTCAGGACATTCCTGACTTCACCCGTGCGCACACCTTGATCCATAGTTTCCGTGGTATCGTATCCGCTCAATTCTTTGTCCTAACCTCCACAAAAGCCATCCGATGGGATGGTCGTTCTTTGATGATGTCACAATTGGGAGGATTCCGACTATTGTAAGGTGTATGTATAAGATCGCGGCCTCAGAATTATTCTTGGGAACATCGCAAAACCCGTTTGCCTGCTGGCGGGAAGAGAGAGTAGAATTTCGGCCAAACCAGCCAACTGGCGGAGATTGACGTCCAATTTTCGCCGGTCTTGATGAGCTACGCGCATAGGGAAACGGCAGATGGACAGTAGGCCCTGCGAGTCGGCGCGTAACTTCTTCTATCGACATCAGACGGATACAGTGACGGGAAACCTTTGCAGTGCTGCCCGCAGAACCTTTGGATCTCGCGAGCCGGTCTTGGGCGAGCCATGGAGTCAAGAACAATGAACGGGATTGCCGCGCGATCGCTCGGGTATGGTGCTGGATTACTTACGCTGGTGGTTTTGGGATGGATCCTCACGGAACCAGCTGCAGGACCTGCGAAGCATCGAGTCTCGCTGCCGACGGACTGGAGTCACCGACACGTCGTCTTCTCGAACCCGACTACGGCCGAGGAGTACGCGCGGGCTATCGACAAACCGCGCTACTGGCAGCGGCAGCAGATGTACCGGCGTAACTTCCCTGCGGCACCCGTCGCGATGGCGCCGCTCGCGAAGACCGCGCCTTCCAAATTCCAGGGAACCCTGCATCGTGACTGGGCCGTGGACCTTGGCGGTGGCGTGGAATCGATCCAGATCAGCATCTACTCCCACAGGCCAGAGGTGCATGATGCGATCACGCTGGTGCCGGGATCATTGCAGAGATCACTGGACGCAGCGCGGTTTCTGAAGTCGCAGGGGCTGCGTGTGATCTTTGCGAACGTGCTGATGGTGCAGAATCTGCAAGATTACCAGGGAGTGAGGGTGCTGGCAGAGGAACTCGGAGTCGAGTGTACCTTGGACCCCACCATCACCCCCATGATGGATGGCGATCGCTCGGTGTTGAGCCTGGGAGTAAAGCAGGAAGCGCTGCGCCAGGTGTTTCGCGATCAGGCGCTGGTCGGGGATGTGGACGAGTTCTGCACGGTCGCCGCTCCTGCCGATGAAAACGAGCTGGCAGCTCTGCCATGCAGCGCAGGACATACTACTTGTTACGTGTCGCCTTATGGCGATGTGTTCCCGTGCGTGCAGTTTCCGCTGCCGACTGGAAATGTAAGGAACGAGCGGTTCGTCGACATTTGGCGGCATTCGGAACGAATGAACGAAGTGCGCTCGATTCGCCTGAAGGACCTGACGACCTGCACCTCTTGCTCTCACGTCGAGAGCTGCACGCGGTGTCCAGGGCTGGCGTTTATGGAGGGCAATATGCGCGGTCCGTCATCGCAGGACTGCGAAAAGTCCTTTGCCCGCACCGGAATTCCGTCGGCTAACATGCTGGCGAAGAAAACGGCGTCACGCGATCTGCTGCAGATACGCATAATGCCGGACAACTCGGCTCAACCCACCGGCGCAATTGCATGAGCAGTTCTCGGCAGCGGTATTCCGATCAGAAATATGCCAGGAAATTCTGCGCCGCTTGAGACCGACTGGTCTTTGCTGCGGGCTGCGTGTGCCGAAGTCTCTCCTACACAGAAAACTGCCCGCATTCATGAGCTGTTAGGTTTTCAAGTTCGCTGGGATTCTCTCCTTAGTCTCGCGGAACATCATGGGGTACAACCGATTCTTGCACGCTCCCTCATGAGTTTCGAGGACCAGATTCCTACCCAAACGCTCATCACTCTGAAACAAAGTTATCAGGCAAACCTTCACAAAGCGCTCCTGCTATCCAGTGAATTTGTTCGTGTTGCGGACAGCTTGTCGCAGGCTGGTATCGACTTCATTCCCTATAAGGGCCTAGCTTTGGCGGAGACTGTCTACGGCGACATTGCGTTGCGCCAAGCCGGCGATATCGATCTCCTGATTCATGCGACAGATCTGAAGCGCGTCCAGGAGGCGATGGGGAAGATCGGCTACGTGCCGCATCTGAATTTTTCGGAAGACGAAGAAGCGGCATACATAAAGTCTGGGTACGAGTGCGCATTCGACGGTGCAGCAGGAAGGAATTTGCTGGAGGTTCAGTGGGCGATTGAGCCACACTTTTATGCGGTGGATCTTGATCTTGAAGGGTTATTCCGCCGTGCGCAGACGGTGCGGGTTATGGGCTTAGAGGCAAAGTCGCTGGTGGCGGAAGATCTGTTCGTGGTTCTGGCCCTGCATGCGGCGAAGCACGTATGGGGACGGCTGATCTGGTTATGCGACCTGGAGCGGATCAGCAGGCTGGCGCTCAACTGGAAAAGGATCTCTGAACACGCGCAGCAGTTGGGTGTAGTGCGGATTCTCCGCGTTACGCTACTGCTTGCAGAAAGACTGCTAGGTTCTCCTTGGCCGACATTGGCCGCGGAGAATCTTCCCGAGGATTCAGCAGCTGAAACATTGGCGGAGGAGATCGAAACATACATTTCAACCGCTAAGATATACGATGTTGAGTCGCTCGCGTACTTTCGGCTGATGCTGCGATTGCGAGAACGGCGGATCGACCGTATCCGATTTGTTAGCCGATTTGTATTTACGCCGGGGCCCAGCGAATGGGCGGTGATGCGACTCCCGAAGCTTCTATTTCCGCTATACCGGGTCGTGAGAATTACTCGGCTAGCCGGCAGAATAGCCGGTGGCCGAGTCTGAGCGAGTCCAATTTCGCAGATAAAGGAAGTACATAAGCGCGCATCCCAGCAGCGGCACATAGAAGCCAGCCTTCAAGGTTCCAAACCTTGTAGACGACACACCGACAAGCCATGGTAAAAGGCCGCCGCCGATGTTGGACAGAACGAACATGAGCGAGCCGACCCGCGGAGAGTCAAACTCACGGGAGAGAAATGAAATTGTAATGGGGTAGACCCATGAGAGACCCAAACCCCCGGCGCAGGCGCTGGCAGCCACTCCCGGCAAAGCGTGCGAGAAGATCAGTCCTGCCATTCCTGCACAAGCCAAAAGTAAGCCTGTTTGGACGAGACGGATTTCGTCAATGATCTGGAGCAGAGCGGGTGCCAGCATTCTGCCGAGCGTCAACGAGGCATAGAAGAAGGAGGGAATCGCCAAAGATGTAGCCAGTGTTAAGGTTCCCAGACTCTTTCCATAGGACGCCAGCCACTGGCCAAATGCGTTTTCCACCCCGACGTAGAGAAAAAAAAGCAGTGCGAGAATGGAAAACAGATGGGTACGGGCACGTATCAAAGACAGGACTGGCCGTTTATCCAATGTCACAACCGGTTCGATGATCCGGTTGCCGGTTAACGCAATCCCGATCACAACCGAAATCGAGAAACCGGAGACGCAGAGCAAAAATAGCGGAATATGTTGAGTCTTGGCAGCCGCGGCCACCAGGAAGGGACAGGCTACCGCTCCCGTGCTCCAGAAGAAGTTCAGCAGATTTAGCGTGGCGCTTCTGCGCCCCGGATTCGCGGCGGCGACCATCAGGTTCGCCGCAGGAACTGCCAAGCCAAGTCCGAAGCCATTGGCTGCAATGCAAAGAGTGGCACACCATTTTGGCCCGGCCAGCAGAAAGGCCAGCCCTATAGCAGTGAGAAGAAGCCCAGTCTTCATTGCAAAGCGGTATCCACGCCAGGTAGCCAAGACTCCTGAAAAGGCAACGGCGCAAGTCGAAGCAACATACTGGACGGGGAAAAACGCCCCCACCTGTGAGTAATTCAGTGACCAGCGCGCCGAAAGCGTCGGCAGCATCGGACCGAGAATGACGGTGGCGATTCCGATGGGAATAAATGAGATATACGCGGCACAGGTGAGCACGCGGGCAGAATCGGGCGCTGTGTGCGTGGCGGCGGTAGGCATGAGGGGGCGACTGCGTCCCCGGGCAGACGCAAGATCGTGTTGATCCTAGCAGGAGAGGGGAGCGTTTGCCGTAGATTCCCGCACGACTAGTTCAGGCTCGATCGCAATCTCCGAAGGGTATTCCCTCTTGCCCTCGATTCGATCCAACAGGGTTTGGGCGGCGACTTCTCCCATACGGTTCAATGGCTGCCGCACCGTCGTCAGGCTCGGAGTATGAAAGGCCGCTCCGGGGATGTCGTCAAATCCGAGAACCGATATATCCTGCGGTACCCGGAGGCCCTTTTCCATGAGCGCGCGGATCGCCCCGATTGCGGATATATCGTTATAGGCGAAAATTGCAGTGAATGGCTTCTGACGAGCGAGCAGTCGCTTGGTGAACGGGTAACCCAACATCGGCGTTGGGTCGTCCGTATCGATCTGCACGATCAGCTCAGGGTCAATATTGATCCCGATCTCTGCTGCCACATTACAGATCGCATCCCAACGGTCCATTGAATCGGAACTTATCGGATTGCCCCTCATGAACGCGATGCGTTCATGGCGCAGATCCTTGAGGTGGTTGAGCGCCAGAACGGCTGCTCTCTTGTGATCGAGCACGATGTTGGTGATGCCCTTCAATTTCTTGTGACCTGCGATCGCCACAGTGGGCAACATGGGCGCTTCCTGAACCGTCGTATCAACGGTGATGATCCCCTCGACTCCGCGCTCGGACAGAAGTTGTGAATAGCGGCTCAACAAAGCCTGATCGTGGCGATGGACGACTGTCAAGAAGAAATAGTCGCGCTTCCTCAGATACTGCTCGATGCCGCTAATGATCGGAGAACTGTAGGAATCACCGATCTCCTCCGCGATCACACCAATCGTGTAAGTGCGCTTGTTGCGGAGAGTACGTGCAAAGAAGTTTGGCCGATAATTGAGCTCCTTGGCGGCCGCGCGGATGCGGTTCTTGGTCTCCGGCGGAATGGAGCGGGCAGATGGAGAATCGTTGAGGACGGCGGAGACTGTGCCAGGGGTAAGTCCTAAATGTTGCGCGACTGCTTTGAGCGTGATGACTTGCGGCTTTTGGCCGGGTTTCTTGACTTGAACCATGGGGGTTTATAAATCGTTTTAGTTATAGTGTCTTTGAATTGCCCGGAAATCGTACCAGATACTCCCTAGCTGTCGTGATGCACACACCATTACCCGCACGGCTGCAATGCCAATATCACACTTTGGCGTATCGCTGGCTGTTGGGCCTCGATCCACTCAAAGCGAAATACAATATGTACAAATAGCAAATGACCGGCAGGAAGAACGCATGATGAATGCCGATGTGATCGGCGATCCATCCCTGCGCTACCGGAATAATTGCCCCACCAACAATCGCCATAATCATGACTCCGGACCCATCGCCCGTCAGCGGCCCGAGCTCTGCCACGCCAAGAGTAAAGATGCTGGGGAACATGATGGAATTAAAGAATCCCACCAGGATAATGCTGTACATCGCGGTATGGCCGTTAGTCAGCATGGAAGCTGCGACGAGGCCCGCCGCGCACACTGCACAAATGGCGAGCAGCCCACCGGTCTTTACTTTCTGCAAGAGCGCTGAACCAATGAAGCGCCCCACCATCGCCCCGCCCCAATAGAAGGCGACAAAGCTGGCGGCGACTTTTTCCGTCAAACCTCCAATTTCGGGCTGGCTGAAATAGTTGACCAGGAAGCTCCCGATAGAAACCTCGGCGCCGACATATACGAAAATCCCGATGGCCCCGAAAATCAAGTTGGGATGTTTCCAGATAGAGTCGTTAACCTTCTCTCCGAGCTGATGTTGAGCGTGTGGGATTTTGGGCAACTTAAAACTGCCAATCGCAATCGCCAGCAAGACAAGCGCGATGCCCAGTCCCACATAAGGCAGTTTGACTGTTGCCGCTTCGTGCAAACGATAAGCCTGAAGAGCGTCAGGCGCTAATGCTCGAACTTCATCGATGTTTCGCGCGGCCGTCAGAATGAAGAGACCGCCGAAAAATGGCGCCAGAAACGTCCCCAACGAATTGAACGCCTGCGTCAGATTCAGCCGGCTCGAAGCGGTCTCCGGCTTTCCAAGCACGGTAACGTACGGATTGGCTGCAACCTGAAGGCAGGTAATTCCCGCGGCCAGTACGATGAGGGCACCCAGGAACAGTGGGTAGGACGGAACACTGGCGGCAGGGACGAACAAGAACGCTCCCAAGCCCATGACTAGGAGCCCGACGACCATCGAACGTTGGTAGCCGATCCAATCAATGATCTTGGCTGAAGGGATCGAGAAAAGGAAATAGGCGCCGAAGAAAGCAAACTGAATCAGCATCACTTTCGTGTAATTAAGGTCGAAAATCGGCTTCAGGTGGGGAACCAAGATGTCGTTGAGGCAGGTCAGGAAGCCCCACATAAAGAAAAGCGTGGTTACCGTGGCCAGGGGAGCGCCATAGCTTTGTCCGGTCCCCGGAGCGGGAGCGGCGGCCGTGGTGCTGGTATTAGGGGTTGCGATCGCCATGAGTTCTAATCCACCCTTCGAGGGGTTATGAATTGCGTGATCGCCGCAATCATACATCGCGGAGGAGCTATTTTGCGCATTTTCTTGTGGGAAGGAATCGCGCCCGGGCCCTACAAAATCGATTCTCTAGCTTGACAATCGGTTGCGGTTGCCCGAGACTCAGTCGTTTCCGGCAATCATCTTTTCTTATGGGTCCTACTTATGCGTAGAGCAATTCTATTCGTACTCTTGACTGCCGTTGCCCTTGGGAGCAAGCCTGTCCTGGTGGCACAAAGCGAAGCGAAAGATGTGGTGGTGTTCAGCGAGCCGGGATTTCCGGCCGCAAACTCAGCTGCTCCTTCTGCACAGCAACTGGCAAACTTGTTTGGGGATGTGAGAAACGTAGGCGCAGAGCAATTACCTACAATCCTCTCATCACAGTCCTCTCACATTTTGGTGCTTCCTTATGGCTCAGCCTTCCCTGAGGAGAGTTGGCCGGCGGTTAAGAGCTTTCTGGATCGCGGAGGCAATCTCCTGGTGCTCGGCGGAATGCCGTTTACGCGTGCGGCGTATCACGATGCCCAGGGATGGCACCTACGCGATTACAGCGTCAGGTTCATCCGCCCATTGATGATTGATCAGTACCAGGAGACTCCGGGATCGGATGGTCTTCAATTCCAGAACAATCCCGAGTTGACTTTGAAAGTGCCAGCGTTCTCCTGGAGGCGAGCGTTCAGCCCAGTGATCCGGCTGAGTGCTGTGGATCTGTACCATCGGGGTGGCGCGGCAGGTTCACTCGATGCGCGGCTAGAGGCGCTCGCATGGGGCACCAAAGACGGGCGAAAGTTGTCTGCACCCGCGATTCAGGTGGATCACGACCGGAACGGGTTCGACGGCGGACGCTGGATTCTGGTGAATGCAGAGCTAGGGCGCGAGTTCTTCGACAACAAGGAACTGATCCAGTCTCTGCTGAATCGGGCGCGGGAAGGCGAACTGCAATTCACCGTGCGTCCTGTGTTGCCGCTCTATTTTCCGGGCGAGCCGATAGAACTGCAAGTCGATTGGTATGCAGCGCAACCGGCGAGCGGGCTCTCGGTGAAGGTCACGAGCTTCCAGGAGTCCGATCCCTCGAATCGCACAACCGCGACTGCGGTGCTCCCGTCGACGGCCCCGATCGTACTTCCGCCCCCTTCGGGCAAGGGACTCATCATCATCGAGGCGGAGTTGGTGCATGGCGATCGAGTGCGTGCCATCTATCACTCGGGATTCTGGATTCGCGATGAGGCTTACCTTCGATCCGGCCCGCATCTGAGTGTCAATCACGATTACTTTGAACTCGATGGCCATCCTCTGGCGGTAGTAGGCACGACATACATGTCGAGCGAAGTGCAGCGCCTGTTCTTCGAGCACCCGAATGTTTATGTGTGGAATCAGGATCTCAGAGTGATTCACGATGCTGGATTGAACATGATCCGCACCGGGTGGTGGACCGGCTGGGACAAGTTCTGCGATGAGATTGGCCAGCCTTACGAGCGGACGCTGCGAACGCTCGAAGCCTATCTCATGACGGCCCGTAAATACAGTTTGCCAGTGCAGTTCAATTTCTTTGCATTCTTGCCAGATGTTCTCGGGGGCAACAATGCGTTTCTAGACCCGGCGGCGGTAAAAAGGCAGCAAACCTTGATCTCCGCGGTGGTCTCGCGCTTCCACGAAGTGCCTTTTCTGGCTTGGGACCTCATTAATGAACCTAGTTTTTCTCAGCACTTGTGGACGATGCGCCCGAATGGCGATTCCATCGAGTTGGCGGCCTGGAACGAGTGGCTGAACAAGCGCTACCGGGATCGGGTCAAACTCGCTGCAATGTGGAATGTGCCGCCGGAGTCCCTTGCAGGAGCGATCTCTCTTCCCAGCGAAATGGAATTTTCTCCGCGTGGAGTGTACGTCGGAATCAACTCTCTGAGAGTGAACGACTACATTCTTTTCGCGCAAGAATCGTTTGCACAATGGGTGCGTACGATGCGGGAAACCATCCATGCTGCAGGCTCTGAACAGCTGGTCACGGTCGGTCAGGATGAAGGCGGGATCCAAGACCGCCTTTCGCCAGCGTTCTGGGGTTCGTCTGTCGACTTCACGACGAATCACTCCTGGTGGCAGAACGACTACATTCTTTGGGATTCGCTCGCGGCGAAGCAGCCGGGTGAAGCGATGCTAATCCAGGAAACGGGGCTGCAGCGGGAGCTGAACCTCGATGAGATCGCGCGGCGCACTCCGGAGAACGAGGCTGCCCTCCTCGAAAGGAAAGTTGCGACTTCGTTCATACAGGGATCGGGATCGATCGAATGGCTCTGGAATACGAATTCCGATATGACGGAGAGCAACGAGACGCCGATTGGGGCAGTGCGTACTGATTACACTGAAAAACCAGAGGCGACGTTGTTGCGGGAGTTTGCCCGCTTTGCTCCTTCTCTGCAGGAGCATCTTCGAGATCCTCAGCTTCCTCCGATTGCCATCGTCACCTCACAGGCATCGCAATATTCCGTCCTGGCCGATTTTCAACTGGAGGCGCAACGGCGAGCCGTGCGCGCCCTGACATACCTGGCCCGGCTGCCGGCTTATCTGGTCGCTGAGAATCAGATCCAAAGCCTCGGCAATCCAAAGCTGGTCATTCTTCCATCACCGCAGGCACTCAGCGACACGGCCTGGGCCGCGGTGGTGAAATACGTAGATACGGGAGGGACTCTGCTTATCACCGGCCCCGTCGAGCGGGACGAGCATTGGCAGGTGAGACACCGAGCTGTCGAGCTCGGGCTCAAAGCACATGCCGAGCCGCTGGTCTATCACAATGCTGCCATATCTTTCGGGAACGCCAGGATTCATCTTGCTTTCGGCCAGCAACAACAGAATTGGTTGGATTCGCTGAAGTTCGAGGATGACTCGACTCTCAAGGAGGTTCCGCGCGGCAAGGGTCGCATTTATTGGACAGCGTACCCGGTGGAGTTGGCGGAGGACCTGCAATCCGCAGCTGACCTCTATTCTCAGGTGGCCGCACGGATGAACCTATCACCGCCGTTCACCGCCGGCACTGTGCTCGCATCGGGCGTTCTGGTGTTCCCGACCGTAATGGCAGATTCGGTAATGTACGTGTTTGTGTCAGATTCTGACAAAGACATGAGCGTCAATATTCGTGACCAGGCGACGGGAGTTCCGATTGTCTTTTCTTTGCGGGCCCAGCACGCGGCGCTTGCGGTGATTGGGAAGAAGGAGAAGAAAGTCGTCGCCAAGTATGGCTTCTAGTGTCTGCCCGTTGCTTATTCCCATACCCGCATCTGAGCCCAGGCGACTAAAACAATGAAGTGCCGGGCTCTGTTCGAAACGCTCTCCTTACAGCATCTGGGGTATTGTTTCTCTCCGCCCAGGAAAATACTTTCGGGGTATTAGACCAGCCTGGAATGCTCCGCTCATCGCTGGGAAAAAGCACACAGGAGTAAAAAGGAGGAATGAGATGCCAAAGGGTACGCTGCGGGATCTGTACATCGACGAACTGAGGGATCTCTATAACGCCGAGACCCAATTGACAAAAGCACTGCCCAGAATGGCGAAGGCATCTTCGAACAGTCAACTACGGCAGGCATTCGAAGAGCATCTCCGGCAGACATCTGAACACGTTTCGCGACTTGAGCAGATATTCGACATGCTGGAGGAGAAGGCGACGGGCAAGAAGTGCCTGGGGATGGAAGGTTTGGTGAAGGAAGGTGCCGAAACGATCCAAGAAGACTATGAGGACGCGGTAATGGATGCAGCGATAATCGGCGCCGCCCAAAGGGTGGAGCACTATGAGATTGCCGCCTATGGGACAACGACGGAACTCGCCAGACTGCTGGGAGAAGACGAACACGTTTCCCTGCTGGAGCAAACGCTGTACGAAGAAAAGCAGACGGGTGAGAGACTGACTCAATTGGCGGGGGAGATCAATCCGCAGGCTCCGGAAGCCGGCAAAGGAGTGGAAGACCAGCAAGGCGAAGGGGGAGAAGGAAAGAGACGAACCAAGAGTTCATCCCGACGCGCAGCTTAAGCGAGCTCGGTGGAAGGGCGCCTGCTCTTCCACAAACTCTCATCCTGCATCTGGAGAATACGGCAATTGCAGTGTGGGCCAACCTCAATGACTGGGGATATGTTCTTACGGCAAATGCTTGCCCACTTCGTTCGCCGTGAGGATTTCAGATGAGCGAGTACTCCAGTAACCTCCATTCCTCTGGAAATCCCAGCGCCTCCGGGCACTCTTTGTATCAAGCTGCTTTATTTGAGACTGATCCGGAGTTGATACCTGCCAGAATTGCCAAGGCAGAAAAGGCAATTCTCGATCGCGTAAAGGAGCTCTTCGGAGTTGATTCCGACCACATTGAGGAAGACCAGATTCTGGATGACGCACTGTACGCTCTACGGGCGTTGCGGAACTGCGTGGTATCGGAAGCAAACGCCGCATAGGCGTTGCCTTCTAGTGCCGATCCCGGGTCCACCGGTTCTAGCCGACAATTCCTAAGTGAATGCAGTGCTTCTAGTTAGGGCAACGCTGTATTGTTGGCGTTCGGCGGTCGTCTTAGAGTGCAAGAAACTAAGAAAGTCGAGCTGCCCTCTAATGGCGAGCAAACCGACAACGCAGGTTCCATCTGCGCAATTTCCATCTATGAACATCAATCTAAAACACACGTTTGAGAATGCAGTCCGTGACATTTATCAGGCCGGAATAACCGGGAAGACGTCGAATTATCGCAGGCCCATCGTG
>Ga0307477_10003401_pt1 | contig 11878 bp, 12 predicted proteins | sample atmos_gasesECM2C_FD_203316 | JGI IMG/M metagenome (GOLD analysis project Ga0307477, IMG submission 203316) | Hardwood forest soil microbial communities from Morgan-Monroe State Forest, Indiana, United States - atmos_gasesECM2C_515 | ecosystem: Environmental > Terrestrial > Soil > Temperate...
AGTTCGTGGACCTCACCGTCGCCAACGACCGCGTGTACTGACCTCTCGCGGGCCGAGGCCCCAGCCGACGCCACATCATCCGGTATGGCCGGACCGGCGTCATCCACAGATGCGATGGTTCGACTCTCAATCAGGCACGATCCGGATGCCTATTGCGGGGCGGCGGCCGCCAAGGCCAACCGGTCAGAACCCCACGTTTGGCTGAACGGCCGCAAGGGCGGCCAACAGGCCTACCCATTCCTGCTCGGGGAGCGCCACGGTGGCGAGCACCTTCAGTGTCCGGGGGTGTTGGCCCGGCAAAGACCGCACCGATACAGCGAGTCTCCGAACGCGAAGGTTCTTGAGGACCAGATCCTGCTGGACAATCGCACCGACTTCGTTCCAGCTGAACGTCAGCGTGTGGAGCAGGCCACGGATGGTGACGCCCTTAGGGTCGAACGTCAGTTGAAGCGTCAGGGCTCGGGCCATGAGCATCGCGGCCAGAGCACACTCCAGACCGATGATCAGCGCGCTTGCGACCGGCGGGATCGTCGCCTCGTGGGCGGCCGCATTATGAGCGCTGGTAAACAGCGCCCACAGATGCCCGGCCACAGCCGCCAGGATGATCGAGCAGCACCAAGCCCGCGCTCGGCGCGAGCTGAACCGATACTCGGTCGACATGTTGACCCTGGGCGACCCCGGCTTATCGCTGGAGCTAAGCCTGAAGAGGACCATCACGCCGAGCACGTAGGCGAGCATTCCAAAGCTGACGGCACCAAGAAGCGTCGTGAAGACCTGGTATCCACGCACCGAGCCGAGTGTACGGAAGCCGACCTAGAAGACGTTTGACCGCTACCTTCAACCCGACCGGAAATGCCGGACTGGGAATGTGGAGAACCGGGTCAGGAATGGTCGTGGGACTCTCGGTGCACGTCCGAATGGCGTGACTGACGAGTGCATCGGGATCCCAAGGTCAGTTCCCGCTCCTGCGCCTCCGGCGTCGGTTCCCACAGCCGCGACCTGAACAGCCTGATCGTTAACCAATCTCGGTCCCGCACCCCGAACACCTCCCTCAGCGTCGTCATCGCCCTTTCTGCCACCTCTCTGATCTCAGGCTCGGCATCGTCCCGGTAGAAGTTCGGGGAAGCCGAGGGGTCGGGCAGCTTCCAGCCCAACTCGACCAGCCGTGTCTGTTGGTCCACGGTCAATGTGTCGTCACCTTGCAGGTTCACGTTGGATGTGGCCTCGGCCCACACCGACCCGTCCTCGTAGGCCAAGAGCTGGAGGTATCGGTTGTGGCTGGCATCCACCCTCAAAACCAAGATCCACCGAGCCGGGTCTGCCAGCAGTGTCGCCAGCACCCCGGTCAGCCCGTGCTCGACCTCGGCCAGGGTGGCCAGCCGTTGGTGCTCGGTCACGTCGGATCCCCCAGCTCCTGGACGATTCGTTGCTCAACCACGTCGGCTGGTGTCGGTCCGTCGAACTGCAGCACCGCCCAGGTGTCTGGGACGATCACGTCGCCGGGGTCTTTGCATACGATGCAGACCCCTTCCTCGACGGTCCGAAAGGGCACCGTGATCCGGTGGTAGTCGACGCGCAGGAACCTGGCCGTGATCCGCAGCAGGGGATAGCCCGAACCTGGATGGGTCAAGGACCATCGCCAGCCATCAGTCAGCCGTTCGACGTAGACCTCGCGCTCGTCCTCGGTGGCCACGGAGATGGCTTCGGCAACGTCGGTCAGCGCGGAGGCGTGGAAGACGCTGTGGAGTAGGTGAAGGCGTGTCGGGTCGGGACGGTCGCCAGCAGGGTCGGACATGGGTTACTCCTCATCGTTCCTCGGCTGGGCCACCGTTGTCCGTGAGGATCGGTTGGCTGACCGTCATCGAGCCGGGACTCTCAGGTCATCTGGATGAGACAGAATCAGGGTACCGGCCTTTGGCCGCCTCGATCGTGCGAGATTTGCAGATCCCGGTCGTACTGCCTCCTGGTGACCTAGCGCGGACCCTTCTCCCAAGGGCCGGTTCCGGCAGTTCCGGTAGGTTGCCATTCGATGGAAAGCTCGACGCACATCGCTACGTAGGACGGCGTCGGTGCTTGATGGCCGGCGGTTGTGCTCACATTCAAGACACGTCTAGCGCGGTTTGAGGATTCGCTCGCGAACGGCCCACCGCGACCAAAGGTAGAGACGCGGCCTCGACGTCGGGTGCCATCCAAACCCGCTCGGCGCCCAAATGTCCCTGCTGCTGTCTGGATGAACCGACACGTCCACGCCGAGGCGAGCGTGATCCTTGACGAGCGCAGGACCCAAACCAACCTTGCGACGTGGATGCATCATTTTCAAAAGCAGGTTCACGTCCGCCTGCGTTCCGAACCGGCATGCCATCCACCCGGCATGTTCGCCTATGTCCTCCACCTGGCCTGGGGCGCTCAGCGACTCCCACACCATTCGAAGCGGGGCGTCGAGTCTCGCCGCGGCAAGCACGGCGCAGCTCAGGACCCCACGCTCCTCATCAACGATGTGCTCTCGGCCGACGGCGAGGCACGTTGCGGTGAGACCGCGCTGCGCCAACCCATCACCGAACTCCTCCTTGAGCCCACGTTGGATCGTGTCGAAGACGGTCAGGTCTTGTTGGGCAGCGGTGGCGGTGGCGCCCGCCTCGACCTGCTCCTCGAAAGTGGTCGACCAGCTTCGAGGGAAATAGTCCGTTCGCTCGCTGCGCAGAGAAAACAGGATCCAGCCATCAGCCGTCGACACGATGGTGTGAACGCAGATGAGACCGGGGTGAGGGAGGCGACCATCGACACCGAACACGCTGACCGTTGGATTGTCTCGCTGAAACTCGTGGATGTGGTGGTCAACCCACTTTGTCAACTCCCAGTCTGCGGTCGCGCAGTGCAACCGCCGGTCGACATCGGTGAAAAACGGGGACATCCGGACTAGGACAGCCTTCTTTCGGGCCGGGAAGCGTGGGACTACGTCGGCATCGGGAATACCGACGTAGTCGTCAGCGCCGAGCGATCCTTGGTCGCGGACGATCGACACGCCCTGGCAGGGGACAGTCGTCTCCTTCCACCAAAACGCAAAAAAGTCCTCGAACCAGCGCGTCTCGAAGGGAGAGCTTCGCCACCAGGGATCGAAACCTTCTTCTTCTGCGCTTGCAAGCTCTACTTGCTGAGCCCGCCGGCTGCTCGCCGAGGGGTCCATCAGGACGGCCTCGCGGGGAACTCGGTATCGAAGTACAACATGGCGACTGATCACAACAGCCGGAACCAGGGCGAGGAGGCCGACCACGAACCCGGCATTCGCTGCTCCATGCACAAAAGAGGGCGCGATCAGGGCATACAGAGTCAGGGCACCCACGTACCCCGTCTTGATAGCCGACCAGTGGGCGCGAACGATTGACAGCACCTCACGAACGCTAGGCCAGGGGTGCGCGACGCGCGATAGGAAGGCCGAGGGCCCGGGCCACACGTCGACGCCGCGCGCGTCGTTATGGTGTGGGGTTCGACAAAACTCGTCGACCCTCGACGCTCTCGGGCTCGACAGTTATGTTCGGCCTGCTGGGTCTCGCAACCCTTGTTGGTGCCGACGAGCACGCGTCGTGGCAGCCATTGGAGCGCATAGGAGCTGCAGATCCGGTCGATCTCGCGGGCGGGATGGTGCTGGCAATCTTGGGGGGATGGCTCTGGACCCCTCAGCATTTAGAAAGATCGCCTCGTCCTATCGCCTGTCACAACTCCTCTAGGCCTGCGGCTCGCCGAGGCTGTCGTTCGGGCGCGTTCGTCATGCGCCGCCCGCGGGCGTCGATTGGGTTCGTTGTCCCATCCGAGCGGTGGCCAATCGTCCGACAGTGCATCGCATGACACCAGGCCGACCTAATGACAGAATGCCGACCGCATGCCCGACACTGCCCCCCGGTTGATCAAACCACCCGAGCGCTGCGAGGAGTGCGGCTGGCGGGCGGCGAGCGTCACCACCGGCAACGCCGAGTCGACCGTGCGCGACCTCGGGCGCCGGTACCGGGCACCACTGACCCGTCTGCTCCCCGGTGACCCCGACGACTTGCTCCGGCGGCGCCCAAGCACCGCCACGTGGTCGGCCTTGGAGTATGCCGCTCACGTCCGCGACGTCATCGCGCTCTGGGGTGGAGCCCTTCACAAGCTCCTGACCGAGGAACGCCCGGTCGTACCACGACCCGACCCGTCGATAGCCGACGACGCGGCCGCAGCCGGCGACTACAACACCCTTGACGCGATGACGACTGCCGACGAACTGGCTGCCAACGCCGACCGGATGGCCCGCAAGATCGCGATTATCCGGGCCGAGCAGTGGGATCGGGTCATCGTCCTAGGCGATGAGGAGATGACCGCCATCGCCGTTGTTCGCAAGGTCGCCCACGAGGGCGCCCACCACCTTCTCGACATCGGCCGCTCACTCCGCGCCGCCCGCGGCGCCTGATCGCGCGAGCGGGCGCCAACCCGCATGTCATTGACAGCCGCAGCCGGCCCACAATCTCGTGCAACACCGCGGCCAGGACGGCCCGACACGGTCGCCTTCATCGGACCGCCGGCGACCCGCGGAGTCCGTACACCGGACCGCAACCGCTTGATCGCCGTAACGGGACACACTCGGCCACCGACGTGCCCCTCTGGGGCGCTGCCAGCGCCAGCGGCGCCGTCGTTAGGTCCTGTGATGATGTGCCGGTCGTCAGCGGTCATCCCGGTTGGTTCAGCGGCCTCGCCGTCCTCAATGTCCGCCGCGCTGGGGCGCTCGAACAGCGGCGCTTCCGGTGGTCGCTCCTAACAGGGGTCGAGTCGGCGGGAGAAGGCTTCTTCGCGGAGCCGGGTCATCGGAGTTGTCTCGGCTGGCACGACTGCCGGCTGAGGAACTAGCGCAGCGGCGCCAGCGGGTCGGGTGTTGCCGCCAGTCCCACAGCCGGACCGGCGCCGGCGTGTGCCGTGCCTTGGTAGCTGCCCTCGAACGGTGCGTCACCGAAGCTGAAGATGCCGCCGTCCGAACCGAGCACCCAGTATCCGCCGTCGTATCGGACCGCCATCCCCACGATTGGAGCGACCGGGTTCAGGGGGACCGCCGACCCGGCGAACACGGCGTCCCCGAACGTGAAGACCCCGCCGTCGGCGCCAACCAGGTAGAAACCCATCTCGGAAGGGGTACTGGCGATGCCAACCATGGGCGCAGCCAAACCCTTGATCGGCGCGGCGACCGGTTGGGCTGACCCGGATGTGAGCTGCCAGACCGAGCCGTCAGCGTGGGCGATGAGCAGGCCGGGCGCGGTGTGCACGCCCGTCCGGGCGACGCCGACCGCCGGTGAGGTCGGGTTCTCGCCGACCCCCGACCCGTAGAAGACCGCGTCGCCGAAGGTGAAGATCCCGCCGTCTCGGCCCAGCAGCCAATAGCCCTTGCCCGACGGGGTCGGCACCATCCCGCTCATCGGTGCGGCCAGGCGGACTCCGGCCGCGGAACCTTCGAACGGCGCCGTGCCCCACGCAAAGACCCCACCGTCGGCTGCGACCTGCCAGTAGCCCAGGCCGGTCGTCGGGTCCGCCGCCACACCCACCACGGGTGCGACCGGCAGCGGCACCGCGTAATCGGGCCCGACGGCGGCCGCGTCGCCGAACGCCGCCGACGCGACGACGGCGTCCCGGCCGGCGATGTAGTAGCCGTCCGATGAGGTCACCACGACGACGTCCGGGCCCGGTCCGTACGCGCTGTACGGGTTCGGATCGTCGGCCGAAGTACCGCACTCGGCGTTGAACTGGTATGTGCCCGCAGCGGCGATTCGGACCGGTGCCGACCAGTCGCCCGCAGCGTCCGCCTGCACCGAAGCGTGCTGCACCGGCACGAGGCCGCCGACCTGCACTTGGTTGACGAGGACCTGGACCACGGCCCTCGCCGTCTCGGCGGGCGGCGCCGGGCACGGGTCGATCGAGCCGACCGTAACGGTGTCGTTGGCGGCGATCTCGCCCGGCTCGACGTCGAACCTGGCGTACCCGGGCGGCAAAGCCCCGCTGGCTGCGACCGGGGCGAGTCCCGGCCCAGAGACGAGCGCGGCGAGCAGGCCAGCGACGGTGGCCAGGACCCAGCGGATGCCGGCCAAGCCCAGCGGCGCCTTCCGCACCGATCTCGCTCAGCGCTCTGGCTTGTGGCCAGCGGGTCCGGCGGCGAGTGTCATCAGCCGGACAGTACGGCGGCCCACCCAGCGAACACAACGACATTGCCCGTTCATGGCAGGAATCATCCTCGCCACTTTTCGTGACCACCCCGGCGAGAGTGTGGGAGGCGCCGTGCAGGTCGAGATGATGCGGGTCCGTCCTGGGGTTGGCGTCGAGTTGAACCGGTTTCGACTTGGCATCGCGGGAGATGCTCATCCACCTGTCGCGAAGACCTGGGACGCCACGCTCCGAATGCTGCGGGCCGCCGACGCCTCCACCAACCCGGAGGCCGTCTTGGGCTGACGGCCCAGGTCCGAACCACTCTTCTGGGCGTCCAGGTTCCAGTGATTCGGTGGCTGGTGAGCCGCACCGATCGAGGGGTCGGGAGCGGCCCACGACGCCGCGGCCGGCGACTGCACCGGCGGCCCCCCGGAGGTACGCCTACGTGCCGTTATGCCTTCATCAATGCGCGGCCGCCGGTGCGTTATGGAGCGCGCATTCTGTTCGATGCGCTCCCAGAATCGAGGCGAGATCATGGACCGGTTGCCGCCGCCATGGTCCGAAAAGCCGACCTTGCGCATCACGACTGGATGTCGAGTGCGACTTCGCCGCACGGCGCGGAAGCCCATCAGCGCCATGCGAGCGCGGCCGTGCGGTTTCGCCCGACAATGACGAGGAGTCCGTCGTCCATGGCGACGCCCGCTTCGGCGGTTAACTCGTTCAAGCTGGCGGGGTCGCGCCCTGACGGCTGTGGTTTGGGCTCGTGATGGAGGTGCCCACAGGGGCGGGGCCGGGAGAAAACGTGGGAGAAAACCCCTGCGAGAGGACCCGGCTCCTTACGAGGAATGGTACCGGGGCCGTACCGGTGGCCTTGGCCTTCCCCGGAGCCGCGTTCGCCCAGGGCCGACCATCGGGGCCAGCGGAAAAGGCCCGGCCCCGGTGGAGACCCATCCAGGCGCGGGTATCGGCGGTGTCCCGCGGCCCGTGGTGCATTGGAGTTCCCGGCCGCGAGGGCCTACCCGCGGTTGCTTCGTCGCAGGGCAACGAGGGCTATATCGTCCTCGGGTCTGTACGATCCGACCATGTCGTGCATGACGTTTCGGCATACGGCTTCGGGATCGTCGGGCGTGACGGCCGCGCATAGGCGGGTGAGGCCGACATCAAGGTGCTCACCGCGGCGTTCAACGAGCCCATCGGTGTAGAAGACCAACACCGCGCCGGGCGGCAGCGAGATCGTCGCCGACGAGTGCGGAAGGCCAGATTCGAACCCAAGCGGGGGCATCCCGTCGATTTCGAGAAGCGTGGAGGATCGACCGGGAACGGCCAGGACCGGCGGCGGGTGCCCAGCCGCTACCACTTGGAACTCGTCATAAGGGGGCGCCGAGACAGCGCACGCGACGGTGACCATGGCGCCAACCTCGAAATGGCAGACCTTCCGGTTCACCAGCTGCAGCACTTTCTCTGGGGGGTAGTCCTCCAGCGCGTAAGAGCGCAGCGCGCTTCGAACTCGCCCCATGACGACCGCCGCGGTCAGGCCGTGGCCGGCGACGTCGCCGACCACGACCCACAGCGCGCCCGACGGGAGGACGAACGCGTCGTACCAATCGCCACCGACCTTTCGATCCTCGCCCGCCACATATCTTGCGGCGAACTCGAGGCAGGGACAGCTCGGCAGTGTCGGTGGGAGCAGGCTGCGCTCCAGTAGGTCCGCCGCGGCCCGCTCGACAACGAGCTGGTGACTCTGAACCGCGGCGACAACCCGGCCGGCTACTACCCCGAGCAGCTCAGCGTCCGCGTCATCGAATGAACGGTCACTGACCCGGCCTACGTGGAGGACCCCGATCACCTTCCCGGCGCTGAGGAGGGGCACGCCCAACATCACCCGAATTCCCTTCTCCCAGAGGATCGGATTTGTCACGGTGTCCGGCCCGACGCGATCCAAGACGACCGCGCGCTTACTGGCCGCGATCGCGCCGGCGAAGCCTCGCCCAACCGGTACCCGGACCCCCTGTCGGACCTCCTCTTCGAGACCGCATGCAGCCCGCGCTACGAGCTGATCACCGCCCTCATCGAGCATCAACACCGCAGCCGTATCGGCATCAATGATCTCGCGGACGCGGTTCAACAGCTCCACCAGCAACTCCTCGACGCCGAGACGGCCAAGACCGACCTCGGTGACAACCAACAAGTTCTCGAAGCGCTCCTGGGCCTCTCCGTCTGGCACGCCAGGAAGCTACCCCCGAGGGTCCCGGCTAATGAGATCCTCAGGTCAGGCTCACATTGGTCCGGGTTGCGGTCCGCGACCACCGTTCGACGACAGCCGAGCCCCGCGAATCCTGCCCATACCGCTGAAGCGTCAACGAGTGAGGACTCCCAGTGCGCCGACAGGCCATCGAATGCCGGCAGGATTCGTCGCGCGCCATCTCTTGGGTGCCCAAACTCAGTGTCGCGATATGCCGGCGCGCCCACGTCGATGGTACAACTGAAGGTCATAGGCCCGCGCCTCGGGCCGGTCCTTTGCTGGGAAGGCATGCATGAGTCGTAGCAGGCGGAGCCGGGGACTCTTGGCGTTGACGATCGGGGTGAGCGTTGCGTTGCTCGGGGCGGGCCTCGTTATTTCGCCCAACCAGCGCGCGTCGGCCGGCGGCCAGCCGCCCTACCCTTGCGGCGTCCAACAGACCAACGATGGAGCCGTTGTCGAGGGCCCCTTCGGCGACGCCGGCCTCATCGGATGGGAAGCCAACCACGACGGCGTCGTGGTCTGCCTAGGTGGCAGCTTCTATCTGCGGGATGGCCGCAACGCGACCTACGGGTTCGGCGTCTACAACTTCTCCCCAACCCGATGGTCCAACCTGGATGGCTACCTCCCGGCGCTGGTGACCAGCTTCCACAGTGGTGGCGCCGACGTCTCGATCACCAACTTCGCGGACCAGGTGACCCTCGGCCGCCGTCGGTATGTCGTGGTGTACAGCCGGGTCCGAGTGCACAATCCGACGTCCGCCCCGATCAGCATCGACCCCGCCGCGTCCCCCGCGCTTGTGTCGCTCAATCACACCTCGATCGTGGTTCCGGCCAGTCATAGCGTCGATCACGACTACGCCATCGCCGCTGACCGGTTTGGTGCCTCCTACCCCATGCCAAACGATGCCGACCTGGTCGCGGCCGGCGGCCTCGACTTGCATCTCGCCCACATGCGCGCCTTCTGGACTGATCGGCTGGCAGCCATTACCCAATTGACCCAGCTCCCTGACCCCGAGCTGATCAATGCGTACAAGTCCGGATTCATCTACACCCAGATCATCAAAGATGGAACGCACCTCAACACGGGGCCAGACAACTACAACCAGGAGTTCAGTCACGACGTCATCGGCATCCTGACCAACCTGTTCACCCAAGGCGACTTCGCGAACGCGCCAGCATTGCTTCTGCGCGCTCGTCACGTCATCGGATCAGAGCGCATGTATGACGACGGCATCTGGAAGTACAGCTGGCCTTGGGCCGTCTATCTCATGAAGACCGGCGACCTCGCCTTCGTTCGGGCCAACTTCGCCACCAACGGCCCCGGCGGCGACGCGGAGCCCAGTATCAAGAACGCAGCACACCAGATCGCAGCTGATCGCACTGGGCCGGGCGGGATCATGAGGGCAACCAACGACATCGACTCCAACGGCTACTGGACGATCGACAACTACTCGGCGCTCTTCGGGCTCTCGACCTACCGCTATATCGCCGAACAGGTAGGTGACCAGGGTGAAGTTCGGTGGGCCACAGCCCAGTACGACGCTCTGCTGCAAGCGACCAACAGCACCTTGCAATCGACGATTGCGACCAATCACCTCGACTACATCCCCTGTTCGATTCTTCAGCCCAACACCTCTAATCGTTGCGTCGATCCCCAGGACGCCAACTGGGCGGCCCCGTTCAACAGTGGCCGATGGGGCTGGGATGGCTACCTCTTCGGGGCCACGCAGAGCGGGCCCGCAATCGGGTTGGTCGATGCGACCTACCAGTACGGCTTCGCCCGGCTACATGGCTTGAACCCACCCAGTACGTTCGGTGGGTATCCGTGGCGTTACTTCTACTCGACGGCCTACAACGCGGGCTATGGAAGCTGGGGGCTGATCGGCACGCGGTACCGCGACCAGGGGATCTTGAGCTACGAGTTCATGATCTCCAATACGCAAGCTGGTCCGCTGTCGTGGTGGGAGAGCACGGCCCGTCCCAAGCCTGGCAATCCGTGGGTAGGGTCACACCCGGTCGGAGGACAGGGCTCATCTCCCCACGCCTGGGGCATGGCCAACGCCAACAAGGTGCTCCTCGACTCTCTGGTGGCGCAGCGATCGAACGGCGAACTCGTGGTCGGGCGGGGTATCCCCGACTCGTGGACCGCAAGCGGCCAGACGATCGCCCTGACGAACTTCCCCACCGTCGCCGGCGGGCATATCGGCCTCACGATCAGTACCCGCGGCACAGCGGTACGGCTCACGGTCACAGGTCGACCGGCAGGCCGCGTGCTCTTCGAGCTGCCCGCGTTCCTATCCAACATCGCATCAGTCTCGGCCGGGACCTACAACGAGCAGACAGGCATCATCACGCTGACCCCGGGAAACCAGGACGTGACCGTCGTGCTGCGACACCCCGCCGGATAAGCGTAAATCGTGGCCGACCGACCTAGCCCCCGTCTAACCGATCGGGTCGTGCTCATCACCGGTGCGGGGAGTGGCATCGGACGCGAGACCGCCCTGCACGCCGCGCGCGAAGGAGCCCACGTCGCCGCCATCGGTCTTGAGGGCAACGACCTGGACTCGTTGGTCGAGCAGGTCAAGGCGATCGGCGGACGCGCCGCAGCCAGGTCGGCGGACGTGTCTGATGAAGGCGCGCTCACCGCGGCAATCGACGAGTTGGTGAGCGAGCTCGGGCCGCTCAATGTTGCGCACGCCAACGCGGGCATCCTGGTCCCAGCCACTTCGATCACCGAAGTGGATCTGGACGAATGGAACCGCGTTCTCGCCGTCGACCTGACGGGTGTCCTGCTGACGTTCCGAGCTGCTATCCGCCATTTCGGGGCGGACGGGGGTGTCCTGCTCGCGACCGGCTCATCGCTGGCGCTGCGTCCGGGGATCGGGCTCCTCCCGTACGTGGCCGCCAAAGCTGGCGTCCACGCCATAGCCCGAAGCTTGGCTCTCGAGCTCGCGCCGCAGCGCATCCGTGTGAACGTGATCGCGCCCGGGCTGACGGACACCCCCATGACCCGAGGTGTGTCTGGTCATATCGAACGCCAGCTCCGAGACGTGCCTCTCGGTGTCCTGGTGCAGGCAGCCGATGTGGCCGCCTTGGCGGTGCACCTCATGAGCGACGATGCACGCTCCGTGACCGGAAGCGTGTTCACGATGGATGCTGGCCGGACCGCCGGCTGACCGACTGGGCTCGATGCGCGATCGTGATGATCTCTGCGCTCGTCGAAATCAACGGATCCCTGCCCCAGGAGCCAAGCTGCGCCTCGACCGCCAGGCCGGCTTCCCTCAGGAACTCTGCCAATGCCGGCGAGTCGAGGAACCTGAGCGTGCTCCAGCTCACCTCGTCTTGCTCCCAACTCGCGCAGCTATACGTCACGCTAAACGTCACGAGGTCTCCTGCCACCTTCTCGACGCAGTGCGCGGATCGAATGCGATCGCCGTCAGATGTCTTGATCTCGACGGCATTTTCTGGAACCCACTGCTGCCAG
>Ga0307477_10003403_pt1 | contig 11873 bp, 10 predicted proteins | sample atmos_gasesECM2C_FD_203316 | JGI IMG/M metagenome (GOLD analysis project Ga0307477, IMG submission 203316) | Hardwood forest soil microbial communities from Morgan-Monroe State Forest, Indiana, United States - atmos_gasesECM2C_515 | ecosystem: Environmental > Terrestrial > Soil > Temperate...
TCCTGCTAGTCTGAGTGTGGGAAGAGCACGTAGATGTCCCCGCTTGAGGAAGGAATTATGATGACCCAGCTAGAGCTACTAAAGAAGAATCAGGCCGCCGACGACGAAATCAATTGGGTCACAGCTTCCTTCATGGTCGCGTTCCACATTGGCGCCGTAGTGGCGCTGTTCTTCTTCACCTGGAAAGCCTTTGCGGTAGCTGCCTTTTTGTGGTGGCTCGCCACCAGCCTCGGAATCGGTGTGGGATACCATCGCCTGCTAACTCATCGTGGCTACAAAACTCCGCGCTGGTACGAATACTTCCTCACTGTTTGTGCGACTTTAGCACTCGAAGGCGGCCCTATTTTCTGGGTGGCCACGCATCGAATCCACCACCAACATTCCGACCAGGAAGGCGATCCGCATTCTCCGCGGGATGGCAAGTGGTGGGCGCACATGGGTTGGATCCTGATGGGCAAGTCCATGCACCACGACACAACTACGCTAGCTCGCTACGTTCCGGACCTGGCCAAGGACAAGTTTCACATTTGGATCACAAAATACCATTACGTCCCGATGATTACGCTGGGAGTGATCCTTCTGGCGATCGGCGGGATTCCATTCGTGCTGTGGGGAATTTTTCTGCGCACAGTAGTGGGCCTGCATTTTACTTGGCTGGTGAATTCGGCGACGCATTCATGGGGCACGCGACGTTTTGCGACGCGAGACGACTCGACGAACAGTTGGTGGGTGGCGCTCCTCAGTTGGGGTGAGGGCTGGCACAACAACCATCACGCTCACCCGACCTCGGCACGGCACGGTTTGGTGTGGTATGAAATTGATTTCAATTGGTATGCCATCTGGATCATGAATAAATTCGGCTTGGCGCGTGAGATTCGCCAGGCAAAAATTTCCGAGCAACAGCGCCCCGAGGATGTTGCCATTCCGGCATCCGTACCGCAGACCGATCTCGTTTCCGTCTGATTATTTCTTCGCGTCAAATTCGAGTGTTCGGCCGCTGCAGAGTCCCTTCCGTTGGTATTTCTTTTTACATTTCAAAATCGAACATCTTCTGAATAAGAGTGCCGTGCATCGCGGTACAATCTGGTTGAGAGATCATGCGCATTTCCAGCCGCCGGAAGACCATCGCGTTTTTCGTTGTGCTAGGCATTTGTCTGGTCGCTCTGGCCGTCGCCCTGAACGTTGGATGGATCATCCTCAACTGGCGGCAGGGTGTGCTTCTGTTTTTCGGTGTCCTGTTCTTTGCCGCGATTATCCTTGGACTGATCCTGAATACGGGCTTCTTGGTCCGTGAAATCAAACTGAACGAGCAGCACGATAGTTTCATCAATGCCGTAACCCACGAACTCAAGACTCCTATCACTTCCATTCGACTTCACCTGGAAACCTTGCAGCGGCATGAAGTGGATGAGGCGCAGCGCCGCAAATTCTACGATCTGATGCTGCTCGACACGGACCGCTTGTTGAGAACTGTAGAACAAGTGCTGAAGGCGGGAGCTGCAGGTCACAAACATTCGACAGCGAACCGCATGGAACTTGAATTTGGCGGCCTGGTGCGCGAATGCATGGAACTGGTCGGAACGCGCCACCATCTCGAACCGGGCGCTTTACGCTACGAAGCAGCGCGGAATGGTTCCGAAGTATTTGTGCAGGGCGATCCCGACGAACTTCGCACGGCAGTCGCGAACCTGCTGGACAATGCCGTCAAGTATTCCGGCGGCCGCGTGGACGTATCCGCGCAGCTCGAACTGCCGGACGACGAGCATGTGGTGCTACGCGTGAGAGATCGCGGAGTTGGAATTCCAGCGGAGGATCTAAAGCGCATCTTCAAGCGATTTTATCGAGTGCCGCGGCGAACCTTTCCACAAGTGAAGGGCACAGGGCTCGGACTTTTCATCGTTCGCGCGATCGCGCGCGCTCACGGAGGACGAGTGTTCGCGCACAGCGAAGGAGCGGGGCGCGGCACCACGGTCACGCTAGAGCTTCCGCGGAGTCGCGCGTGAGCCGCGTACTGGTGGTCGAGGACGAAGCTCACCTCGCGGGTGGATTGCGTTTCAATCTGGAAGCTGAAGGCCACATCGCGCAGCTTGCCGGCGATGGAGAATCAGCGCTCAAGCGCTTGCTCGAAAACAAAGAACAATTCGATGCGGTGGTGCTGGATGTAATGCTTCCGGGCATGGACGGGTTTGAAGTGGCATCCGCGCTGCGCAAAGCGAAAAACTATGTTCCCGTGTTGATGTTGACGGCGCGGGGCCGCCCGGAAGATGTGCTCCAGGGATTCGCAGCGGGCGCCGATGACTACCTGCCGAAGCCATTCGAATTACCGATTTTTATCGCGCGGCTTCAGGGATTGTTGCGGCGCACAGAGTGGTTGCGCGGCGGAATAGATCAAAAGAAGCTGAAGGGCTCACCAAACAAACCACAGGCCGCGGTAAACGATGATGAACTATTTTCATTCGCCGGCAAGACGATCGATTTCGACGCGCTGGAACTACATGCCGGCGGCAATACCATCCAATTGACATTGATGGAAGCGAATCTCCTGCGTCATCTGATCCGCAGCGGCGGGCGCACGGTTTCACGCAAGTCAATTCTTGAGGATGTCTGGGGACTGAATGAAGACACAGACACGCGGGCGATTGATAATTTTATAGTCCGGCTCCGCCGTTACATCGAGGAAAATCCAGCAAAGCCGCGGCATCTTCTGACCGTGCGCGGAGTTGGATATCGTTTTGTTGCCTCTCCGAGCTAACGCAAGGAGCCAGCCTCAGCATTGCTATAGATTTGAGATGGGAGGAAATTGCAATCTTGAGTTTCTCGACGGTATCAGCGAAGAACGCAAAACGAGTATTTAATTTCACTGCCGGGCCCGGAGCGCTCCCTCTGCCGGTGCTGAAGCGAGTTCGTGAAGAATTGCTCGATTACCACAGCACGGGCATGTCTGTGATGGAGATGAGCCACCGGTCGCCGGAATTTGAGGAAATCCTTGCGCGGACGGAAGCGGGATTACGCCGGGTGATGTCCATTCCAAAAGAATATGCAGTAATTTTTCTGCAGGGCGGCGGAAGCATGCAGTTCTCCATGGTGCCGATGAATCTTTGCCTGCCCGGCAAGCCTGTGTATGTGCTGCACACAGGAATGTGGACCGCAAAGGCCATCACGGAATTGAAGAAAGGCGTGCCCTATCGTCTGGCAGCATCCACCGAGCCGGATAAATTTCGCCGGGTGCCACGCGTGGAGGAGATTGATCTCGCGCCCGATGCCTCTTACGTGTACATGTGCACCAACAACACAATCGAGGGGACGCAATGGAAGAGCTTCCCAAGAACCGGCAGCGTTCCGCTGGTGGCAGACATGTCTTCGGACATCGCATCAAGACATGTGGACATTAAGCAATTCGGATTAATTTTTGCAGGCGCGCAGAAAAACCTGGGCCCCGCGGGCGCGACCGTTGTAATTGTCCGGCGCGATCTAGCTGAGCGTGCGGACAGAAATCTGCCTTCGCTGCTTCAATACCGGACAGAAATTGCCGAGCGCTCACTCTTTCATACTCCACCGATGTTTGCCGTCTATATTGTCGGACTGATGGTCGAATGGATGGAGGCAGAAGGCGGAGTTGCCGAGCTCGAGAAACGCAACAATTCCAAAGCCAAGATGCTTTACGATGAGATAAACGCCAGCGATTTTTACAGCTCCCCTGTTGAGATCGAGTCGCGGTCGAACATGAATGTGGTGTTCAGAGTCGCGGGGGGCAATGAAGAAATCGAAAGGCAGTTCGTGAAGGAAGCGGCTGCCGCGGGAATGGCCGGCGTGGCCGGGCACCGCTCTGTCGGCGGGATGCGGGTGTCGCTATACAATGCCGTCACATTGGATGCTGTTGAGGCGTTGGTTGCATTCATGCGCCATTTTGAGGAGACGCACAGCTAGAATGGGTCCCGAACGGCCATTCGCTTAATCGTCAAAAACCACACACCTGTGGCAAGAACGCAACACTCTCCTTGACACGCCTATCCACCCCCGTTATCGTGACGTTTCCTCGTTGATTTTGGCTTAAGAGCACCTTTTCGCAGGGATATGCAGTGAACTGTTGGCTTGTGCAGATGGGCGAGGATGATGCTCCTGGGATTTCGGGAACTTTCGCTAGATGAATGCCTTAGCAGCCTCTTAGAAAGCCTGATGGAGAACTGCACGTGAAGCAACTGCAGCAGCCTTGGAAGCTGGTGATTGGCGGCGTGGTGGTGGCCGTGCTGGCGGGGACTGTCTTCACGATTGGGTCACTGCGGATTCCTCTGCACCCGGAGCAGGAAAACTCGCTGGTGATCTTTTTCGCGCTTTTCACGGTGATTGCTTTAGCGCTCCTGGTGTTGACGCTGATCCTGCTGCGCAATGTGGTGCGATTGTGGACCGAACGGCGCAGCGGGCAGATGGGCTCGCGCTTCAAAGTGAAAATGGTGCTCGGTGCAATGGGCATATCTCTCCTGCCCGTGGTGTTTATGTTTTTTTTCAGTTATGCGCTGGTGAACCGCACGCTCAATCTTTGGTTTCCGCGGCCGCTCGAAATTGCGAATGAGCAGAGCCGGAAACTTCAGAACGATATGCGCAAGATCAGCGTGAATTATCTGAACTCGATTGCGGCCCAGGCTGCAAAAAGTGAGAATCCCGACCAGCATTCTCAGCGCACAAGTTTGGCCGCCGATGCTTCATGGATCGTCGATTCGCGTGATTCCGTGACTGCTGCTTTCAGGTATAACCAGCCCGCGGCCTCGGGAATCGCCAAGCGCGGAGTAGAAAGGGCGCCCATCTTTCCCACGCGGGTTCAAACCTTGCCCGGAGGCGAGCAGATTTGGAGGGCGGGGAGCGACCTGTACCTCAGCGGGAGCGCGCCGCTGACTGAAGGAAACACCCTCTATGTAGCGCGCCGGATTCCCTCAGATTTTTTGACGCGCTATTCGGAAATCGAAGCGCAGACAGAGACCTACTCGCAGCAGAAACAATATCTTCGCGCATATAAGCGTGACATCATTTTGGCTTTACTCCTGATTACGCTGTTACTGCTGTTCACCACTACCTGGGTCGCTCTTTTCCTGTCGAAACAGGTGACTGTTCCGATTCAGGCGCTGGCTGAAGCCACGCGTGAAATCTCGCATGGAAATTTTGATCATCGGATTGAGGTACAAGCGCAGGACGAATTGGGGACGCTGGTGCGCTCATTCAATCGGATGACCGAACAACTGGGCGAAGGCCGCAAGCAGATCAATGAATTTACCAAGAGCCTGGAACAAGCCATCGAAGAGCGCGAGCGCCGGCGCAAATTGATGGAAGCGATTCTCGAAAATATTCCCACTGGAGTTGTCTCGCTCACCTCTTCCGGAGAAGTGGCGCGAGTGAATTCCGCAGTGGCAGCCATTCTGGGAGACTACGCGCGGACTGCCCACACCATGCCTGAACTGCTTGGCGACGAAGCAGCGCGCTCGGTGTTGCATTTGATGCGGCGGTCGCTGCGAATGGGAGCGGCCTCGCGCGAGATTGAAATTGCGACGTCCGGAAGACTGGTGCGCGCCGCCGTGACGGTGAGTTCGCTCGGGCCCCGGCAATCGAATCCGGGATTCGTGGTGGTGATCGACGATCTGACGGACTTGTTGCGCGCGCAGAAAGCGGCGGCCTGGCAGGAAGTGGCACAACGGATCGCGCATGAAATTAAAAATCCGTTGACGCCGATTCAACTCTCCGCGCAGCGCCTGCTGCGGCATCTCGACCGCGCTTCTTCCACGCATCCCGAGGTGCAGAGAAATGATTTCGACAAACTGGTGGCAGAATGCGCGGGCCTGATCGAGCGCGAAGTTCAGACACTGGAATCGCTGGTGGATGAGTTCTCGCAATTTGCGCGCTTCCCTGCCGCGCGGCTCGCACCGGCGGATCTCAACAGCATCGTCGAGAGCGCGCTTGAGCTATTTCGGGGGCGGCTGGAAGGCATCGAGCTCCGCAGGGAGCTGGCGACATCTCTTCCGACAATAAAGGCGGATCCTGAACTACTTCGGCGTGTGGTGGCAAATTTAATCGACAATGCTGCGGAAGCCATGGAAGGCGCGGCCATCAGACAGATGCTGGTAGCAACCCGCGTGGAAGGAGATGGGGATGCCGTGGAGATTGAGATCTCGGACAGCGGGCATGGAATTTCTCCACAGGACAAGGAACGCCTGTTTCTTCCGCATTTTTCGACTAAGGAGCGCGGGACGGGCCTGGGCCTGGCCATTGCGAGCCGAATAATTGCCGAACACAACGGGACCATCCGCGTGGAAGATAATCTGCCGATGGGCACGCGCTTCCTGATCCGGTTTCCGGCAGTGGAAGTGATTCCAGTGCCCGCCCAGGCAAGCAGCTCCGCAGCACAAGGAAAATAGCCGGCGAAGGCCCGGCAACACCGGAATGCCAGCCAGCATACTCATCGTTGACGACGAAAGCGGCATCCGCGAGTCGCTGAGCGCACTACTGCGCGACGAAGGCTATGGCGTGGGCATTGCGGCCACGGGGGAGGAATGCCTCGAGCGGCTAAAGCGCGGCGGCGTGGATTTGGTGCTGCTCGATGTGTGGCTGCCGAAAATGGATGGCCTCGACACGCTCGAACGGATACAAGCCCAGGATGGCGCGCCGATGGTGGTAATGATCTCGGGGCACGGAAATATCGAGACAGCGGTGCGGGCGACCAAGCTCGGCGCATTTGATTTTGTCGAGAAGCCGCTCTCGCTAGAGAAGATCGTTCTGGTAGTGCGGAATGCCCTGGAATATTTGCGTATGGAAGAGGAAAACCGCCGCCTCCGAGCTGAACTCGAGGAGCGGCACCAGATACTCGGCACCAGTGTTCCGATGAAAGCCCTGCGGCAACAGATTGCGCTGACGGCGCCGACAACCGGGCGCGTTCTCATTTACGGCGAGAGTGGAACCGGGAAGGAACTGGTGGCCCGGGCGCTACATCATCACAGCCAGCGCAATTCCAAGCCGTTCGTGGAAGTGAATTGCGCGGCGATCCCTGAGGAGCTGATCGAATCGGAATTGTTCGGGCACCGCAAGGGCAGCTTCACCGGCGCGAGCGAAGACAAAGTGGGGAAATTTCAGAAGGCGGACAGCGGGACGCTGTTTCTCGACGAAGTGGGAGACATGAGTTTGAAGACGCAATCCAAAGTGTTGCGCGTGCTGGAAGAGCAGCGTGTGGAACCGTTGGGGTCGAATCAACCGGTGACGGTGGATGTCCGCGTGATTGCGGCGACAAATAAGAAGCTGGAGGAGGAAATCGGGCGCAACGCATTTCGCGAGGATTTGTTTTACCGGCTGAATGTGATTCCCTTCTACGTTCCAGCCCTGCGCGAGCGTACAGAGGATATTCCCATTCTTGCGGCACATTTTCTGGCCGATTTCTGTGAGGCATACGGAAAGAAGCCGAAGGAATTCTCACCGACCGCGATGGAGGTGTTGTTGGCCTATCCCTGGCCGGGAAACGTGCGCGAGCTGAAGAATTTGGTTGAGCGGCTCGTGATCATGTGCCCGTCGCCGAGAATCGAGCCGCACCATCTTCCTCCCGAGCTTTTTCGTGGGGCTTCGAAGAGTCCGCAGAAACCGTATGACAGTTTGCAAGAGGCACGGTCTGCCTATGAGCGGGAATTTGTGCTGCGGAAATTGGAAGAAAATCGCTGGAACATGACCAAAGCCGCGCAGGCACTGGGACTCGAACGCAGCCACCTGTACCGCAAGATGCGATCGCTCGGAATTGCTCCGACGCGAGCGGAGTAACCACCCCCGCTTTTATTCCTGATAGTCCGCAAGCTGCTCGAGCTGACGGTGCCAATCGAGCTGGCGAACGATAGTTGAGTTCTGGCGCCATCCGGGCTGCACCTTTACGAAGAGCTCAAGAAAGATATGGGCGCCGAGGATGGATTCGAGTTCCAGCCTGGCCTGCGTCCCGACTTTCTTCATTGTCGAGCCGCCCTTGCCGATCAGAATTCCTTTTTGACCTTCCCGCTCGACATATATGGTGGCGCGGATGCGCAGGAGTTTTTCACCTTCATCGAAATTATCGATCAATACAGCGATGGAGTGCGGCAATTCTTCGCGAGTGGCGATTATCGCTTTTTCGCGAATGATTTCGGCGGCCAGGAAACGCTCGGGCTGGTCGGTGAATTGATCGGGTTCGAAATAAGGGGGATGGTCGGGCAGGCGCTTGAGCCAGCCGTTCACAAGGTCGAAACAGCCCAGACCTGTTAGCGCAGAGATGGGAAAAGTTTCCGCGAAATCGAATTCGCGGTTGTAGCGTTCGATCAGCGGGAGGAGACGCGTCTTGGGGATGCGATCCACCTTATTCAAGAGAAGAAAAACGGGGCCGTGAAAGCGCTGCACCCATTGGATGGCGAAGCGGTCGCCTGCGCCGAAATCCACCGAGGCGTCGGCAATCAGGGCAAGGATGTCGATGCCTTCGAGCGCGTGCTGGAGTTCGTCCATCATCTGCCGGCTGAGGACGTTGGCGGGCTTGTGAATGCCGGGTGTGTCCACCAGGATTACTTGCGCATCTTCGCGATTGAGAATGCCTTGAATGCGATTGCGCGTTGTTTGCGGCTTGGGCGTGACAATAGAGACTTTGCGGCCGACGAGCGTGTTCACGAGCGTGGACTTGCCCGCGTTGGGGCGACCGACAATTGCGACGAATCCGGATTTAAATGGCATATCAGATCAATTGTACGCTGGCGCGTGCCATTGTGGTGAGTTGCACTTCTGTGGAGCCGGTGCGAAGAATGGCGAAGGAGCCGCGACAATCACTCGGGCGCGCGCGCTAACTTGACTTCCGTATGTGCGTCTATAAACTGGTGCTCCCGTGGCGTGAGCTAGCCCCCGCTGGCTGCGGATGAGCCCACACTCCGCAAATCACGTCGCGAGGTACATCAAATCCTGGAGGAGATATCCGATGAGTCCTGTAAAAGCAATTCCCGCAGGTTTCCACACGATTACTCCATCACTGACATGCAAAGATGCAGCAGCCCCGATCGAACTGTATAAGAAAATTTTCGGCGCTGAAGAATTGATGCGGATGAAAACTCCCGATGGAGGCAAGATCACGCATGCCGAACTCAAAATCGGAGATTCGATGGTCTTTGTGAACGATGAATTGGGCCCCCAGACCGCCTCTGCACCCGGCGCATCGAAAGTTTCCCTGTTCCTGTACGTGGAGGATGCGGATACGACTTTTAATCGCGCGGTCGAAGCCGGCTCAACTGTTGCGATGGCGCTCGAAAACCAATTCTGGGGTGATCGCTTCGGGAGTATCACCGATCCCTTCGGCCATTCGTGGGGGATTGCAACACACGTGGAAGATTTGACGCCGGAAGAAATCGGGCGGCGCGCTGCAGCGTTTTTCGCAAAGGCAGCGGGCAAGAGCTAAAGGCAACCGGGCAAGGCGTTGTCAGACACTGTGAGCGCTGGAGGCCGCCAAACGGCGGGCGCGCACACGCAGGACTTTGCGCTGGTTTGCTTCAAGAACTTCGAAGCGCAGCCCTTCGGTTTCGATCACTTCACCAGGACGCGGAACGTGCCCTGCAACGCTGTTGAGCAAACCCGCCACCGTGGTTGCGCCGGAGTGTTCCGGAGAGTCGGCGAGCTGGATGCCAAACAGCTCGCCGATTTTTTCCACCGGCACGCTGCCGCGCATGACCAGGCTCCCGGCTGACTCCCGAATGACGTCGGGCGCGGGGCGGCGATCTTCTTCGCCAATTTCTCCGACAATTTCTTCGACCAGGTCTTCTACGGTGACGATGCCCGCCATCAACCCGTATTCGTCAATCACAATGGCCATCTGCTGATTTTTGCGCTGCATTTCTTTCAGCAGTTCGGATCCGAATTTCGTCTCGGGAATGAAAAGCGCGGGGCGCATCAACTCGCGTACGGAGCGATGGCCGGCTTCGCTATCGGGCACTTCCAGCATGTCGCGCGACATCACGATGCCGACGATATCGTCGAGCGACTTTTCATACACCGGCAAACGGGAATACTTTGTCTCTATCACCAAATCGCGAAATTCTTCCAGAGTGGCACTGGCGCGAATGGCGACAACATCGGGACGAGGGGTCATCACATCACGGACGCGCTTATCTCCAAATTCAACAACCTGCTCGATCAGGCGCGCTTCATCGCGCTCGATGATTCCCTCCTCCGTGGCGGCATCCACCAGCGCCTCAATGGCTTGCTGTTGTTCGACGGCCGGGACGGCGGCTTCATCCTCCGAAAGGTGCAGAACAGAAACAAGCAGCTCGAGGACTGCCTGTACGGGCCAGATCACGATCAGGAAGGCACGTACCATGGGCACAAAGGGGGCAATCCAATTTCCCGGTGCACGCGCCAGGAGTACGGCCGGAAGAAATTGCATGGCCACCACAACTTCCGCGGAGAGAAAGAAAACCATTTCGACGGCTGCCTCCCACGTGCCGGGCACGAAGAAGAGCAATCCGCGCGTGGTGACGGCGGCGACAAGTACGAGCCAGAAACGATCGAGCAGGCTGAAGGCCAAGGCCGCGCGTCGCCGGTCCATCTTGAACCGCGGTTCTATGGCGAGTTCAAATGTCTCGAGATGGTCGCGGATGCGCCCTGAATACACGCGGCCAAGTTCGCGGTACACGCGATCCAAATAGGACAGGATCGCCAGAACCGCGGTGAGCGCGAGTACACCGATGGTGTAAAGGAGGATAGGCATGACTCAGCCAAGCCTGCATTCGCGGCGCAGACGCTGCTCCCGGCGATCCATCTGTCCATCGTCGGCTTCGTGGTCGTAGCCCATCAGATGAAGAATTCCGTGGAGAATAAGGAGCCGCATTTCTTCGCTGAAAGTGCGGTGAAAACGAGTAGCGTTGCGTCGTGCGACGGCAGGAGCGATGGCAATATCGCCGAGATAGGAATTGCATTCTGAGACGATTTCCCGATTCGGCGCACGCGCATGAGTCCCACGGCCTTGAACCCCATTGGTTGGAAAGGACAATACATCGGTAGGCCCTTTTTTGCCACGGTATGCGAGATTCCAGCGGGCCATCTCTCGGCTTTCAACCAAGCAGACGGTCAGTGCACCAGCAGGCAGGCGGAGCCGTCGAAGAGCTCGCCCCAGAAATTTCTTGAGCTCTGGGGTGGAAACACGAACGCTGCGCTGGCGATTAAGGATCATCGAGATGCAGTTAGTCGCGCCGATTCTTGTCGCCGGGAGCGCTCGTAGAATTCTGGCTGGTCGAGTGCTTGGGTCCGGCGGGTTTGCCGGTGCCACGTTCGTCGTAGGCCTTGATGATGCGCTGGACCAGGCTGTGACGGACCACGTCGCGCTCGTCGAAATAGATGAAGGAGATGCCCTCGATATTTCCAACCACATCGATGGCCTCAACCAGCCCAGAGCGACGCTCATTCGGGAGATCGATTTGCGTGATATCGCCGGTGATCACGGCCTTGGAATTAAAGCCCAGACGAGTGAGGAACATTTTCATCTGTTCACTGGTGGTATTCTGCGCTTCGTCGAGGATGACAAAAGAATCGTTGAGCGTGCGGCCACGCATGAATGCCAGGGGCGCCACCTCAATGATGTCCTTTTCGAGGAAACTCTCAAGCTTGTCGGCTTCGAGGAGGTCGTGCAGTGCGTCATACAACGGGCGCATATAGGGATCCACCTTTTCCTGAAGCGTGCCGGGCAGAAAGCCCAACCGCTCGCCTGCTTCGACTGCCGGACGAGCAAGTATGATCCGGTTTACCTGCTTCGAAAGTAACGCAGACACGGCCATGGCTACGGCGAGGTAAGTCTTCCCGGTTCCGCCCGGGCCGATGGCAAAAACCATGTCGTGGGTTTCGAGCGCTTCAATGTA
>Ga0307477_10003405_pt1 | contig 11866 bp, 10 predicted proteins | sample atmos_gasesECM2C_FD_203316 | JGI IMG/M metagenome (GOLD analysis project Ga0307477, IMG submission 203316) | Hardwood forest soil microbial communities from Morgan-Monroe State Forest, Indiana, United States - atmos_gasesECM2C_515 | ecosystem: Environmental > Terrestrial > Soil > Temperate...
CGACGCGCTGCCGCCCTCGGTGAACCTGTGGCGCCACGCGCTCGAGTGGTTCGGCGGCCTGTCCATCATCGTCATGGCGCTCGCGGTGCTGCCGCTGCTCGGCGTCGGCGGCATGCAGCTCTACAAGGGCCAGGCGCCCGGCACAGTCAAGGAGGAGCGCCTCGCGCCGCGCATCACCGAGACCGCCAGGCAGCTGTGGCTGGTGTACGCGCTCATCACCGCGGCGGGCATCGTGGCGCTGAAGGCGTGCGGCATGTCGTGGTTCGATGCGGTCTGCCACGCGTTCTCGGCGGTCGGGCTGGGCGGCTTCTCCACCCACGACCGCAGCATCGCCTGGTTCGACTCGGCGGCGATCGAGGCGGTGCTGATGGTGCTGATGGTGATCGCCGCGCTCAACTTCGCGCGCCACTTCAGCGCGCTGCGGCGGCTGTCGCTCGGCAGCTACCGCCAGGACCCGGAGGCGCGCGCGATCTTCGCGGTGCTGACCCTGTCGGTGGTGGCGATCGCGGTGCTGCTCGACGCGCACGGCGTCTACCCGCGCTTCGCGCAGTCGCTGCGGCACGCCGCCTTCAACGTCATCTCGCAAGCGACCACCAGCGGGCTCACTAGCCAGGACTACCAGCTGTGGCCGGTGTTCGCGCCCTACTGGATGCTGTTCCTGTCGTGCATCGTGTGCAGCACCGGCTCGACCGGCGGCGGCATCAAGATGTTCCGCACGTTGCTGCTGGCGCGCCAGGCAGGCCGCGAGATGAAGCTCCTCATCCACCCGGCCGCCGTGGCGCCGCTGCGCATCGGCGGGAGGCCGATCCCCGACAGCGTCGGCCGAGCGGTGCTGGCGTTCATCTTCCTGTACTTCATGACGGTGGCAGCGCTCACCTTCGCGATGCTGCTCACCGGCATGGACTTCGATTCCTCGTTCGGCGCGGTGGTGGCCTCGATCAACAACACCGCCCACGGCTTCGGGCCGCCGGGCGGCGTGCGCAACCTGCATGCGCTGTCAGCGGCGCAGATCTGGATCTGCACCGCGGCGATGCTCACCGGCCGGCTGGAGATCTTCAGCGTGCTGGTGCTGTTCCGGCCGGCGTACTGGCGCAAGTGAGATTGCCGGCCGTGCTGGCGCGCAGCGGCAGCGGCGGTGCGCACGCGCCGTTGCGCGCGGCGGGCGCTTACAGCTGCCGGTCGAGCCGCAGCAGCGACAGCAGGTGGACCTGCAGGCGCTGCCAGGCGCTGCGCGCCGGCTCGGTCTGGGTGCTGACCGGCCGGCCGTCGACCTGCGTCGTCCAGATGAGCCGCGGCTTGGCGGCGGCGGGCGCCTGCAGCGTCACCGCATAGGCGTTCTCGGGCCGCGTCATGGCGTCGAAGCGCCGCGCGGTCTCTGCCGCGAGCTCCGCGCTGTGGATGATCACGCCGATCTCGGTGTTGAGCCGGCGCGAGCGCTGATCGAAGTTCATCGATCCGACGAACACGGCGCTCTGGTCGAACACCAGCAGCTTGGCGTGCAGGCTGTAGTTGCCGCTGCGCGTCAGCCGCTTCGACTCGCCGCTGCCGCTCCGGCTCTCCGGGAGTGCGCGTATCTCGAACAGCTCCACCCCGGACTCGAGCAGCGGCACGCGGTAGTGCATGTAGCCGGCCTGCGCCAGCGGGTCCTTGTTGGCCTCGAGCGAGGTGGTGAGGATGCGCACGCGTCGTTGCTGCGCGCGGCGCTCCTCGAGCAGCTTGAGCTCATCGTCAGTCGGTACCAGGTACGGGGTGACCATGGTCAGCTCGGAGCGGGTGGCGCGGATCTCGCGCGCCACCGGCGCAAACAGCAACCCGCCGACGCGCTCGCCCGCGGCGATCTTTCTGCCCTTGTCGGGATCGTCGGCGGCGACCTCGGCGCCCGCCCACGCGAGCGGTGTGCGGCCCGCGAGCAGGCCGGCGAGCGGCTCGCCGGCGGCGAGCCTCTCCTGGTAGTTGAAGCCGGCGCTGGCGGCTTTCTGCGGCGGGGTTTGGCGCCACGCGAGCTCCGCCGCCGCCGCGCGGCGGGTGGACAGCAGCGCCTGCGCGGGAACTGCCAGCGGGCTGTCCCAGTACTGCTCGAAGCTGGCGGCAAGCTCCGTCACCACCGGCCCGGTGGCGACGACGTCTTCGTCCGCGAACTGCGATTGCGGGTCCACCTGGAAATACTGGTCGCCGATGTTGCGTCCGCCCAGCAGCGCCACCGCGCCGTCAGCGACGAACAGCTTGTTGTGCATGCGGTAGTTGAGCCGGCCACGACTGAAGGCGAACTCGAGTCCGCGCAGCACCGCGTTGTGACCGCGGTAGCGCCACGGATTGAACACGCGGATGGCGACATTCTCCTGCCGCGCAAGCGCGAACAGCTGCTCGTCACCCGCGACGCTCTCGCCGTCATCGACCAGGATGCGCACCCGCACCCCGCGCGCGGCCGCCTTGCTGAGCGCCTCGGTGATCAGGCGGCCCGATTCGTCACCATGGAAGATGTAGTACTGCAGCTCGAGCGAGCGGCGCGCCTGCGCGATCAGCTCCAGGCGCAGCAGCAGCCCGTCGACGCCGACCCCGAACAGCCGAAAGCCGGAAGCCGTCGGATGGCTGCTTGCGGCCGCGGTGGACGGCTGCACCAGCGCGGGATTGGCCGGCTGGGTGACGGGCGGCGCGGGAGTGCGCGGGAAGTCGCGCCCCGGCAGCGTGCTGCAGGCCGCGAGCAGGATCGCGCAACCCGCAGGAAGCCGGCGCAGCAGCAGCGTTGCGCGAGGAGTTTCGATGAGTGGCGCTCAGCTGTGGATGTAGTTCTCGAGCTGCTCGATCTGCTGGCGCTGCTCGGCGATCACCGCCTTCACCAGGTCGCCGATCGACACCATGCCCACGACGCGGCCGCCGTCGGTAACCGGCAGGTGGCGCACGTGACGGTCGGTCATGAGCTGCATGCACTTGTCGACCGTAGTGTCCGGCTGTACGGTGAGCACCGGGCTCGTCATGATGTCGCGCACCGGCGTGTCGGCGGAGGAGCGGCCGCGCAGGATGACCTTGCGCGCATAGTCACGCTCCGAGACTATCCCGGTGAGCGCCTCCCCCTGCATCACGAGCAGCGCGCCGACCTGGTGGTCGGCCATGGCGCGGATCGCCTCCAGCACCGGGGCGTCCGGGTCGACCGAGAAGATCGACCGGCCCTTTCTATCGAGCAGCTGGCGCACGGTAGTCATGGCTCATCCTCCCACGTCAAGGCTAGCGCGCGGCGGGGCTCACTTCCACGGTAAGCGTGACGTCTGCGGTCAAGTCCAGGGTGCCGGCCTCCACCGGGGTGGGTACGGTGCTGGCCGACAGGCCGGCGGCGCGCGCCACCGGCCGGGCGTAGAGCGGCACGAGGCGCGGACTGCTCTCCTCGACGCTCAGCACCCGCACCACCTTCAGGCCAAGCGCGGCGGCCAGTACGTCGGCGGCGGCGCGCGCCCGCAGCGCCGCCTCACGCAGCGCCTGCGCGCGCACCGCGTCCTGATCGCGCAGGGTGAACTGGATATCCTGCACGTGGTTGGCGCCGGCCCGCGCGGCGGCGTCGATGACGCTGCCGATCCGCTCGAGGTCATCGAGCGTCACCTGCACCACGTTCGCGGCGGTGTAGCCGTTCACGGTCGGCTCACCGCTCGAGTGATAGTCGTAGTTGGGACTGAGCGAGTAGCTGATGGTTTTCAGCACCACCGTCGGGCCGGTGGCCTTGCGCACCGCGTCAAGCACCGCCTGCACCTGGCGCGCGTTCTGTGCCGCCGCCTCCTGCGAGGACGGCGCGCGCGTACTGACGCCGATGTCCACCTGCACACGATCGGGCTGCGCGGTGACTTTCGCTTCGCCGCCGACGCGAATCGACGACAACGGCGGCAGTGGTGGCGGCGGCTGGGCGAAGGCCGTCGCCATTACGGCACAGGCGAGCAACGCAAGCGCCTGTTTCAGGGTGCCGACGCCTCGGGAACGCATTGCGCATATTGTACGCGTGGCGCGTGCGTCAGTTCATAGTTTGGCGAGTGCGGCGCGCGAGGTCGGGCAGCGGCGGGTATACCTCATGCATGGAAGGCCGGGAAATCAACGTCGCACCCGATCGCTTCGAGGTCACCTCGGGCGAAGCGCTGCTGGTGACCGAGCTGCAATCGGCGATCGCAGTGTGCATCTACGATGCCGCCGAGGAAGCCGGCGCGCTGCTGCACCTGCGCTGCATCGTACGCAGCTCGCGTCCGGTGGACGTCACCGACACGACACTCGCCACCGAGCTGCTGTTGCTCGATCGCTGCCTGGAGGCGTTGCGCTCCGCGGCACCCGCGGCGCGCCACCTGCAGGCGCGCATCGTGGTCCATCTGGCGCACGAGCCGCACGCGGCTCCGGCCTGCGAGACGGTGATGACGCTGGTGAAGCACTACCTGCAGGATGTGGGCGTGGAGGTGCTGCCCGAGGACGTCGCGGCCGGACCGGTGCGCACACTGCGCTTCCGGCCGAGCATGGGCTGGGTGCACACACGCGGCTGAAGGGAAGCGCCGCATGACGGGCCGCCAAGTCGCACTGCCGGCGCCGCTGCGAGCGGCGCTCGAGCAGCTGCTCGGTGAGCCGGTCGGCCACGTCAGGATCATCGAGCACTCCTGGTTTGCCCGCCTGCACGGGCGCGCCGTGGCCACCACGCGCCGGCGGCGCATCTGCCTGCGCGGCAGCGCCAGCGACTTCTTCACCGACCCCTGGCTGATGCTGCACGAGTACTGCCACGTCATCCGCCAGTGGCAGCCGGGCACGCTCACCGTGCCGCGCTACCTCGCCGAATGCCTGCGACGCGGCTACTGGGACAACCGTTTCGAGGTCGAAGCGCGCGAGTTCGCCGACCTCAACGTCGCGAGCCTGCGCGCGTTGCTCGCGGCCGGGGCGCGCGCGGCTGCTCGGCCGTCGGCGAGCGCGGCGCCCGCCGTCGACTCTCAGCCGAGCAGCGCCTCGCGCCGGTAGAGCCCACCGGCCGCGGCGATGAGCAGCGCGCCGAGGGCGAGCGTGCCGCCGACCGACATGGCGAGGAACCCCGCCGGCAGTCTCTCATCACGCAGCAGGCTCATGATGAGAAAGTGCTGGCTGAGCGATGGCACGGCCATCAGCGCCAGGTGCGCCCTCAGGCCCAGCACGCCGGCAAAGGCGAGTGGCAGCGTCGGCACCAGCAGCACCAGTCCGAGCCAGGTCTGCGCCTCGCGGTAGCTGCGGGTGTAGGCGGCCACGATGGTCATGAGCGCCGCCCCCAGCGGCACCAGCGGCAGACAGCACAGGATCAGCGTGAGCGCCACGCGCGGGCCGAAGTTGACGCTCATGCCGAAGCGCTCGAGCCCGGCGAAGCGCAGCATCATGGCGAAGGCGCTGACGGTGAGGGTGAGCGACAGGGCCATGTAGGCACAGGTGGCGAGGATCTTGCCGTAGATGAGGTGCTCGCGGCGCACCGGCACGGTCAGCAGCGGCTCGAGCGAGCCGCGCTCGCGCTCGCCGGCGGTGGCGTCGATCGCCAGATACATCCCGCCCATCAGTGTGGTGAGCAGCACCAGGTAGCTCAGCGTGCCGAGGATGAGCACCGAGCGCGTCGCCGGCGTCGAGACGTCGATCTGCTGCACGGCGAGCGGCGACAGCACCAGCGGATCGATGCCGCGCGCCGCGACGCGCAACCGCGCCAGCAGGCCGGCGTACTGGCCGAGCAGTGCCTGCAGCCGCGCGGCATCCCCGGCAGCGGCGATCTCCGAAGAGTCGGCATACAGCTCGAGCGGGGCCGGGCCGCCGGTGGCCAGATGGCTGGCGAAGTCCGCCCGCACCAGCAGCACCCGCGGGTAACGTTGTGCGCGCACCGCGGCACGCGCCTGGTTCGCGTCGTAATCGACCGGCGTGACCGCGACGCCGTACTGGCGCAGGAACGCCAGCAGCTCCGGAGCGCGCTCGGCGTGCGCCACCGCAAGCGCGAGCGGCCGCTCGCCTTCCTCCGCCCCGCGCTCGAGCCGCAGCGACAGCCCGCCCGCGAACAGCAGCGGGCCGAGCAAAGGGCCGAGCAGCAGCGCGGTGAAGAGCGTGCGGCGCTCGCGCAGGTTCTCGCGGAACTCCTTGGCGAACACGGTAAGGATGGCCCGCACGGCGCGCTCTACGGGTGGCCGCTGAGGCGCACGAAGGCCTCCTCGAGGCTCGCCGCGCCGGTGCGCTCGCGGATCTCCTCGGGCGCGCCGCTGGCGCGCACCGTACCGGCGGCGATCACCACCACCTGGTCGCACAGCGCGCTCACCTCCTGCATCACGTGGCTGGAGAGCAGCACGCAGTGCCCGGCGTCGCGCAGCTGGCGCAGCAACCGCCGCAGGGAGCGCACTGCCATGACGTCGAGCCCGTTGGTCGGCTCATCGAGCAGCAGGTTGCGCGGTCCGTGCACCAGCGCACGCGCCAGCGCGGTCTTGACGCGCTCCCCCTGGGAGTAGCCGCGCGCGCGGCGGTCGACGAACTCCTGCATCTCGAGCAGCTCGACCAGCTCGGCGGTGCGGGCGCGGGCGGTGGCGCGATCGAGCCCGTGCAGCGCGGCGAAATACAGCACGTTCTCGCGCGCGGTGAGGTTCGGGTAGATGCCGCCGCCGTGCGGCAGCACGCCGAGGCGCGCCGCGGCGCCCAGCGGATCGTCCACCACGCTGTGGCCGTCGATGAGCGCATCGCCGCTGTCGGGCCGGAGCACCGTGTAGAGCATGCGCAGCGTGGTGGACTTGCCGGCGCCGTTGGGACCCAACAGCCCGGTGATGCTGCCGTCCGCGGCGGCGAGGCTCAGCTCGCGCACCGCGGTGACCGCGCCGAAGCGCTTGCACAGCCCCTGTGCCTCGATCACGGCGGCGGTCCGTCGAGCGAGGTGAAGAAGGCCAGCGGATGCGCGAGGCGCGTGCAGCCGACGTCGAGCCCCTGCGCCGAGGCGCGCGCCAGGAACTGTGCCATCAGGCGATCCACGCACGGCGCGCTGAGCTGTCCGTGACCGAAGCCCTGCAGCACCAGAGCGACGCCCTGGGGGAAGGAGCGCAGGGCTTCTGCACCGTAGGCGGCCGGGGTGACCGGATCGTCGCTCCCCGACAGCAGCAGCGCCGGCACCTGTGTCACGAGCGGGGCGTGCAGGTCCGCGTCGACCGGGCCGTGCGGCCAGAGGCCGCACACGGTTCGCAGGCCGTCGAGCTGCGCGGTGCCGAGATAGGTCGCGGCGAGGCGTGCGCGGTCGATGTTGCGCTCATCGAAGAACGGCACATCCTCGGCGCACACCACGCTGTGGTGCATGCCGGCGGCCAGCTCGCTTGTGACGCTGCGCTCGAACAGCAGCGACTGCGCGGCGAGCGGCACGTAGTCGCCCCGCGACGCGGCGGCGTGCAGCCACAGCGGCAACAGCGCGGCGTACTCGGGCGCGTAGGAGGCCAGCCGCAGCACGGTCGCCAGCGAATCGCGGCCGAAGTCGAGCTGCGTGGCGACCCCGGTGGCGGGGTCCGCGAGACGCAGCGGCACCACGTGCTGCGCCAGCGCGGCCCGCACCGTGCGGTAGTCGCCGGCGGGGTCGCCAAACGCCTCGCGGCACGGCCCCTGCCGTGCGCAGCGCGCCAGGATGTCCTGCAGCGCCGCTTCCGCATCGAGCGCAGCAGTGGCGCCGAACGCGCGCCCGACCGGCACAACTCCGTCGAGTATCACCGCGCGGGTGTGCTGCGGATAACGGCGCAGGTACTGCTGCGCGACGCGGGTGCCGTAAGAGGCGCCGTAGAGATCGATGCGCGCGGCCCCGAGCGCGGCGCGCACGCGCTCGAGATCCTGCACCGCGAGGCTGGTGGTATACCAGGCGACGTCGGCACGTTGCGCGAGCTTCGCAAGGCACGCACGGGTGCTCGCGGCGATCGCCGCCGTCGTGGCGGAACGCTCCAGGTCCGCCTCCTCTTCCGGGCAGTCGAGGCGGTTGGAGGCGCCGGTGCCGCGCTGGTCGACGAGCACGATGTCGCGCTCGCGCAGGATGCGCTCGAAGGCGCCCGCCACTGAGGCATAGAAGCTGCCCGCCGCCTGGCCGGGACCGCCGGCGAGCACGAACAGCGGGTCCGGCTGCTTGCGGCGGCTGATGGCCGGGACGCGCACCACGGACAGCGCGATGGCCCGGCCGTTGGGCTGCTGAGGATTCTCCGGCACCCACAGCCGGGCGCACTCGGCCGCAAACACCGTCAGGCGCAGCGGATGCTCGAGCTCGCAGGAGCTGAAGGCCAGCGGCGGCGCGGCGGACGCAGCGCCGGTGGCGCTCGGCGTGAGCGCCGCGACGACCAGCAGGCCGACAGCCCACGCCAGACCAATGAACGGCACGCGCGGCTTGCGGGGCACATGGGGCATTGGCCGCGCAGCATAAGGCAAACCATGCCTTGTTCGTGCGGTGCGACCCCCTACAATACGCGTCCCGCGCGTACCGAAGCCGCCATGTCCGTGAACGAACCGCAGCGCAACCTCTACGACGTCATCGTCGTCGGCGGCGGCCATGCCGGCACGGAAGCCGCACTGGCCGCCGCGCGCATGGGCGCGCGCACACTGCTGCTCACGCAAAGCATCGAGACGCTCGGGCAGATGAGCTGCAATCCCGCGATCGGCGGCATCGGCAAGGGGCATCTGGTGCGCGAGATCGATGCGCTCGGCGGCGCGATGGCGCGCGCCACGGACGAGGCCGGCATCCAGTTCCGCACTCTGAATGCCAGCAAGGGTCCGGCGGTGCGCGCGACCCGCGCGCAGGCGGACCGGGTGCTGTACCGGCAGGCCATCCGCCGCCGCCTGGAGAACGCGCCGCGCCTCGCTCTCTTCCAGCAGGAAGCCGCAGACCTCATGGTGACCGACGATCGGGTGCAGGGGGTCGTGACGGTCACCGGCATCCGCTTCGCGGCGCCGGCGGTGGTGCTCACGGTGGGCACGTTCCTCGGCGGGCGCATCCACGTGGGCCTCGACAACTACGCCGGCGGTCGCGCGGGCGACGCGCCGTCGAACCGCCTCGCGGCGCGCCTGCGCGAGCTACCGCTGTCGGTGGCACGGCTGAAGACCGGCACGCCGCCCCGGCTCGACGGCCGCACTCTTGACTGGTCCGTCATGGCGGTCCAGCCCGGGGACCAGCCGACTCCGGTGTTCTCGTTCCTGGGACGAGCTAATGAGCATCCCGAGCAGGTCAATTGTTTCATTACCAGCACAAACGAGCGTACTCACGACATCATTCGTGCGGCCACGGACCGCTCGCCGATGTTCACCGGTGCGATCGAGGGCATCGGTCCGCGCTATTGCCCCTCGGTCGAGGACAAGGTCGTGCGCTTCGCGGACAGGACCTCCCACCAGGTGTTCGTCGAGCCCGAGGGACTTTCGACCCACGAGGTCTACCCGAACGGCATCTCGACCAGTCTGCCCTTCGACGTACAGTGCGAGCTGGTGCACTCGATCCGCGGCTTCGAGCACGCGCACCTCACCCGCCCGGGATACGCCATCGAGTACGATTTCTTCGATGCGCGCGACCTCTCGCCCTCGCTCGAGACGCGCTTCATCGAGGGCCTCTACTTCGCCGGCCAGATCAACGGCACCACCGGCTACGAGGAGGCCGCCGCCCAGGGGCTGATCGCCGGCATCAATGCGGCGCGGCGCGTGCAGGGCCACCCCCCATGGCTACCCAAGCGCAGCGAGGCGTACGTCGGAGTGCTGATCGATGACCTCGTCACGCGCGGCACGCGCGAGCCCTATCGCATGTTCACCAGCCGCGCCGAGCACCGGCTGCTGCTGCGCGAGGACAACGCGGATCTGCGCCTCACGCCCCTGGGCCGCTCGCTCGGGCTGGTGGAGGAGGAGCGCTGGGCGCTCTTCGAGGCCAAGCAGGAGGCCGCCGCTCTCGAGCTCACGCGCCTCACGGGACTGCGCCTCAGGGCTTCCGAGGTGCCAGCGTCATGGGCGCAGCGGGTGCTGCGCACCCCGCTCACCCGTGATGCGACGGCCCTCGAGCTGCTGCGCCGTCCGGAGGTCAGCTACGAGGCGCTGCTCGAGATCGCCGGGCCCCCCGCCTGGCTCGACCGCGCCGCTCTTGGCGATGAGCGCATCCCCGCACAGGTGCGCACGCAGATCGAGGTCCACGCGCGCTACGCGGGCTACATCGAGCGGCAGCAGCAGGAGATCGAGCGCGCCGCAGCGCACGAGGCCACCGCGCTCCCGCACGATCTCGACTACAGCGCGGTTCATGGCCTCTCGCACGAGGTGCGCCAGAAGCTCGCACAAACGCGCCCCGCCACGCTCGGGCAGGCCGCGCGCATCCCCGGGGTGACGCCGGCGGCCGTGTCGATCCTGCTGGTGCACCTGAAGAAGCGCGCGGGCCGCACCGCGCCGAAGGTCGCATGAGCGGCTTCATCGCGAAGCTCACCCAGGCCTGGGAGAAGAACGACTCGCTGCTGTGCATCGGGCTCGACCCCGAGATCGAGCGCTTCCCGCGGCACATCGCCGCCGAGGCCTCGCCCATCTTCCAGTTCAACAAGGCCATCGTCGACGCCACCGGCGATCTGGTGTGTGCCTACAAACCGCAGTTCGCGCACTACGCCGCCTACGAGGCCGAGGACCAGCTCGAGCGCACCATCGAGTACATCCACCGCACCCGCCCGGACGTCGTGGTGATCCTCGATGCCAAGCGCGGCGATGTCGGCAATACCGCCGAGCGCTACGCCATCGAGGCTTTCGAGCGTTACGCGGCGGACGCCGTCACGGTGAACCCGTACCTCGGCGGCGATGCGCTCGAGCCCTTCCTGCGCCATGCCGACAAGGGCGTGGTGATCCTCTGCCGCACCTCCAATCCCGGCGCGGGCGAGGTGCAGGATCTGGTGGCGGGCGGCCGCAAGCTCTACCAGGTCGTGGCGCAGCTCGCCGCCGAGCGCTGGAACGCGCGCGGCAACTGCCTGCTGGTGGTGGGCGCGACCTGTCCGCGCGAGCTCGCCGAAGTGCGCGCGCTGGTCGGCGACATGCCGCTGCTCGTGCCGGGAGTGGGCGCGCAGGGCGGCGACGCGCGCGAGGTGGTGCGTCATGGGCAGACGGCGGCCGGCACCGGACTCATCATCAGCTCCTCGCGGGCTCTGCTGTACGCCTCCACCGGTAGCGACTTCGCGCAGGTCTGCCGCACGGCGGCGCAGGCACTGCGCGCGCAAATCAACGCCGCCCGCAACCGGTCGGCCGGATGAGGACCTTAGGTCCGGCCGCGCGCCGGGCGCGGCGCGCTGCGCTCATCCTGGCGGCGCTATGCCTTGGCGCCTGCGGCTCTCACTCCCCCACGACCGGACCGGCGATCCTGGTGCGCGGCGGCGGCCCGGATCCTGACTCGCTCGATCCGCAGAAGGCGCGCGGCTTCGAGGCGCAGAGCATCCTGCGCGACCTGTGCGAGGGCCTCACCACGCTCGATGCGCACGCCGCGGTCGCCCCCGGGGTCGCCTCGCGCTGGAGCGTGAGCGGCGACGGGCTCACCTACACCTTCGACCTGCGCGCGGACGCGCGCTGGTCCAATGGCGACAAGGTGCTCGCGCAGGACTTCGTGGCGGCGCTCGAGCGGCTGGTGGATCCGGCCACCGGCTCCGCTTATGCGCAGTACATCGACGTCGTCGCCAATGCAGGCGATATCGTCGCCGGGCGCAAGCCGCCGCAGATGCTCGGGGTCAGCGCGCCCGATGAGACGACGGTGGTCATTCGGCTCGACACGCTGGCCCCCTATCTGCCGACGCTGCTGTCGCACCCGAGCACCTGTCCGGTGCATCGCCCGACGCTGCAGAGCCACCCCGAGGGCTTCGCCCGCCCGGGCATCATGGTGGCGAACGGCGCGTTCGTGCTGAAGGAGTGGGTCCAG
>Ga0307477_10003406_pt1 | contig 11864 bp, 8 predicted proteins | sample atmos_gasesECM2C_FD_203316 | JGI IMG/M metagenome (GOLD analysis project Ga0307477, IMG submission 203316) | Hardwood forest soil microbial communities from Morgan-Monroe State Forest, Indiana, United States - atmos_gasesECM2C_515 | ecosystem: Environmental > Terrestrial > Soil > Temperate...
ACGTCTTCAAGTCTGGAAGGACCAACGTGGAATTGGTCTCGATCGGGATGTTCGTTCGATCTCGCGGCTTTCCGAGACCTAAGACTCTCAGCCAAGCGGCCGGTGTCATCAAGAATCCATTCTATTTCATCCATAGTAAAGTCCGGCCAGCGCCGGAGGGTTGAGAGCCTGTTCAGCATGGCCTCACGCGCGTACATCATCGGCGGCGTAGCTCACTAGGAACTGGATAGAACTTTCCTCCCATGCCCTAAAGTAGAAGCGAAGGTTCGTTTCGACCCCCTTGCCAGTCGTCATAGGTTTCACGTTTCCAGGGATCCATGACAACGCGGCCTGCGCAATAGTTGACGGAAAGCTGGTCTTTGCCGCCGAAGAGGAGCGATACAGCAGGCACAAGTATTCCGTGGGCGACATCCCGGAAACATCGGTCATCCGCACACTGGGGCATCTCGCGTCCTTGGGAATCGGGCCGGAAGACGTAGACGCATTTGCAGTGAACTGGGATCTTACGCGAATACCGATGCGCAATCTGAAGGAGAGCGCGGATCTATTTCTTCACAACAGCAAGCCGTTGCAGGAAATGAATTACATGGTATCGTATTCTAGTTACGCCAGGAAGATGGTAGTCGCTGGACTCAAAGGGAGGACGCAGGCCGAGCTCGCCCGGCTGTTCATCCAAGGAGTTTACCGGCGGATAGGGGCTCGATTCCCGGAAGGTGCGAAGGTCATCCCCATCCTTCATCACCTTTCTCACGCGGCCTCGGCGTTCTACTTTTCAGGTTTCGACTCGTGCGCCGTCCTGACAATCGACGCCCGTGGAGAGGCCGACAGCACCGTCTTGTGGGACGTAAAGTCGGGCGAGTTTGAACGCATCGCGACGGTGACCTACTGGGAAGGTTCGATCGGAGAGGTGTATAGCTACGTCTCGATGAAGCTGGGCTTCGACGAGCTTTCAGGGCCTGGAAAGGTGATGGGTCTCGCCCCTTACGGCTCTCACAAGGAGAACTTGGCCGGCAAGTTCGCGAGGATCGGGACAGTCTGTGAAGGCGGCGATTTTCCTTACAAGTTCAGTCCAGAGTTCAGGAGACGCAATCCTAGAGAGATGTACACGCGAATCGCCGATTTTCTTTCAGAAGGGCTCGAACTAAGTTGGAGCTCGAAAGGAGAACTGTGCAGGGATGCGACGGACTTGGCATACAGCCTGCAGGAATTCACCGATAACCTCGTCGTGGGAACGGGAACGTGGAGCGTCAAGGCGACGCACAGGAAACAACTTGCGATGGCGGGCGGCGTAGCGCTGAACGCCAAGGCCAACATGATGCTGTATTATTCGCGAATGTTTGACGACATGTGGGTGTTCCCCGCGGCGAACGACGCAGGAGCGGCAATCGGCGCCGCGGCCTACGTCCATCAAAACGTCCTTGGCGGCAGGATGAAGCACGGAAGACTCGAAAGCCTCTACCTGGGAGAGGAATACGACGATGAAGCAGTCAGCCGCGTGGTGAAGCGGTCCAAGTTCCGTGCCAAGTTCGTTGGGAGCGACGCCAACCCGGTCGCGCAATTGCTGACGCACGGAGCAGTCGTCGGTTGGTGGCAGGGCAGGCCTGAATTTGGGCCGAGAGCACTTGGGAACAGAAGCATAGTCGCAGACCCTACAAACAAGGACTCCTGGCGGGAGGTGAACGCAATCAAGGGTCGAGAGTTCTGGCGCCCACTTGCACCTTCATTGCTTCAAGAGCAGCGGGATAAGTATCTAGAAGGGGCCTGCGATCATAAGTTCATGGTCATGATGTTCCGAATGAGCGAGCAGGGCGCGGCGAGGGTCCCAGCGGTCTGCCACGTTGACAGGACCACGAGACCCCAGGTCGTATCGAGGCCGGACAACGAGACCTGGTACGACCTCATAAAGGCGTTCGGGGACCTCACAGGAGATCCGATCTTGCTGAACACGAGTTTTAACCTCGCTGGCGAGCCGTTGGTGCAAACTCCGGAACACGCTCTTCGAAGTTTTGCAATTTCGGGTCTTGACGCCCTCTATTTGCAGGGTTGGCTCATTGAGAAGTCGGGGAATTGACCAAGGCTCGCAAACTGGCCGAGCTCAACGCATCTACGACATCTGCAGCTCCACCGACCAGCCCGTGAACAGCTTGGCTTCTTCCGATCCCCTAACAGGGCACACGGTGCGCCACCCCAGAGTCGAGCACACTGCCCGGATTCTGAAATTCTTTTAACGGCTCAGTTGTAGACGACCCCAAGGGCCGGTCGTCTAGTCTGGTAGGATAGGGACGCAAGGGTCTATTGCGTCGTCCAATCCCTTGGCAAACCAAAATCCAGATTGGGACAGGTCGGGGGTCCGAGTCCCCCCCGGTCCACTTCCTTAAAGGATGCGGGTCTGCTTAGCCAAATGACATAGTGAGAATGGATGCGGAATGTGCAAGGTACAACCGATTCCATAAGGGAGGAGAAATCCCGCTATGAGACAGTAACTCAACCGAACACGCGCAGCTCAAATTGGTTGCCCACGTACGCCCGTATTCAGTCCACAGATTTTCGGGGGTGATTCTTTTTTGACCCGAAAGGAGGTTCTGTAACACGGCTGCCAAAGTTAAGAAAAACGCGAAGGTTCATTATGTCACTTCGGCTTAATTGATTCCATTCGTTGCCATCCTCAACGACCAGCGCATCAGGCAGCTTCAGGTTCCTCTTTGCTTTTGGCCTGTATTCTGCGGTGGCCGCTTTCCTCCTCACGCTAGGGCTCGTGAGCGCCGCAGCGGCGTGGTTCGGCCCCGTCCGCGCTGCAGTAGAGGCCAGCACGGGTAGCAGTAACTTCGGCATCTTATCGCAGGCCTTGCTGCAGTCGTCATCCCTCACCCTGGCTCCGTATCAGGTCGCGATCGATTACACGATAAGCGTGCTGAATTTTGGATTGGCGATCTTCTTGATACGAAAGCGCCCTGCAGATAAGGTCGTTCGATTACTGGGCTTCGCGATGGTGGGAACGGCGGCCGCCTTCAATCTCCAAGCGCATTCGGTCTATGACGCTTTCGCCTCCTTCGGATACCTCGCTGTGATCACGTTCCTCCACTTCCTCTTCCACACGGTCTCGGCTGTGACATACCTCCACGCTCTGATCGCCTTTCCAAACGGGACGATACGATCGCGGCGCGCGAGCTTGTTCATCAAGGTCATGTACTTTCTCGCGGCAGAAGAGATGGTCTTGCTCGTGCTCTTCCTCGGAACAGACAAAACATGGCCGCTCCCGCCAATCATAATAGAATCATTCGCGGTCCTCTTCCACGTAAAAGGAGGGGTCGGAGGAGGGAGCATCGGCTCGATCATCCAAGCTGATACGACTCTGTTCATCCTGCTCTTTGGCCTGGTCATGCCTCTTGTGGCGTTCGCTAGCCAATATCGTCATTACCGGACTGCCACATCTCAGCTCGAACGTGATCAGAGAAAGCTACTGGCATGGGCGCTGATGGCGATATCGACGCTGGGGGTGATACTGTTTACGGTAATCTTCGCTTCCTCAGTGTTGTCGCCCAGCGGGTTTACCACGGAATCCGTCGAGAGCATCGAGAACTTGGGGGCGACTGTCTTCTTCCCTGTGTTCTCCCTGATTCCGGTGACCCTGACCTTTGCGATTCTTCGTTACCGCCTGTTCCAGATTGAGGTTGTTTTGGGAAGGGGTCTGGTCTATTTGCCTCTCACAGCAATCTCGGCCGGAATTTTCGCAGCACTCTCAACCCTCTTCCAAAGATTCTTGCTCGCCTTGACGGGTGCGACCTCAGATTTCGCCGCTGTCATCGCGGCACTGATCGCGGCGGCGGCGTTCGCGCCGATTCGATTGAGACTTCAGAAGTTCGTCGACAAACACTTCAAAGAAGTTCAAACCGCCAATTCGGAACGAAACGACGCCGACAACTGAGTAATACTTCGCATTCGCATGCGCACGGATGAACCTGGCAGGCAGCCGGGCTACTTGGGAGGTTATTATTTGGACTAGCTCTAATTCAATCTCCCGAGGGTTGGAACCCTCAGGGGTAAGAACCCTTGAATTTTGATGCAGTTTTCAGCAACAAAAATGGTGCGAGCCCTTCCGGCCCCGCCGGTCCGCTCATGCTGCGCGATTCGTAAAGAGGCACGACACGCAAAGCCTCGAAATCGTCCTCCTCTCGAGCGTCCTGCAAATCAAAAAGGACTGAGCCAACAGGAGAAAATTCTTCACGCGCGCGGGCAGCGGAGCCAAAACCCGGAACCGATGGCGCCCACAATGGCTCCTGCTATGAATCGTCTAGCCCGCGGCCACTAACTCGATCGCGACGTCGTCCCAGAAATCGCTGTTGCTCGCAGTCCAGCCGCACGTCCTTGCTCCTGCGGACGCAGCTACCGTCGAGCTAGATGCGCCTGTTATTGCATTCGCGACGTTGACATTCCAGTTCTGCGTGCAAGTCGGGGAACCAAGCGTAGAACCACCATATATGGACGGCAGGTCGATTACCCAGCTGTTCTGATATTGGGTCGTGATTGATATCTGCGGGCTACTTGGCGAAGTATTGTATTGCGTGACTTTGGTGGGTATCGGGTTTACCTGGTTGACCCCTGAGAAGGCGTACGCACCCACCACAACGGACGTCGCACCGGTCATCGTCACAACGATGTTCGCGACCCCGCTCGGATTGACGAGATACCAGAGTTCGGCGTCGTTGTTGTAGAAGGATCCCACAGCCTGCTTTAGCGCCACTCCTCCAAAGCTGACCGATGCCACGGTGTTCATGTTCGCGCTCACGCCGACGAGGAGGAGGCGGTTGCTTCCCGTGCCGGCGTTGAAGTTGGATAGTGTGATCTGGAATGGTGGCTTCGATACGACGCCCGAAGTGCTCCCTATGTTGTTCAGGGCGATAGAAGTCGCAGTCGACGTTGTGCTTGTTGAGGTCGTCGAAGAGGTCGAGCTGGTGCTGGTTGTGGTTGTCGAGCTCGAAGACATGGCGTAGACGTCTCCTCCCCAGACACTTACTGCGGTGGTTGTGGCAGCCACCAGGTTGTTGGCACTGTCGAGCACCTTGATGAGTCCGCTTATCGGTAGGGTGTATTTGCCAACTGGCATCGTCGCCGACCCGTTCGCCGCTACCGGTGCGGAGGCGAGGACTTTGTTGGAGGCGTCGACTATCTCGGCGGTCCCCCCTACAGGGGCGCCGGTCACGGTGACCGCTTCGTTCTGCGCGGCATAGTAGTTCGTGTATGTCCCGGTCAGCAGCGAGCTGGCCGTGGAGGACTGGGGCTCTAGGTAGACCTGCTGTGGGGGAGGCATGTTGAGGGTCATGTTGTTCTTGTCGACGACCACGCTCCCGCCAAGGTATACCTTCAGGAAGTTGTTCCCGTTGGTGATGACGGTGCAGCCTTGAGTCAACGGTCCCGTGTTGAGGGGCGACTGGTAGAGTGTGTTGATCATCTGCGAGCCTATTATGACGCCGTAGGATTGGACGACTGTCCAGTAGTATCCCTGCGGGACGGCCACGCCCAGGCACCCGATGTAGTCGATGAAGTCGTTGTTCCAGGTCTGGACGTAGATGCCGGTGTTGAAGCCGTTGTCGGGGACGGAGGTGTAGGCGAGATTGATGACGGCGTGGAAGAGGGTCGCGCTCGTGTTCTTTGAGACAGCATAGTAGCCTGACCAGGTCCCGCTGGTCGCGGGCTGGACCCCAATGTGCAAGCCGAGGGAATCCTCTGAGTAGACGAACTTCGCTCCTGGTTGGGAAGCCGCATCGCCTCCGAACTTCCAAGAGGCGGTGTTCCCCGTGGTGAGCGAGTCGGAAGCTACCAGGCCCGAGCTGACCAGGGATATCGAGCTCGTGGCAGCATTCGCCTTGCCGAAGGGCACCATGACGGCAAGAGTCGAGAGCATCAAGATGGCTATAGTCGCCGCGACTACGACGCGGGTCGAGACAGGTCTTCGCACGGTCGAAAGAGACACGGAAGGCTTAATTGAATAGAGAGGAATTTCTCTGAATGAATTCCCCCTAATTCTTCACCGCGTCAAGAAACGAGTGGAATGCTATACAGCCTAGCTCACACTATCCGATATCGGGGTAGCCGACCCCGTCAGCGGGTCGTCCAAGGACCGGGTTGGAAGAGACCTAGCTGCAGGCGTACTCCGCGGTGAACGTCTGCAAGCTAGACGTCGCCGTAATGGCCAGGTTGCCGGTGCTGCCGTCCGACCACATCGTGAACTGGCATGATCCCCAGCTGCTAGCCGCGATAGAATAGGACTGTCCCGCGGTGAGCTGGAAGAATCCGGGCGAGAATGCGTCGTTTATTTCGTTCCCGCTGTTGTCGAAGAGTTGGAGGTAGAAGCCGTTGATTGGGTTGCCGCTAGAGTCCACAGCCGTGATTTGGGCGCTCGAGAACGAGACGCTCTCTCCGCAATAGTATACGGCGGTGAGGCTCGCGTCACCTGTGAGGATGACGTTGATGTTCGTGAACGATGGACCCGCCGCCCCGTCGAAATTGTAGGTGCCCGCAAAGGAGCTTGGCACCTGCCAATAGGCGAAGCTGCAAGAGCCTGTGTGGAGGTCGGCCACCACCGTGTACGTCGATCCGGTGTAGAGAATCATGCTACCAGGGCTGAAGGCCGAGGCGTATGGGTTTCCCATGCAGTCGGAGACGTCCATTTCGAAGCCGTTCAGCGCAGTCCCGTTCGTGGCCACGGTGTTGATGGTGAGGGTCGCGGTCGTTGTTGAGGAGCACGAGGGTGGAGGAGGTGGAGGTGTGGACGAACCGCCGTAGCAGGCGGTGGATATTTGCGCTGTTCCGCTCCACGAACCCGTGTAGTTGGCGCCGCCCCCGCCCCTTGCGCCCCCGACCACGTTCCGCTCGATAGCCGTGGGAGTGCCCGCATGGAGGCCGGCGGTGTCGGTCGCTGTCACACCAAGCGAGTTGTAATCCACCCAAGGCGGAGACGTCGACCCGTCAGCTTGCGTGCCGGTCGTGGAAGCGGGAGTGGGAGGACTTGGAGTGTAGAAGCCGGTCGCGGTGGGCGTCGAGCTTTGTGGCGCTGAGGTGTATACCGCGGCGCTCCACTGCCACTGCAGTTCGAAGGCGCAGTTCGAGCCCGACCCTACCCCGTTGCTGCTAAAGCACCCGCTCCATACGACGTTGTTGTAGCTTGTGCCCTCCGGCGCGGTGACCAGATACATGAGGCTTGAGACGAAGATGTCACCTCCCTGGCTGACGGGCACCGTCGTGGTCCAGTAGTCTGGCGTGCTCCCGGTTCCCCCACCGGACGAGTAGACCGTAGACGCGGTGTTCGCGCTGCTGGAGAAGTCGATCTGACCGTCGGGGACGTACAAGACTCCACCGGGGACGCCCGGGCTGGTGATTTCTTGGTTGGTGAAGTAGATGATCAGCCCGTCCGCGGTGGGTGAGTTCAGCTTGATGTGGGCGTTGAACCAAACGTAGTTTCCGGGGGCGATGGCAGTCCCGTTGAAGTTAGAGGTTATCGACGTGCAATTAGCTCCCGTCTGGGCCGTTGCCGCTGGCATCGCGCCGGCTATGGTCATCAGAATCAGCGGGGCGAGCATTCCGACCGCAACGGACTTTTTGTGTTGCATCCCTTTCAAGACACGAAGAGACGCGCGCTTTCGTTATATGGCAAGACGATGACTCTTCAGTCGCGGGTCGCCCGTATTTCTGTCTGGAACTCCTTTCTCGCAATATCCTATGGCTTTTCGTCAGCAGCAAATCAGTCTTATGCACCCCTGTTCGTTTCAGACGGAATCACGCCGCTCTTCATTTCGTCGCCTCGCTGCGATCATTAGGCCCGAATCCTTCGTCTGAGTTGGAACCTGCTTTGCCGAAGACGGGTCAGTCGAGCGAATAGTCCGAAGGGCATCCCAAGGTATTCAGGAGAAGACGGGTCACTGGGAAAATTTGCCCATTCCTTGCGTCAGGCGCCGATTAGCCTCTTGGAAACTGCTGAAGTCCCGATCAGCTTCAACAAATAACTGCGCGTTCCAGACTGGGTACTCGCTAGAAGACGCTCGAGGCCGACTGACGCAGGCGAGGAGCGGGATTCGGGAATGGGCGCTCTCGCCGGGCTTCTCGCGGGAGAGGCGGTCGCCAAAGGTCCGAACACCGGGTCGAAGCACGAGCAATCATACGTGCTTTTCTTGCAACCGGCGCAGTAGTCAAGGTGATCGACGCTGAACGTGAGCCTGCCACAGGCGGCACACAGACCTCCTCCCCCGGTAAACTGCATCCGGGCCACGGTCAAGGAAAGCGTAATGCCCTTTAAGAACTAACCATAGATTCTTCTAGAAACATCCTCCGAAGTCTGGTGTTAGGAGTCCCTCTTACCCGCCAGCCCCGACGCTGCGCGAGAGGCAGACTACCGCACCGCCGGTCTTGACGGGACGCGAGGTCGTGTTCTCTTCGCCCTCAGCCTCCTGACCTCACCACGCTCGTAGGGGAATACGACCCAGCCCTCCACCACGCTCAGCGAGAAGTCGGGGCGAAGCGAGCTCCACGGCTTCGTGAAGAGAGCGGCGGTCTTTACCGCCGCCGGGCCTTTGGTCGCAAGATAGTCCGTCACCGTCCTCATCGTGTCCCCTCCGTCGACGATGTCGTCGACGAGAAGGACCTGTTCGCCACGAATCTGCTCGGTTATGGTGGTCAGGATCTTGGGCGCAGTCCGCGTGCCCAGTCCCGTGTAGGACTTCACGTTTATGAAATCGACCTTGGCTCCGAGGCGATCCGAGACGACCATGGCGACTGGCAGGCCTCCCCTGGCGATCCCGATCACAAGGTCGAATCTCGTGCCGGCGGACTGGACGAGCTTCGCGAGACTCTCCACCAGCTTCCCGTACTCCGTCCATCCGACGTAGCGAAACCTCGCCAACCCGTCCACGCGACGGGAGGCCCCACGGCATCAAGATATAACGGGATTGAAGCGCTCCGGGAGTGACGATGCAGACCGAGATTGCGCCGAAAGAAGCCCTGGCTCAAGTCGGCTCGGCGGTTTCTATCTGGCGCTACCCCATAAAGTCCATGCTGGGAGAGGAGCTCAACTCCTCGCTGGTCACGGAGCTTGGACTACTCGGAGACCGCACTCGCGCGCTGGTCGACCAAGCTACCGGGAGGGTGGCGAGCGCAAAGAACCCTCAGAAGTGGGGGAGACTCTTCGATTTTCGGGCTTCCTTCGTAGACCCGCCTAGACCCCGTGAACCCCTCCCTGACGTTCGCATCACTCTTCCGGACGGTAGGTTGGTGATGGCAGACCATCCCGGGGCCGATGGCGTGCTCTCAGAGGCGCTCGGTGCGCAGGTCAACCTCATGAGATCGTCGTTGGAAAAGCCCAGATACGAGGAGTACTGGCCGGACGTAGACGGGCTCGCCAACCGTGACAAAGTCACGGAGAACTTCATGCCCGCGCGAACGTTCTTCGACGCCGCGCCCGTCCACGTCCTTACGACGGCCACCACGGACCGGCTTCGGGAGCTATACCCCGAAGGTCGCTTCGAAGCGAGGAGGTTCAGGCCGAACTTGGTGGTCGAGACATCTCGAGAGGTGGAGGGCTTCGTGGAGGATGGTTGGGTTGGTCGGACACTTCGAGTGGGAGAGGAAGTTCGGTTGAAGGTCAATCGCCCGTGCGGCAGGTGCGTGATGACGACGCTCGCGCAGGGAGACTTGCCTAGCGACCTAGGGATTCTGCGCGCGGCCGCCCGTTACAACAAAGCCAGAGTTGGGGTCTATGCCTCCGTCGAACGTGGCGGCGTTATCAAGCGTGCTGACCCTGTCTGGCTGGAATGACGATCCTTCTCTCTGTCCCCGATTTCGATCCGTCGGTTAGGTGATAAATAATCAGTGGACGTGAGCTCCGGCATGCCCTACATTTCTGCGGACGAGAGGCCGGCGATTGACAAGGCGGTGGAGGCCCTCGCCGAGGAGGTCGGCGGAGCCCTCGCCCGGGAGGAGAACAAGGACACCGAGATTTCGATACACTACAGGCAGGCATTCGCGGCCGTCGGGAGAGCGTTGCTTCGACTGGAGAGAGGGGAGAAGGCGAACGCACCAAGCCGAATCCGCAATCTGGCCGTCGAGGTGTTCGGCGAAGCAGGCGAGGGCTCCAAGGACAGGGGCGCCTGGCTGGGGAGGCTGAACTACGCCCTGACGCGCCTCATACAGGTGGTCCCGCAAAAGATGGTCCAGAAGGGCGTTTGGAAGGAGGAGTTCCGATACTGGGTCTACGCTCAGACCGTCGGCGCCCTCACGAGGTCGGCCATCGACATCCATACTCTGGAGGGCGAGGGCTGGCCCGTGGACGGCCTGGTCGGGGTGCTCGTCGACGTCAAGGACGAATACAAGCGGCGGGTAAACGCGGCCTACGAGTCGGTCCAGATCAGAAAGGCGGGGGATTGCTACACGACTCGCTACAGGACGGTCCTCTCCGAAGTGAAGGACGCAGCAGGAAGGGTCATCGGATACTCAGAGGTCATGAAGGACTACGGCCCCCAGGCCTGACCGCCGCGCCTTCGAGTCGGAGAACGAAGAGACCTCGAGCGTGATCGGGTTACTTCACTTGGGAAGACCGGCCACCGCGTCGAAGATTGCCGCGGCCCCTTTCGCCGTGGAGGGTCTGAGCTTCTCGGCCTGCGCCAGGTCGGCCTCCGCCTTGTTGACGAGGCTGTTGCTCAGCATGAGAAGGGCGGCGGTCTTGAAGCCCCTCAGCAACCCCAGCGTGAACAGGGTGGCGCACTCCATCTCGACGGCGATGACGCCTCTGCTGACCCAGGGCTCGAGGGAGACGAAGTCCTGCGTGTAGAACGCGTCGCTCGAGTAGACGAGCCCCTCGCGGTGCTTCAACCGGGCTCTTGTGCACGCCCCGACCAGTCGCTGGGTCAGCCCAAAGTCGGGGACGGCGGGCAGGAAGCCGTCTTCGAAGTATTCCAAGAGCGAGCCTCGTGGATATGCCGCCCCAGTCGGGATCACAAAGTCTCCAATCCCCAGGCCGCGGACGAGGCCACCGGCCGTGCCGAACCTGATGATGGTGGTCGCGCCGAGCATGTGCAATTCCTCGACGACGACGGCTGTCGATGGCCCGCCAATACCGTGAGTCGCGAGCGTGAGCCTTGTCTTGCCGTAGTTGCCCGTATAGGTCGTGAAGCCCCGGTTGGTGTTGACGAGCTTCGTGTCCCGCAACAACTTGGAGAGCTGCTCTATCCTTGCGGGGTCACCCGAGACGACCGCGATATCCGCCACGTCTCCCGGCCCGGCGAGGATGTGGGCCGGACGAGGCATGCGCAGCGTGTCCAGAGACGCGTAATAAATCGTTCAAGTCAACTTGTTTCTTGGCGGGGTGAACCAATGCTAATCTTTTCCCAGGTCCTCGTCCGTGGTCCTCTAGGACGAATTTTTGGCGTTGGTCACGCAGCAGCGCTGGCGCTCGAAAAGCGAAAAGATTCAATAGCCGTTGAATGACCTCGGGCTCAGCGGCATTGATTCCTAGACGATTGTTTCTTACAAAGGGTGTCGGCAAGCACAAGGAGAAGCTCCAGTCATTCGAGCTAGCGCTCAGGGACGCAGGCATCCAGCACTGCAACCTTGTGCAGGTCTCGAGCATCGTCCCCGCGGGGTGCAGGGTCATCCCGAAGGAGAGGGGCAGGGTGATGCTGACGCCAGGCGAGGTGACCTTCGTCATGCTAGCGAGGAACGCCACGAGAGAGCCGAACCGCCTCATCGCCGCTTCCGTCGGCCTGGCGATCCCCTCGACGAAGACCTACGGCTACATTTCTGAGCACCATGCCTATGGGCAGACCGAGGAGGTGGCGGGGGACTACGCCGAGGACTTGGCCGCGACAATGCTCGCGACC
>Ga0307477_10003407_pt1 | contig 11862 bp, 10 predicted proteins | sample atmos_gasesECM2C_FD_203316 | JGI IMG/M metagenome (GOLD analysis project Ga0307477, IMG submission 203316) | Hardwood forest soil microbial communities from Morgan-Monroe State Forest, Indiana, United States - atmos_gasesECM2C_515 | ecosystem: Environmental > Terrestrial > Soil > Temperate...
GTAAATAGAGCGACTCACAACTTCGGGCTTGGATCGGTGATTAGGCCGCATCCAGAATCCCAAGCAATGGCAACGACGGTGCCGTGCGTAAAACTGGACGACCTAGCATCTTCTGGATCACCCGAGCCTTTACTATTCAAAATTGATGTCGAGGGGGCGGAGTTTCGAGTGCTCAAGGGGATGACTAACACGATCCGAAGTTTCCGCCCAGCATTGATCGTCGAAGTCCATCCCAGGGAGCTTGAGGCCGCCGGTTCCTCGCCTTTAGAGGTCCTATCGTATCTTTGGGATTTCCGCTATTCCACGCGGCGGTTCGGTTCCAATTGCGAGGAGTTCAGTGAAGCCTCTGCCATTCCGAAGGATAACTTTTGGATTGTGGGAAAACACAAGGAATGAGTGAAGCCATTTTCGCCAGGTTTGGCTAAGGATTTCATGAAAAAATGGGTTAGCCGGTTTTTGCCTAAGTTTGACCTCAGCAACCCAATACTTGTGATCCGAGCTTCTCATCTCATGTCAGGCGCCACCATGGGTTCTCGGGACCCGTTGCCCGTGATCGCGCGGAACAAGTGATAGGAAGGAAAAAACTCGTTGGGATCATAGGGAGCCGTATGATTGGGACTGACCCCTTTCATGAGAGATCTTGGTCCGGCAGCAGTCACCGATTTTTCTCCGAGTGTCATCGAAAGGGCCTCCTCCGTAGGGCGATCGGTGTGGAGGCGCCGATCGCAAGGCGCTGGACGGCTATCCTTCGGAATTTCTCGACAGATAGATCGATCTGGACACATGCATACCATCTCGACACCGGTTACTACAACGCTTTAACAAACGCCATCCGAAACGCTCTTGAGTCTGACGACTACCTCTGCGATTTCCTTCAGATCGGCGGAATCTACAACGTCCCATCGGTTGTAAGGGGTCGCGGAAAGTGTTTCTCTTACCACGACGGAAATTTGGCCCAACTCGCGCAAAGCCCCTATTTCCCTAAAGGCATCAGCGACAAGAAACTGAAGCAAGCCTTGGCCTACGAACGGGAAGTGTACGCGAGCATGGACCTTATCTTCACGATGAGTGAATATCTACAGCGTTCGTTCGTCAAGGACTTTGGAGTTCCTCAGTCAAAGGTGGTGGCAATCGGCGGAGGCGTCAACCTTACACAGATCCCGGCAGCGCGCGACGATAAGGACTATGCAACAGAACGAATCCTTTTCGTTGGCATCGAGTTCGAGCGGAAAGGAGGCCCGCTGTTATTAGACGCCTTTAGGCAGGTTCGGGCCGCGCGACCAAGGGCGACCCTGCACATCGTGGGTCCCTACCACGCCGACGCGCTTGGCAAATTGGAAGATGGAGTCCTCTTCTATGGTTTTCTGGACCAGAATCATCCAACTCAAAAAGCAATCCTCCACAAGCTCTACTCGGACGCTGCACTGTTTGTGATGCCCTCCCAGTACGAGCCATTCGGGATTGCGCCGCTTGAGGCGATGGCCCATCAGGTTCCGTGCATTCTGACGAATCGGTGGGCGTTTCCGGAAATGGTCGAGCCAGGTGTCACGGGTGAGCTCGTGGAGCCAGCAGATCTAGAAGGGCTGACGGAGCGAATCATCTACCTTCTGGAGCGACCTGACCTCTTACAGCAATATGGTGCTGAAAGCAGGAAGAGAGTAGTGCGCAAATACACGTGGGAGAGGGTTGTGTCCAATCTCTGCGATGCCCTGGTGTCTTGACGCCGAGTGGTTCAAGCTTCCCATCGATCGCCTCTCCGCCTGGTCGCAATACTGGAGGCGACAACCGTAAACGCAGTCGCCAGGAACGTCCTGGACTTCTGCGAGGGCTTGGCCAGTCTCCAACGACAAGCTGCCGATTGGGCCAATGTTGAACTCTCCATAATAACGTTCGACCGAGCGGCAACTGTCAACTCTAGAGCCACTGCGCCTGACGGATTCGTGACAGTTGCGCGAGCGGCTGGAATCACCATTGACGTGGTGCGAGAACGGTTCCGTTTCGATCTAAGTGTGGTATCGGCACTGAAGAATCTAGTCGCGCGACGTGCACCCGATGTAATTACGACTCACAACGTCAAATCTCATTTTCTAGCCAGGGTATGTCGCTTTCATCGTGAACGGCCTTGGGTGGCATTTCACCATGGCTACACATCAACGGATCTAAAGAATCGGGCCTACAACCAACTCGATCGTTGGTCGCTTGCTCGTGCCGATCGAATTGTCGCGGTTTGCAGAGCGTTCGCGCTTCAGTTGCGAGGGCGAGGTATCCCAGCCGAACGAATTGTCGTGCATCATAACTCAATCAGTCCTCAAGCGCCTGCGCATACGAAAGACGTTCGCGAGGTCAGAGAGCGGTTTGCAATCGGCAATGGGTGTTATTTCGTACTGACGGTCGGTCGCCTCTCCCGTGAGAAAGGGCACCTCGATCTTGTTATGGCGTTTGCGAAGTTGAGGGCCACCTGCCCTCGGTTGCCCACAAAACTGGTGGTTGTCGGTGAAGGACCAGAGCGTGCAGCAATCGAAGCCACGGTCCGCGCCCACGGGCTTCAAGATGATGTGCATCTTGCTGGTTACATTCGAGACGTAAGGCCTTTCTATGCGGCTGCCGACGTTTTCGTATTGCCGTCCCACAGTGAAGGATCCCCCTATGTTTTACTCGAAGCTATGTCGGCGGGGGTTCCAGTTGTTGCAACGGCAGTGGGGGGGATACCCGAGATTTTGACTCATGAAAAGACTGGATTCATTGTGGCCCCACGGGACGCCGTATCTCTTGCTTCGGCCATTCGCTGCGTCCTTCAGGATGCGGATCTGGCGAGGCACGTTGCCGCAAACGCCTCCGCTCTTATTCTTAGGCGTTACTCTCTTGAGCCTTACGTGCGCGCACTTTTGCATTTTTACCGTTCACTTACAAACGGAACCGCTCAGAATCAATGGCGAACCGTCTAAGAATCTCTGTAGTTATTCCGCTTTACAACAAAGCTCGCTGGATCCGCCGCGCGCTGGATTCTGTTGCAGCGCAATCGTTCGCCGATTTCGAAGTGCTGGTCGTCGATGATGGCTCAACTGATGGAGGCGCGCGCATCGTCGCGGACTATGGTGCTCCTCGGTTTCGGGTGATTGAACAGCGGAATGCGGGACCGGGCGCGGCGCGCAACCGTGGAATCTCCGAAGCCAAAGGGGACCTCGTTGCTTTTTTGGACGCCGACGACGAATGGCTTCCCAACTATCTCGCGGATAGTTTGCATCTACTGGATGCGTTTGGCGATAGCGTTGCGTCTGTGTCCTCCGGCTATTTCGAGCACCCTTCTGGGATTTCCCGCGAGCCGATGTGGCGAGCGCGCGGAATCGTTGAAGGGCCGTGTCGGTTGAACCCAGATACGCCGCCAATGGCGGTCGTGTATCGCTTAGCTTATATGTCGGCATGGTCTACCGTGGTGCGCGCTGGCATCCTTCGCAAGTGGGGCGGATTCTACGATAGCAATCAATGTTTGTTCGCTGAAGACTCCAATCTGTGGATCAAGATCCTTCTCAATGAAACGGTGGCGTTTCATCTGAGTCCCCTCGTACGTTTTCATACCGAAGCATCGGAACTCAGCGGAAATCTGCACGGTGCTCGTCCTGTCGAACCATTTCTTCAGGACCCTTCCGAGATCGAGGAAGTAAGCCCGCCACACCTTCAGAACCTGCTTTCTAGTGTCTTGGCGATCCGGGCTTTCAAGACGGCTTGCGTTTTGGGCTACTGGGGACGTTGGCGAGAGGCGAGATTGCTGAGGAAACGCTTCTCCCGACGCGGAGACTGGAAGTTACCTTATTATTTGCCCGCTCAAATCTGCAGCACCCCAGCAGGTGGGGTTTTGGGCCAACTAGGGCGCTCCTTGAAGCGGTTTGTTCCAACAACGGAATGTGTTCTCGGAGGCTCCTTGCTGTGAAAACATTTGGGCTTCGCTTCTCTAAGTCAAGGGAAGAAACAGGCAGGCGCACGTTAAGGCCGACTCCCGTAATGCTGACGGTACGGGAGCTGAACCACGGTGGAATCGAGCGCGACGTTACCAAGATCGCGCTTCAGCTGAACCGAAAAGAATTCCAGCCTCACGTCGCAGCTTACCACGCTGCGGGAATGAGATTCGACGAGCTCCGGCAGGAGGGAGTACCCGTTCTTCACCTGCCGATAACTTCGCTCCAGTCGCCAACCGCTTTTTCGGCGGCGATGCGCCTGCGGAACTATATCCGCCACCACGGCATTCGTTTGCTGCACTCGTGGGATCCGACCGCAGTGTTTGCGGTCCCTCTCGCGCGAACGCTCCGCGTCCCCGTCGTACTTTCCAGCATCCTCGGCAGTCGCGATCTGCTCGATCCGCGCACCCGCCGCCTCGTTCGCTGGACCGACCGGATGGTGGACACTGTCGTGGTCAACTGTGAAGCCATGCGCCGCCACATGATCGATGACGAGCATTTTTCGAGTGAGCGCATCGAGCTTTGCTACAACGGCGTCGATACGCGGCAGTTTTACCCTGCGCCCACGCCCAAGCCCGCGCCAGTCGCGAGCGCACCTTTCGTGATCGGAGCGGTTTGCGTGCTGCGCCCGGAAAAAGCTCTTGATCTTCTGCAGGAGGCGTTCGCTCGCGTCCGGCGCTTTAAGCCAGGAATGAAGCTGCTCCTCGTCGGAAGCGGCCCCGAGCTATCGCGATTGCAGCTCAACAGTCGGCGTTTGGGAATCCAAAACGATTGCGTGTTCGTGCCCGCTACGCCGCAGGTCGCTCCGCATCTCCGTGCCCTCGATATTTTTGTGTTGTGCTCTCGTTCGGAGGCTTTTTCTAATACTCTGCTCGAAGCCATGGCTTGCGGCTGTTGCGCAGTTGGCTCGCGTGTCGGCGGCACTCCGGAGCTGATTGGAAACGACGAGCGTGGCTTGCTCTTCCGCCCCGGGGATACGGACGATCTCGCTGCGAAGTTGACAGCCTTGATTGAAAACGAATTTCTGCGGAGAGAGCTCGGAATCCGCGCTGCGGAGTTCGCCCGCATAAGATTCAGCATCGAGATCGCCGCTGCGCGCATGGCGGAAATCTACGAAACGATGTTGCGCAGGAAAGCCGCGTAGTGCACTCACGAAATTCACCAATCCCCGTTGTTGTGGCGGCTGGGGCCAGGCCTAATTTCATGAAGGTCGCCCCGCTCATGGATGTCCTGGCGCAGGATCTAGATTTTGCTCCCGTCCTGGTTCACACCGGTCAGCACTACGACGACAACATGTCAGGCCAGTTTTTCAGGGACCTAGGCCTTGACGAGCCTCGCCACTTTCTTGGCGTCGGTTGCGGCAGCCACACCCGACAAACGGCGGAAGTCATGAAGAGGTTCGAGCCTGTGCTGGTTGAACACAACCCAGCGGCGATTCTCGTCGTCGGCGACGTGAACTCCACCATGGCTTGCGCCTTGGTCGCCGCGAAGCTTGGCGTCGGCGTCGTTCACGTCGAGGCTGGCTTGCGCAGCTTTGACCGCTCGATGCCCGAGGAGATCAACCGTGTGGTCACCGATTCGATTGCCGATCTGCTGCTGGTTACGGAGGAAAGCGGCAGAACAAATTTGCTCCGCGAAGGAGTCCCGCCCGAACGCATTCACCTCACGGGCAATCTGATGATCGACTCGCTGCGGCGCCACCTCAAGCAAGCGATGCAGTCTAAGATTCGCGAGCGTCTTGGCATCGCCACGGATCGTTTTGGGCTCGTTACCCTGCACCGCCCCGCCAATGTGGATCAAATCTCTCAACTCGCCGAGATCCTCGCGGCGCTTTCAGAGATAGCCAGGGATCTTCCATTGTATTGGCCGATGCATCCAAGGACCCGTGCGCGCATTGGTCAGTGTGCGACGCCAATTCCAGACCAGATTCACATCCTCGAACCGCTCGGCTACCTTGATTTCCTGTGCCTCGAAGCGAGCAGCACCGTCGTGCTAACTGATTCCGGTGGAATTCAGGAGGAAACCACCGTGCTCGGTGTCCCTTGCCTGACCTTGCGTAACAACACCGAACGGCCGGTCACGCTCGAATACGGCACGAATCGCCTGGCAGGAACGCGCAAGGACTCCATCCTCAGGGCTTGGGCTGAAAGCGTTGTTCATCCGACGCAGGGGCGCATTCCTCCCCTGTGGGACGGAAAAGCTGCCGAGCGATGCCATGCAGTCCTGCGTGAATTCTTGGTGGCGGAAAGCACTGCCGTAGGGGTGGGCAGATGACCGAGAGGCTGGTCTTGATCTTCGCCTACCACTACCCGCCGGAGAATGAGATTGGCGGCGCGCGACCCGCACGCTTTGCAAAATATCTCTCCAGGTTCGGCTACACCTGCCGCGTGTTCACCGCTGCTGAGCAACCCGTATATGGCGATCCGAGCATCCAGTTTGTGCCTGATCCGTTCCTTACGCGATCCCGAAAAGATGTGAGTTGGCAGCTCGAAAGGGCCGTCCGGCGTTTATTCTTTCCTGGAGAAATGGGCCTGCGCTGGTCGTATCGCGCTGCCGAGGCCGCATGTAAATACATCTCGAACCATCCTGCGGCTCAAGTCACAATCTTGTCGACGTTTCCGCCGCTCGGCGCGCACCTTGCGGGCTGGCAGCTTGCCCGGCCCAGCGGTCTTTCATGGCTCGCGGACTGCCGGGACCCAATCGCCGACGAATTTGCTGATGGGTGCCACACTCCATCACAGCGGCGATTGTATCGGTGGATGGAACGCGCCGTTGCACGAAACGCGGACGCAGTCATAGCCAACACTGACGCGGCCCAGGCCCGATGGCAAGAGAGGTTCCCGTCGTTCCGTGACAAATTCCACGTGATTTGGAATGGATTCGATCCCGAGGAGCGCGTTCCACCTTTACCGGTTGAGTCGTCGCAGTACAAAGTCCTCAGTCACGTGGGCGAGCTGTACCACGGGCGCAACGCAACCCCGATTCTGGAATCGATTGCGCGACTGATCTCGGCGAAGCAGTTGCCCAAAGACGGCGTGCGAGTCCGATTGATTGGGCCGGCACAGACTGAGTGCTTGCCGTCGCCCGAATTCCGCGAGCGCGCCAAGCCCGAAGGCTGGCTGGATCTGATGACTGAGCGCATTCCCAAGATTGAGGCGCGCCAAATTGCGCAGACCTCCAACGCTTTGCTGTTGTTGCAGGCCGGATCGGCTGATCAGGTTCCCGCGAAGCTCTTCGAATATCTGCAAATTGGGAGACCCATTCTCGCGTTTCTTCAACCGGATTCCTCTACCGAGCGGATTCTCGAGCGGTGTGGCGTGCCTTATCGCTGCGTTTATCCTGGCAGTGCTCCCGAGGTGGCAGACCGTATCGTAGCTAATTTCTTCGATCTTCCTGCCTCGGCCGTAGCTCCCAGTCCTTGGTTTGAGGAGCAGTTCAATGCGGAGTGCCAAACCCGCATCCTCGATTCCATCATTCGCTTGGTGCAAAATGACGAGCCAAGCCCCAAACTCACAACGCCGATCCCTCGTGCTGAGGTCCGTGCCAAGCGTCCTCTTGTGACGGGCTCGACCGGGGCGCAGCCCTATCGTCCAAACGAGGAGAGGCAAAAGCTTGCCTGAACCGTTGAATTCTGGCGTCCGCGCGGAGGGACGACGTTCTTTGCCCTCGGTCGTGCGCAATGTGGTTTCGAACTGGGCGGGCTTTGCGTGCGCCTGCGTCATCTCATTTTTCCTCTCTCCGTTTGTTGTGCGCCATCTGGGGAATTCTGCCTATGGGATATGGGTGCTGATAGGCTCGCTGACCGGATACCTCGGCCTGATGAACATGGGCGTGCGGGCCGGGGTCACGGTCTACGTGGCGCGTTTCCACGCGGAAGCCAACGACAAGAGGGCGAGCGCAGCCGCCTCCACCGCCCTGGCGATTTTCCTGGCGGCTGGGACGCTTGCTGCGGCGCTGTCCATCGCGGCGGCAGCGCTGATCGTGCGCGTGTTCCACATCCCGGAAGGTTTTCAATTTGCCGCGCGCGTGGTTGTCATTCTGGGAGGGCTGAACGTCGCCATCTCGCTGATTAGCGGCGTTTTCGGCGGGATCCTCGCGGCGCGGCAGCGCTTTGACTCCATCAATCTGATTGAAATTGCGAACGGCGTGCTCTCGGCCCTCGCAATTTTTTTTGTGCTCAGCGCCGGCAAGGGATTGATTGCGCTATCCGTGGTGAATCTCTCCTTCGCCGTTGCGGCAGGAGTCGCGTACGCCGTGGCGGCGTGTCGAATTTATCCTGCGCTAAGAGTAAATCCGTTTGAATGCGACCGTGAGCACCTGAGACTGATTTATTCCCTCAGCATTTACGCGTTTCTCGTGCAGGTCTCCTTCAACGTGATCTTTTACACTGATTCGATCGTGATTGGACGGTTCCTCTCGGTCGGCCTGATCACCTACTTCGCGATTGCGGGCAATCTGATGAACTACGCGCGCGCACTGATCAGCGGAATCTCCACGACGATGACGCCGCGGGCCAGCTCGCTCGCTGCGGGAGGCCGCCGCGAGGATGTGAAAAAGCTTCTGATGAAAGCAGTTTCGCTAGCAACGGTGGTCATGCTGCCCATCGCCGTGACGTTTCTCCTGCGCGGCAACTCCTTTATCCGGCTGTGGATGGGGCGGGAGTACGCGGGCGCTTCCGGCCACGTGTTGTGGATCCTGACCCTGGCGCTGCTGTTCATTCCGGCGGACCAGGTCGCGACCTCAACCATGGGAGGCCTGGAAGAATACAGGCCCGTGGCGCTCATCATCGGCTGCGAAGCGCTTTGCAACTTTGCACTGAGCGTCGCGCTGGTGCGCCCCCTGGGAATTTTCGGCGTCGCCTGGGGAACCACGCTGCCGAGCATTGCGGTGAGCCTGCTGTTCTGGCCGTGGTATTTGCGCCGCGCGCTGGGCATTCCGGTCCGAAAGTATGTGCTCGCCGCGTGGCTGCGTCCAGCTGCGGCCATGATTCCGTTCGCGCTGCTCTCGTTTGGCGTCGAGAAGCTGTGGCCCGCCCCGAATTTGCCCATTTATTTTCTGCAGATTGCGGCCGCTCTGCCGTTCGCGATTCTTCCGGCGTGGTACGTTTCGTTCGAACGCACCGACCGCGAGACGTACTCCCTGAAATTCGTGCAGCCCCTGTTTCGAACCTTCCGAATCCTGGGATGGAACTGACCGGCGCAAACCCGGACGCAATCCGCATGGGAAATTTGCTCCCCTGGAGGCTTCGGAGAGCCTGGCAGCCCGCCGCGCTTTCGGGAGGCATGTTCGCGCTGCACCATCATTTCTGGCAGTCGCGCGCCCTGCGCTGGGTGCGCATGGGCTGGGGAAACGAGGGCTGGAGCGCGGACACCGCCTACCTGGAGGCGGTTTGCAACTGGGCGGGACAGGTGAAGGGCCCCATTCTTGAGTGTGGCAGCGGGCTCACGACACTTCTTTTGGGACTGATTGCTGGCGATCAGGTTACAACTCTGGAGCACTTGCCGGAGTGGAAGAATCGCGTCCAACAGACGGCTGCGAAGTACTCCGTACCGGTCAACCTGTTCACCGCGCCGCTTGTCGACTACGGGGGATTTCACTGGTACTCGCTGCCACCATTGTTGCCCGCTGGCTTTGAACTGGTCATTTGCGATGGCCCGCCGAGTGCCACGGTTGGCGGCCGCTACGGACTCTTACCCGTCGCCGGATCTTTGCTGGCGCAAAACGCGGTCATCCTCATGGACGACGTCGAACGTTCCGACGAGCAAGCCATCATAGCCCGCTGGAAGCGCGAATTTGGGGTTCGCAGCGAGGAACACGCCATTTCAGAGGGCGCCTACGCCGTCGTCCGCTTGGCGAAACTGCCCAAATCGGCTTGAACGGGAGAAGTTTCCAACAACCGTGCAATGGGTTAATCAGCTTCGCACGAAGCCGCGCGCCCTAGTCCTGATTTTCTTCCTCGTAGGTTTGTCGGTTCGGCTCGCGGTGGCGGTCCATACCGGCTTGAGCGCGCCGTTGCCTTCCAGTTCGGATGACCGCGAATACGACTCTTACGCTTGGAACTTGGCGCAAGGCCACGGGTACCGGGGAATCAGCCCGGACGTAAGAACTCCCGGCGGCCAACTGCTCGACCATCCCACGGCATATCGTCTTCCTGGAGCGTCGCTATTCATGGCGGCGCTTTATCTGGCCTTTGGGCATCACTACGCTGCCGTGCGGATTGCCCAATGCGTGTTGGATACCGCGAACATTCTGCTCATTTACGAAATTGGGAACCTTTGCTTCGACACCGTGGTGGTTCTATTTGCCGCTGGCCTGTACGCGTTTTGGCCCACGGCGCTGTTTTACTTGACTCGAGTCGGGTCGGAATCTCTCTACGCGTTTCTCTTTTATGGTTTTATCTATGCGACCCTGAAATTTGCCGCACAGCCGGGCTGGACTCGCGCCGCCGCCGCAGGCGTCATTCTTGGTTGCTGCTTGCTGACCCGCGGGAACGCCATCATGATGGTGGCATTGCTTGTTCCGTGGGCGCTGTTGCAATCTCGAAAAGCGCCGCGGCTCGTTGTCCGCGGCCTGGCTATCCCGCTCGTTGCCCTGGCGATGCTGGTTCCCTGGACGGTTCGCAACTACCGGTTGTTCCACGCATTCATTCCCTTCGAAACGGGCGGCGGAGACGTGGTGCTCGGCAGCAACAATCGCGTGGTTGCGGGCGACCCCCTCTACTACGGCTATTGGGTGTTTCCAACCTCCGACCTCCCCGAATACCGGGCGCAAATCACCGCTCCCAACAATGAAGTGGTCCGTGATCATGTGGAATTGCGCTTGGCGATCCAATGGATCCGGGATCACCCCGGGGACTGGTGGTACCTGCTTGAATCGCGCTTTCGGCGTTCCCTGACCCCGTTCCTCGAACCGCGCAGCCCTCGGCTCTATCGCGTGGCAATGCTGGCCTCCTGGGGACCGATTCTGGTGCTTTTCGCCTTCGCCTTCTGGCCCACGGCGATGAACCTCTGGCGGACCGGCCATCCCGGATGGATTCTGCACCTGGGGATCATTCATTTCCTACTGACCGCATTGGTCTTTTGGGGCTCTTCGCGATTTCGCTATCCGGTCGAGGGTCTGTGCCTGCTTCTGGCGGGCGTGTCCATCGTTTGGCTGCTCAAACTAGCAGCGGCCCGCGTCGAATCGCGCATCAAGGTGTTGGGAGAAACGGCGACAACCGGACCGTGAAATATCTGCGGATCAATTTATGCCCGAGACTCTCATTGGCTCACGATTTCTTGCTAAGGACTACAATCAGATTGCTGCGTAGCGAATGAAGACCATCCATTTGGATGATTCTCATCCAAAGAAGTTCCAACAGCCCAATTGGAGGGATGATCCCAAACACGGCCATTGTAGAAAACTCGGCGGACTCGGCAATTGTGAATTTTTCAGCCGACAACTCTCGCAATCTCTTCATGGAGTTTGCGCGGTAATACGTTGGATAGACATCACACGCTTTTCGGCCATCAAGGATACGCGCGCCGACCAGCCGCATGGGTCTCGGAACCATTCGGGCCAAAATCGTGGGATACCCGTAGACGTTCGGGGTGTGAAGGAGGAGCTTACCTCCAGAAGCCAGCACACGCGCGACTTCGGAGAATACGCGCTTAGGTTCGGCCACGTGCTCCAGGACCATGTTTGCGGTCACGAGATCAAAGCTGACGTCAGGAAAGGGTAATTGTTCAGCATCCCCTTTGTACACATTGGTGATCGTCTGGTGCTTGGAAATTGCGTCCGCGTCTGAGTCGAGGCCGACAACCTGAGCGCAGCGTGCCACAAGCTCTCGCTCCTTCGCCGCCAGCCAAGACGGCAAGACCTGGTGGCCGCAGCCCACATCCAGCCATCTCGTTTCCGGGCGGACGAGACG
>Ga0307477_10003408_pt1 | contig 11862 bp, 10 predicted proteins | sample atmos_gasesECM2C_FD_203316 | JGI IMG/M metagenome (GOLD analysis project Ga0307477, IMG submission 203316) | Hardwood forest soil microbial communities from Morgan-Monroe State Forest, Indiana, United States - atmos_gasesECM2C_515 | ecosystem: Environmental > Terrestrial > Soil > Temperate...
TTGGCCCAGGCGCGCGTACTCCCAGGCGAACAGCAGCGTCGGCTGGGCGATGTAGGCGCCCAGTACGAACACCCAGGCGGGGCCGTGCGTGTCGAGCGGGTGCGGCGGTTTGAACGTGAACCAGCCGCCGTGATAGCCGTATTCGGCGATCGCCCACACGATCGCGCCGATCAGTCCGAGCAGGTACAGCGGCAGCAGCACGCCGTTCAGGCGATCCAGCCACACGCGCACGCCGCCGATCATCAGCGGCACGGCGATCAGCACGACCACGAGGTACCACAGGTTCAACGAGAGCCCGCCGAAATACTGATGAAAAGCGACGGCGATCACCGAGCCCTCGAAGGCGGCGAAGTAGATGCCGGTCGCGGCCAGCACGAGCGTCGCAAACGCGGCGCCGAAATAGCCAAACAGCCGGCGCGAGAAGACCGACACGGGCAGCCCCGTCGCGGTCGCCCACGGGATCACCACGTAGGCGCCGGCGGCCACGAGCACGGCGGAGGCGGCCAGCCCGATCAGCACCGGCCCGGTGCCCACGGCGAAGGACAAGCCGGCGGGGACCACCATCCAGAAAATCGCGGTGGGAAAGCCGAGCCAGGCCATCGCCAGCGCCCCGCGTCCCGCGCGCCAGGAGTCCGGCGCGATGTGCCCGGCGTAATCCTCGGTGCTCGCTCCCCGCAGGATCTCGGCATCGTCCTCGTAGGCGATGTCCAGGCTCGGAGGAGCCTGCTGTGTCGCTTGCGCTGCCATATGTCTCCTCCTCCTACGAGCCCCTCGAAGTCCGCCCGCGGGCGTCTGCCCGAGGCGCCGCCGGACACACTATCCGACTCATACGATCTACGTCAATGCCGGGTTCGGTTGGCTTTTGCGCGATGGTCGGGACGATCTTGCCAGTGGGGCGCCGGTCGCGTATTCGCCGGCCTACGAACCGGACGCGCGCCGTGGTCTGTTGTCGTCGTGGCCGATCCCGCGGGTGATGGATGGGAGAGCGATACTGCTGTGATGCTGAGTGAGTTGGCGTTCGCCGACGCCACGGAATTGGCCGAGCTCGTCCGTCGCGGCGAGGTGACCGCGAGCGAGCTGGCGCAGGCGAGCATCGCGCGAATCGAGGCGCTCAATCCGACCCTCAATGCCGTCGTCACGCCGATGTACGAGCAGGCGCTCGCCGCCGCCGAGCGGGTGGACCCGAAGGCGCCGTTCGCGGGGGTGCCGCTGCTCGTCAAGGATCTGCTTGCGCAGTGCGCGGGGACGCGCCACACGAACGGCTCGCGGCTGCTAGCCGAGCACGTCGCGAGCGCCGACAGCGAGCTGGTGGCACGGCTGCGCCGCGCGGGCCTTGTGCCGGTGGGCCTGACGAGCACCTCGGAGTTTGGTCGCGCGCCGATCACAGAGGGAGGCCTGTTCGGGGCGACGCGCAATCCCTGGGACACCGAGCTCTCGACGGCCGGATCCAGCGGCGGCTCGGCCGCGGCGGTCGCGGCGGGGATCGTGGCGCTCGCGCATGGCAACGACACGGGCGGCTCGTTGCGCAACCCGGCGTCGTGCTGCGGCGTGTTCGCGCTGAAGCCCTCGCGCGGGCGGATGCCCAACGAGCCCGAGCGCGGCGAGCTGATGTCTCGGCTGCTGGTCGAGCACGCGCTCACACGCTCGGTGCGCGACAGCGCGCGCCTGCTCGACCACACGCACGGGTCGCTGCCCGGCGAGCCCTATCCGGCGCCCGCGAGCGCGCCGGGCGCGTTCGAGCAAGCGCTGAGCGCGCCCACACCGAGGTTGCGGATCGCCGTCTCGACGCGGACGCTGACCGGCGAGCAGCCCGATCCGCAGTGCGTCGCGGCGGTCGAGCGCGCGGCGCGGGTGTGCGCCGAGCTGGGGCACGAGCTCGTGGACGACGAACCGCGCGTCGAGGACGGCGCGGCGCTCGTACAGGCGTGGTTCGGGGTGTGGGCCGAGGTCGTGTGCTCGCTCGTGCTCGAAGCGCAGGCGCTCGCGGGCCGCGCGGCCGGTGAGGAGGACCTCGAGCCGCGCACGCGTCGCTGGTACGAGGCGGGCCTTGCGCGAACCGCCTCCGAGCACCTGCGCGACCTACGCACGATCGGGCTCGGCGCGCGCGCGGTAGCCGAGCTCCTGGATCGCTGCGACGTGTGGCTGACGCCCACGCTCTCCCGGCCCGCGATCCCGCTGGGTGCGTTCGACGCCGCGACCGCGGACGCGGTGAGCGCGCCCTACATGGCCTTCTCCCCCTACACGCGCGTGGCGAACATGACCGGCTGCCCGGCGATGTCGGTGCCGCTGCACTGGACCCCCGAGGGCATCCCGGTGGGGGCGCACTTCATGGGGCGTATGTGGGAGGAGACGACGCTGCTGGGATTGGCCGCGCAGCTGGAGCAGGCCGCGCCCTGGCGCGATCGCCGCCCGCCGGTGCGGGTCGGTGCGTGACCTCGCCGGGCGCCGTCACCCGGTGCTCAGGCGCGAGAGCGTGAGCGCGAACAGCTCCTCGGGGTCGGTCAGCCAGCGCACGCACTGAAGTCCAGCGGCCGCGAGATCGCCCTGCAACCGCTCGGGTGTGAACTTGGCGCTGATCTCCGTGCGCAGCTCCTCGCCGGCGGCGAAGCGCACCGGCAGGTCCAGCGCGCCCACGTGCGTGATGTGCTCGCGGCGTGCGCGCAAACGCATCTCGATCCATTCGTGCTCGGGGTCGAAACGGGCGACGTGGTCGAAGTCCTCGGGATCGAAGTTCGCGTCGAGCTCGCGGTTGAGCACGCGCAGCACGTTGCGATTGAACTCAGCCGTCACGCCCTGAGCATCGTCATAAGCGGCCTCCAGTATGGTCGGGTCCTTGACCAGGTCGGTGCCCATCAGCAGGTGGTCCTCGGGTCCGAGCAGCCTCGCGATCGCCCGCAGGAAGCGGCGGCGGCTGCCGGGCGGGAAGTTGCCGATCGTGCCGCCGAGGAACGCCACCAACCGCGGTCCGACCGCCTCGGGAACCTGGTCGAGGTGGCGCTCGAAATCGCCGATCACCCCGTGCACCTGCAGCCCTGGATACTCCTCTGTGAGCGTCTGCGCGCAGTCGCGCACCATGCTCTCAGTCACGTCCACGGGCACGTAGCGGCGCAGCGTTCCCGCCTCGTGCAGGGCGTCCAGCAGCACGCGCGTCTTGGCGGCGGTGCCCGAGCCCAGCTCGACGAGCTCCGCGGCGCCCGTGAGCGTCGCCAGCTCGCTCGCGGACTCCTGCAGGATCGCGCGCTCCGCGCGCGTGGGGTAATACTCGGGCAGGTCGCAGATCTGGTCGAACAGCTCCGCGCCGCGCGCGTCATAGAAGTGCTTGGGCGGCAGCTCCTTGAAGGGACGGGTGAGCCCGTCGAGCACGTCGTCGGCGAGCGAGCGCTCCTGTTCGCCGTCCAGGTGCGAGTCGATCTGGATCGCCGGGCCGGCGGGGTTGGTGACGGGCTCCATCACGACCGCTCACCGCCCATGCGCGCCGGTCGGTGGAAGGGTCGCCGCCCGGCATGCCACGCTGTGTGCCACGCCTGGATGTCGCGCAGGAGGTTCATGCGAGGTCCCGCGCGAGGCGCACGCCGGCGAAGATCTGCCGGCGCTGGGGCAGGTCCCAGTTGCGGAACGTCACCGTCTTCACGCGCGGGCTGGTCGCCCACGAGCCTCCGCGCAGCACGCGGTAGTCCTGGCCGAAGAACACTTCGGAGTACTCCCTGTAAGGGTGGGCGACGAAGCCCGGGTATCCGCCGAACGCGCTGGCCGTCCACTCCCACACTCGTCCCACCTGTGCGAACTCTACAGGGATCGACCGCGACTCGGCGGACTCGGCGGCGTTCTCCTCGTGCGCGGGCGTCCGCTGGTCCCAGGTCGCGGCCCGCTCCCACTCCGCCTCGCCGGGCAGGCGCGCGTCGTGCGCGCGGGCGAAGGCATCGGCCTCGAACCAGCTGACGTGGCACGCCGGCGCGCTGGGATCGCCGGTCGCCAGGGAGGGATGGTGGGTGATGTCGTGCTCCTCTTTCCACGCCCAGCCTTCGTCGGACCACCACTCGCGCCGCTCATAGCCGCCGCCCTGCGCGAAGCGCATCCAGCTCGCGGCGGTGACGGGCCGGCGCGCGATCGCGAAGGCCTCCAGCGCGACCGTGTGGCGCGGGCGCTCGTTGTCGTAGGCGAATCCCTGCGCATCGGCGCCCATCGCGAACGACCCCGCGGGGATCTCCAGCCACTCGTCCCGCGCGGGGGGAACGGGGGGTTCCGCGGCGAGCCGGGGAACGGGGGGTTCCGCGGCGAGCCGGGGAACGGGGGGTTCCGCGGCGAGCACCGGTGGCTCGCCCGCGGGCAGCAGGCCCGCGATCGCCAGCGTCTGGCGCATCGTCTCGGAGTGCTGCAGCTCGTGCCTGATCACCATCTCGCACACGTCCCCGTCGCCCACGCCGCCCCGCGCGAGCGCCTCGGCGACGCGCTCGCGCACCTCGCGCATGTACGCGCGCGCGTCCGCGGGTCCCAGTGCCTCGATGTCTCCGCGCACCGCGCGCGGAGTCTCGAACGCGTCATACAGGCCCGCCAGGTCAGGGCGCAGCAGCTCCAGGCCCGCGTGGCGGTGCGCCAGCCACAGGTCCTCATACGCGGCGATGTGGCCGAGATCCCACGCGAGCGGGCTCATGATCGAGGAGTGCACCGTCGTCAACTCCTCCGCGCTGAGGTGTGACACCAGGGCGAGCGTACGCTCGCGCGCATCGCCCAGTGCGGCCAGCACCTGCTCCTCCGGGCTCGGCGCTGCGGCGTGATGGGTCGCGGTGACGGTCGAGGCCATCGGAAGACCTCTCACTGTACGACGCTCACCGCCGTTTGGGTCAATTGTTCGGCGGCGGGGGTGCGGCGGCGTCATCGACGATCACGCTCAACCGGCCTCGTCTGAGCAGGCTTGCAGGGACGTGAGGGCTCGGCTTGCCCAGCATCGCCGCGACCGCGTCGGACTTGGATGCGCTTGTGGCCAATAGCACGCACGCTCGTGCGGCCCGCAGCACCGCGAGGCTCAGCGTGATCCGCTCCGGTGGCGGCTTGGGTGAGTCGTGTACCGGCAGGCACAACGCCTGCGCTTCGGCGTCCAGCGTCGGCGCTCCCGGAAACAGCGAGGCGACATGCCCGTCCGGGCCGATGCCGAGCACCACCACGTCGAGCGCGGGCAGAGCGCCTGTGTTCCCGACCGCTCGCGTCCCCGCCGGCGCCTCGGCCTCCGCTGGGACCCGCTGGCGCAACGTCTCCGCGTAGCGTTCAGCGCCTGCCTCCGGGCCCAGCTCTCCCTCCATGCGATGGACCCGCTCCTCCGGCACGCCGGCAGCCGCCAGCAGCGTCTCGTGCGCGAGGCGGAAGTTGCTCTGTTCGTCCTCGGGCCCGACGCAGCGCTCGTCAGCAAACCATACCTCGACTCCGTCCCAGTTGGGCGGGCCGATCCCGGACGATCGGTCGCTCGCCAATAGTTCGTAGGTGCGCGCTGGGGTAGTGCCGCCGCTTAGCGCCAGATGCGCGACTCCGCGCGCGCGCCGCGCGCCGTCCAGGTTGCGCGCGATCTCAAGCGCCGCGCGCTTGGCGACAGCCTCGCCGTCCGCGAGCGTCGTCAGACGCGTCATGCCGGTGTGGCCCGCGGCAACATCGTCCGGGCCGCGCTCAGCGCCGGCAGGTATGCGGGGTCGCGCAGCAGCGCTTGGCGGATGCCCTCCCCGAGAATGCCGCCCTCACCACGGGAGGCGCCCAGCAGCGTCCACTCGCACTCGTTCTCGTGGCGGTCCCGGCGGCGCTCGTGCAGACCTCCCGGTCCGCGGTCCAGATCGATCCGCAGTCCCGAGCGGCTGCGCAGCCGCATCCCCGCGAGACCGGGTACCCGCAGCTCGGCGGCGGCCCGCAGGCGCAGCTCGACCCGCTCGCCATCCCGCGCGCGCGCGCCGCCGCTCAGCGCGCCGTCGGGGCCCGTGCGACGATGCCCCTCGATCTCCGCGGGATCCATCTCCCAGCCCAGCCGCGACGCCAGCCAGCCGACGAACAGCATCGCCGCCACGGTCGAGTCTGAGTGGTGACGTATCTCCAGTAGCTCGAGCGAGCTCAGCTCGGGGCGCATGCGCGCAGGGTCGAACGTCGCCGCGACCCGCTCGCGCCACGGGGTCGAGCGCAACCACGCCAGATCGACCACGTAGGCCTGCTGGGAGAGCCCGCACGCGCGCTCGATCGCGGCGCTCCACACGGGCTCTTCGATCGAGTCGATCAACGTCGCCTGCGCCAGCTCCAGCAGCGCGTCGGCTGCCTCGGGGTGGCGGTAAGGCGACCACAGCAGCGTCGGCAGGTCGCTGATAACCAGCGGATCGGCGATCGTCGTGAGATCGTCCAGATGACGCTCGCCGATCTTCACGATCGCGGTCTCGCGCAGCAGCGCCGGCTCGCCGGGTCCGCGGTCGCGCTCGGAGGTGATGCTCACGCGCGCGTCCAACTCCTCGCGGTCGCGCTCGTAGGAGAGCACGACCGTGCGCGAGGCGTGGTAGCGCCCCACGCCACGCAGCCTGTCCGCGACCTCCTCGCTGTGGGCGCTCTCGACGAACACCACCATGTTCAGCACCCGCGCCGGCACGAGCCCTCCGTCCTCGGCGTCCTGGTTGAGCTTCGAGCGTTCGGCCAGCAGCTCGCGCAGCGCGGCTGCGATCGCGTCCGGTGTCGTGTTGCGCTCACTCCAGGCCGCGTCGGCGACGGTCGCGCTCGCCATCGTCAGATCGCCCGCCAGGAGTTGCCCTCACGGAGGATCTCAGCCGCCGCCGCCGGTCCCTGCGAGCCCGCCTCGTACTGGTCGAGCCCACCCACCCGCGGCCCGGACGTCTGCGGGTGGGCGGGCCTCCAATATTTGACGATCGGGTCGCAGATCCGCCACTGCGCCTCGACCTCGTCGTTGCGCGTGAACAGCGTCGGGTCGCCGCGCATCGCATCCATGATCAGGCGCTCGTAGGCCTCCGGCGACTGCGACAGGAATGAGGTGCCGTACAGGAACTCCATGTTCACCGGCCTGATCGACATGCGCGTGCCCGGGATCTTCGCGCCCAGCTGCAGCGTCACGCCCTCATTCGGCTGCACCGTCAGGATCAGCTGATTCGGCTGCACCCCCAGCGAGCCGTCCTGGCTGAACGCCAGGTGAGGGACGGGCTTCAGCGTGACCGCGATCTCGGTGACCTTGCGCGCCAGGCGCTTGCCCGCGCGCAGGTAAAACGGCACGCCCGCCCAGCGCCAGTTGTCCACTTCCAGGCGCAGCGCCGCGTAGGTCTCGGTGATCGAATCCGACGGCACACCTTCCTCTTCCAGGTATCCAGGCACGTCCTCGCCGCCCGAATGGCCGGCGCCGTACTGTGCGCGCACAGCCATCTCAGGGATCTCACTCGCCGTGGGAGCCGCGATCGCGTGCAGCACCTTGACCTTCTCGTTGCGCACCTCTTCGGCGGTGAAGCTCCCGGGCGGCTCCATCGCGACGTGGCACAGCAGCTGCAGCATGTGGTTCTGGATCAAATCGCGCAGCGCGCCCGCCCGGTCGTAGTAGCCCGCGCGGCTGCCGATGCCGATGTCCTCCGCTGCGGTGATCTGCACCTGGTCGATGTAGTTGCGATTCCACAGCGGCTCGAACATGCCGTTGGCGAAGCGGAACGCGAGCATGTTCTGCACGGTCTCCTTGCCGAGGTAATGGTCGATGCGAAACACCTGCGACTCGTCGAACACGCTCAGCACGCGCGCGTTCAGCTCGCGCGCCTCCTCGAGCGATGAGCCGAACGGCTTCTCGACGATCACCCGCACCTCGGTTTCGGCGCGGCGTGACAGGCCGCTGCCGCCCAACTGGCCGATGATCGCGGGGAAGAAGCTCGGGGCGGTAGACAGGTAGAACGCCCGGTTCAACCGCTCGCCGGCGTCCTCGTCGAACCCGTCCAGCACCTCCCCCAGCGCGGCGTAGACGTTGGGATCGTCGAACACGCCCGGCACATACCTGACGTTCTCCAGCAGCCCCGCAAGCACATCGTCGTCGGGGGTGCGCCGCGAGAACGCGCGGATCGCCTGCTCACACTCCGCGCGGTAGTCCTCGTGCGCTTTGTCTTTGCGCGAGACCCCCACCAGTTGGAAGCGCTCGGGCAGAGCGCCCTCGTGCGCGAGGTTGTATAGCGCCGGCAGCAGTTTGCGCTTGGCAAGGTCGCCCGTCGCGCCGAAGATCACGAGCGCGGTCGGCGCCACCGGCTGACGCTCCAACCCGAGTGCGAGCGGGTTCTGCGGCTCGGTGGCGATCGCCATCACACGCCAGTCTTGCTCGGCCCGACGAATCCGATCTGCGTCATCGGCCACGATCGTAGCCGCAGCGGCCTCGCAAGGATTTCCCCGTCGCCTCGTCCCGGTCCTACCGCGGTCTGGACGCCATGCGCGACGCCCCACGATCCGGCATCCCTCGTGCGGGCGGTCCCGCGAGCGGTCCGATACGGTCCGGGATCGCATGACCCCGGACTCCACCCACCAGCGCCCCGATCGCAACCTCGCTCTGGAGCTCGTGCGCGTCACCGAGGCCGCCGCGCTGGCCGCCGCGCCGCTGGTGGGACGCGGCGACAAGGAGGCCGCAGATCAGGCCGCGGTCGACGGCATGCGCTACATGCTGCACTCCGTGCCGATGGACGGCCTGGTTGTGATCGGTGAGGGCGAGAAGGACGAGGCGCCGATGCTCTACAACGGCGAGCAGATCGGCGACGGCTCCCCGCCGCAGGTCGACATCGCGGTCGATCCGCTCGAGGGCACGACGCTGGCCGCGCACGGGATGCCGAGCGCGCTCGCCGTGATCGCGCTGTCCGCGCGCGGCACGATGTTCGACCCCGGGCCGTGCGTGTACATGGAGAAGATGGCCGGCTCCCCGGAGATCTCAGACCTGCTCGACCTCGACCGCCCGCTGGGGGAGACGGTCGAGCTGGTCGCCGAGCGCAAGGGCACCGCCGTCGGCGACGTGATGGTGCTGGTGCTCGACCGTCCCCGCCACGAGCAGGGCATCCGCGCGATCCGCGAGGCGGGCGCGCGCGTGCGACTGATCGCCCACGGGGACGTCTCCGCGGTGCTGCTCGCGGTCACCGAGCGCTCGACCGTCGATCTGCTGTGGGGCATCGGCGGCACGCCCGAGGGCGTCATCTCCGCGGCCGCCGTCAAGTGCCTCGGCGGGCAGCTGCTCGGGCGGCTGTGGCCGCGCGACGAGGACGAGCGCCAAGCCGCGCTGAACGCGGGGTATGACCTCGCGCGGGTGCTCACGCGCGACGATCTCGTCTCAGGCGAGGACGTGTTCTTCTCGGCCACCGGCATCACCGACGGGGACGTGCTGCAGGGAGTGCGCTATCCCAGCGCGGGCGGCGCCACGACCGAGTCGCTGGTGATGCGCACGCGCTCGGGCACCGTGCGTCGGATCCGCGCCACGCACGACCGCGCGAAGCTGGCGGCGCTGCGCGGGTAGGGCATCAGGCGCCCGCTCCGGGCTCAGTCGGCCTTGCGAACCGTCGCACGCGGGACTCGGCCAGGTCCAGTCGCGCGAGCGAGCGCAGGAAGCCGTGTGTGACGAGCACGTGGATGCGCGCCTGCGTCGCGTTGTAGAGGCGCCGGCCGAATCCCGAGGCGATCGCGGGATGGAAGTTGGCGACCTCGACCTCGACGTGCAGCCGCGCGCGGCTCAGATCCTCGTCCGGGAGACGGCGCACGTCGATCTGCAGATGGCCGGCGCCGCCATGACCGTGACGGGCGACGAGCAAGCCCCGGGCGATGCGCCAGCGCACGATCCCGTGGTCGGGCTCCAGCTCATACTCGGGCGCGGCGAACGTGAGCAGTCGCAGTCGCAGTCCCAGCAGCACGACCGAGCGCTCGGTCTGGGAGTAGCGCACGCGGATGAGACCCAGCGTCACCCGTGTCAGGAACCGCCAGTAGGTGCGTGCCAAGCGCTCCAGGTTCATGGGCGACCACAGCTCGCGCAGCGCCGCCTCCGGCAGGCTCAGGTCGGCGGCCTGGACTGAACGCATCGCGCCCGTGCGCGCGTCTTCGGTGGTGCGGTCCTCGAGGTTGGAGATCGTGGCAGGCTTCACAGCGTGCAGGCTACGCAGTGGCCACCATCGCACGTTGCGAGATCGCGCATCCCGCAAGACATCCCCCGCAGTGGCCACCATCGCACGTTGCGAGATCGCGCATCTCGCAAGACATCCCCGTCTGCTGATATGCAACGTCCGTGAGCGACGAACCCATGAACCCGCGCACTGCCGAGCGACCGATCGAAGATCGGCTAGCACGAGCCGCCCGTGCGGCTCAAGTGCTGAGCGAGGCGTTGTGGGAGGCGCTGCACGAGGAGTTGACCGCCCCGGCCGAGCAACGCGTCGCCGAACTGTCCGAACGGTTGACGGACGTATCCGCGACCGTAGCTCTGCTGGCCCGCGTGGACTCCTGCATCTCCGCGCCCGGCGAGTCTTCCGCCGCGCCTGTGCCGCCGGTGGAGCCGCAAGCGTCGGCTGCGCCCGTCATACACGAGCAGGCGCCAGCGCCGTGGCGGGAGTCGCCCATGGTGCGGGAGACGTCGATGGCCGTGGTCGTTGACGAGCTGGCACCCCTCCAGGCGCCAGAGATCGAGATTAGAGACAAGCGGGCCGAGGCTCCGACTGAGTGGATCGCGTCGATAGGGCGCCTATTGGAGCGCTATGCGCGTGACAGGGTTCCGTTTGCGGTGCTGCTCGTGGAGCTCGCCGATGTCGAGCGCCTGCGCCATGCGGAGCTGCCCGGGGAGGTGTCGCGTCTGACGAGCCTGGTTGAGACGGCGCTGTCCGCAGAGCTGCGTCCCCGCGACTCGCTCACGCGCGAGAGCCCCGGACGGTACTGGTTGCTGGCGAGGGAGACCGACTCGGACGGCGCGACGGTCCTGGCGGAGCGTATGGCGAGCGCGGTGCGCGCCGCGGCCAGCCATCGCGGCGCTCCGCTTGAGGTAGCGGTCGGCATCGCCGTGTGTCCCGTCGACGGCAGTCAGGCGGTGGCGCTGGCTGGGCGGGCGGAGATAGCGCTGTACGCGGCGCGCGCCTCGGGCAAGCCGGTCGCTTAGCTGGATGTTTAGCCGACGGCTTGGGCGCCGCCGGTGGCGGCTTCCGCGGGCGTGACGGGCGGGGAGCCGAGCAGCGGAGTGTTGGGCGCGGCGCCCACCACACGGGTGCCGATGCGGACTGTTTCAGTGATGTCCAGCGCCTGCGCCGCGCCGGCCGTGAGATCCCAGTCGGCGTGGTTGGCATAGGGCCCACGGTCGAGCACAGGGACCACCAGCGCATGGCCTTTGTAGGTGACCTTCACGAGCGTGCCGCACGGCAGCGTGCGGTTGGCGACGCCGACGACCGCGGGTGTCAGCGTTTGTCCGCAGGCCGTCGCCTGGCCATAGAAGCCGGGACCGAACCAGGTGGCGATGCCGGTCTTGTGGACCTTCGTCTTGGCTGGCGCCGGGCTCGCGCCGCCAGTCGCGCCGGTCGTGGTCGCATCGGCGAGCGCGCTCGCGCCCGAGGTCACACAGGCCGTGGCGGCGAGCAGGGCGAGCAGGGTCGTCGTTGCGGGGCGGGAGGTGCGCATAATCGTCGGCGCCTACGGGGTGAGCTGACGGGCTCGCGCGGTCTGTGCGACAACGGCGCTACGGCCCTCGATGGGCCGATTCGCCCCAGCGAATCAAGAAGATCCGCATTGGGTCCCCCGCCTTCCGCGACCTGGGCCGTGGAAGCTCGGCGTGGGCGCGAGTATACAGGCTCACCCAGGTGGCAGACGCGAGAGGACGTCTTTGAGCACGCGCCCGCCCGCATTGACGCCGGCCTTCGCCAGCTCTCC
>Ga0307477_10003409_pt1 | contig 11857 bp, 8 predicted proteins | sample atmos_gasesECM2C_FD_203316 | JGI IMG/M metagenome (GOLD analysis project Ga0307477, IMG submission 203316) | Hardwood forest soil microbial communities from Morgan-Monroe State Forest, Indiana, United States - atmos_gasesECM2C_515 | ecosystem: Environmental > Terrestrial > Soil > Temperate...
CGCACTGTACTAGTACTCTGCCGCTTCGATGTCGGTGTGTTTGAAGTCAGTTCCCTTGAAAAGCAAGGGTTCGTCCATATCCTTCGCCAGCGCATAGGCGAAGCAGTCCCCGAAATTCAGCCCAGCTGTGTAGCGTCCTTTGCCGAAATCCCGGTAAGCCTGCCGGGCGATCTGAGCCTGCTTTCCAGTGACTGCCTCCACGATAGTACGGGACAATCGAAAAAAATCGTCGAGTCGTCGTGAGGCTATCGCGTCCTCAGACCGGTCGATGATGATCGAAGCTTCGACATAGCTCGCTGCAGAGATCCGACACGGCTGCGACGACTCAATGGCACGGGTGAAACGCGAAGCTTCCGGTTCCTGGCGCAGCACCGCGACTACCACAGACGAGTCCAGGATCATTTCGGCAGCCCATTCCCGTCGTAAAGTAATTCATCGACATCCATCGATTTGTAGGGTTCTTTCAAATGAGATGCGCAATCTTTTCCAATCTCCATCAGGCGTTCAGCCATGCTTTTGCGGGAACTTCCGCGAACTCTCTCCAGCCGTTCCCGAACCGCCTCGTTCACCGCTGCGGTCAGGCTCTCCCCGGTCAAGCGCGCCAGTTCCCGCGCCATGCGGTGAGTCTTTTCGTCTTTGATATTCAGGCTCATGGTACCATTCTACCTCTATGAGCTACCATTCTACCATGGTGCTCTTTCAGTAAATATGTACTCGTGTTGGCCGTCGCGAATGACCAGCGTGCGTTTCTCGGAACGTTCCCCGACCACAAACTCAAATCCATCTGTCCCGGGATCGATTGTGATAAAGGATGTCGTCCCATCGTCATTCTTTCGGGAGGCCACGCTGCTCTTCCACTCGCCAAGATCGAAAATCGTAGCTCCGTTACTGGACCGCACCTCGAGATCGCCGAGTTCCTTGCTCGTGTAGTGCTTGGCCAAACCAGCCACGATGTCGGGTGCTGCCGGGACAACCAGCCGCTCACGTTCCTTCGCGAGTTGTGCCTTGTGGGCTGCCGCGCGCGAAGTGATATCGGCCTCAGCTTCTGGCTTTCCCTCGAAAAGAATTTCGAGCAGGCGTCGGCTGAATGGACCTTCCAACATGCCGCCATTGTCCGCGTTAGTAAACAGCACCGCCCCGACGCCATACTCGGGTAGCGCCCACCAGTTGCTCTTGAAACCAGACATGCTGCCACCGTGACTCACCACTTGAACTCCATAGGTATGGTCGGTGATCAGGCCCATTCCGTAACTCGCGTCTTCGCCGAGTTGAACCTGCGGGGCGCGCCGCATCAGCAGGTTCTCCGCCGACACGAGGCGCTTGCCGTTGGGTAGCTTGCCCTGGGTGAGCTCAAGTTGTACGTAGTGACTCAGGTCTGCCGCCGAGGTCCACACCGCGCCGGCCGGACGCGCCGGCAGAATCGAGTAATTAATGTCCATACTGGCGACGCTGGGCTTCCCATCTATGTCATCGCCGTGCGGCGTCGCATGATCTCCCGCCAATGCCTTCGCATAGTCGAAGGTCGTCGACTTCATTCCCAGCGGATCGAAGATCATCTGCTGCATCGCCGCGTCGTAGGCCGCGCCAAGCTCGCGGTCCGGATACACGATGTGTCCTCCGATGTAGCCAGCGGCTGCCGCCATCAGATTGCTGTACTGAAAGACCTCGCCGAACTTGCTCGTGGGTTGCATGGTGCCGAGCAGAGCTATCTCAGATTCCGGAGTTGCGTTCTTGTATTCGAAGAGCCATTCCATGTCCTGCCGGGGCAATCCTGTGCAGGCGCAGATCAGGTTCTTAATCAGGACCTTCTTCGTCGTGTCGGCGTCGCCTAGTTTGAAGCTCGGGTAGACCTCAATCACCGGCTGATCCCATTTCAACTTCTTCTGGTCGACCAGTTCGGAGAGCAGCAGCGTGGTCATGCCTTTGGTATTCGACGCCGCCATGAACACGGTGTTCTCATCCACCCGCTCAGGCTTGCCGAGTTCACGCACTCCGAATCCGCCTTGATACACAACTTTGCCCTGATCGATCAGCGCGATCGAAACGCCGGGAACCCCCAGTTGCCGCATCGAACTCTCAACGAACGCGGTAAGCGTCGCAACGCGCTCCGCGTCCAGCGCGTGAGCCCTGCGTCCCGCGAATGACTCGCGCTTGTAGCTCTTCGGCCGCAGACTTTCGAAGACCAGTCCCACCGCTGCCGAGCGCTTCTCCACCGTGGGATCGGTGCCATCCAGGATTGCCACCGTCCACGAACTTCCAGCTCGCAGTGCGAGCGCCTCCACTGCTGCTCTCTCGTTGGGCGAGGTTTCGTAATCGAAGACCTGCCGCTCATCCCAGCCTTCTTTGGCGGGGCGGGGAGTGACGAGCTTCACGGGACGTTTCGACTCCGGCTTGTAGGCCGCCCATGCCGCCGTCACGGCAGCCGCCGCATCTGCGGCCTGCGCGTCGAAGATCACGATGTGCGTATCCGTTTCCGGGGGTTCCAGGATGACCAGGTTCTTTCCTGTCACGATCGACCATTCCTTGGGAACCTTGAACGTCGCCCCACCTGGCGTCACCCGCGGAGTATCGGCGGATACCCGCTCAGGGGCGCTCCGTTCTTGGGCGCCCGTCAACGGCCCCGGTGAAGATGCCGCTTGCAGAAGGGCTGTAATGTGAAACGCGATGAGAACCGCGAAGGTAACGAAGGCGGGACGAAAACGCTTCATGATATCTACCTTTCCACTCCCCTGGGTCGGTAGTTCGTTAATCACTGCAAGTTGAAAGGGCGCGGCTTCAGAGTGTGCGTGAGAACTGGTCTTTCGCCCCTTCGGGGCTGGATCACTTTCCACTTACCCACGGCTTGCGCCGTGGGCTGCATTCTTACGCCGCTTCGCGGCTAGGAATCACTGGCCGTGTTCCACTGCAAATCCGCGAATCGAGTTCTCACGCACACACTACAGCCGCATTCTGCCATCGCTCTGGCTGCAACGGTCTCCAACCTGCACCACAATCGGCACCAACAATAACGCGGGAGTCAGAACTTGTAAAACTCCTCAGGACGATGCCCACGTAGCTGCCCTTAGCTTCCACGCCGCCGCCGCGAGCGCAGCCAGCGCAATACTCCAAATGGCGAATGCTGTATCCACCACCCATAAGGGCGCGGCCCCCACTCTGCGCAGCAGGAACGGAAAGAAATTCCATGTTGTGATATGCACGTAATCCCACTGGTCGTAGCCCATTTCGTCGGTGTTGAGGCCCCAGGCGTTCATCTTCCCGAGAGCGAATGCCACGATATTCTTGAACCGCAGTCCGATCACAAATGTCGGATGCCCCAGCGTTTCCATCTGGTAAATTTCCAGCGGCAGCCAGAACATCAGTGAGGCGAGTTGAACGACGAAGCTGACTGCGATGAGAACCATCGCCGCCGTCCACATCCACCGCCCGACGTTCGCCCGCTGTTGTAGCAGCAGAGGCACAGCGAGCATCGCCACCATCTGCACTGCGCTCGAGACGTAACGGTCACCCCACGCGAAGTCGCCCGCCCAGTAGGTGTATCGCGCATAGAAGCAGGTATAGCCGACGAGCAAGAGCAGGGAACTTACGACGTAGGCGCGGACCAGGCCTTCCAGTCTGCGCCACGACAGCACAATCACCACAATCGCGAGCACAATCAGCGGATCAAAAAGAAAGATCGATTTCTCCGGTTTGAACAATGCCCCGAGAATTCCCTCATGTAAGGGGGTGCTCCAGGGGAAGTTCGCCGGCAGCGTGGAATCCTGCGCGCGCTGCTCTCGGGCAAATATCGGCAGATAGGTCTGTGTGAGTGACCCGAATCGGTAATAGCTGTAAAGTCGCTCGACAATAGCAAAGAGCCCATAGACCGGGAGCGCAACTCTACAGTAACTCATGATCCTCTGACACAACTCCCGTCCTCTCACACGCTCAAACCAAAGCACCAGCAGCAGGAAAATTCCTGCCGCCATCACATCGATCCCGCTGGTCACGCGAGTCAGCAGATTCAACCCCAGGGCCATAGAGCCGATCCACAGCGCCCGTCGGCTTCCGCTGCGCAGCCACTCGTACTGATACGACAGCCCAACCAGTGTCAGCAGCAGTATGTAATTGTTTTCCTGCATGTTCTGCGTGTAGTGCAGGTGGGTTGTGCAAAACATCAGGGCCAGGACGCCTGCGACGGCTTCGTTCACTGTGAATTGCAATTGACGCAAGAATCGGAAGGCGATCAGTGCGGTCAGCACATTGATCAGAATGTTCGTGCTGTAGCTAACCAGGATGCTGCGCACCGCGGGGTCGTCCTGATACTGTGAAAACATGTGCCAGTTTGACACCCATGTTGCAACAATATCCGCGGGCAACATCAGTAAAGACTGCCCGATGCCGTACCAGCTATAGATCTTGCCGTTCCGCCCATGCAGCCCGAACTCGGGATACTCGTTGAGAAATACCTGCGGTTGCGAAGTCCATAGCCAGTGCGTGGTCTGCAGCCGGTGCATCGTATCGGCGGTGCCCAGTTCGCCGGATTGGACGACGAACGCAAGCAATCCCGCCACAAGACACAAAAGGAATAAGGGGTCTCGCAGGCACTGCTGCAACCGTGAGTTCATCGTTCTGGATGGTAATACAAAGCTGGCGTCGGACCTCAGGCGTCAGACCTCGGACCTAGTTCCCCAGAGATGATGTCCACAACCTGGCCGAGGTCCGAGGTCTGAAGTCCGAGGTCCGCTGCCTGACACCCGCCACCTGAGTTATCCTGTTGCGAGGATTTTCATGCCTTACTGTTCCTTCTGTGGCACCGCGCTGGCTGCATCGGATGTTCGCTTCTGCTCCGACTGCGGCAAGCCGGTATCCAGCGCGAAGACAACGCCGAGCCCGGACGATCTCGCAACCATCGACTACTCGGCCACGGCGACTTCGCCCCTGCCTCCACGGCCGCCGTCGTCATCGTCTCCGCGGTCTTCCTCCCGGACGTCTGCTTCGATCGATTACCTCGTCAGCGAGGGGCGCTTCCTTCCCGGGCGCCTCATCGCGGGGCGCTATCGCATCATCGCGCTGCTCGGCAAAGGCGGGATGGGCGAAGTCTATCGCGCCGACGATCTGACCCTGGGCCAGGCCGTCGCCATGAAGTTCCTCCCCGAAGAAGCGACCAGCCACGAAGGGATGCTCGAGCGCTTCAAGAACGAAGTTCGCATCGCACGCCGCGTCTCGCATCCCAACGTATGCCGCGTTTACGATGTCGGTGAAATCGACGGCGCCAGCTTCTTCACCATGGAATACGTCGACGGCGAAGACCTGGCTTCGTTGCTGCGTCGCATCGGACGCCTTCCTCAGGACAAAGCCGTCGAGATTGCCCGTCAAATCTGTGCCGGCCTGGCCGCCGCTCACGCCAAGGGAGTTCTGCACCGCGACCTGAAGCCGGCCAACATCATGCTCGATGGCCGCGGACAAGTTGTCGTCACCGACTTCGGCTTGGCCGGGGTCGCCGACGACATCCGCGGTCCCGAGGTCCGCAGTGGCACTCCTGCTTACATGGCTCCCGAGCAGATCGAGGGCAGGGAAGTCACCATGCTGAGTGATATCTACGCGCTCGGGCTCGTGCTCTATGAAATCTTCACCGGCAAACGCCCGTTCGCCGAGAAAGCTGCAGATATCTTGCGCGGCCATGAGGACCGCACTCCGAGCCGCCCGTCCTCCGTCGTTAAAGATCTCGACCCCATCGTCGAAAAGGTGATTCTCCGCTGTCTCGAAACCGAGCCTTCTTCGCGTCCCGCCAACGCCCTCGCAGTATCTGCGGCTTTGCCCGGCGGAGATCCGCTCGCCGCAGCCTTAGCTGCCGGAGAAACTCCATCGCCGCAAATGGTGGCCGCCTCCGGAGAATCGGAGGGATTTCGTCCTCCGGTGGCCATTGCGATTCTTGCCGGGATTCTTCTCGGTCTGGCGTTCGCTGTCTTCTACTCTATTCATTACAGCGCGTACGACAAGATGAGCCTCGAGTTGACTCCTGAGGTCCTTACTCAGAAAGCTCATGAAATTGTTTCCCGTCTGGGATACGAAGGCCGCCCCGCTGACAGTGGATTCGGCCTCGATATCGACGGCGATTTCCAGGACGCAGTCGAGAAGAACGATAAGCCTCATCCCGATTGGGACAAGGTTCTGGCAGCGCGACCTTCTCTGCTGCGGTACTGGTACCGCCAGAGTCCTGAAGACATGTTCGCCGACGAATTTCACTACAATCTCACGCCTGGAATTCTTCAGGAGAATGACCCTCCCACCTTGACCTCGGGCATGATTAACCTGGAGCTCGATCCCCAGGGTCGGTTGACCTACTTTCAGGCGATTCCGCCGGAAAAGCTGAGAACCACCGCAGACGCCGCTAAACCGCAGGCTGCCGCCTTTGACTGGAGCATTTTGTTCAGTGCCGCTGGTCTGGATCCCTTAAAACTCCAGCCCGCAGAGCCGGTATGGAACTCACTCGCGACTTTTGACGCGCGAGCTGCCTGGACCGGAGTCTGGCCGGGCACAACCCGTCCACTTCGCGTGGAAGCCGCCGCGTTTCAAGGCAAGCCCGTGTTCTTCCATCTCGTCGGCGATTGGACCAAGCCCGGACGGATGGTCAGTACGGAGAAGAAATCCTTTGGCGAACGAGCGCAGGGGATTGTCTTTCTGCTTGTGCTCGTCTGTGGACTTGGTGGAGGAGCCTTTCTTGCCCGCAGAAATTACCTCCGAGGCCGTGGTGACCACGAAGGCGCGCTACGGCTTGCGATCGTAATGTTCCTGCTTGAGCTGGCCCTGTTTCTGTGCTGCAGCCATTTGGCTACGATCGGCGATGCCATTGGTCTAACCATCATCGCAATCAGTACGGCCTTGTTCCTGTCGGGCTCCATGTGGATCTTCTACATGGCAATCGAACCCTGGGTCCGGCGCCAATGGCCGAAGTCGATTGTCTCCTGGAGTCGCCTGCTCACGGGCAGTTGGCGCGATCCTGTGGTCGGCCGCGACATTCTTCTCGGTGTGGCTCTGGGCGTAGTCTGGATTCTCGTCTTTCAGATTCGCTACATCCCAATCATGCACATGGGCGGGGTCCCGGCGATTGGTTCAACGGACGCACTCGTGGGGGGGCGCATCGCGCTCGGCGCGTGGCTGCGGCAATGGCCCCAATCGATTCAGACGACCTTGATTTTTTTCCTCGTCTTTTGCGGCCTGAAAGCCATCCTGCGGAAGGAGTGGATTGCGGCGATTGTCTTTGTTGCCATCTTCGCCCTTCCGCGTGGGCTCACCGGCAACTACGTGGCGATCGAACTGCCTTCCCAGATTCTCGTTTACGCCATTGCGTTGCTGATCGTGATTCGTTTCGGCCTGGTGCCCCTGGCCGTCGCAATCTTCACCATTGACATGATGGAAGGTGTGCCATTCTCCGCCGACTTCTCAGCCTGGTATATGACGACCTCCATCCTGGCCCTGCTCAGTGTCCTGGTCCTTGCCGGATGGGGTTTCTACCACTCTCTTGGCGGTCGACCCCTCTGGAAACTGGAGACGGAGTAGGCGGCAGTTCCGTAACCCACATGAGCCAGTGGACGCGAACACGTTGACCTCAGCCTCTCATTCGACTTACCATCTCACCAACCGGAAAGGGGTTCCTATGCGAACGTTGATCCTGGCCTCTCTCTGGTTCCTCTCATCACTCGCCGTCATCGCCCAAACGCCAGCGGAGCAACCCACGCGCCCTGCCGCTCAGGACGGTGGTGTTCGCGCCGTTCTCGAGAGCATCGTGATTCCGCCCATTCCCAATCAGCCGTTTTCCGCAACGCTCGAGACCGAGTGGATCCAATACTCCGGTGAAGGTGGAACCATCACTCTCGTCAACGAACGCCCGATAGTGCGCGACAGCAAGGGTCGCATTTACCAGGAGCGCTGGGCCCTTGTGCCGAAATACAGCAAACTCAAGTCGCAAAGGATGGTGATCCAGATCGCCGATCCTGACCAGCACACGTTATATAGTTGCGCACCTTACCAGCGTATCTGCGAACTCGAGACTTACGATCCAGCGCACGAACTTGCCGCGGCCGAACCGCGGAAGCCCATTCCCAACGGCACTCTGGTGCAAGATCACCTCACCATTGAGGACCTCGGAACGAAAAGAATCGCGGGTGTCGACACCATCGGTCGCCGCGAAACGAACACCATCGAGGTAGGCGTAATGGGCAACGACCAACCGCTCGCCGCCACCAATGAGACTTGGCATTCGCAGGAACTTGCCATCAATCTGATGTCCATCCGTACCGGCCCCATGATCGGAAAGCAGAACTTCACCATCACCGACTTGAGCGCGGTCGAGCCGGACCCCGAGCTTTTCAAAGTCCCAGTAGGATACGAGATCCGTGACTTGCGTAAGAACCCTCCAATATTCTGGTAGTCCCATTAGCGATCCAACTCGAGCCCAACCTTCCGCAACCTAATGCCCTCCAGCCACATCTAAACATTGACAACGATCCACTCAAGTCCTATCATGTGGTTGATAACAAAGCAGTTGATGTCATAATTTGTTGCTGATAAAGGACTTATCAAGTTTTAGGAGGCTTAAGGTTTATGGGCAAGATTATAGGAATTGACCTAGGCACCACCAACTCCTGCGTAGCCGTGATGGAGGGTGGCGAACCCAAGGTTATTGCCAATGAAGAAGGAGGGCGCACTACCCCTTCGGTAGTCGGATTCACCAAGACCGGCGAACGGCTCGTCGGACAGGTTGCCAAGCGCCAGGCGATCACCAATCCCGAGAACACGGTCTACTCGATCAAGCGTTTCATGGGACGCCGCTACGACGAAGTCGGCGAAGAAATAAAGATGGTCCCCTACAAAGTCGTGCGTCAGGGCGACCACGTTGCCGTGCTGGCGCAGGGGAAGGAATACACTCCGCCTCAGATCTCGGCACTGATTCTGCAGAAGCTGAAGAAGGCGGCGGAAGACTATCTCGGCGAGAAAGTCACGGAGGCTGTCATCACGGTCCCGGCGTACTTCAATGATGCTCAGCGCCAGGCCACCAAGGATGCCGGGCAGATTGCGGGCCTCGAAGTGAAGCGCATCATCAACGAGCCCACGGCAGCCGCGCTCGCTTACGGGCTCGATAAGGGAAAGGACGAGACCATCGCCGTCTATGACTTTGGCGGCGGAACGTTCGACATCTCGATCCTCGAAGTCGGCGAAGGCGTCATCGAAGTTAAGGCCACCAACGGTGATACGCACCTCGGCGGCGACAATCTCGACCAGCGCCTGGTCGATTGGCTCATCGACGAATTCAAGAAAGATGAAGGGCTCGACCTGCGTGGCAAGGGCAACGAAATGGCCTTGCAGCGCCTGCGTGACGCGGCCGAGCGCGCCAAGATCGAGCTCTCGACCACCATGGAGACCGAAATCAATCTGCCGTTCATCACGGCGGATGCCAGCGGTCCCAAGCACCTGGTCAAGAAGCTGACCCGTGCCAAGCTCGAAGGCATGGTCGAAGACATCATTCAGAAGTCGGTCGGTCCCTGCAAGCAGTGCATGAAAGATGCGGGCGTCGATGCCAGCAAGCTCAACGAAGTCGTGCTGGTCGGTGGACAGACCCGCATGCCGCGCATACAGGCGCTGGTGAAAGAGCTCTTCGGACGCGAAGGCCATAAGGGTGTCAATCCTGACGAAGTCGTCGCAGTCGGCGCAGCCATTCAGGGCGGCGTTCTCAAGGGCGAAGTGAAAGACCTGCTTCTGCTCGACGTGACTCCGCTGACGCTGGCGATCGAAACGTTGGGCGGCGTCGCAACGCCGATGATCCCGCGCAACACGACGATTCCGACCAAGAAGACGGAGACCTTTTCGACCGCGGCCGACAGCCAGACCTCGGTGGAAGTTCACGTCCTGCAGGGCGAACGTCCGATGGCGGCGCAGAACCGCACGCTCGGCAAGTTCCACCTGACTGGGATTCCACCGGCTCCGCGGGGCGTGCCGCAGATCGAAGTCACGTTCGACATCGATGCCAACGGCATCCTGAACGTCACCGCGAAAGATACGGCGACGCAAAAGGATCAGAAGATCACGATCACGTCATCTTCCGGTCTGTCGAAAGATGAAGTCGAGCGCATGGCGAAGGAAGCCGATGCGCACGCAGCCGAGGACAAGGCAGCCCGCGATTCGATCGAAGCCAAGAACCAGCTCGACTCGATGGTCTACAACATCGAGAAGATGCTGAAGGAGCATGGCGATAAGATCTCCGGCTCCGAACGCGGCGACGTCGAAAACGCGCTGGCGGATGCCAAGAAGGCGCTCGAGTCGAACGACAAGGCGCAAATGGATAAGGCCCGCGAAGCCTTGACCACCGCCTCGCACAAGCTGGCCGAGCAGATGTACAAAGCTGCCCAGCCGCAAGGCGGAGCGCAGAGCGCTCCAGGTACAGGCCCGACGCCAGGCTCTGGACCCCAAGGCGGCGACGGACAGGCTAAGAAAGACGAAGGCGTAATTGACGCCGAGTACGTGGACGTAGAAGACAAGAAATAAGCTGTCAGCTTTCAGGACTTGTCATCCTGAGCGAAGTGGGTGCTGCGCGATGGCGCAGCATCCACGGAGTCGAAGGATCCCTACTTGAGACGTCGCAGCCAAGGGTAGAGATCCTTCGACACCGTTGCCGCCCGCTTCGCGGCCGGCAACTCCGCTCAGGATGACACCGTTTTGGGGACACAAACAGGGGGAAACAAATTGGACTTCCAGGTAAACAACGAAACTTACTTTATCGACCTCGCGGATGAGGAGGGTAAATGGCTCGTCTTTGCGGAAACTCCCACGGGAGTGCGCCGCATCCCGGTCTACGTCGACGCGCCGGACTTCGAGGACTTGACCGTCGTGATAGACGATAAGGAGAGACGGAAGATTCTGAATTAGACTCGGTGTGTCTGTAATCCGAGTTCAGATCGTGTTCAATGGCAACTACCACAAAAAAAGATTATTACGAAACTCTCGGAGTGAAGAAGTCCGCCTCCACCGAGGACATCCGTAAAGCCTTCCGGAAACTCGCCCGCAAATACCACCCCGACGTCAATCCCGGCGACAAGTCCGCGGAGGAAAGATTCAAGACCATCTCCGAGGCGAACGAAGTCCTCAGCGATCCCAAGAAGCGCAAGATCTACGACCAGGTCGGCTTCTACTCCGACAACATAGATCCAGCCACGGCGGAAGCCTACGCGCGCGCTGGCCAGTCGAGTGGCGGATTTCCGGGAGGCTTTCCCGGCGGTTCCCCGCAAGGCGGCAATCAGGGCGGCGTCCATTTCGATTTCGACGGATTCGATTTTTCCGATTTCGTGAATAATTCCGCACGCGGGCAGCCCACGTCCAGCGGCAGCGGTGGCGGCAGCTTCCGCGACATTTTCTCAGGAATTTTCGGTGGAGGCCGGGGCGCGGCCCAAGCCGACGAAGGTCCGGAGCCCGGCACCGACCTCGAATATCAAGTCAACGTCCCGTTCTGGACCGCGATCCGCGGCGGCGTCATGCGCCTCAACATTACCCGCCAGGATGTCTGTCCCCAATGCCACGGCCAGGGGACGCTCGAAGCGCCGGGCAAGTGTCCCGAATGCAACGGCACTGGACAGGTCACCCAAACCGGTGGACGCATGAAGTTCAATGTCCAGTGCCCGCGCTGCCACGGAACTGGAAAGAATCTGACTACTTGCCCCACGTGCCACGGCGAGGGCACGGTCACGCACACAGAACCGCTTGAAGTTCGCATCAAGCCCGGCACTCGCGACGGGCAGCGTATCCGCGTCCCCGGGAAGGGGAACGCCGGAGCCCATGGCGGCGCCCCTGGTGACCTCTACGCCATCATCCGCACTGGCGACCATCC
>Ga0307477_10003410_pt1 | contig 11857 bp, 10 predicted proteins | sample atmos_gasesECM2C_FD_203316 | JGI IMG/M metagenome (GOLD analysis project Ga0307477, IMG submission 203316) | Hardwood forest soil microbial communities from Morgan-Monroe State Forest, Indiana, United States - atmos_gasesECM2C_515 | ecosystem: Environmental > Terrestrial > Soil > Temperate...
CGTCGGCGACGACGGAATCACCGGCGCCGGGGTGTCGTGTGACGTCTTCGAGCCCCCATTGTTCGAGATTCGACTCATGTAGCTCGAGGACGAGCCCCAGCACCCCGTTCGGTGCTGTCCGTCTCCAGTCATTGAGAGCGCGCTCCAGCTCGGCCACCACCTTGGCAACAGGTTGAAGCAAGGGGTCGGGCGTCACGCCTTGCCCTCGAGGTGACGGAGGATCGATCGCGCCGCCAGGGAGCCCTGCCCGAGCGCAGCGGCTACGCGCCAGTACGAACCCGCGACCACGTCTCCCGCCGCAAAGACGCCCGGTCGGGAGGATTGCAGCGAGGCGTCGACCTCGATGGCCCCTCGGCGATCGAGGGTGAGCTGGCTTCGGAACATTGCCGTGGCTGGATCACGAGAGATCTTGACGACGAGGCCGCCCGCGGGCACGCGGCGACGCTCACCTGTTGCCCGGTGCACGAGGACGACTTCTTTCAGCCGCTCGTTCCCGGCGGTCGACTCGACCTCCCACCCGGGGTAATCCTCGATGCGGGTGTCCTGGTGCAGTCGTTGCGCGATGTCGTGGCGGGCGGTCAAGTGATCCGCACGGTGCACGAGCTTGACCGAGGACGCCGTGGCCGCGAGCTCCAGAGCATCCAGCGTGGCGCTGTCACCCCCTCCGACCACCACGACGTCGCGGCCTGCGAATTGATCCCGCTGCGACTCGATCCCGTAGGTCACGTCGCCTTCAAAGGCACCGTCGGGAGCTGCGGGCAGACTCTCTGGTTTCGAACCGGTGGCGATCAGAAACGTTCGGGCCCGCAATCGTTGCCCCCTCGCCTCGACCCACCCGGCGTCGAAGTCGGCCCGGTCGACGTGGCAGCCGACGAGGAGACGGTCACCGAGGATGGCGGCAGTCCGTCCCATGCCTGCCTGAAGCGCCGGACCGTCCTCGAACGAGCCGGTGGCCACGTTTCGGATGGTGTGGTGGATTTCATCCAACTGCCCCCCTACGACGGGCCTGGCCTCCAGTAGGACGGTGTCGAGCTTGATGTCGAAGCACTCAAGAGCGCAGCTGATACCGGCGGTCCCACCACCGATGACGACGACGTCGTGGAGCCTGTCGGAAGGCTGGTTCGTCACGTTGCACCTCTCGGGACTACCGAAACGCTCAAGCTAGTGCGAGGACGACTTAGTGGCCGCTTCGACCATCTGACTTTGCCGGTGTGAATGCAGGCGAGTGTGAGACCCGGTCAGCTCCAACCGAGCGGTAATTCTCCGGACCGCAGGTTGGGAGTGGTTGGGTGCCAACGCCGAGTGCGCGCACACCGCACTCTATCGCCCGGTCCAAGTCGATCTCCGCCGCGAGCATCTCCGGGTGGATGTGGTTCGGTCCACCCTTGCCATTGTGCTCAGTGCTTGATTCCTCGCTCGCCATCTGCCCTACGAGTAAGGTTCCCCGCCGTGCCCTACAAGCGGCCTTAGCCCGTGCTCGTCCTCTGAACCCTCTGACTGCGTGTGATATCCACGAGTTCGCTCGACATTTACGTGGCGGCATCCGCGGCCATTCCGGTCTTGTGGATCGGTATTGGGCTTTCTGCCGGAGCGATAGGCGCAGTCATCAGGGCACTGCGAACGACGGTTTCGGGGCAGATCGTGATCCGAGCCGGGGCGGCTCGTCGCCATCCCCTTGAACTTGCGCTATCCGTCTCACCGTTAGCGATCACGCTCAATGGTGTCCAACTTGGGGCCAGCGCTGTAGGCATTTTCTTTGGGCTGATCGTGGTCTCCGGCCTGTACGGAGAGATAGTCGCCCTGTACGCACTCTTCGATAGCAAATCCGTACTCTGGAGCCGCTGGTCCGTCCTCATCAGCGGCGGAGTTCTGACTGTTCTTACTGGAACTGTGTTGGCGATCTCCATGGCGACCATCGCAACAGCACGCGAGGATTCGGAGTTGCGAAGCGAGGGCACTCAACGTCCGGCCGGGACCTAAGACACCGCGCCGATTTCGACGGCGTGCCCTGCGGAAACCAAGAATGTGGCCCGGTTGGCATCACGGCCAGCCTGCTATCGCCTCGGCCGGGTTGTTGCTCCTTGTCAGCCGCCACGGGACTTGAGCTGAATCGGTTCGCTCGAGCGTCCATGCCAGATCCATCTGGCGCGGGTCCGCTTGGTTGCCAGCCCGATGACTGCCGTCGTTCGCAACCACATAGCGGACGGCCTCAACGTTCAGCGCCACCTCGATCGCTGGGGGTTGGTGGGCCAGCTCGAGTCTCGTTGGCTCCCATGACTTCAGCACGGCATCGCGCACGATGAGGCGTGTACCGTGCCCCGGTCGGAGCAAGGCGGCTCTCGCGTGGGAGGTGGCGAGCTGTTCAAGCGGTGCCTCCGATCCGGTCACGGCCACCTGCCACGCCTCGAGAAGGTGAGCGAGTTCGCTCGCGATCAACGACGGATCAAAACGGCCGTCGAGCAGCGAGAGGTCGAACAGGGCAAGAGCCGGAGGTTCGTCGGCGCTGACGAGGTCGCTCAGGGCGACATCGTCACCCACCTTCTGCTTGCTAGCCAGCTCGGCGAGGCTCTCCTCGCGCAGCCGCTCGGTGTCGGCGGAGGGATCGGGGACCAGCGGCGCGGTGAGGACTGGCCCAGCGAGCGGATCGCCTCCCATCTCGAGCAGGACCCAGCGCCCGTCCCTGTGCCCCAGGGTCCAGCGCTCGTCGAGAGCCATGTAGCGCGTAGCGACGAGCCCGACCCTGGGGTGTTTGCAGTGGACGCGAACGCGCACCCGAACAGCGACACGATCCTCGTCGTCGTCATCACGATTGACGACCTGGAGGAGATCGATCGTGGGCTTCCCCACCGCCTGCAGAACGCTACCAAGCCAGGACTCCCGTGAGCGTGCCCAGGTCCTGATGATCCTTGCGTCGGGGCAGCCCTCGAGCGCACCTCGTCCGTCAGCGCGCCAGACAGTGTCGGCGAGCTCGACCACCTCCGAGACGAAGAGCTCGATCGCATCAGGCGAGAAGCTCGGGTCGTCCTCTGCCGCTTCCACCGCGGCGTAGTGCGCCCGGTACGCACGGGCATGCTCTTTGAGCACGGCGCGCTCGTGGCGCACACCACTGCGAGCTATGGCGGCCCATGCTCCGGCGACGCCACCCAAAACGACCACAGCCGCGCCAACCTGCGCCACGAGTAACCCCGACACCCTGGTCTCACATCCTTGCCAAGAAGGCTGCGGGTTCCTCGCTGGCCATGGAAATACAGCTTCTCATCGCCAGATAGCGCCGAAAGCTGATGGTCGACCACTCGAAATCGATCCCGGCGTGACGGCCCCGATATGTTTCCGGACCCCCGCCACTGGTCCGTGCTGACCGAGCTGCCGGGGGTGGTTTGCCACGGCCGGCTGGTCGGACAGGCTCGGGCGGCGGGCGACCTCAACAAAGGGCGGGCAGCCGTCAAGCAGGGACGCCCGCATACGGGCGCTTCGTGGATGGGCGCGCTTCCTCAGCGAAGACGGGCCATGGCGTCTGACCATGTGGGGCGCCCATCGGCGGCCGCGATCTGCCACTGCACAAACTTCGTCAGTCCCATGATCGGCTTGAGGGATGACATGAGCCTGACGTGCGGCGCAGTGCGCATGAACTGGCGGAGGGACGGCTCGTCCTTCCACACCGACAACGTCCAGTAATCACGGGCCAACGGTTTCGCCCGGAGCGTGTAACCGATGAGACCCTCAGCAGTGGCTAGCTGCTTGCGGACCGCGCCTACGCCTCGAAAGAACTGCAAGGTTGCAGATATCCGGATGAGGGGCAGGTGCGAGGCCATAACCAGAGAGTCCGTCCCTGGCTCCGCTTCCGAGCGAGCCACCCAGGGCAGGTCGGCCACAGCACGAATCTAGGCCATGCCTTGGCGCTCGAACGGGCCGAGGCGCTCTGACCTGATGAGGAGCGCTTCCGAGGGCTGCCCCCCAACGAGACCGCTCGGATAGTACGGCCAAGAGCATTGCGGCCGCCCCGGGACTTGGGGTTGCCGTCTGTCAGGCGATCCGCGAAGGGCACTTCAAGCCCGGGTCACCTCGATGCTCGATCTCACCGCGATCGACCGGTTCGCTTGGCGGGAGGCACTTCGGCGGCTCTATCCCAGCATCACTTCCACTCGTAAAACTTGCCCTCCGACTTCCCGCTCTCGTCGACGTCGTACTCGAAGAGGACGGCAATGCCGTTGAGCTGCTCCAGTTCCCCCGATGCCGCCTCGTAGAACAAGGAACCAACCCAGCGCGTTGCCCCAGGGCGTACGAAGTGGCCGACGCCAGTGCCCCGGAACGTGGCGTTCCCCCCGGTGGTCGTCATCGTGACTCCGATACCCTCGCCGCTGATCGTGCCGTTCGGGCGAAGCGTGCCCACGTAGGTGACCGTCTGGTTGACCGAGACACCGCAGAGCGTTCCCACACTCGAGTCGGTGAGCTCCATCCGCGGGCCTTGTCCCTCGTCCGGGAGGATACGGCTTCCAATCGTCTGCCCCCGGGTCTCTCCCAACGGGTCTCCAAGCATGTGAGCCTCCTGGTCTTCGAGGTGTGGGCTCTTAACCCAAACGGTATTTCGTCACCGGTCGTCCCGGGGGATCACTGCCTGAACCCCCGCAACCGCCGGGTGCAATTCTCCCCGCCCATTGGCGGATTGAGCGGTATCACTCCGCGCCGTGATCGCGGGCGCTCGCGGCCCAGTGCTCTCACGAACAGGCACATACCGCGCGGGTCGCCTCGCAGAGCGAGACAGTCGGCCCTGGATCGCGTGGCGACGGCTACGAAGCAGGGGTCGCGGGCGGGGTGGAGCCGTAGGCGATGGCAAACCCGTCGGGCAGCACCAAGTCTTTGTCGGGGCCGGACGGAATCGACACCACCTGTGAGCCCTGGATGATCTCACCGCCCTCATTGGCGGTGAGGCCTGGTGCGACGCCGTTGACCGTGCCGCTGTCGAAGGCAAACGTCGAGTAGTGCGCCAGTGGGGCGACGCGGCCGCCGACGGTCGGTGCCTCCATGATCCACTCCGCCGACGCCCCCGGCCCGGTGTACGTGATGGGTCCCATCGTGAAGCTCCAGGGGTGCGACGGTGCGTTGTCGGCGAGCGTCATGGTCCACGAGGTGCCTGATCCGCTCATCGTCGCCGTCATCGGGTCGCCGGGCGAGACGGGCTGGGCGATCCGCTGCTCGAGAAACCCTTGGGCGGAGGTGGTCCACCAGGCCGCGTAGTGAGCCGAGCCGTTGTAGTAGTCCTGCTCGGTGCCGGTCTGGATGAGCGAGCTGTTGTTGAAGCCGTCGATCCCGGCCCAGGCAGCCGAGTACGTCGCCTTCCTCGTACGGCTCACCGAGGGTACGGTCCACTTACCGGTGAGACTGGAAAAATGAGAGGGCGAGGACGCGGTGATGGCGTAGCCGGACCAGTTCGACGACGCCCACCCCAGCGCGGACGATGCCGCATTACCCCCGCCTCCACCAGGCTTGGCCGTGAAGTGGTTGGGGTGCAACGTCGCCTGCAGTGCCGGAGATCCCTGCGGCACCACGGTGGCTCCGCCCACCAGAACGAACCCCCCGATGGCCGCGACCATCCCGGTCCCGGCGAGCAGCGCTCGCCACCCCTTGCCAGACGTATGACCCCGGTGCATGGCACCTCCCTCCGAAGACACGAACAGCGGTAGCTGGTGGCGTGTGTGAAGTAACGAGCGACATACTCCCCATGAGGAAGCAGGCGACCATCGTGCGAGATCAAGCTCAGTTGGGCCCCAACAGACGATCAACGCTGGTCCAACTCAAGGCCATCACGTCCTGTGTAAGAACCGGGGACACTCCTGACAGAACGTTCCCGGGACACATCTGACGTTCCCGAGACATGCCTGACACCTGCTGAGCGAGCCACCCTCCCCTCCGACAGGGAGTCGGGATGGCTGTGAGGGTGATGGCCCCCCGCACGCACCCGCTGGGCGGTGGGAACCTGGCAAACGTTGGCAGAGGTGGCACTGATCGAATCAGGGCACATCACCGGCTGGCAATGGCGCGGACCGGTTAGGGCATCACGGCACCGCAGGTCCTCGGAGCTGGACGTTGACGCTCGTCGAATGTGACGCGAGCATCACTGTGCCCGTCTGCTGGTCGATGCTGCCGGACGACGCGCCTGCGATGTTGTTGGTAAAGGCAGGAAGTTGGAAGAGGATCGGCCCAGTCGGTAATGCGCCGCTCAGGGTGAGTGACACCGACTGTCCGCTGGACGAGATCGTGACGCTTATCCGTTGGCCGTTGGTCGTGGGGAAGTTGGTCACCGAGATCGGCGGGCCACGACCCAACCATTCCCCGGGGATGCCACGACCCACGATCAAGGTCCCGTCCGATCTCTGCGCCACCAACGAGTCCAGCAACACCTTGTTGGCTTCGGACATGCCCCATACGTGAGGCGAGGAGCCTTGACCCGCGGTGGGGTGTTGCCCGATCCACGGCGTGCTCACAGAGGGATAGGTCGCGCTCTCCCACCACGAATACGGTCCACTCTGGCTGTTGTCGATCATGAACTGGTAGCTCAGGATTCCTTGGTCCCGATAATGCTGGCTCGCCAATCCCCAACTGCCGTACCCGGCGTTGTACGCGGTCGAGTAGTAGTCGGGCGGAAAGCCGCCGAAGGTGTTCGGTGGAAGGGTTCCTTGCAGACGACCGAACCCGTACGAGTACGTGGCGTCAATCAGTTGGATCCCTGGTCCCGTCACCGGTGCTTCGAACAGCTGTGCATCCCACGCCCATTTTCCAAACTGAAACGGGGCCGCCCAGTTGGCATCTTCAGGGTTGTTGCACCTGTTCGCCGTGTTGGGCTCCAGCATGGAGCAGGGCAGGTAGCTGAGACCGTACTGATGGATGGTGGCTTCGAGGGTGGCACTCGTCGCCGAGAGCAGGCTGTCGTACTGACTTGTCGCCCATTGCACTTCCGTCGGGTCACCGACCTTTTGGGCCAGATAGCGGTAGGCGGCCAAGCCCATCAAGGCTTCGTAGTCGTCGATGGTCCAGTAGCCCTCGGCGTCGATGTCGTTCGTCGACCCCATGATCCCGGACGGCCCGGTCCGATTGGCCGCGATGTCATGGGCGGTGTCCTGGATGCTCGGCTGGGTGACACCCATAGGTCCCTTCGAGGCGAAGTTCGCCTTGACGAACCTGAGGTCCCCGGTCTTCATCAGGTAGATCGCCCACGGCCAGGCGTATGTCCAGATGCCGTCCTGGTACTGGGTCTGAGACCCAACGACGTTGCGCGCCTCCAGCAGCAGGGCGTGAGCGTCGGAGAAAGAGCCCTGCGTAAAGAGATTCGCCAAGATGCCGATGACGTCGTGGTTGAACTCGGCGTCGTACCCGTTGACACCCGTGTCCAGAGCGTTGCCGTTCCGGGCGATCTGGGTGTAGATGAATCCGCTCTTGTAGGCATCGGCGAGAGCGGGATTCGGGACGCTGATATTGGCAATCGCAGCCAGTTGGTGATTCCAGAACGTGCGCATATGCGCGAAATGTTCGTTGAAGCCACCCGCGGCGGCCAGGGCCTCGGCACTCGGCCACGGATAGGAGTTCCCGAACCGATCGACCGCCACGACGTAGTCGTGGGCCACCGACGCATGCGGTCCGACCGCGTCGTGAGCGGCGTTGAGGGGAACGAGCCCCCGAGACGCATTCGGATTCGCCACGATGAGACGGTCGGTGGGGTTCCGGACGGCAACCCGGCAGTACACGGCGACGTACGCGTCGCCGTCAAGCACGACCCTGTCCGCGAACTCCGTAATGGAAACCGGGGCGCCGGAAAGCGTGAAGGTGGTGACCTGGGCGGGAAGGTACCCGTCGGCGAGGGACCACGTCGTCGGGGTGCCGGTGTAGATGCCAAAGCCGAAGTTCGTGTTGATCCCATTCCGGACGTAGAAGGTCCCTCCGAGGCACGTGACGACCCCTTGATGGTTGCCCTCCCACCCGATCGCCGACGCCGTGCCGTCGAAGCCGCGGAATGCGCCCGCATCCAGATTGAAGGTGCAGTCGTATTTGGTCGCCGGTCCGGAGCCCGCGGTGCCGCTCGGGACGGGCTGGTTCCCCCCGCAGCCCGTGAAGCCTGCGCCCATGGCCATTGCTCCGGCCGCGATCCAAGCCCCTTGCCGCCACCGGCGCATTGACCGATTGTGGCAGGTCGTGATCTTGGCGACGCGGCCTCGAGCGCGGTGCGTTCGTTTCGGTCTGCCGCGGCGATGCGACCGAAAGGTCCAACCCGGGCCGGAACGAGTCGTCGTCGGCGGAAATGGGCACGCGCGCGAGTCGGGGGCTCACCGCGACGATGGGAAACCGAATCCAGGCGTTGGAGAGCGCCTTACCGCCGGGCTGACCACGAGATATCCGGCGATGATGAGCACGTCGACTTGGACGATGGCGCAATCCTGAACTCATCGCCGGACCCCGTCCACCGGCGCCCTAGTAGCAGGCGCTCACCACCCCCGGTCGATCCACTCCTGGAGGTGCGGTCGTTCCTCGCCGATCGTCGTATCGGCGCCGTGGCCCGGGAGCACGAGCGTGTCCGGTCCGAATCGCGCGAACAGCCGGTCCTCGATCGAACGGATGATGGTCGGAAAGTCCCCGCCCGGGAACTTGGTCGCGCCCGGGCCGCCCGGGAACAGGGTGTCGCCGCTGAACAGCAACGGCGTTCCCTCCACCGAGAAGCACATCGATCCGGCTGTGTGTCCGGGCGTGGCGACGGTCTGCATGCGCAGCTCGCCCACCTCCAGCACCGAGTCGTCCTCGAGCAGCTGGTCGTAGGCGGGGAGCATTCCGGCGTCCTCGGCCGTGACCGCGACGTCGAAGCCCGCGTCGCGCACCGCCGGTACGGCCTGGATGTGGTCCCAGTGCCCGTGGGTCTCGATCACCCGGCGGACCCCGAGGTCGCGGCACATCTGGAGCAGTTTGTCGTGCTCGTTGGCCGCATCGATGAGCACCGCCTCACCGGTCTGTCTGCACCTCACGACGTACACGTTGTTGTCCATCGGACCGACGACGGCACGATGGACCTCGACCAGGTTGTCTTCGTACTGGAGCACGCTCGCCTCCCCGGCTCGCTCCTCCGTACCCTATTGACTCACGGGGTGGTCGGGCCCCCGGCCCGCACCTTCCACGGCGGCGGGCGGTGGCGCGCTCCATGTCCGACGCGGGCACCGATCCCGGTCCCCTCCGTCCGTCCAGCGTTATTGACTGGCTGGTCAACAACGCCCCGCTTCTGGTAGACAACGGAGTCGACCGCCCCGCCTGCGTGGACGGGCTCGGCCTGCCGCGACTGGTCGCCTGCGGCGGGGGAGGCGGCCCGACAGGCTTCCCCAGGACCCGACGAGGGGGATCGAAGATCATGAACTTCGCCTTCAGCGAGGAGCAGGAGGAGCTCCGGCGCTCGGTACGCCGCTTCCTCGAGGACAAGTCGCCCATGACCGAGGTGCGGCGCCTCATGGAGACGACCGAGGGCTTCGACCGCGCCGTGTGGGAGCAGATGGCGAACCAGCTCGGGCTCCAGGGCCTGGCCGTCCCCGAGGAGTACGGGGGCGCGGGTTTCGGCTACGTCGAGCTGATCGTGGTGCTCGAGGAGATGGGAGCGACACTTCTGTGCGCGCCGTTCTTCTCCACCGTCGCCCTGGGTGCGAACGCTCTGCTGTCGAGCGGTGACGAGGCGGCGAAGAAGGATCTGCTTCCGGGCATCGCATCCGGCGAGACGATCGCCACCCTGGCGCTCACCGAGGACACGGGGCGTTGGGACCTCGACGCGGTCACCCTGGCGGCGAAGCAGTCGGGCTCGGACTGGAAGCTCGACGGCCACAAGATGTTCGTCATCGACGGGCACACCGCCGACCTGTTGTTGGTGGCGGCGCGCACCGGCAAGGGAGTGAGCCTCTTCGCCGTCGAGGGGGATTCGGCCGGGCTGACCCGGACCCCCTTGGCGACCATGGACCAGACGCGCAAGCAGGCCAGGCTCGAATTCGCGTCGACGCCGGCCCGGCTGATCGGTGACGAGGGCGGCGCCGCGACCTGGTTGGCGCGCACTCTCGACCTCGCCGCCGTCGCGCTCGCCGCCGAGCAGGTCGGTGGGGCGCAACGGTGTCTGGACATGTCCGTGGAGTACGCCAAGACGCGCATCCAGTTCGGACGGCCCATCGGCTCGTTCCAAGCCATCAAGCACAAGTGCGCGGACATGCTCCTCGAGGTCGAATCAGCCAAGTCGGCGGCCTACTACGCGGGATGGGCGGCCGCCGAGGACTCGGAGGAGCTCCCGGTTGTCGCCAGCCTGGCCAAGTCGTACTGCTCGGAGGCGTACTTCCACGCCGCGGCCGAGAACATCCAGATCCACGGGGGCATCGGCTTCACGTGGGAGCACGACGCCCATCTGTACTTCAAGCGTGCGAAGTCGTCCGAGTTGATGCTCGGCGACCCCAGCTACCACCGCGAGCTCCTCGCCCAGCGCATCGGGATCTGATGCGCGGCGCCATCGTGGCGCCCTGGAAGTCACCATCTGGAGGCTTCGTCGGAGCGTCGCCGGGTTCTCGTTCCTCCGACTCGTGCTCGCGTCGCTGAAGGCTGACGTGGGCTGCGGGATACTGATGACGTGGAGGACGTTTCGGGCGAAAGGCCTCCTGAGCTGCACGAACCAGCCGCGGGGCCGGCGGCGGGTGGCAGTGGGCCGCGGGCGTCGGACGCAGACCGCGATCGATTCGCCTCACTTGTCGAGCATCACTTCGCCGAGGGCCGCCTGACCGGAGACGAGTTCTCCGAACGCATGGATCGGGTCCTCCACGCCCGCAGCCTCGGGGAGCTCTACGCGCTCGTCTCCGACCTGCCCGAGCTCCCCGCGGTCGTCGTGCCGCGGGCGGGCCCGACCCGAAAGCGTCGGTCCTGGCGCTTCTGGCGTGGCTGAGCTCGGCGCGCTCCGGGCTCGGCGCGTGGGCTGAGCGACGACCGTGCCGACCATCTGGGACCAGATCGCGGGGCCGGCCGGCCCCTTGGCGCTGCACCTCGCGCCGACCGGCCCGGCTCCGGGACGCCACGGGGGTGCGGTCGTGCTGTGCCACGGATTTCCCTCCGGAATGGCGTCGGCCGAGCGGGCCGGCGACGGTCTTGCCACGCTGGCGGACCGGCTTGCCGTCGAGTCGGGAAGGCGGGTGGTGGCGCCGTGTCTGCGCGGCGTGGGGGCGTCGGGGGGCGACTTCTCCATGGACGGTTGGCTCGACGATCTCCGTGCCGTGGTGGCCCACAGCGCGGCGCTCGCCGACGGGGGCGGCGTGTGGGTTGTCGGTTTCGGCGCCGGTGGGTCGCTCGGACTGTGCGTCGGGTCCGAGGACGATCGGGTGCGGGGCGTTGCGTGCGTCGGCTCTCCCGCGTCGTTCGCCGGATGGGTGCGCGACGCGCCGGGCATGGTGGACCACGCCCGCCAGGTCGGTGTCATCCAAACCGCGGGGTTCCCGGCGGACATCGGCCCCTGGAGCGCAGCGTTCACGACGCTGCGTCCCGACGAGGCGGCCGCGAAGGTCCAGCCCCGGCCGGTCCTGTTCGTGCACGGGAGCGACGACGAGGAGGTGCCGATCTCCGAAGGTCGGGCCCTGGCCGAGGCCGCCGGACCGTCGGCCGAACTTCGGGTGATCCTCGGCGCAGGTCACCGGCTGCTGGCCGACCCCCGAGCCGTGGCGCTCCTGGCGGGATGGCTCGAGCGCCAGCGTTCGGGACGGCGCTGACGGCTACCGGCCGGGCTTCACGCCGGGTCGTTGGTGTCGCTGCGGCGGGCCGCTCCGGTCGTGTCCTCGAGCACGTCGATGGCGCGCCGTAGGCGCGCCGCGGCGCT
>Ga0307477_10003411_pt1 | contig 11856 bp, 11 predicted proteins | sample atmos_gasesECM2C_FD_203316 | JGI IMG/M metagenome (GOLD analysis project Ga0307477, IMG submission 203316) | Hardwood forest soil microbial communities from Morgan-Monroe State Forest, Indiana, United States - atmos_gasesECM2C_515 | ecosystem: Environmental > Terrestrial > Soil > Temperate...
TTCGACCAAACTTCTCCGTCGCCGTTTTCACGACAGCTCCAGCCGCCTTGGCTTCGCTCAGGTCCAGGTCCAAAACGACGCTCCCGGCGCCTGCAGTTCGGATTTCGCCGGCAACTTCCTCCAGGGTGGTCTTGTTTCGCGCAACCAGCACCAGCCGGGCGAAATCTTTGGCCAGCCGAAATGCCGTTGCCCGTCCGATGCCTTGGCTCGCTCCGGTTACGATAGCGACCTTGCGATTCATGGCTGGCTCCTTTCCTTTACCCCAGACTCTTAGACCGCAAACAGAGAAGAGACTTCAAACAAGACAGGATTTGGCTGCCGACAGGATGAATCGCACGACATTGTCCGGGTCGGTCAACATGGGCGTGTGATCGGCAACAATGGATCGCGTTTTCGCCTTCATGCGCTGGGCCATGAAGTGTTGCGTTTGGGGATTGATCATTCGATCTTCTTCGGCGATCAAAAACCAGGCCGGCCTGGTCTTCCACAGCGGCTTTGGCGCCGGCTCCTGAATGCAATTGACGGAGATCGGCCGCTGAGCCGCCTTGCACAAAGCGATTTGTTCTTTTGTGGCGCGGTGGGCAAACGCGCTGGCAAATCCGTCATCGGGCATCCAAATGAAGCCCGAAGCATCGGGAGCAAGCTTCGGCGCCAGCGCGTGCGGCGTGTCTTTGTAAAACACCTGAGCGACCGTCTCACCCTCGTCGGGGGCCAACGCCGCCACGTACACCAGCCCCTTGACTCGTTCACTGTTCGCCGCGGCGATGACGGCGCCGGCGTATGCGTGAGCGGCCAATAGGACCGGACCCTTGGTCCGTGGCAGAGCACGATTCAGCGCCGCTACGTCATCTCCAAGAGAGGTCAGGGGAATCGGCGCTGCGATTACATTCAACCCGGCCTGTTCGAGCGGGAGAATGATCCGGTTCCAACTCGAGCCATCTGCCCAGGCCCCATGCACCAAGACCGCCGCCGCGTTTGATTGAAAGTTCATGACGGATCTCCAAGGTCAACCGGAGCGGATCGACTTCCTACGCGAAAAACTTCCGGATGCGCTCGGCAATGAATGCGCAGTTGTCCTCCAACGCGAAATGCCCGGTCTCGATCAGGTGCAGCTGGGCCTTGGGCAAATCCCGCAGGTAAGCTTTGGCGCCTTCGACCGTGAAAAACACGTCGTTGATTCCCCAGGTGATGAGCGTCGGTGGCTGATGCTTCTCGAAATACGCATGCCATCCGTCGTACAGCGCCAAATTCGACTGATAGTTATGAAGCAGGTTGACTTGAATGGCGTCGTTGCCGGGTCGATCCAGAAACATCTGATCGAAATGATAGGAATCGGGACTGATTTTCGATTCATCCTTGACGCCGTTCACGTACTGAAATTTTGTCGTCTCGAGTGTCAACAGGGCCCGTACCGCCTTCTCGGTTTCGGCATTGCGATTTTTCCAGAGGGGTTTGACCGCATCGAACCCCGGCCCGATTCCCTCGGCGTAGGCGTTTCCGTTCTGAACGATGATCCCTTCGATCGCGGCGGGGTATTTCGATGCGATGCGAAATCCGATCGGAGCGCCGTAGTCCTGCACGTAGATGCTGAACTTCTTCAGCCCGAGATTTTTCAGAAGCAGTTCCTCGACGTGAGCCGCCAGATTGTCGAAGGTGTACTCAAAATCCCGCGCGGAGGGCATATCGCTGTAGCCGAAGCCGACGTAATCCGGCGCGATGACGTGGAATTTGTCGGCCAGCATCGGGATCAGGTCCCGATACATGTGCGAAGAGCTTGGAAAACCGTGCAGCAGGACGATGGTCGGCGCGCCCCGCGGGCCGGCTTGGCGATAAAAGTGCTTCAGTCCGCCAACGCCAGTCGTTCTGTAGGTCGTCATGTCCGTTCTCCTGATGACAATTCATTCCGTCGCCTCGCGGCCGTAAGTGGCGAAAGGATTCAACCGGCACAGAGCCTAGACAACACCGTTAATACTGTCAATATAGGTGTCATAATTTTTCCTCCGCGCCGAAGCTGGACGATGACTGCACGGCGGCAAGGCGGCGCACCCGGTTAGAAAGGGGGCGCCGTTCTGTCTGCTGCGTATTTGGGATAGAATTGCTCAGATACGCCTATGAACGGCCTCGGGGCAGAACACTCTGAGTGGATCGACGGCTTCTTGTTCGTGGGGAATCACCTCGCATTGAACTTTTTGAACACGAAGCCGGTGCTGGAAGACGGACCGCGAGAATTCCTGTCCGATGCGGGGGCGTTCCAGCGATGGCTTGTCGCGGCGGGGCTGGTCAACTCCCCTGTCGCCAAATCAGCGATACGAGCTTGGCGCCAGGCCTCGAAGGGCGCCCGTTTTATGAAAGAGTTACGCGGGTTTCGTGAGCGAGTCAGGGCAGCCGTTCTGAGAATCGAGTCGGGCTCGCTGCCGGCCCAGTCGTTCGTCGAGGAAGTGAATCAACTGTTGGCGAAGTATCCCCGCCGATCCCTGTTGGTGCGGAAGGGACGCTCGCTGATTCGACAATATCCCTTCGAGCCCGATGAGCCGGAGGCATTTTGGGCCCTTATCGGCGAGGCGGTGGCGTCGCTCCTGGCCGAAACCGATCACGCTCGAATGCGAAAGTGCGAATCGTGCGTGGTTCATTTCCTGGACACCAGCAAAAAGGGCTCGCGGCGTTGGTGCAGTATGAACATTTGCGGCAACCGTGTGAAAGTCGCCAGGTATCAGCGACGCAACCGCAACACTCGATAGCCCGCGCCGTTTGGCGCCAAACTGTCTGAATGATCCGAAGCTTGAAATCTTGTCGCTACTTGCCCTCTTCATAACGTGGACCCGACTGGCCATCTCAAGTAAAGGGTGCTGGTTCGACTGCCGCAGGCTGGGAAAGCGGCGTGCCGCATTCGGGACAGCGGTCGGACGTGAGGCCGTACAGGAGATATCCGCAGTTGCCGCAGCGCGGCTCCGTCAGGCGCACCTCGATCCGCAATCCGCATCCGCCGCAGGCGGCGCCTCCGACTGGGATTGTTTGCTGCTTGCGACAACGCGGGCAGATGACGGCAAGCTCTGTCAAATCCACGGCAGCCGCGGGCTGAACGCGGCGATTGAGCCGTGCCAGAACCAGCAGCGCCAGCCCCGTGCACGCCGCGACGATTCCGGCGGCGCCAGCGGCTCGCTCTAGCGACTGATCGGAATATTCCTGGTGCGTTACTACCGACACATCAACCAATGCCGCGGCCACTAGCGCCGCGGCCATGGCCACGAATCGCACCCACCGCTGCGAAGCCGTCAGCGGCACCAGCAGCGCCAGGTTCCAATACCCGGCGACCGCTGCCAGGCTGATGACACACGCCAGGGCTTCGCCGCCCTGGTGTCGTTCCAGCCACACACCCGCCGTTGCCATCACAGCTCCGGTCGCCGCTGCCGCGATCCCCAGCCAGCGCCAAATCCGGCGCGTGAGCGGCGTGCCGCCCAATGCGGCGACCGCCAAAAGGCCGCACCCTCCAACTATGCCCGCCGTGCTCCACCAGTTTTCCTGCTCGGAACCGATATCCCGCCACCATGTGCCGGCGAGCATCGCCGCGAAGCACACGCCGCACAGTACCACGGCCAGCCATCCGGCGGGGGCCCCGCCTGGCCGTCCGGCCACATATAAGAAGAAGACGGCGGGCAACCCCGCCAGCGCCGCCGCCGCGGCCGTCAGCGCAAAATGCTCCTCGTCGACAAGCGAATTGCCCCAGGGCGCGAAATCCCAAATCAGGATCAAGGCCAGCAGGAACTCGGCGATTACCAGCGTCATCGCCAGCAGACCCGCAGACCGCGTTGATTCGCGATCGACCAACCGCGACGACGCGAGCAGCAGCGCCGATGCAACTGCCGCCGCCGTTCCCGTGCCCGCCACTCGCCAGATCAGTTCGTGCCCGGCCAGCAATACTGCGCAGACGCCCGCGGCCGCCGACAACCCCAGGGACCACAGCATCATCCGAAGCAGTACTTGGCGCAGCCCCATCGCGAACTCCCGGTCAGGCCACGTCCATCATACCCAGTCCATACGGAACCCCGTTAACCCCGCCTGCCCCCGTTTCCTGGCCTTCCTGGCCGACCCCGTTTCCTGGCATCAGCGCGGTACATCGAAATGTAAAGCTGCCGCCGAGGTCCTGTCGCTACCGAGCAAGCGCCCAACGGCCGCGCGCGAGATTCAAATCAAATCCGTATGAATTCTTCCGCCAACTGGTTACAATATGCATGCGGCATCGAGCCGGATGTTCTCGCGCCCTGGTTCAACTCGTGCGGTATTACAGCAGCGTTGACGCGAGGATCTGCCGGTGAACAGGCGCGCAGGCACATTTTGGCGAACATGACGACCTTTTATTCGGAGGGTGCAAAATGAAGTCCACCGCTGGGCAGTTGTTCGTCCCATCCAAGATGCGTGCAGCGCTCATCTGCTCAGTCGCTGCGCTGGGGTCATTTGTCGGGTCGAATCGGGCCTGGGCCGACCCGGGGATGACGGACCTGGCAATCGGCAAGACTGCCACATCTACGAGGACTGATTTTGGAGCGACAGTCCAGGCCGGCGTGGACGGCAATCGGGATGGAAACTTCGCTGATGGATCGGTATTTTATGAAAACGCCGATCCCAGTCAGCCGACCTATTTCTACCAAGTCGACTTGGGGCAGAACGACTTCATCAACCGCGTTCAGTTCCTGCCCCGCACCGATGTCGATCAGAACGTCTTTGGCAACTTCAATATTTCGATCTACCCGGACGATGGCACCGGTCACCCTGCCGCCATCCCGTCATTTTCCCAAAACTACAACAGCGGCTACTTCGGCGACTCTTTCGCTACGGCCGACCCGGGGGCAGCCGCGCCCGGCGGCGCTAACGGCCGGTTTGTTCGTATCACGCGGCTCGATAACAGCTTCTGGCTGACGTTCGCCGAAATGGAAGTGATCGGCGCATCGACGCCGCTCCCATTCACGAGGAGCAACGACATTGCCCTAAATAAACCCGTGACGACTTCGTCGCCGCCCGGCTTTGGCGCATTTCTGACTTCCGGCAACGACGGGAATATTAACGGTGACTTCAACAATCCGTCGCGGCCCGTCTACCATTCGTCGAATCACAGTGTCGGTGAATTCTGGCAGGTCGACCTCGGCGCGAACACGCCGCTGGCCTACGCCGAGCTATTTGCGCGCGCCGGCGCGAATAATAATACCACGACCGAATTCAAAGTATCGCTGCTGGACAGTTCAATGCATGTGGTCGATTCGGTGATCGTGGACAACTCCGACGTGAACGGACCGACGCCCGGTTATGATCACGAGATCGATTTCAACGGCGCGACCGGCGAGTTCATTCGCGTGGAAACGACTACGGATTCGTATCTGTCGTTTGCGGAGCTAGAAGCCTTTGCCGCGGTCCCGGAGCCGTCGACATTCATGCTGGCCGCCCCCGGGCTCGTTTGGCTCATGAGCCGCCGCCGCCGCGCCCCTCGTCGGACTCCGATTGAGGATTGACCGCTCATTTTTGCGCCCGGGGGAACAAGTCAGCGAAGCCGTCCGACTTCTCGCGACCGCGGGGAAAGCTGCCCGGTCGCGGGGACGACCACACGACGGTCTCGAACCCTCCACACAGCAAGAATCCTGCGGAATAAAAGGGATGTTGCGGTTGTCGTACATCTTAAGGAGCAACAAATGACGACGCTGCCAAACACGTACCCAGCCCAGAGCACTAAGAGACTGACGATGGTTCTGCACTGGCCCCTGGCTCGGCTGCTCATGCTCTGCCTCAGCGGCGCGTTCTTTGGCCTCATGTGCGATGTGCGCATCGAACACGTCGAAGTCGTGCACCATCGATCGATTACCTGGACGCCAATTCTTTTTGCCGGCGTGATGACCGTTGCGTGCTTCGTCTCGACCGTCTGGTGGAATCGCGCAACCAAGCGCGTGATGGTCCCTTTGTTTGCCCTGGCCATCCTTATCGGCGCCGTGGGCTTCTACCTCCACAACGACGGCCAGGTGCTGGGCGTGGTCAAGACCGTGATTGCAGCATGGACAAACTCGCACATGCAGCACGAGGATGCGCCGCCGCATCTGGCCCCGATGGCATTCAGCGGCCTCGGCGCGCTCGGGCTGCTGACGTGCTTCAAGCGATTTGGGTTGTGAGCAGGTCGATCGTCATTGAGTACATGCACGAGCTGGGGTTTGATTTTGCCCGGACTCAGTCATCCGGTAGCGAGCGCGTCGTCGAGTTTTACCGCAACCTTTATGAGCCCCCGCAAGATCCCTCGCCGCGGGTTGGAGAGATCCAATGACACCGGAAACACGGAGTGAAGCCATGATTAACTCGAGGCGCTGATGAGATCGGCGGCATAATCCGGGAAGAACCATCGAGCGGCACAGTGGACTGCGAATTCCCCCTCACACGTCCGACGCCGCGGCGGCGGGACGGTCGGTGACCTCGAAGAGTTCGCCGTGCGCCAGGGCGGTGATGCCGCCGAATTCCTGGATCAGTTTTTTGTACTCCGCGGCCACCGGCCGCGGGCGGCGCTCGAGGTCGTACAAGCCGCAGGCGTTCACCCGGCCGTGCTTCTCGGCAAGCTGCGTGTCCCAATCGACCTGATCGGTCAGGCTGTACCAGGTGAAGCCCAGCACGGGGATGCCGTCCCGCCGCATGCGAAGCACGTTGGTCCACTGCTTCCACAGCCAACGCGCGTTGATCTCGGGGAACGGCGTGCTGGTCTCGGTGTGCATGACCGGCTTGTAATACCTGCGGTAGTACCGAAGCGTGATCTGGTACCAGCCCAGCACGTCTTCGCCGTAAATCATCGAGCCGTCCGGCAGCAGCAGCTTCTCGTTGTGGCCGTAGTAGTCGTTGCCCATGACCTGGAAACCCGCGGGCGTCGATTTCATGAACCACATGAATTCGTCCCGCGTCAGCCCGTTGTCCTGGGCGAACATCAGCACGTCCGCGTCCGGCGACTTCGAGTAGAGCAGGTCCAAGGACAGGAAGATCAGCTTGTTGCGGAGCTTGATGCCGTGGGATGGCGCGGCAACCACGTGGTGGGTGTACTCGGCGGATTCGCTCTGGACGAAGATGGCATCAGGGCGGTAACGCGCGATGGCGGCATCGGCCAGCAAATTGGCGGCCACCAGGTGTTTGAGCGCGGTGATAAATCCCCGCTCGGTGCGCAGGCGCTCGTTCCACAGGCCGTCCCACCCGCTGTTGCGGGCACAGACGTAGATCTCGTTGACCGGCGTGTAGGCGCGCACCCACGGGTAGCGCTCCGCCACGGCGCCGGCGTACGCGGCAAAGTGGATCGGCAGTTCCGGATTCTGAAAATCGCCGAGCCAGTCCGGCACGCCGAAGTGCATGAGATCGAGGATCGGCGTGATGCCGAGCCGGCGGATTTCGGCCATGGCCTCGTCCGCAAACGACCAGTCGTAGTGGTCGGGACCCAGGAAAACCCGGTGATTGGGCAGTCCATAACGCAGGCAAGGCGTTCCAAGCTCCTTCACGAGGGCCAGGTCATCGCGGAAGCAGCGGTAGTGGCCGCACTCCTCCAGGAGATCGCGGCGAAGGCGGCCGCCGCCGTTGGGGTCGGCGACCGAAGGATTCGAGCACTCGATCCCGGTCGAGAACGCGAAATCCCACGCGCGGGCGTCGGCGGCCGGGCGGAGGTCCTGGGCCGCCGGCCCGCCGCAATCACGCGGCGGAAGCGGCCCATCGATCCCGCGCCGTCGCAGTATGTCCAGAAAAGTGTCGGGCATCGTCCCTCGCGGGTGTTGCGAGCGTTCACCCGGGGCAGCCTTCTGCGTCGTGGCCGTCCCGTCGTCCGCGTGCAGATTCTCACTTTAGCCGCACAGCGGGAAGGCGCTTGAGCCTTTGATTTTGCGGGTCAACTTCAATGCCGACAGATTCAAGGGCGGTGACGCCCAGAATGGGTTCGATGTCATCCTCGCCGAAAATAACGGTGGCCCCGACCACCTCGCCCATGAATTCGACCGTGGCGACGCCGATCTCCATGACGATTTCGGTGCCATCGGCCAGTTCGTACGTTCTCTTTCCCCTCGGCTCGATACCGATGGCGCGCAGGTGTTTGGCGGGCGCCATGCAGTCAATCGCGCCGGTATCGACAAGAAACAGTCCCTCCCAACGCCGCTGCGAATCGCCGGGATTGCTGATCGCGACCGTTACGTGCGTTGCACCCATGCGGGTAGTGTAACGTTGCACGCGCAGTCAGGCGAGGCGATAAATTGTCGGGCGGTCCTCATAGAGATGCCCCAACTAACAACTGACCCCTCAATACGCCCTCACCAGCTTCGCGCCGGGGAAGGCGGTCAGGACGATCGCTTCGTCGTTCCAGCCCTGGGCGGCTTGTTCCTCAGCGCACCACTGGCACATGCCCACGCCGTGGCCGTAGCCGTGGCCGTCGGCGAAACGGATGTTGGTTCCTTCGTCGATCGGCTTGCAGAAGACGCTGGGGAGCTTGACGCCGTTGCCGGCGTCGGTGTTCAGGGCCTCGTGGAGCTGCTCGGAGCGAAGGCTATAGCGGACGCCGCGGGCGTCGGTGACGATGAACCGCACCGGGCGGGCGAGCCGGTTGACGGCGGCGATGTCGATCCGAGTGACCTGGCCGATATCTTTCTCCGGCTGCTTCTTCCAGGCGCCCCAGGCGCGGATGCGGCGGGTAAGCTCGGGCTTGGCAATGATGATCGCGCCCCAGTTGAACTTGGGGGAGGCGATGCAGCAGTTCCCATGATTGGCTGCCTCGAGCGGCGGGGTCTGGGGATCGCCAAAGGCGTCCGCGGCGGATTGGCCGACGCCGCCGCAGCAGGAACTGAAGTAGCTCTTGAAGATGACCTCGCGGCCGGGCGCACCAAAAGCCACGACGATCCCGGCGGTGGCCTGGGCGGCGTCGCGGCTGCGCGCGGTCTCGGCGGCCAGGCCGCCGTACACCTGGCTGCGCTGGTCGCAGAATACGTCGAAGTGTCGGCCGATTCCCTCGGTCCGGGCCTCGTAAAGCGCGTAGGTGCGGGCGACGATCGCCTGCGCCTTGTACGTCTCAAGGTGCCAATTCGGGTATAGCTCGGAGCGCAGGACGCCGGGCAGATAACTTTCAAGATCGAGCTCGTTGACGACGTCAAAGCGATCGGACGCGACGGGGATGAGCCGGAATCGGCCACGATAGGAATGCTCGGCGACGGACAGCGAGCCATCGACCGAAGGCTCGAGGGTCATCTCGCCCGGCCCAAGCGACGCCGAGCCGATCTGCCAACCCGAAGACGACAACGTAACGGAAACGGCCACGCCCGGCGGAAAACGCAGTTGGCGGGTCGGCGATCCAGGAGCCAGTTGAACGGTGGGCGGGGCGGCGGCGGAAAGATTGACCCGCTGCTGATTTTCCAGCAGTAGCACGCGGATCATTGGCGTGCCGGGAGGGATGCCTGTGCCCGAAGTCTGAGAGCAACCGGCCGGCCACAGTGCAGCGCCGACGACCAGGAAAGTCCAGAGAGGACAGGTCCGCCATCCGTGGCGAAACATGGGAGTCATGGCATCCTTGCCGAATCCGACCTCATTCTTCCAGTTTCCGAAGAGTCATTCCGAAGGTTCCCAGTTGCTGCTTGATTTCGTTAAGGCTGGTCTGTCCGAAATTCTTGCAGCCCAGCAGCTCGTCCTCGGTACGGGCGGCCAGCTCGGCAACGGTGTTGATGTTCAGCCGCTGGAGCGCCTTGCGCGAGCGGACGGACAGCTCGAGATCGATCACCAGCTTGCTGAGGATCTCCGGCGCGACGTTGGACGTACTTGCCGCCGGCCGTCGCATCATCATGGCCAGGCCCTTGCCGTCCTCGGCGGCCTGGCCCAGCCGCAGCCCCTTCTGGGCCAGCAGCGCCTTGATCTCGTTGAGGCTGGTTTCGCCGAAATTCTTGTAGCTCAAAAGCTCCGGCTCGGTGGCCCGCAGCAGATCGCCCAGCGTCCGCATATTCATCTTCTTGAGACAGTTGCGGCTGCGGACGGACAACTCGAAATCGCTGAGCGGGATCTCCAGAACGGCATTGCGGCGATCGCCGCGGCGGTCGTCCTCGTCATAGTACATCGACCGGGCCGACTCGACATCCTTCATGTACAGCCGGGCCCGGCTGTGATTGATGTCGGTCCGAAGGACCGCATCGAGGCAACGATGGGCCTCGTCGTAGTGGTTGTTGTCCTCGTAAAGGACGGCCAGATTGACCAGGGCGTTGAGGTGGACCGGCGGGCTGGTGGTCACGCGCTCATAAAGCTCGATCGCCTTGGCGTCTTCGCCCCTTCGGTCATAGAGGATCGCCAGATTGAAGCAGGCCCGCTCGTGGTCGGGGTTTTCGTTGAGGGCGCGCTCGTAGAACTCGGCGGCCTTTTCGTGAAGGCCCTGGCCCTCGGCTTCAAGTCCGCGGCGGAAATACTCCTCCGCTGCCCTCTCGTTGATCGACGCGACAGTCATTTCGCTCATAGAAGTAGGAACATTGATAAGGGGCCAGTTGGCGACTGTCAACCAGCGGGGGCCGGGGTGCAAAACACGGCCGAGGGCGGCCGTTCCGGGGATGGCCATCTTTTGTGGGACGCCCGCGAAACTGATTGGCTCGACCGTGCCGCCGGTGCCCTCACCGGCGGAGGGGCGTGCGGGTCGCGAAGACCGCCGGTGGGGGCACCGGCGGCACTGACGCGCAGGCCACCGGCCACAAAGAATGGCCGCACCCGCGGTTCCACAAATCAACTGTCCGATTTACAGGGCAACAAGCCGCCCGGATAATGTCGGCCGGGGTCGGCATCATTCAACAGCGAGACTTCGTGGGTCAGCCAGCCACACGCAAAACCGGGGGAACCCCGCAATGACCGCGGCGGCACCGCAGCCGCCCTGGCCGGGGCGCGTGCTCGTTTTGGCCAACCCAATCGCCGGCCGTGGGCTGGGCGAGGCGCTCGCCCGGCAGTTGGAACAGCGGCTGCGAAATGAAGGATATTCGATCCGAACGTGGCTGGGCCGGCCGGAAGACCTCGAGCAGACGGAGCTAACCGGCGGACTGGAATCGGCCATCGTCATCGGAGGCGACGGAACGCTGCGGGCCGCGGCCGAACGGCTGATCCGGGGCGACATCCTGCCTCCCCTGCTCCCGGTGCCGTTGGGCACAGCTAACCTGATGGTCCGCCACCTGGGAATCCATTGGAACCGATCAAACCTCGAACAACGGGTCGTCGCGTCGCTTCGGCGTCACCGCGTTTTGCACCTCGATGCCGGGCGGGTGAATGGCCGGCTTATGTTATTGGTCGCCGGGGTGGGGTTTGACGCCCAGATCGTGCAAGAATTGGATCGCATTCGCCGCGGACCAATTTCACTGCGGCACTACCTGATCGCATCAGGCATCGCTCTGACGAAGTTCCGGCCGACTTCGCTGCGGGTGGCGTTGGACGGCAAGGAGATCTTTGTCGAGGATCAGGCGGTGGCGTTTGTCGGGAATCTGGCGGAATACGGGACCGGGTTCGCAGTGCTGCCGCACGCCCGGCCGGATGATGGATTGCTGGACGTGTGCGTGCTGCCGTGCCGTTCGCGAACGGAGTTGGTGAGGCTGTTTATGCTTGCCGCGGCCGGCGAGCACACCGCCGTCGAAGGCGCTGTCTACGGGCAGGGCAAGCACGTACGAATTGAGTCGGCCATCCCGGCACCTGTCCAAGTGGATGGCGATCCTGCCGGCCACACGCCGGTTGAGATCGACTTGCTTCCCATTCGTCTCCCTTTTATCGTCGGGTGAAGGGTTCAGGTGGAGGGTTCAGAGTTCAGGGTTCGGGGTTCAGTGAAGAAGCTGCCCTAACCTGAACCCTGAACCCCGAACCCCGAACCCT
>Ga0307477_10003412_pt1 | contig 11854 bp, 6 predicted proteins | sample atmos_gasesECM2C_FD_203316 | JGI IMG/M metagenome (GOLD analysis project Ga0307477, IMG submission 203316) | Hardwood forest soil microbial communities from Morgan-Monroe State Forest, Indiana, United States - atmos_gasesECM2C_515 | ecosystem: Environmental > Terrestrial > Soil > Temperate...
GTGCTCGAGCAGCTCTATTCCCCGCTGATCGTCTTCACGACCGAGCGGCACGAGCACCTTAAGCACATCGCCCGACAGTGCATTACCCGTCATCACGCCCACCATTATCTCGGTTTTGCCCAGACGCAGTGGAAGCTGTTCGAGAAGGAGAACCCGCGTCGGGTAAAGCCGTTGCTTTATGTGTATCGCGTCTTGCTGACCGGCATCCACCTCATGCGCAGCGGCAAGGTCGAAGCCAATCTGGTCCGACTCAATGAGATCTACCGGCTCCCCTATGTACCCGACCTGATTCAACGAAAACTGGGCGGCGCGGAGCAATCGACGTTGCAGGAAGCCGACGCCGAATTTCATCGCGGCGAGTATGCAAGGCTCGTGGCAATGCTCGAGCAGGAGCACTTGAACAGCGCGCTTCCTGATACGCCGCTGGGTGCAAGTCAGCTCAACGACTTGCTGATCCAAATTCGACTTGGCAATTAGCCGACGGCCGGTCTTTGACGGAATTCCCGAAACTTGCGCGGTGGCAACCTGCCGGCGGCGGTCCTAAACTCCCCGGCGATGTCGGAAAAGTCCTTCCTGATTCAGCGATTCGCCAAGCTGACGCTGGGAGCCTATCACGTGATCGGCTACAGCGTGGCCGGCGAGGAGACGGTCGTACAGGTCCCTGAGCTGAACGTCTGCTTCGACATCGGCCGCTGCCCGTATTTCGCGCTGACCAGCGACTACATTTGCATCACCCACGGCCACATGGATCATCTGGCCGGCCTGCCCTACTACCTCTCACAGCGGCATTTCCAGGGGATGAAAGCCGGGACGATCCTGCTGCCGGCGGAATTGGAACGGCCGGTCGATCAGCTTCTGCGCTGCTGGCGGGATGTCGAGCGCCAGGGAACGCCCTACAAGCTCGTGCCGATGAAGCCGGGTCAGCTTTACGAGGTCCGCAAGGACTTCGGCATCCGCGCGGTCGCAACCCATCATGGCGGCGCGAGCCTCGGCTTCGTGCTCATCAGCATCCGTGAAAAGCTGAAGCAGGAGTATTTTGGCATCCCCGGCCCAGAACTGGCCGCGATGCGCAAGCGGGGCGTCGAGATTCAGTATCGGCTGGAAGTCCCCCTCGTGGCGTATTTGGGCGACACGACGGCGGGGCCGGTCTTTGACGACGCTGACGTGCAAAACGCCGAGATCCTGCTGACCGAGGTGACGTTCTTTGACGCCGAGCATCGCACCAAGGCGAAGCTCGGCCGGCATATGCACGTTGAGCAGTTCCTGGAAGTCGTGCCGAAGCTGAAGAACAAGGAAATCGTGCTGATGCACGTGACCCGCCGGACCGGCGTCGGCCGGGCCCGGCGGATGTTGCGCAAGCGTCTGGGCGACGAGCGCATGCAACCCATCCACTTCCTGATGGATTTCGAGGGTGCCGCCGAGGAAGGCGAAGTCGAAGACGCCGGTCCCCCGCCGGCCGACACCGCCGAGTAATATCCCCCTTCAATTCCGCTCCCTCTCATCCCCTTCCCCGGTACGCCGGGGGAGGGTTAGGGTGGGGGCCGCGCGGTTGCCAATAGAACCCCTCCTTGAGCCCGGATATACTTGGTTTCTCTTGGCCCTTCGCTAATTAAAGGAGCGCTAAATGCCCGGCATGACCATGACCGAGAAGATCCTTGCCAAGCACGCCGGCAAAAGCCGCATCCTGCCCGGCGACAACGTCTGGGTCAACGTGGACATCCTCATGACCCATGATGTCTGTGGGCCGGGCACCATCGGCATCTTCCACGAAAAGTTCGGCCGCGACGCGAAGGTGTGGAACAGGGATGGCGTGGTCATCATCCCGGATCACTACATCTTCACCGCCGACCAAAAGTGCCACCGCAACGTCCAGATCCTCCGCGATTTCGTCCGCGAGCAGGGGCTGCGGTACTACTACGATCCCGAGTTCGTCACCACAGAGCCGGGCATGCCCAATCCCTACAAGGACCCGACCAAGACCAACTACAAGGGCGTGTGCCACAAGGCCCTTCCCGAAGAAGGCCACATCCGACCTGGCGAAATCCTGATCGGCACCGACAGCCACACCTGCACCGCCGGGGCGTTCGGCCAGTTCGCGACCGGCGTCGGCAACACCGACGCGGCGTTCGTCCTGGGCACCGGCAAAACCTGGCTCAAAGTCCCCCCCACCATGAAGTTCGTCTTCCACGGCCAGATCCCGCCCTACCTCACCGCCAAGGACTTGATCCTGGCCGTCATCGGTGAAATCGGCGTCGACGGGGCGACCTACCGCACCATGTATTTCGCCGGCGAAGGCATCGAATCCCTCACCCTCGAAGACCGCATGACCCTCACCAACATGGCGATCGAGGCCGGCGGGAAAAATGGCGTCTGCGACGTCGACGAAAAGACCCTCAAGTACGTCCGCAACCGCAGCAATATTCCAACCTGGGAAGTCCTCACCGACGACGCCGACGCGGCTTACTTCAGCGAACATGAGTGGGACTTGGCGACCATGGAGCCGCTGGTCGCCAAGCCTCACTCCCCCGACAACAAGGACACGGCTCACAACTGCCGCGGCGTCAAGCTCGACCGGGCCTACATCGGCTCGTGCACCGGCGGCAAAATCACCGACATGATCTTCGCCGCCAGCATCCTCAAGGGACATCAGGTGAAGGTGAAAACCTTCGTCGTCCCCGGCTCAACCGAAGTCCACGCCGACATGAAGCGCCTCAACCTTCGCGGGGTCGAAAAAGGCCCCAACGAAAAGAGCATCGAAGACATCCTCATCGACGCCGGCTGCCTGGTCGGCCCCAGCGGCTGCTCCGCCTGCCTGGGCGGCCCCGCCGATACCTTCGGCCGCCTCAACGGCGCCGAGGTCTGCATCACTACCACCAACCGCAACTTCCCCGGCCGCATGGGCAGCACCAAGTCCGCCGTGTACCTGGCCAGCCCCTTGACGGTCGCTGCCAGCGCCCTTACAGGGCATGTGACCGATCCGCGGGAATTCGTTTCAGAACCGATCGAGACGGGGATGGCGGGAGTGGTGTGAGGGATGCGCCACGGAATGGTTTGTTGGAGAGTCGACTGGGAATTCGATCACCGATTGACGCGCACCATTATAGATCGAATAATCTGAAAGTGCCGATAGAAGTCCAAGAGGCGCGAGCAAACGGATGCCTTTAAAGACCAAGCGAAGCGCTGATAAGCACTCGACGATCAAGGCGTCAACCCGCCGGCACGCCCCGTCGAGCAAGCGCCCGCGGCGTCGATATCTCTCACCGGCGATGCTTAAGGCGCTGATCGCCGAATTTCCCATTCATCCTGCCGCAGCTCACGCACCGGGCAAGCCTCCGTTTGAACTCCAAGATGACTGATGTCCGACCTGCCACGATACCGCCAGGGCCGTATCGTCTGGGCGAAGCTGCGCTCGGGTAAAGGCAAGAAAGAGCTTCACCCGGCTGCCATCATCAGTCCAACCCGCGACGTCATCCAGCCCGAACAATTCGATCCCCGCAAAGACCCTTCGAAGGTCAATGCCGTAGCCGTGATCGGCATCTCCACCGAATTCGAGAGATATCCGCCCTACGTGCTGCTTCCGTATTCAACAGCCAAGGGCGGGCACCCCATCACAAAACTGAACAGCCGATGCGCCGCCTGCATCGGGTGGTACGATTGGGTCGTTCTCGACGATGACGTCGAAGGCTGTGGCGGAGACGTCCCGCCCGCACAGATGGACCGGATTGCCGAAGCGATTGTCGGCGACCTGCGCGCCAAGCTGGCAGCCAAGGCGCAAATGCTCACCAATGAGTTGGCCGATGTAGAACAGTTAATTGCCCGCCTGATCGGTCCACCCTAGTTCCCATGCAGCACAGTCCGCGGTCAGGGTGTGTCATTCAGGAAGGGCGCCTCCACTGCTCTGCGTCTCTCACTCCTTCTTATTATGCTGCGCGTTGCCGCCCCAGGCGGTCCAGCCGTCGGCGGTGGGGTCGCCGGTGCGCAGGCAGATCAGTTCGCCGTCACTCGTTCCCGCGTAGAGATTGCCGCGGGCGAGAGCGGGCTGGAAGGCCATCGGTTTGCCGGTGGAATAGAGAAAACTCGGCTTGCCGTCCTTCTGGCCCAGGGCCAGGAGGTCGCCGCGTGAGCTGCACACGTAGAGTTTTCCGCCCGCGACGGCCGGGGGACTGAAGGCCTGAACCTGATCGCTGACGCCCTTGCCGACCGCCTGCGCCTGCCAGGCGATCTGCCCGTCGCCGGCCGTAATGCAGTTGAGACGGTTGGCCTGGGCGTTGATGATCCGTCCGTTGGCGAACGCCGCCCGAGAGCCCTGGTAAGCCCATCCACCCGCGACCGTCGTGACGTTGACATTCGACGCGGCGACACTGAGCCCTGCCGATTGCGGCGCCGCCGCGAAGCCCACCGACGAATCAAGCGACGCCTGTTTCGTCGGAGCGAGGGCCACCGCTCCGTCCCGGCCCGCCTTGAGATACTCGGCGTTGCCGGCCGCCAGGAGTTTGCTGTCCCGCGCTTCACCCGCCTTGAGGTCGAGCCTCTGGAGGCCTTCGTGAATGTCCTTGCCGACCTGCTCGCGCTCGGTCAGGAGCACTTGTCCGCCGGCCACCAGCGGGGCGCTGGTCGCGGCGTTGTGCTTTTGCCAGGCGATCGAGCCATCAGCGCAATTCAGCGCAAACGACGTCCCGTCGAAGCAGGTGAAGAAGACCTGATTGGCATCCACGACCGGGGCGGAAACCACATCCCCGGTGATGTCCTGCTCCCACAGATGCCTGCCGGTCTTGAGGTCAGCGCACAGCAAACGATGTCCCGGCGCCCTGCCGGGAGCGGATGCATGTGCGCCGTTGGCCCCGTTCTGAGCCGCGGGGCCGTTGGCGCCGTGCGGCTGGCCGCCGGGATAAGCGATGTAGAGTTTCCCCTTGGCGATGGCCGGCTGACTCATCAGCGGATCGCCCAGCCACTCCTGCCACAGCAGTTTGCCGGTCCTGGCCTCGGCGATGATCACCGTGCAGCTTTCGGTATTGAACGCCACGCAGCCGTCTTCGACCACGGCAGCAGTCGGCCCGTCGTCGCCGGTCTTCATCTCCCAAACCTTGCGGCCGGTAGCCGCGTCGAACGCATAGAACTCATGCGACCCATATCCCCCGCCGACGAACAGCATCCCATCCGCATAGGCCGGCGTAGCCAGCGGCCGTCCGCCGGGAATGCGCACTACCCACCCGCCGCGGCCATCCTTGGTCTGAAAGCTTCGCGGCGTCAGGTCCGCCCCCGCCGCGGGCAGCTCCAGGGCGATCGACTTGTCCAGATCGATCGTCACCTGCGCCGGCTGAGTCGCCGGCGGCGCCACCTTCCCCGCCCCGCCGATTGTCAGAACCGCAAACAGCACGACGACCGCGCCGCTTCCCCATGCCAATTGAGATTTCATAACCGCCTCGCAGGTTGACAACGCAACGCGTCACCCCCCTTTACCGATGGGATTGGACGCTCGAGGTGGCTGGAGGTTTCACGATTGGTTCGGTAACGACTTGGTGTGAGCGCATGCGATTAGATGGATTTGAGCGTTCCCCGCGTTACTACCTCGCAGCGCACCGGTCTATGTTCTTCTGGACAATCGCCACGCCTGCGCGCAATAATCCATCACCAAACCTCTTTACTGTAGTTCCATGTGAAATATGAGGTTGACATGAGGATAGTGCTCGTAACAACGGTGCTCGCCGCGATTACTCTAGGTTGTGAGAAGGAGAAGTCGCAAGCCACAGCGCCATCGGAACCTCAGCAGCCGACAACCGCGAGGATCGAACCGACATTGCCGACGCCCCAGACGGCTGTATCCTCGCGGCCAGAGGTGACCTCCACTCCGGTGCCGGCTGCACCAGTGAAAAAGTTCGACTCCGTGTCGGAGATTCTTAATGCGGTGCCAGAGAATTTGCGTCCGAACCGGCCAGAAGAGTGGAGTGATCTCAAACTCGCGGCTGCCAACAATGTTCTGGCGGGCAGGGTTTTGAATCATCCGGCTCTGATTCAAATCAACGTCGATCAAGCGGAAATCACCCCCGGAGGCGAGTATGCCGGGCTGCCAAGAGTGCTAGCACAACAGCCTATACAGCCATCGATACCCGAGTCATCCTCTGGTGCTATTTCCCTAAGACTTCGGTAGAAAAGGCAGCGGGCCTCGCCCGTGGTGACACGGTAGCCGTGTCCGGGCGAATCAGCGGTGTCGATTTCAGTCGCGACGGCAACTCCGTTCGCCTAAATGTCAACCTCTCCGACTGCGACTACACAAAATGAACCGGGGCGGACTGCGACAAGCGCAAGTGCTCGATTAGTCAGGAAACGCGGTCGGTCATGAAACGGGGTCAGAAGGTCAGAAGCCAAAGGCTCCTGGCTGACTCTTGTGCCGGCCCTGAGCGATTCAAATCGAAGAGGACACATGTTTTACCGCGGAGGTTCGCGGGGGATACGCGGAGGAATTGGGATGAGACAGACGATGGGCCACAGCATCCGCAACCTCAGCGAGCCTCGGCGTTCTCCGCGGTGAAGACGGGCCGGCGCGGGGCGCAGGGGACGCGAATATTTTTCGCCCCGAGGGGAATAATCGCGGCTTCTTTGGCGTTATATATTAGTATGGTATAGGTCGACGCTCGGGACAATGTCGCCACGGCGAGTTATCCGGGATTCTTGCGCCGCCGCTCCGATTGCTACCGGCTGGAGCGACCCTTTGCCGGGCAGTTAGCCTCTCCCGCGGAACAATGACGCCTTTTCGCGCTTACACAATAATATGATAAAAATGACGCCTCCGACATTAACCTGATCTTATTTGAATCTTAACAAAAGCGCCCCATTTTGTCCCATTTTGTCTCATTCTGACCGGGTCGTAATGTTTCATCTGATACCTGAGGCCTCTAAAGTGGGAACGTTTGGGCACTTTTGGGCAAGCCTTCACCGCGATAGCGGCTGTCTGCGGTGATCTTTCGTCCGGAGAGATTTGGGTATGGCCTCTTGATCCTTAGAACGTAGCTCCCACCATGCCCCCCATCCTGCCCCTCCCCCGGACTTACCCGAGGGAGGGAAAAGAGGGAATGGGATAAGATGGATGCCAGCATGCCCTACATGACCCTCGAGCAAGCGTGTGAGATGGCCGCCGGGCAGCTCAAGGCGGGGAAGCTGGGGGACGCCGAGGCCAGTTACCGGCAGTTGCTGGCGCAGCAGCCCAATGAGCCGCGGGTGCTTGGGCCGCTGGCACGGCTGCTGTTTGAGACGGGGCGCAAGGAGGAGTCGGCCCAGCTTCTTCGGCGGGCCGCGGCGATTCAGCCCGATTCGGCCGAGGCCCACAGCAATCTGGGAATGGTGCTGGCGACGATGGGAAAGCTTGACGAGGCGATCGTGTCGCTTCGCCGGGCCGTGGCCCTGCGGCCGGGCACGCCCGAGGTCTGCAACAACCTGGGCAATGCGCTTCAGGCCATCGGGCGATTTGACGAAGCGATCGCCGCGTACCGGGCGGCGCTGGCGTCGCGGCCGACTTACGCCGAGGCCCACAGCAATCTTGGAAACGCACTGAAGGAAAAGGGGCAGATGGACGAGGCGATCGCCTCGTTTCAGCAGGCGGCGGAGCTTCGGCCGCAGACGCCGGAGCTTTGGCACAATCTTGGAAACGCCCTCGAAGCCGCCGGCCGGTCGGATGAGGCCCGCGCCGCCTGCGACAAGGCGATCGACCTGAAGCGCAGACAGTGCAACGAGCTGAACAATCTGGGCGTTTCCATGCAGGAGTCGGGCAAGCTGATGGAGGCGCTGACCGTCTTTGGCAACGCCCTCGCGGCGTACCCCGACTTTCCGGAGGTCCACAACAACCTCGGCATCATCCACCAGGAACTGGGAAAATCGGATGAGGCGATCGCCGCGTACCAGCAGGCGCTGGCCCTCAAGGGAGATTTTGCCGAGGTGCACAACAACCTTGGAAACGCCTTTAAGGACACGGGTCAACTCGATGAGGCCCTGGCGTGTTACCGCAAGGCCGCGGCCCTGAAAACCGACAACTGGGCGGCGCCCCAGAACGTGCTGTATACACAATTCTTTCTGCCGGATGCGGACCCGGCCAGCATTTGGGAAGAGCACGACCGGTGGAACCAGACGCATGGGCGGCCATTGGCCTCGAGCATCCGGCCTCACGAAAATGACAGGAATTCCGACCGTCGCCTGCGTCTGGGCTACGTTTCTCCCGATTTCAACAAGCATCCCGTCGGCCGGTTTCTGCTTCCGCTGCTGGCCAACCGCGATCGCGAAGGTTTCGAGGTTTTCTGCTACTGCGACGTGAAGCGTCCCGACTCGATGACGGATGAGCTTCGCGGACACGCCGGCGTTTGGCGCGATGTCACCAAGCTCTCGGATGAACAACTGGCCGAGCAAATCCGGGCCGATGGGATCGACATTCTGGTCGATCTGGCGATGCACACGATGGGAAACCGGATGATGGTTTTTGCCCGCAAGCCGGCGCCGGTTCAGGCGACCTACCTCGCTTACTGCGGAACTACCGGGCTGGAAACCGTGGACTACCGCCTGACCGATTCGTACATGGACCCGCCAACAGGTTCGGGGCAGGACGATCGCTATTACTCGGAACGATCCATCCGGCTACAGAGTTACTTTTGCTACGAGCCGCTGCCGGATCGGCCGGAGGTCGGCCCGGTGCCGTCTCTGGCCCGCGGCCGCATCACCTTCGGCTGTCTGAATAACTTTGCCAAAGTCACGCGGCCGACGCTGGAAACATGGGCCGAGCTGCTGCGGCAGCTTCCAACTTCGGTGCTTTCGGTCCACAGCCGCGAGGGCGCGCATCGGCAGCGGGCCGTGCAGGTTCTGATGAATTGCGGCATCGATCCGGGCTGCCTTGAATTCGTCGGTGTGATGCCCGGGGAGGATTACTTTCGCCGGTATCACGAGATTGACGTGGCGCTGGATCCGTTCCCTTTTCCCGGCGGCACCACGACCTGCGACGCTTTATGGATGGGCGTTCCCGTGGTCAGCCTTGCCGGGAAGACCGCCGTATCTCGTGCGGGGTTGAGCATTCTGTCCAATATCGAATTGCCGGAGCTGGTCGCCGATACGCGCGAGCGATACGTCCAGATCGCCCGCGACCTCGCGACCGATCCGACTCGACTGGCGCAGCTTCGCTCGACGCTGCGTCAGCGGATGCGCGGCTCGCCATTGATGGACGCCCCCGGCCGGGCTCGGGAGATTGAAGCCGCGTATCGCAAGATGTGGCGGACGTGGTGTACAGCGTGATCAGTGACCGCTTTGTGCAACGAGGGGCTCGCGGCGGACGTTCTTCTGGGCATATTCCATTGCCGCCCGCACAAATCCAAGAAACATCGGCTGAGGTCGAAGCGGGCGGCTGGTCAGCTCGGGATGCGCCTGGGTTCCCATGAAATACGGGTGCACGCTCTCGGGTAATTCGAGGATCTGCATGATCGGCTGGCTGGGGTGCTTGCCGCTGAAGATCAGACCGTCCTGCTGCAAGGCGGGAACATATTTCGGATCGACCTCGTAACGGTGGCGGAATCGCAGCCGGATACGGGTGGCGTTATCGAAAAGGCGCGACGCCAGAGATCCGCCCTTCAGGTCGATGTCCTTGCCGCCAAGGCGCATGTTGCCGCCGAGGCCCTCGATCTTTTTCTGCTCGGGAAGAATGTCGATCACCGGGTTCCTGCAATTCGGATCGAACTCGGTGCTGTTGGCGCCTTCGATGTGGCAGGCGTTTCGGGCGAACTCGATGACGGCCATCTGGAAGCCCAGGCAAAGGCCCAGATAGGGAATGCGGTTTTCGCGGGCGAAGCGGATGCATTCGATCTTGCCCTCGGTGCCGCGGACGCCAAAGCCGCCGGGCACGATGATGCCGTGGCAGCCGGCGATCGCGGTCGCGACATCCGTGCGGCCTTCGGGATGGACATCGGGGCGGGAGCCGTCGATGAGCGAAGTATCGATCCAACGGAGATTGACGTTGACGCCAAGGCTCACGCCACAATGTTCGCAGGCTTTTATGATGCTGGCATAGGCATCTCGCAGGGCGGTGTATTTGCCGGTGACGCCGATGGTGATTTCCTTGTTTGCCTTGCCGATGCCCTCGACGAACCAGCGCCACTTCATGCGGGCCTGGTCTTCGGTCCGCTGGTTGACGCGCTCGTGAATGTCCAGCAGCGTAAGGACTTCGCGGTCCATGCCCTGCTCGCGGAGGGCTTCGGGGATGAGGTAAATGCTTTCGACATCGTGCATCGACACGACGCGGCGCATCGGCACGTTGGTGTACATCGAGATTTTTTCCCGCACCTTGTCCTTGACCGCGTTGCTGGCCCGGCAGGCGATAATGTGCGGCATGATGCCAACTTCCATCAGCCGCTTGATGCCAAGCTGCGCGGCCTTGGACTTCTGCTCGCCAAGCGCGTTGGGCTCGAGAATGTAGGTGAGGGCGACGAAGACGACCGACCCTTCGCCCTCCTCGTAAGCGAGCTGCCGGCAGGCTTCCAGGTAATGGGCATTCTCATAATCGCCGACGGTGCCGCCCACTTCGACGAAAACCACGTCGGCGTCGCTTTTGACCGCCAGCTCGCGCAGTTTGAGCTTGATCTCGCCGGTCACGTGCGGAATGGCCTGCACGTCGCGGCCGAGATAGCTCCCCTCGCGCTCCTTCTTCAGCACCGACGACATGATCTGGCCGTTGGTGGTGAAGTTGGCTGCGGAAAGGTCCTGGTCGAGCAGCCGCTCGTAGGTGCCCAGATCCATGTCGGTTTCCATGCCGTCGTCGAGCACAAAGACCTCGCCGTGCCGATAGGGATTGAGCGTGCCGGAGTCGATGTTGTAGTACCCCTCCATCTTGATCGGCGCTACCTTCAGTCCCTTGTCCTTGAGCAGCTTGGCCAGCGAGGAGGAGAAAATCCCCTTGCCCAGGCCGCTCATGACCGTGCCGACGACGATCACGTACTTGTGATGCCCCTTGCGATAGCCCGGCGGCATCGGGGTGTAGAACTCCGTCTCTTCCGTGGATTGGCCGATCCTGGCCAGAAGTTCTTCGTTGCTCATTTCACTCTCTGCTTGGCGCCCTTTTCTTCCAGATACCTGTTCACGAACTGCTCGTATTGCTCGCGCGTGTCGATCCCGTGGCTGGCGCGCTCGATCACTGTCACGCCGATCGCGATATCGTGCTCGAGCGCCCGAAGCTGCTCGAGCTTTTCGGCCTGCTCGCAGGGGGTTGGCTTCCAACCTGCCAGCCGCACCAGCGTGTCGCGGCGATACGCATAGATGCCCACGTGCAGATAATAGGTTGGCTCATTCCCGCTGCCCGGGTCCCTGCGAAACGGTATGGGCGACCGGGAGAAATACATCGCCCGCGAGTTGCGGGTGATGACGACCTTCACCAGGTTGGGATCGGCCGGATCGGCCGGCGGGCGGAATGGCGTCGCCGCCGTCCACATTTCGTAGCCGCCCAGACCCTCATCGGCCATACGATAGGCAAGCTCGTCGATCGTGTCAGGTTCGATCTCCGGCTCATCCCCCTGAACGTTGATGATGACGTCGCTCTTTCCCTTCAGCCGGGCGGCTGCCTCCGCAACGCGGTCCGTGCCGCTGGGATGATTCGGGTCGGTGAGCATGCAATTCGTACCGAACGGCCGCAGCGCCGCGACGATGCGCTCGTCGTCTGCGGCCACGACGATGTCATCAACGCGGCGGCACTTTCGCACCTGATCGACCACGTGCTGTATCAACGGCTTGCCGGTCCTGGAGGCGAGAACCTTGGCGGGAAAGCGTGTGGAACCGTATCGGGCTGGAATGACGACCGTCGCAGCCAAAGTCGAACCTCTCTGATCCATCCGCCGCC
>Ga0307477_10003413_pt1 | contig 11850 bp, 9 predicted proteins | sample atmos_gasesECM2C_FD_203316 | JGI IMG/M metagenome (GOLD analysis project Ga0307477, IMG submission 203316) | Hardwood forest soil microbial communities from Morgan-Monroe State Forest, Indiana, United States - atmos_gasesECM2C_515 | ecosystem: Environmental > Terrestrial > Soil > Temperate...
GGGTAGCGTGCAAAGCGTCTTCGACACGCGCCTTCTTTTCCTTCAGCTCGGTTTCGGTGGCTGCGCCGACTTTGATGACGGCGACGCCGCCGACAAGCTTGGCAAGGCGCTCCTGGAGCTTTTCCTTGTCGTAGTCGGAGGTGGTGTTTTCGACCTGCTGACGAATCTGCTTGACGCGGCCCTCGATCTCGGAGGGTTTGCCTGCGCCTTCGATGATCGTGGTGTTGTCCTTGTCAATGGTGACCTTCTTGGCGCGGCCGAGATCCTCGAGCTTCACGTTTTCCAGCTTGATGCCGAGGTCTTCGGTGATCGCCTTGCCGCCCGTGAGGGTGGCGATGTCTTCGAGCATGGCCTTGCGGCGGTCGCCAAAACCAGGGGCCTTGACGGCAGAGCACTGCAGCGTGCCACGGAGTTTATTCACCACGAGCGTCGCAAGAGCTTCGCCTTCGACCTCTTCCGCGACGATCAAGAGGGGCTTGCCCATCTTGGCGGTCTGTTCCAGCAAGGGAAGCAGGTCCTTCATCGAGCTGATTTTCTTTTCGTGGATGAGGATGCGGACATCTTCGAGGACGCATTCCATGCGCTCGGGGTCGGTGATGAAGTAGGGGGAGAGGTAGCCGCGGTCGAACTGCATGCCTTCGACCACTTCCAGGGTCGTCTCCATCGTCTTGGATTCCTCGACGGTGATGACGCCGTCCTTGCCGACCTTCTTCATGGCTTCGGCGATAATGCCGCCGATCTGTTTGTCGTTATTGGCGGAAATCGTGCCGACCTGGGCGATCATGTCGCCTTTGACGTCCCGGTGGAGTTTCTTGATCTCTTCCACCGCGACTTCAACAGCCCTCTCGATGCCGCGCTTGAGGGCCGTCGGGCTGGAACCCGCTGCGACCGTCTTCACGCCTTCGCGGAAGATGGCCTGCGCGAGCACGGTCGCCGTGGTCGTGCCGTCGCCGGCAACATCGGAAGTCTTGGAAGCGACTTCGCGGACCATCTGCGCGCCCATGTTCTCGAGGGGGTCTTGCAGCTCGATTTCCTTGGCAACCGTCACGCCGTCCTTGGTGATGACCGGCGCGCCGAACTTCTTTTCGATCACCGCGTTGCGGCCCTTGGGGCCGAGGGTGATCTTTACTGCGTCGGCGAGAGCGTTCACGCCGCGCAAAATCGCCTGGCGGGACGCCTCACCTGTAACAATCTGCTTCGCCATACTGGTAATTCCTCCTGATATTTAACTCAAATTCTTTGTTTCACTGCTGCCGGGCTGAAGCCCGGCTTTTACAGGTCTGGATATGGCCCGGTGCTACGCTTCAATTGCAAAGCTACTTCCTGGCGGCCTTTGCTGCTGGGCCGATTTTCACTTGGATTTCATCCTCTTTAAGCGATACATATTCTTCATCGTCATACTTGAACTCGAAGCCGGCGTACTTACCAACGAGAACGCGATCTCCCACCTTTACATCCAGTGGAATGCGTACGCCTTTCTCGAGGCGACCGGGGCCAACGGCGATGACTTCGGCCTCCGCCGACTTCTCCTTTGCGGTGTCAGGGATGATGATGCCACCCTTGACGGTTTCCTTTTCTTCAATGCGCCTCACGATCACACGGTCGTGGAGCGGGGTCAGATTCACTGCCATCTTGATAGAACCTCCGTAGGTGATGTTGCGGTTTGAACTAAAGCTTAGGAGCGGAAAGGGGTATTAGCACTCCTCATAGCCGACTGCTAATATAGCAGAAAATCCTGTCTTGTCAAGGGTTTCCCGTACATTTGGAGTCCGTCGCGCCTGCCCTTCGTCATAGTGTAAGCCATGTAATATCAGATAGTTGGATGCTGCAAGATAAATCTGGCACTTGGCGATTGTCGTGCGACTTGGCTCGGCGTAGAATTCGAGGCGCGGCGCGCACATGGGAGCACTTGTCTACATTCGACTGATAGGGTACACGGCCGGGACACTCCTGCAGCTCTTTTGGATGGTGGTGATCCTGGGCTATCGGCGGCAGCGCAATTTCGAGCGCGTGTTTTTCTTTTTGTGCCTGGCGTTGTTCTTCTTCTACAGTGGTTCGCTTCTGGCTCTGAATGCGCAGATCTATTATCTGGCGCCCCCCGCGCTGCTCCAATCATTTGCCGTAACGTTGCTGTTTGCCGGCTTGTGCCTCTTGCCGCCGTCGCTGATCCATTTGCATCTGGAATTTGCCGAGACGCGCGGGATGCTGCCGGACCGTCCCCCCAAACGCATCGTGCTCTTTGCGGCGTATGCTCCGGCGCTCTATTTCGGGCTGCGCGTATACCCGCATCTGGCGGCCAGTGCCGGTTTCGATTTTCAGAATCCAGGGAACGCACTTGGACGCTGGTACGGCATTTGGCTGGGCTTGGCGATGCTGTTCAGCGCTTGGTGGGAGATGCGGTACGCCGCTCGTGCGCCGGATCAGCCGCAGCGGATGTTTCATAGCTGCATGGCGGCGATCTTTGTTGCCGGCGGGGCAATGATTCTCTATCTGCACGATTTTGGCGGGCCTCTGCCGCCATCGCTCGCCGCGGGCATCACCATCACACTCGCATGGGCGGCGATCGTCCCATCGGCCCTCCTCATTTACCTCGTGCTTCGTTACAACTTCCTTCAAATCGGGCGTCAAACAAATCTAGTCTATGCAGTTTCGGCGACATTTTTGGCTTTGCTGTATTTGAGTCTTGTCAGGCGAGTCAGCGTTTGGCTTGAGCCCGTTTTGCCGCCTGAGGCATCGGCGTCGATCCTGTTGTTTCTCCTGGTGATCTTTATCGAGCCGCTGCAGCGGGTTCTCGGACGAAGTTTGCGTGAAACCGCGCACCGGGAAATGGATCGCGTGCAGCGCGTGACTACGGAAGTGCAGCAAGAGGCCCGCCAAGGCAGTCTGGCAGGTCTAGCGCAATTCATCGGGAGGCGAATCCGGGAGGAGTTCGAACTTTCCGATGCGTGCTTGCTGCTTAGGAATCGCGAAGAGAGCAGCCAGGAACATGCCAATTCTGGCTTCGGCGGCAATATCAGTTTTCCAATCGGGCAGGCCGACCGCGCGCTTGGCGTCCTGGAGGTGAAGCCGCACGGCGCGGGCCTCTCGGGCGAAACGCGCGCGGCGCTGGAGTTCTTGTGCGAGCAGTTGCCCGGCGCGCTGGACTTATGCCGATTAATCGAAGAGAAGTTGCAGCTCGAAAGGGAATTGGCGGAGCGCGAACGGCTCGCTCTGGTAGGCCAAATGGCGGCGAGCATCTCGCACAATCTGAAAAACCCGCTGGGCTCCATCAAGACGATTCTTCAGGTGCAGATGGAAAGCTCGGAATTGCCGGATTCGATGCGGCGCGAAACGCAGATGGTGCTGGAGGAGATTGGGCGGCTCTCGACGAAATTAAATCAGTTACTGCAATTCAGCAGACCTGCGGTTCGCGCGGGGAGCGCGGCTGCAAACTGCGATGCGAAGGCAGTTGTGGAGGAGGTCGCGGCGGTGCTACGGCACGAAGCGGAGCGCCGCGGTATCGCATTCGGAACGGAACTTCCTGAATGCGTGGTGGAAGTGGCCGCAAGCGCTGAAGCGGTAAGCGACATCGTATCCAATTTACTGGTGAATGCGCTGGAAGCTGCCCCGCGAGGGGGTCACGTGAATATTCGCATAAAGAAAGACACTACCGGTTGCGTCCTGGTCGTGGAAGATGACGGGCCGGGAATTCCGGCTGCGGCCCGAGAGAAAATCCTCCAGCCATTCTTTACGACGAAATCGCAGGGCACGGGGCTGGGATTGGCGATTGTGGCGCGGCGCGTGGCCGAGGCAGGAGGAAGGTTGGGATGGGTTAATCCCGCGAGTGATGGAAAAGGAACGAGGTTTGAAGTGATTTTGCCGCTGGCAAGAGATGTGAAGCAGGGAAGCGGGGAGAATACATGAAAACGATTCTGATCGTGGATGACGAGCCGGCGGCGCGCTACGGACTGCGGCGCGCGTTGGAGGCAAAGTATCGCGTTGCGGAGGCCGATTCCGCTGAGGCCGCGCGCGAAGCGCTGCTTCGCGAGCATCCGGACCTTGTTCTTCTCGACGTGGTTTTGCCCGGAGAGAACGGGCTGGCATTCTTGCGATGGATGCGCGAGCAGGGGAGCGAATTGCCTGTGCTGATGGTCTCGGCGCTGGACACGGCGAAAACCGCCGTGGAGGCGCTGCAACTCGGTGCGGCAGATTATCTGGTGAAGGGTTTTGAATTGGAAGAGCTGCGGCAGAGGGTGGCGAATCTGTTGAAACTGGCGACGCTGGAAAGTGAAAACGATGCGTTGCGAAGCCGGCTGGCGACCGAAGGGCAGTTCGGACAAATGATCGGCCGCTCGGCGGAAATGCGGCGCGCGTTTGAGATGGCGGATCGTGTCGCGCCGGCGGATTCGACGGTGCTCATTCTCGGCGAGAGTGGCACGGGAAAAGACTTGCTGGCGCAGGAGATTCACGCGCGATCGCCGCGCGCGGGCAAAGCCTATGTGGCGGTGAACTGCGCGGCACTTCCGGAAACGCTGATCGAGTCGGAGCTGTTTGGATACGAACGTGGAGCGTTCACGGGCGCGGCGCATCAGAAAAAAGGCAAGTTTGAGCTGGCGTCGGGCGGAACGCTGTTTTTGGACGAGATCGGAGACATGAATCCGGTAACGCAGTCGAAAGTGCTGCGCGCGCTGGAAAACCGGACCATCGAGCGCCTGGGCGGGACGCAGACGATTCCTGTGGATGTGCGCGTTATCAGCGCGACGCATCGAAATTTGCAGATGGAGATTCGCGCGGGAAAGTTTCGCGAGGATTTGTTCTATCGGCTGCGCGTCGTGACGATTGATCTGCCTCCGCTGCGGGCTCACAAAGAAGATATTATGGTGCTGGCCGAAGCATTTCTGCGGATGCACGCCGAACGCCTGGGACGCACGGCGCGGTTGAGCCGCGAGGCGATGACGGCGCTCGAACGGTACGGCTGGCCAGGGAATGTGCGTGAATTGAAGAATGCGCTGGAGCGCAGCCTGGTGCTGTGCCGAGGAGAGGAAATTGGCGTGGACGATCTGCCGGGCGAGGTGGCGCGCGGGGAGGCGCTTCCGGGCAGACATACCGGGGATACACAGGATAATGGTTTCGGCGAACGCGACTTCCGCGAAGCCAGGCGCAAATTTGAGGTGGCCTATTTGACGAAACAGCTTGCGGACCACCGCTGGAATGTTTCACGGACAGCAGCGACGATCGGCCTGCACCGGCAAAGTTTGCAGGAAAAATTGCGCGAGTTGGGAATCCGCAGGCCGGGGCGAGAACCGTTGGGGGAAGAGTGATTCGTGATCCTTCTCGCCGCGGCCGGCTCGAGCCAGGCTGGTGACGTGTGATGCGTGAAAGACAAAATTCCTCGGCAACTATTGCAGGTTTCGTGCTCGCGGGCGGTGGGAGCACGCGGTTTGGAAAAGATAAAGCGCTGGTGGAAGTCGGCGGCAAGCCAATGCTCGTGCGAATGTGCGAGCTTCTGCGGACCGTGGCAAGCGAAGTGACCGTGATTGCGGATCCCGAGAAATATACCGGCTTCAGTCTCCGCTGCATTGCGGACCGCTGGCCGGGCGCAGGGCCGCTGGGGGGAATCATCACGGCGCTCGAAGATGCGGGCGCTCGGAAGCAATCGCCGGAATGGAATCTGATCGTCAGCTGCGACATGCCTTTTCTTACGCGGGAATGGCTTGCGTATCTCGCGGGGAGCGCGCTGAAGAGTTCTTCGCAGGTTGAGCTGCCGGAATCGGCGCATGGACCGGAGCCGCTGTGCGCCTGCTACCGAACGGATGCGGGACCCGCTCTACGCGCAGCGTTCGAACGCGGAGTTCGCAAGATTACCGAAGCGTTGAAACAAGTGACTACAGAAGTGCTTGACGAAGCGCACTGGAAACGATTTGATAGCGCGGGGCGGTTGTTCTGGAACATGAACACACTGGCGGATTATCAAGAAGCCCGGCGGATACTCGAAGTGGGAAAAGAATGACCGACGCACTCAAAATCAGCCGTGGCGAGCTTACAAACTTAATTCCCGGCGCGGAAACGAACCCCGCCGAGATCGATCTCGAGCCGCGGGCGGCCAACTTCTTCGAGTTTCGCCAGGTGTGCAAGTCATTTGACGAGCGGTTGGTCCTGGACCACGTCAGCTTCACCGTGAAACGCGGGGAAACCTGCGTGATCATGGGGCGCAGCGGCGTGGGCAAGTCCGTCTCGCTGAAGCATATCATGGGATTTCTGAAAGCGGATGAGGGGCGAATTTTTATCGACGGGCAGGACGTCACGGATTTCCGGGAAGCCGATTTTGCAGAGGTTCGGCGGAAAGTGACAATGGTGTTTCAGTCCGGGGCGTTGTTTGACTCTCTGACAGTCGGCGAAAACATTGGATTCCCATTGGAAGGGCAACCCGGGCTGACCGACGACGACGTCGACGCCTATGTGCGAAAGCTGGCGGCGATGCTCGAAGTAGAAGCGGTCCTCGATAAGCTGCCCAGCGAGTTATCCACGGGGGCGAAGCGCGCCGTCGCCATCGCGCGGGCCCTGGCGCAGAACCCGGAAGCGATTTTGTACGACGAACCGACGACGATGGTCGATCCGATCATGGCCGGGCACATGAGCGATCTGATCTCGCGGCTGAAAGAGAGGTTTCATCGCACCTCGATCGTGGTAACGCACGACACGCACCTGGCCAGAAAACTGGCCGACGTTGTCGTATTTCTGCAGGAAGGCAAAGTTTCTTTCTTCGGCCCTTGGAAAGATTTCGAAGATTCGAAAGATGCGTTTCTTCACAATTTCCGCATGCAGGATGAATTGATTCCCGCCATGGATGTCACCCTGTGAGCGCCCCCGTTAACGGAACATCTGATCCAATCAAACAATTACGCAAGGAAATGGGTTTCTGGGATGTGCTGCTTTTCAACATCGCCACGGTTCTGGGGCCGCGCTGGATTGCGGCCGCGGCGCACAATGGCTCTTCCTCGATCAGTTTGTGGGTGCTGGTGGCAGTGCTGTTTTTTATTCCTATGGCGATGGTGATCAATGAGTTGTCTTCGCGATATCCCGAAGAAGGCGGACTCTACGTTTGGGCCAAAGAGGCGTTCGGAGATTTTCACGGATTCGTTGCCGGCTGGACGTACTGGATTTACACCGTTTTTTATTTTCCGGGATTGCTGCTGGCCAGCGCGGCGATGAGCGGCTACGCGGCAGGCTCCTCGGGCGCCGCGCTCGCGCAAGACAGGACGTTTCTCCTCGCCGGGTCATTCGTGCTGCTGGCGGTCGCAGTCATTCTGAATATCATCGGGTTGAACGTGGGGAAGTGGCTGCAGAACGCAGGCGGCGTGGGAACGTACCTGCCGCTGCTCATTCTTGTTGGGATAGCCGGGGCGCTGTGGTTCAAGCAAGGCTCGGTGACGCACTTCACCATGGCGAACATAATGCCGCAGTGGAATTGGGATACGGTGAATTTCTGGTCGCAGATCGCGTTCGCCTTCACCGGGCTCGAACTGGTTTCCGCGATGAGCGCGGAGGTGCGCGATCCGCGACGTACGCTGCCACGCGCGGTTCTCAGCTCGGGCGTGCTGATTGCGGCGATTTACATCGTCGGCACATTCGCAGTGTTGGCGCTGATTCCCGACGCGCAGGTAGACCCGAAGAGCGGCGTGTTTCAGGCGATCTCCATGGGCTCCACGGTGTTGCGGATCGGGTTTGTCGGCGTGCTTGCCGCGCTGTTCGCGTCTGTCGGCAACGCCGGCGGCGTAGGCAGCACCGTTGCCGGGATTGCACGTGTGCCGTTCGTGGTGGGCATCGACCGATATTTGCCGCAAGCGTTTGGGAAAATTCATCCGCGCTGGCGCACCCCGTACGTCTCGATTCTCGTGCAAGCAGTCGCATCCGGTGTAGTGCTGCTCATCAGCCAGATCAACGAGACGATGCGCGGCGCATACCAGGTACTCGTGGACATTACGATCATCATCTATTTCATTCCGTTTCTGTATATGTTCGCTGCGGTGATTAAGCTCGTAAAACGCGAGGACCGCGCTGTAAATTCGCAAGCGGTGCTGATTCCGGGGGGCAAAGCAGGCGTGTGGTCGGTCGGGGCACTTGGGTTTCTTGTGGTGCTGCTTGCCATGGGGGTTTCCATGGTTCCTCCGGGGGATTCTTCGAACAAGCTGCTCTTTGAGGTGAAACTCTTCGTCGGCGCGGTCGGAGCGATTCTTTTCGGACTGATCTTGTATTGGCGCGGGGCGCGCGCAAAGAAGCGTGAAGCGATTGCCAGCTGAATTTCCTGCGCTGGTGGTTTCCTCAATTGAAGCGGCCTCAGTAGATCGTCCAGACGCCCGGAGTGGCCAGCTCGACCAGGTGGTTGTCGGGGTCGCGGAAATAGAGGCTTGTGCCGCCGCGCGGCCACTGGACGCGGCTCTCGACGGCGATCCCACGGTCCGCTAGGACTTTTTCCCATCCTGAGAGATCGTCGATAGAGATCGAAAATGCCACATGCACCGGACCGCTTCCGTCGTGCGGGCCCATCCTTCCAGAAGGCGATTCCGTGATGCGATTTGACGCGCCGCGCTTGAAAAGCAACAGCACATTCTTTCCACCGACGCTATACGCGCGAATCCGGGCGTCACCCTCTATTATCCGGCTGAGGCCAAAGAGATCTTCGTAGAAGCGCGACGCGCGATCGAGGTCATCCACATACAAGGAAGTTTCGAGTACGCCGTTCAGAGATGGCATGTGTTTCTCCAGACGCGGTCAGAAGCCTTCTTCGATGAGGCGGGAGATTGAGAGATTTGATGCATTCGCAGCGCCGCGGGCTTCGAGGTAGCGCTCCACATATTTTCCCAGGACATCTCCTTCGAGATTGACCGCGTCGCCGGGTCTGCGGTCAGGCAAATTGGTGTGCTCGTAGGTGAATGGAATCACGGCAATTTCAGCGATGAGGTCACGCCAGCGGGCCACCGTGAGGCTGATGCCGTCAATGGTGACGGAGCCCTTGGGAACGAGGTAGCGCGCAAAGTCTTCGGGGACTTGCACGCCCAACCACCAGTTCTCGCCCTCGGCCGTGAGGTGCGTCACCTTACCGACGCCGTCAACATGCCCGAGAACGAAATGGCCTCCAAATTCTTTTCCGGCAGCGAGAGGCTGCTCGAGATTCACGCGCGCCCCGCGTTTCAGCTCGCGGAACGAAGTCTTGGAAAGGGTTTCGCCGGAGAGGTCCGCCGAGAAGCGATCTTTGTCCCGCGAAACCACCGTGAGACAGCAACCATTGACCGCGATACTGTTCGACACAGCGAGCGACGCGGCAACGCTCGGCGCATGGATCGTAATGCGGCTGCCGTCCTCGCGTGCATCCAGCGATTCCATTGTTCCGATATGTTCGATGATTCCTGTGAACACAGACTCCCCGCTGTGGCCATCATCTGGCCTGCTTGGATTCTAGCCTAGTGCCGTTCCAACTATTTAGTCCAAATGACGGTCCAACGGTCGGACCCGAAGATAAAAAAAGCATCGTCGAAAGAATTTGCTCGAACAAGTTGGAACGGCGCTAGTTGGCAAACGAGATTCTTTTCAAAAGAGGGGGAAACCGATCCGCATTAGCGCGAATGGAAATCACCGCACAGTTCCTCAAGGATGGGTCACGGAGTTTTTCTCCGCCGTGACGGCGATCCTCTTGTGCGCTGTAACCAATTCCGGCCTTTCTTCGCCAACGGAAATCTCGCTTAGTTTGCGGAAGTAGCGATCCGCAAAAGCGGAGTTGCCCGCGGCGTCGGCGGCGCTGGCAGCGCCGAACAGCGCATTGAACCGGTTCGGCGCGACCCTGAGGACCGCTTCATATTCCGCGAGCGCCTCCTGAGGCCGCTTTTCTAACAACAGCAGCTCCGCGAGCATTTCCCGCGCGGGTGTCACCGGCCCCGGCGTGACCGCGTCCTTGTCCATGCTTTCTTCCAACTCCGCGGCAGATTTCATCGCGGCAATCGCTTCGATGCTCTTGCCGCTCTTCTCCGCGATCCACGCTGCCACTTCGCGGCGTTGCACTTCCACCTGATTTGACCAGTACGTGTTGTTCCTTTTGGCGCTGGCGTCAACGAGCGATGTCAGCGTTTGCTCGGCCAGCGCTGCGCGGTCCAGGTCGCCGGCGCGCGCGCTGCCTTCGCCGATCGCCGCCCAGGTGATAGCTTGCGCCCAGGGCACGCTCTCTTTTCGGACTTGCAGATCGCTTGCCGCTTTCCAATTTCCAAGCTCGATCGCGCAACGCGCCGGAATCGCCGCAAGCGCATAGTCGCCGGTCAGCGTGAGCGCCCCGGTGGGCGGAAGCGAATTCATTTTCGCGAGCACCGCCTCAGCTTGTTTTACTTGCCCGCTTTGCAGGTAGGCGTAAGCCTCATAATCCATTGCGTGCAGGCGCTGATCGCGAGCCTCGCCGTTTGTGGATGTTGCTTCCGCTTCGGCGGCCAATTTCTCGGAACGGATATTCGACCGGATGGATTCATCCCAGAGTCCCAATCGCGTAAAAATGTGCGATGGCATGTGATTGGCGTGGGCTGAGGCCGGCGCGATCTTGGCATAAATGCGCGCCGCGCCGAGACTTTTTTCCGCGAGCACCGGGTTGTCGTAGCAATGAATAATATAGTGCGGGATGCCGGGGTGATGCGGCTGCGATTTTAAAAGCGGCTCCAGAATCTCGCCGCACTTCTGCTGGTTGGCAAAAGTCTTGTCCGTCTTGGAAGCCGCGATATCTAGAGTCAGCGCATGGAAGATCGCGGCTTCGCTATCCGTCGGATAAGCCGCTTGCACCGCTCCCATCTTCTGTTCAAAGGCGCGGTCATGGGTTGCCTGATCCTTGTCGTCCTCGCGGTAAATTTCATCCAAAGCTTCGATGTAGGCTAGTTCCCGCGCAGTCGTCGGATTGGCTGCCGCAACAGCTTTCGCTTTTTCAAAAGCATCGCGGCCCGCAGCCGTGTTCCCGTTCTTCCACAAACCGTGGTAGTAGGACATGGCAATGCCCCACTGCGCCATCGCACATTTGGGGTCCCTGCTCGCGACGTCGGAGAAAGCCTGGCGGGCTTGCTCGTACTGGAAGGAATGGAGCACGGCGACCGCGCGGTTGAAGCTGAGCGCCACAGATTTTGAGCAGGAAGTTAAAAAGTGGACGGAACCGACCTCTTCGGCTGTCAGCGCATGATGATGCTCGTCATCGCACCAGGCCAACGGTGCGGACAGGAGCACCGCACACAGAAATCCGGTCAAAACTCTCATCTGTAACCTCCGGCGGGTTGGTCGCGCCTAGGCGTTAGGATAAATCTTTTCAAGGCGAATTGTTCGGAGTATGTAGCGGGTGAATGCAGCAAGTCAACGGGATTGTACTCTCTGAATGAGCAAAGACAATTTGTTCCCCGCGCTCCGCTCACTGCAAAAACGTGCGCATGCGCTGCACACCGGCTATCGCGCCGCGTGGGCGGCAGGCCGTGAAACTTCTTCGAGAGCCTCGGCGAAAATTCCGAGCGCGTGATCAAGTTGCTGTCGCGTGATGACCAGCGGTGGCTGGAAGCGCACCACGTTTCCGTACGTTCCCCCCACGCCGATGAGCACGCCGCGGCGCAGGCAGGCATCGCGGATGGCCTCGGCTTCGGCGGCTGCCGGCGTCAATTTTTCGTCCTTCACCAATTCCACACCAATCATCAGGCCGAGCCCGCGGACTTCGCCGATGAGCGGATTTTCTTTCTGCAGTTCGCGCAGCTTGCTCATCACGTATTTTCCGGATTCCGCGGCGCGAGCCGGCAAATTTTCTTTCTCCATGAATTCAATATTGGCCAGCGCTGCCGCGCAGGAGATCGGATTTCCGCCAAACGT
>Ga0307477_10003414_pt1 | contig 11850 bp, 10 predicted proteins | sample atmos_gasesECM2C_FD_203316 | JGI IMG/M metagenome (GOLD analysis project Ga0307477, IMG submission 203316) | Hardwood forest soil microbial communities from Morgan-Monroe State Forest, Indiana, United States - atmos_gasesECM2C_515 | ecosystem: Environmental > Terrestrial > Soil > Temperate...
GGTTTTGACCTTAAGGCCGGTGGTCGACCGCTTATAGACCCATGCGCATTCAAGCAGCGGTGCGTCAGGACTGCGTTAAAGGCTCAAAGTGGGTCGCGCGGCGGGCGCGAGACAAGACACTTATTTTCAGGCCGTCATCGCCTCGATGTCGCGCTGATTTCGGCGCCGCAGGTCTTCGGCATTCCAGCGTTTGATCTTCTCGACCGAAGCCCACAATGCGATGCCGGTCGTCTCGTGCATCCGGTGAACGCGCGAATGGCATGCATCACAGAGCGCGACGAGGTCACCAAGCCGCTCGCGCCCGAGGCGGCGGCAATTTCGATGATGAAGTTGCAATGCTCCGGAAGCGTTGCAGCAATAGCAAACCGCCTGTTTCTTCAGGCTGTTGAAGAAACGCGCCCGCGTCTCGCGCCAAGTGTCAGATTTTAGATACGCGGCGTATTCGCTCCTGAAGGAAGGCGCCATCACACTTTCCCCCGTCGTCGCCGCCGTTTTGGTTCAGGTGGCTCATTACTGGCAACTACAGCAACAAGCGGCAGGACACAGGAGCGGGTGGAGCGGGTGCGCAGCCTGCTAACGCCTTGTGGGCTAGCGCAGGCTGCGCACTGGCACCCTGAGACATTTCACCCCGAGATATAGATAGTGGTTGGGGTTTCCCGACTGCCCCTGTAGTTGGGGTTTCCCCAACCGGGGATTGGGTTTTTTCGGTTGGGGTTTCCCCAACCGGTGGCCGCGGTTTTCCCCAACCGGCTTTTGTTTTTTGTTTTCGCTTTTGGGCGCTTCGTTTTCCGTAATGGACGGCGCGTTGATCTTTGGCATTGCGAGCGTCGCGGGCGATCTGTTCGGCTTCCTCGACGGTCTTGATCCTGCGCCAGTCGTCGGTCGGCGGATTGCGTCTGGAGTTTCGATGCTGCGAGAATGTCGTTCCAAACATGCTTGGCGTGCGATGCTCAGCGTTTCCGCCGCGACCGCGCTTGTAGCGAATGAAGCCTAACGCTTCGGCTTCTCTCAGTGCTGGCGCGACGCAGCCTCCATCCATGCCGTAGGCGATGAAATCTTCGGTCGTAACAATAAGTCGGTCGTTATCGTTTCCGCCGTGATGGGCGAGTTCGACCTCGATGCGCGAAATGACCATGTGCGCCGAACGGGACAGCACGCGATATGCAGGGGACTCCAACATTTCAATGAGGCGAGCGGAGAACTGGCCGCTGATGCTATTGCGTCGCTTATTGGCATTGGGTATGTCGGTCACAGCTGTTGATTCCCTCATCAGCCCCTAGATTGATGTGCTCCGGGCCGCCGCGGTGTTGCAACGCGGCGGCCATTTCATTCCCACGCGACGCGTAGCTCTTTCAACAAACAATCAGCAAAGACCTCTCATTCAGTCCGTAAATTGGACGCGACGCTGTGAAGGAAATCGGCGATCTTTCTTAGATCGTTGGCGGTGTAATTAGCGCCGGCAAATCTGTTCACGGATTTGGTTTGCAGTTCGCTGAGCGCCTTAATGGCGTTGTTGAACTGAGCCAAAACGAAATCGACCGCCGGCAAAGTGGCGGGAGGCGGCAAGCTGGGCGGCGGTCCATCAAGGATCGCTTCGGCCTCCGCTTCGGCCGATATAAATTCATCGGTTTCGGCCCGCTTCTCAAGTTCATCGGTTTCGGGTGGCGGCGGCGGCGGATACAATTCTTCGTTAATCTCGTAAACTCTCAGATGATCGACGAGCTTAGTTTTAGCCTCCTTTCAGTGCCGCTCTGACGACCTTCGGCGGATACTCGTTAGAGCTAAGTTCGTAAAGCGCCGATTTGGTCAGGTTCAAATCCGACACGTTGGCGGATTTGGTGGCGGCAAACTTAGCGGCAGCCATAGCGCGCTGAGCCGTCCGCTCGTCCATCTCGAAATTATCTTGGAGCCACGGCCATGGGGGAGCTGATCCTTGGCTTCCTGCAGAAGATTGCCGCGCCTGATGATGTTCGCGATATCGTTGCGGAAGGTTCCGCGTATTTCTCTGACAATGGTCGTCAGGCTGCGCGAGGAGTTTTTCTGCTTCTTGCTCATATGATGTACTTTCTGTCGAACGCGAGACAACAAAGCGTAAGCGCCTTGAGGTTTGGCTTGCCGCGGATCTTGAGGGGCATGCGCGTTGGCGCGAGACAAGCCCATTGGCGTCCTCGCTCGTAGCCCCAGCGGTCCCCCGATGAGTAGTCGTAGTTGAACGGGCGGCCGTTCCGTACATCGTTGACTCCAGCCGCGAATGCGGGGTCGCACATGATTTCGTACACGGTGATCGGACGAGTCTCGACCTGCTCACGGCTCTCTTCCACATCACGCCCTCCTCATTCGCCGGGCTTGCCATACGCGGTTTGCGCCGACCGTGATGCCGAATCGTTTGTCAGATATTTGGATGACCGGCGGCGCGTCTGGCGCCCTGAGACGGCGCTGGCCGGTCGAGATGCTGAAATTGTTAAGCCTGCACCACTGAGTCAGCGTCAAAACCTGAAGGTCGTTCTCATAATCCGTGAAGGTTTCGCGGTCGGCCTCGCGCTTGGCGCGCACGGCCTTCAACTGTGCTTTGGTGAATTTCCGTCTGCCATTTGGTCCCTCCTTCGAAGGGGAGGTTCACCAGATGGAAGAAGGGCGGAGAGCCTCCCCGGTTTATTCGGGTATGCTCTCCGCCCTTAAAGCGTTGCGCAGTGCATTGGGCGGGGATATTTGCGCGACTCCGAATAGAAGCGCCGGTAATTTCGGAGCCCTAACGAGTTTGGAGCCGACCTGACGACCGACGTAACCCGCCGACGACTCAAGCTTAGCAGCGGTCGCGATAATTTACTACACGTCAATTTATGTCGACGCCGCGAACGGCAAAACCTTGTGATCGCGGCCGGTCACAACGCTTTCAATGTGGTCGCTCCATCGCAGCAGAGCTTCCCGAATATCTGATTTGTAGGCGGCGTAATTGTAAGTTCCAGCGACGGAGGCCTTGTGGCCCGAGACATGATTGACCGCGGCTTCGACGATGTGCGGCTGTATTCCAATCTCACAACAGCCGGTGACGAAACTTCTGCGAAGATCATGCAAAACCCACGGCTTCTCGATGCCATCTTTAAAGTCCCGTTTGGAACGCTGCCACGAAGTGAAGCCGCCATGACCTTGCGAACCGAACAGATTGTCATGACCAACCCGTTTCTCGACCGACTTGATGATGTCGAGCGCGAGCGGCGGAAGGGTCAATTGTAACGGCCTGGCATTCTTAGTCCTCGAGGCGGGAACCACGACGATGCCCGTACGCAGGTCAATCTCTGACCATCGTAAGCCCCCGACCTCACACCGTCGCATTCCAGTCAGCATCAACAATTTGGTGATCTTGCCGTAGTCGTCATCGGCGCAGGTATCCCAGATCGCCTTAAGTTCGGCCTCGCTAAGGACCCGGTCACGTTTGGTCTGAGGCGGACCCTTGATCCCTATAGTCGGGTTCTGCTCGATCAAGCCTTCGGACATGCACCAAGCAAAGAACGCCTTCAGGTGACTGAGCGCGCATCTGGCCGAGACGTGCCCGTTGATGGCTTTGATGTCGGTCAGACAGGCGGTGATGTCGGTCCGCACGATCTTGGTGAGCGCCTTGCCATGCAATGGCTTGAAGTAAGTGCCGGTCAGATAGGCCTTCAGAATATGGAAGGAGTGGGGTTTGACCTTCTTCTCGGTCAAGTATCGCTCGATCACCTGAGAAAATGTCTTCTCCTTTTTCTCTTCCTCCTTGGCGGCGGGATCGACGCCGAGCGTCACCTGAGCAAACAACTCCTTTGCCCGCTTGCGAGCGGCAGCGGCATCGATCTTCTCGGGATCGCCGATCCGATACCGGCGCTGCTGCTGGCCGATCTTGTATTGAATGAAATATGCTCGCTTGATCGAGCCATCGCGAGCGGCATGGGCGCGCAAGCCGAAGCCGGTCAGCGTGTCATCCCAAAAGAAGACCTCCTTGCCGTCCGCCGGGACGAGCTTGGCGGTTGACCTGTCGATTGTGCCTTTCATGGACCCCCTCCGTGGAAGCTGGATAGAAGTGCTCGCAATAGGGTCGCGTGATGAACGACAGTTTCGACCAGCAGCCGGACAGAGGCCGCGGCCTTCGACCGGCTCGCGGCAGGCCGCACAGAGTGGCGGCAGCGCGAGATCGAGCACGCGGCGCAACGCCGAATGGACGGCGGTGCTGACACGCTTGAACGGAGCGGGGAGAATATTGCCGGCGGACAGCATCGAGACTCAACGCTACCGATCTCGACGGCCATTGTCATCGGGTCATCGAGGCGACACATGCTGCAGAACATGAGACAATGACTCTCATGGTTGAGAGCTAGATGACCGAGAGCCCGATCATCTTCGATCGTTTGCTCCAGCGCCGGCGCCGCTCCCGCGCCGCCGCGTTGCCGGCAAATTTTTTGCTCGATCACGTCGCCGGCGAGCTCGCAGATCGGTTAAGCGTGGTGCTGCGCCGCTTCAACGTCGGCGTCGATCTTGGCACGCCCGGCGACGCAGTACGCAGATCGCTGCGCCGGCTCGGCGCGGGGATGATCGTGGGCGCCGACGTTATCGCCCGCGGCAAGCCGTTCGTGGTCGCCGATGAGGAGGCGCTCCCGTTTCGTGACTCAAGCCTCGATTTTGTCGTGTCCGGCCTGGCGCTGCACTTTGCCAATGACTTGCCGGGCGTGCTCGCGCAAATCCGCCGCGCGCTCAAGCCGGATGGTTTGTTTCTGGCGGCACTCCTTGGCGGCGAAACTCTGACGGAGCTGCGACAAGCCTTTGCCGAGGCCGAAAGCGAAATCGAAGGCGGCGCCTCGCCGCGTGTAGCGCCGTTCGCGGATCTGCGCCAAATCGGCGCTTTGCTGCAGCGCGCGGGATTCGCCTTGCCGGTGACCGATGTCGAGCGCGTGACAGTGCGCTACAGCTCGGTTTTCGATCTGATGCACGATCTGCGGCGGATGGGGGCGGCCAACACGCTTGTGGCGCGCCGTCGTGTGCCGCTGCGGCGCACGACGCTGATGCAGATGGCCGACGTCTACGCCCGGTGTTTCGCCGATGCCGATGGGCGCATTCGGACGACCTTCGATATTGTGTGGCTGTCGGGCTGGGCGCCGCATCCGAATCAACAACAACCGCTGCGGCCCGGATCGGCAAAGGCGCGGCTCGCCGACGCGCTCGGCACGCGCGAGATTTCCGCTGGCGAGAAAGCCGGATGCTAACGCGCGCGCGGCCGCTATCGTCAATTGCTAAATCAGCGCAGCAAGATGCGCGATCAGCGGTTCGTCGGCCGGCGGCATTGGATATTGGCGCAGTTCCTGTGGCCGCACCCACTTCAGCTGCTGCGCCTCCTTAGGCCTAACGAAACCGTCCCAGCGCCGGCACACATAGAGTGGCATGAGCAGATAGAAGTCTGGATAAAGGTGACTCGCGAATGTCAGCGGCGCGAGACAATCTTCCTTCACTGTTATTCCCAGTTCTTCTTTGAGTTCGCGAATGAGGCACTGCTCGGGGCGTTCTCCGGTTTCGACCTTACCGCCGGGAAACTCCCACAAGCCGGCCATCGCCTTACCGGGCGGGCGCTGCGCGATCAGGACCCGGCCGTCGGTGTCGATCAAAGCGCAGGCGGCGACCAGGACAAGCTTGACGGTCACTGCTTTCTCATCGGCCTCATCGGCCAAGGCGAAATGATTCAAGGTCGATTCGGCATTTCGCTTTGGCTTGTTGTTTGAACATGATCTTTTCCGAGAACCGGCGTCCATTTTTCGGGATCATGCTCTAGCCCCGCATCATTTCGAGAACGGCATCGGCGAAAGCTCCTGGATCTTCCTGCGGCGGGTTGTGCCCGATCCGCGGCAGTAAGCGCCGCTGATAGGGTCCGGTGAAGAAGGCGGCGTGATGCGCGGAGCTCTCGGGCGGATGCGCGCCGTCGGCCTCGCCCTGCAAAGCGATTGTCGGCACCGCGATTTTGGGTTGTTGCGCGAGCCGCTGTTCGATCTTCTCCAGCTTGGGATCGCCGGCGGCATTGCTGTAGCGATGGCGGTAGGAATGAATCGTTACCGCGACAAAATCTGGATTGTCGAACAACGCCGCGCTGCGTTCAAACGTTGCATCGTCGAATGACCAATGCGGCGACCACAATCGCCACAGCAGCCGGCACAGTTCGCGCCGGTTGGCCTCGACTCCAGCGCGTCCGCGCTCCATCTGGAAATACCATTGGTACCAGAGCCGGTGCTCCTGCGCCGGCGCGGTCGGCTTTCCGGCGCCGGGAATGTTCTGGATATTGTAGGCGTTGACCGTCACGAGGCCGCGCACGCGCTCCGGCCACAACGCCGCCACGATGCAGGCGGCGCGACCGCCCCAATCGTAGCCGGCAAGCACGGCGCGATCGACGGAAAGCGCATCCATCAATTCACGCAGATCGTTGCCGAGCGCGGCCTGCTGGCCCGAGCGCGGCGTGGTCTGCTCGAGAAACCGCGTCGGTCCGAAGCCGCGCAGATAAGGTACGATCACGCGGGCGCCGGCAGCAACGAGCCGGGCGATCACCGCATCGTAGCAGCGGGGATCGTACGGCCAGCCATGCATCAGAAAGACCGGCGCGCCGTCCGCCGCGCCGCTCTCCTCGTACGCGACGTCAAGCACCGAGGTGCGGATATGTTTGGGCGCGGCGTTCAACTTCGGTAATCCCCGTTGATCGCGACGTACTCTTTGGTCAAGTCGCAGGTGAGCACGCGATCGCGCCCCTTGCCGAGGCCGAGCGCGACTTTGAGGCTGATCTCGGGCTGCTTCATTGCCGCGGAAACCGCCGCTTCATCATAGGCCTGATCGCGCGAGCCTTTGTGCGCGACGCGGATGCCGCCGAACCAGATCGACAACCGGTCGCGATCGGCCGGCTCGCCGGCCTTGCCGACCGCCATCACCACGCGGCCCCAGTTCGCGTCCTCTCCGGCAATCGCGGTTTTGACCAGCGGCGAATTGGCGATCGACAGCGCGATGCGGCGCGCCGAAGCTTTGGACACCGCGCCTTCGACGGTGATCTCGACGAGCTTGCGCGCGCCTTCGCCGTCACGGGCGATCTGCTCGGCGAGATTGGCCAAGACGCCGGCGAACGCCTTGCGAAACGGAATGAGCCGCGGGTCAGTGCTGCGGCTGATGCGCGGCGCCGCCGCAGCGCCGGTCGCAAATGCCAGCACGGTGTCCGAGGTCGAGGTATCGCCATCAATGGTGACCGCATTGAACGTATCGGTCACCCCCTCGCGCAACAACGACTGCAGCACGGGAGCGGCAATCGGCGCGTCGGTGAAGAGGAAAGCGAGCATGGTCGCCATGTCCGGCGCGATCATGCCCGCGCCTTTGGCGAAGCCGTTGATGGTCACATCCGTTCCGCGGAGACGAACGCGCGCCGTCGCCAGTTTCGGGAACGTGTCGGTCGTCATGATGGCCTTGGCCGCGGTGCCGTAGCCATCCGGACGGGCGTCGGCGGCGAGGCCGGTCATGACCCGATCGAAGGCTTGCGCGTCGAGTGGCTCGCCGATCACACCGGTCGAAGCGAGAAATACCTCGGAAGTTTTGCAGCCGACCGCGGCTGCTGCAAATTTGGCCGTCAGCGCACAGGCTTGCCGGCCGCTTTTGCCGGTAAAGGCATTGGCATTGCCGGAATTGACGACCAGCGCGCGTGCGTGGCCGCCCTTTATCTGCGCGCGGCACCATTCAACCGGTGCCGAGGGGCATTTCGAACGGGTGAAGACGCCGGCAACGCTGGTCTGCGGTTCAAAAACCGCGAGCATCACATCGGTCCGGTCGCGATAACGAATGCCCGCCTGTGCCGTGGCCAGCCGTACGCCGGCAATGGCCGGCAGGTGCGGCGTCGTTTTGGGCGCGAGCGGAGAGATGATGGAGGACATATTGGTCATTCCGGGGCGCGAGCGACGCTCGCGAGCCCGGAATCCACAATCCCAGCGTCAGCGGTCAGTCTCGAACACTGGGATTATGGATTCCGGCACTCGCTTCGTTGGCCGGAATGACGCTTTTTTACGTTTGCCGCAAGGGCCAATCACTTCTTGGCCGGCGCGGCGGGGTTAAGCGCGGAGGGATTCGCCTGGCTGGCGGGCCGGTCGAGGCGCTCGATCGTTGCCGATTTGCGCAGGTTATCGACGAGCTCGGCTTGCGCGCGGCGTGCGACGTAATTCTCCAGCTGGCCTTTGACCTCATCGTATGTCGGCGTCGGCTTGATGCGCTTATCTTCGACCTCGATGACGTGCCAGCCGAATTGCGTCTTGACCGGATCCGAGATCTGGCCCTTGTCGAGTTTGAACGCGGCTTCGGCGAATTCCGGCACCATCTGATCTTTGGTGAAATAACCGAGTTCGCCGCCTTCGGCCGCACCTGGATCCTTTGATTTTTGCTTCGCCAGCGTGGCGAAATCCGCCCCGTTCTTCAGCTGCGCTTCGATGTCTTTGGCCTCGCTTTCCGTCGCGACCAGAATATGCCGGGCGCGAACTTCCTGCTCGTTCGGTGTCTGTTTGATCGCTTCGTTGTACACTTTGTGCAACTCATCGTCGGTCATGGCGGCTTTGCCGGCATCCTGCAGCAGCGCTTCCATCAGCGCTTTGTGCCGCTCGAATTCGATGCGCTGCTTGACGTCGCCGCGATTGGCGAGCTGATGCTGATCGGCGGCCTGCGCCAAGATGATGACGTCGGCAAGATAGGTGATGAGGTAGTCGCGTTTTTGCTCAGGCCCCATTTGCGGCATCGCCGAGCCAATATCCTCTTCGGCCAAGGCAAGATCGCTCTGCCGAATATCGATGCCGTTGGCGCGGGCGAGAACTGGGTCGGAATCCTCAGCGCGTGCGATCGGCGCGGTCAACAATGCCGCAAGCGCGACCGCACCCAGCATGCGAGCGGCGAAGGGATGGGAAAAAGACATAATCGGATCCTTTGGCATGATGTCGGGATTAACCACGACGTAACGCGGCAAACCGGCCGTACGGGCAAGACAGCGGATGCCCGGCGGGCCCATTTGGCCGGCCATGCTGCGGTCCGCCGACCAGCCTGCGGCCCTTGATCGGCGCGGACACTCGCTCAATCGCCCCGGGCTTGGCAATGGGTGAAATCGGGCCGCGCCTAACGATCGCGTGAAAATACCGGTCGCATTGACAAAAAAACGACCCCCTCCTATCTGTCGGCTTGTATCGGGATGTTCAGTCGCTTCGTCACCGCCCGAATAGCGCCGTATTTTCCGCCCGTTGGGTTTGCGTCGCCCGCCAGACAACGACGGCACGGTCCGAGCAGAGCGGGAATGGATTTCCGGAAAAATCGTGTTGTCCTCAAAGCTGCCGGATGAGCCGAGATTCCAAGGGATAATGCGATGATCGGCGCTGTCGCCCGCAAGCTGTTCGGTTCCTCGAACGACCGCCGGATCCGCGCTTATCGCCCGCGCGTCGACGAGATCAACGCGCTGGAACCCGAGCTGGAAGCGCTGTCCGACGAGGCTTTGCGCGCGCGCACCGAGGAGTTCAAGCGGCAACTGGCCGAGGGACAGACGCTCGACGACATCCTGGTGCCGACGTTTGCCACCGTCCGCGAGGCCGCCAAACGTACGCTCGGGCAGCGCCACTTCGACGTTCAGCTCATCGGCGGCATGGTTCTGCACGAAGGCAAGATCGCCGAGATGAAGACCGGTGAAGGCAAGACGCTCGTCGCGACGCTCCCGGTCTACCTCAACGCACTCGCTGGCCGCGGCGTCCACGTCGTCACCGTCAATGACTATCTCGCCAAGCGCGACGCCGAGTGGATGGGTCAGATCTATGCGTTCTTGGGTCTGACCGTCGGCGTCATCGTGCACGGCCTCGACGACGAACAGCGCAAGAAGCAATACGACTGCGACGTCACTTACGGTACCAATAACGAGCTCGGTTTCGACTATCTGCGCGACAATATGAAATACCGGCTCGAGGACATGGTGCAGCGTGGCCGCGTCTACGCCATCGTCGACGAGGTCGATTCGATCTTGATCGACGAAGCGCGCACGCCGCTGATTATTTCTGGCCCGCTCGACGATCGTTCCGAATTCTACAATACCATCGATGCCTATATTCCCCGCCTCGACAAGGCCGACTACGAACTCGACGAGAAACAGCGCACCGTCAACCTCACCGAAGTGGGTATGGAAAAGATGGAGAACTGGCTGCGCGACGCCGGACTCCTGAAATCGGACTCGCTCTACGATGTCGAGAACGTCTCGGTCGTGCATCACGTCAATCAGGCGTTGCGCGCGCACAAGCTGTTTGCCCGCGACAAGGATTACATCGTCCGCAACGGCGAAGTGATGATCATCGATGAGTTCACCGGCCGCATGATGCCCGGCCGCCGCTACTCGGAAGGGCTGCATCAGGCGCTGGAAGCCAAAGAGCATCAGGTTATCCAGCCGGAGAACCAGACGCTCGCCTCGATCACCTTCCAGAACCTTTTCCGCATGTACGAAAAGCTCGCCGGCATGACCGGAACGGCGGTGACGGAGGCCGATGAATTCCAGGACATCTACAATCTGGAAGTCCTGGAAATCCCGACCAACATGCCGATGATTCGCGTCGACGACGACGATGAGGTCTATCGGACCGCGCCGGAGAAATTCCGCGCCATCTTGGCTCTGATCGAGGACTGCAAGGCGCGCGGTCAGCCGGTGCTGGTCGGCACCACCTCAATCGAGAAGTCGGAACAGCTCGCCGAAATGTTGCGCAAGCAGGGCTGGGAACAGCACGATTTCTCCGATCCCAATGCGTTTGCGGCGCTCTATTCCGGCGACGAGGGTGCATCCAAAGCCAAGGTATTCGCGGTCCTCAACGCCCGCTATCACGAGCAGGAAGCGCAGATCATTGCGCAAGCCGGCGTGCCGGGCGCGATCACCATCGCCACCAATATGGCCGGGCGCGGCACCGACATTCAGCTCGGCGGCAATGCGGATATGCGTATTCGCCAGGAACTGGCCGACATCCCTGATCTACGCGAGCGCGAGAAGAGCCCGCGCGCCGTCGACATCCGCGCTCAAGTCGCGCGCTTGAAGGAGAAGGCGCTCGCCGCCGGCGGGCTCTACGTGCTTGGCACCGAACGCCACGAAAGCCGCCGCATCGACAATCAATTGCGCGGCCGTTCCGGGCGGCAAGGCGATCCCGGCCACTCGAAATTCTTCCTGTCGCTCGAAGACGACCTGATGCGCATTTTCGGCACCGACAAGCTCGACGGCATGCTGCAGCGGCTCGGTCTGAAGGAGAATGAAGCGATCATTCACCCCTGGATCAACAAGGCGCTGGAAAAGGCGCAACAGAAGGTCGAGGCGCGCAATTTCGACATTCGCAAGAACATCCTCAAGTTCGACAACGTGATGAATGATCAGCGCAGGGTTATTTTCGATCAGCGCGTCGAATGGATGGAGGACCAGGCCGTCGGCGAGGTTGTCGCCGACATGCGCCATACCGTGATCGACGATTTCGTGGCCAAGCACGTGCCGGAAAACGCCTATCCGGAGCAATGGGACGCGGCCGGGCTTCGCGAGGAGCTCAAACGCGTGCTCGGGCTCGATCTGCCGGTTGACGAATGGGCCAAGGAAGAGGGTATCGCCGACGAGGAGATCTTCACGCGCGTGGAGCGTCGCGCCGACGAGCACATGGCGGCCAAAGTGGCGCAGTGGGGCCCCGACGTGATCCGCTATATCGAGAAGTCGATCCTGCTTCAGACACTGGATCATCTCTGGCGCGAGCACCTGGTCATGCTGGATCACTTGCGCCAGGTGATCGGCTTCCGCGGCTATGGCCAGCGCGATCCGCTCAACGAATACAAAGCAGA
>Ga0307477_10003416_pt1 | contig 11844 bp, 10 predicted proteins | sample atmos_gasesECM2C_FD_203316 | JGI IMG/M metagenome (GOLD analysis project Ga0307477, IMG submission 203316) | Hardwood forest soil microbial communities from Morgan-Monroe State Forest, Indiana, United States - atmos_gasesECM2C_515 | ecosystem: Environmental > Terrestrial > Soil > Temperate...
TGGGTTCGTCTAGATTGATCGCGATCAAATCCGCTTTTTTACCTGGTTCGAGCGAGCCGATCTCTTTGTCCAGATGAACGGCTTTGGCGCCTTCGATGGTGGCCATCTCCACGACAGCTTTTGCTCCGAGGGCACGCGGATCCATTTTGGTGATCTTCTGCAGCTTGGCGGCTAAGTCCATCTCCTCCATCAAATCGAGATCGTTGTTGCTGCCGGAAGGACCGTCGGTACCGAGGCCCACGGCGATGCCGGCGGCGCGTTCTTCCATCACGGGGGCCACACCGCTGGCCAGCATCATATTGCTGGACGGATTGTGCACGCAGCCAACACCTTTTTCAGCGAGGAGCTTGCGGTCGGTCGCGTCGACCCAGATGCAGTGGGCGGCGATAACGTCCGGGCCCAGAAGGCCGATACGGTTCATGTATTGAACGGGGGTGGCGTTGTTTTGGGCGAGGCTGTCGTCGAGTTCCTTTTTGATTTCCGCGACGTGGATCAAGATTGGCGCGTGATATTTTTGGGCGAGCGCTTGCACGTCATGGAGCGTCTTTTGCGAACAGAGATAGATGGAGTGAGGCGCAACCGCTGCATGAATGAGCGGATCACCTTGCCAGCGTTTCAGGAACTTTTCGGTATAGGCGGCTGCTTGGGCTTCGTCCTTGTTGTCGGGAACGGGAAAGTCGATCCAGGTTTCGCCGAGAATACCGCGCATGCCGGCGGCCTTCGTTTCTTCGGCGATGGCGTCCTCGAAGTAGTACATGTCCGCAAAAGTGGTTATGCCGCTGCGAATCATCTCGGCGGCAGCGAGGCGCGTGCCCCAGCGGACAAAGTCTTCGGTAACATTTTTGGCTTCGGCTGGGAAAATGTAGTTTTTCAGCCAAACATCAAGGGTGACGTCGTCCTTGAGGCCACGCAGAAGAGTCATGGGAGCGTGGGTGTGGCCATTGATGAAGCCAGGCAGAACCAGATGGCCCGTGGCATCGATGTGCGTTGCCGCAGCGTATTTGGCCTCGATTTGAGCGCGCGGGCCGACGTCCAGGATTGCGTCGCCTTTGATGGCGACCGCACTGTCTTCCAGGATGTGGCGCTCCGGATCCATGGTGACCACCGTGCCTCCGGCAATTACCAAGTCGGCCCGCTCCCTTTTCTCCTGCGCAGCTGCCGAGGTGGCGAAGAGAGTGACGCTGGCCACGAGAACGTAGGGATACCAAATTTGCCTTTTCATCGAGATCGCTCCGTCACTATGCGGCTGAAAGAATATCAGAGGCTGGAAGCATCGAAGGGCTTGGGAAACAGATTACGCATTTGCAGGACTTCTACTTTGCCTTTGAGGTTGGAGAGGATGACGGGAACGTCGCCGCAAAATTCCCAGATGAGCTGGCGGCAGGCGCCGCAAGGTGAAGTGAGGGCGTCCGTATCGGTTACGACTGCGATGGCGTCGAAGCCGCGCTCGCCTTCGCTGAGGGCTTTGAAGATGGCGACACGTTCGGCGCACAGGGTGAGGCCGTACGTGGCGTTTTCGACGTTGCAGCCGCCAAAGATTCTGCCGGAAGTCGCGCGGAGAGCGGCGCCGACGCGAAAATTGGAATACGGGGCATGGGCATTCTCGCGCGCTTGCTTGGCCGCAACGATCAGGTGGTCGTACTCACTCACGCTATAGCCTCTGAAATTCTTGGGATTACTCCGCGCAGAAGCGCGATGAACTGTGTCTTGATACGCGCGGCGGTCTCCAGGACTTCTTCCTGGTTCAACGGCGCGTCGGTGGTGCCGGCGGCCATATTGGTTACGCAGGAGATTCCGAGGACGCGAATTCTGCTGTGGCGCGCGGCGATGACTTCTGGAACCGTGGACATGCCGACCAGATCGGCGCCGATTGCGCGAAACGAATAAATCTCCGCAGGAGTCTCGTAGCTCGGACCTTGCACGGCGAGATATACGCCATTGTGGATGTTCAAGGCCAGGTTCTTGCCTTCCTCGGTTACGAAGCGCTGGAACTCGCGATCGTAGGCTTGGGTCATATCCGGAAAACGTAGGCCGAAGCGCTCGTCATTCGGGCCGGTGAGCGGGTTGACGCCTTGCAGGTTGACGTGGTCGCGAATAACGACGAGGCAGCCCTGCGAATAGTTGCGATTGATGCCGCCGGCGGCGTTGGTGACTATCATCGCCTTGATGCCCATACGGGCGAAGACGCGAATGGGAAAGGCGACTTCCTTCGCGGAATAGCCTTCGTACAGATGGACGCGGCCTTGCATGCCGGCCACCGGGATATCGCCGACATTGCCGATGACGAGACGTCCGGCATGGCCGATGGCCGTCGATCGCGGAAAATTTGGAATCTTGGCGTAGGGGATTTTTGTTGCATTGGTGAAATCGTCGGCGAAGTCGCCGAGGCCGGAGCCCAGAACCAAGGCGATGCGCGGGCGCAACTTGGTCCTGCCCAAGATGAACTTAGTCGCGCGTTCTGCGCGCAAGAACTCGACGCTGGGCTTCGATTTTGTTTGCGTCGCTTTCACGTTTTTCTTTGCGCTCATGAGAAAATTCCGACGATCGAAGCGGACATGAGATTGGCCATAGTGCCGGCCAGCATGGCGCGGATGCCGAATTTGGCGAGCTGGCTGCGCTGCTCGGGGGCAAGAGCGCCGATGCCGCCGATCTGGATGCCGATGGAGCTGAAATTCGCGAAGCCGCACAAGGCGAAGGTGGCGATAGTGAAAGACCGAGGATCGAGGGCGTCTTTAAGAGTGCCGAGCTGTGCGAAGGCGACGAACTCGTTGAGTACCATGCGCGTGCCCAACAAATTGCCAATGGTGGGAGCATCGTGCCAGGGAATTCCGATGAGCCAGGCCACGGGAGCAAACACCCAGCCAAACACTTGCTGCAAACTGTAGGGAAACCAGCCGATGTGCAAGTGTATCCATCCCATGATGGCGTTGACGAGGGCAAGCAGGGCCAGAAATGTAATGAGCATGGCGGCGACGTTTAGCGCCAAGTGCAGACCGTCGACTGTGCCGCGGGCGATGGCGCCGAGGACGTTCGACTCCTTTTCCACGGGCGGCATTTCGACGCGGCCCGCGGTGAGTGGGTGCTCGGTTTCAGGGACCAGCATTTTGGCCATCAGCAAGGTGCCGGGAGCGGTCATGATGACTGCCGTCAATAAATGTTTGGCGTCGGCGCCGCCAACGCGCATGTAGGCAGCCATCATTCCTCCGGAGATGTGCGCCATGCCGCTGGTCATCACGGTCATCAATTCTGATTTGGTGAGCTTGGGAAGAAAGGGCCGAATGGTCAGCGGCGCTTCGGTTTGGCCCATGAATATGCTGGCGGCAACGTTGAGAGACTCGGCGCCGCTCGCGCCCATGATAATCGTCATCAACCAGGCTGCGCCGCGAATGATGATTTGCATCACGCCCAAGTGGTAGAGCACCGCAAAAAATGCGGCGATGAAGATGATGGTCGGCAGCACCTGAAAAGCGAAAATCAAGCCCAAGGAGGAATGGTTCGTGCCCAAGTCGCCGAACACAAACGAAGAGCCCACATAGGAGAAGTCGAGGAGCTTCTTCGCTCCGTTGCCCAGTTTTTGAAATAGCCACTCGCCCGACTTGACGCGCAAAACGAACAGTCCGAGTGCCAACTGGAGGCCTAGCCCCCAGGCAACAGTCTTCAGGCGAATTGATCTGCGACTCGTGGAAAAAAGGTAAGCGAGACCCAGGATCGTTGCAATACCGAGCACTCCTATGAATCGTCCCATGAGTTTCTCCTCTGCGCTTGCGCACTGCACCAACGAAATTTAGGGCCGCACGTCGCTACTCGCGCCTCAGGCCCCTAGGATGCGCCGAATAAGGGGGCGCTTTCCCTTAGGAGGTTCCTGGGCGACGAAATAGTTCTCAGCGATCAACGCTTTCGCTTCGGCGAGCCGCGTATCGGCATTGTAGCGGATGGTGGCGAGTGGCTCGCCTTTCTCGACACGATCGCCGATGCGCTTGTGAAATTGCAAACCGACAGCATGATCGATGGCGTCTTCCTTCTTCTCGCGACCGCCGCCGAGAATGGCAAGCGCGATACCGAATCGTTCGCAGTTGGTGCCGGAGATGTAGCCGGAGGCGTGGCTGGCAACATCCGCATGAAAGCGGGACTTGGGCAAGCGATGCGGTTCGTCAATGATGCGGTCGTCACCGCCTTGCAGGCGAATGCCCTGCTTGAATTTCTGCTTGGCCTGCCCGCTCGCGATCATCATCTCGGCCAGGGTGCACCCTTCTTCGACGCTCTTGGTGCGTTCGCCGAGGTAGAGCATCCAGGCGGAGAGCTGCAAACTTAATTCGCGAAGATCAGCAGGGCCACCGCCGCTCAGGACGTCGATACACTCGGCGACTTCGTTGGCGTGGCCAGCGGCACGGCCGAGCGGCTGGTCCATATCGGTGATGAGGGCAACCACTTTTTTGCCCATGCGCTTGCCGGTTTCGATCATTACCTCGGCGAGATTGGCGGCTTCTTCCTCGCGCTTCATGAAGGCGCCGGAGCCCACTTTGACGTCGAGAACGAGAGCGTCGATGCCTTCAGCGAGTTTCTTGCTCATGATGGAAGCGCAGATCAGCCCGATGTTCTCGACCGTGCTGGTGGCATCGCGCAGCGCATAGATTTTCTTATCCGCAGGGGCGATTTCCTTGGTCTGGCCGATGAGGCCCATGCCGCATTCTTGCAACACGCGACGGAATTGATCGAGCGAGAGATTCACGTTGAAGCCCGGAATGGCTTCGAGCTTATCGAGCGTGCCCCCCGTGTGACCCAGGCCGCGGCCGCTGATCATGGGAACGGTGAGACCGGCGGCAGCGACGATGGGAGCGAGGATGAGCGAAGTCTTATCGCCGATGCCCCCTGTGGAGTGTTTGTCGACCTTTTTCCCAGGAAGATCGGAGAAATCGAGCACGTCGCCGGAATACAACATGGCTTCGGTGAGAGCAGCGAGCTCCGAGCGCGACATGCCGCGCAACCACACCGCCATGAGCCAAGCGGCCATTTGGTAATCAGGAATGTCCCCCCGCGTATAACCGGAGACCAGGAAATCGATTTCTTCGCGGGAATGTTCCCCGGAGTCGCGTTTTTTTCGGATCAAATCGACAGCGCGCATGCGTGTGTGAACGTCGCGGGAGCGTAACACGTTCTGGAAGGCAGAGGCTAGGGGCGCGAGATGGGATATTTCTGATTCAGCGCGTCTTTAAGGTGGCTGGGCGTATATTGTCGGGAAAACGTCGACGAAAAAGGACTATGCGACCTTAGGACTTGCCCCGCAGGTAGAAGCCATAGATCAGCAGACCTAGGCCGCTGATAAACACCGCTGGAGCGAGATAGGTGGTGACTATCGGGGACACGGTTATTGGCAAAGTGAAGCTGCTATACCCGGCAGCGAAATACTGAATGACACCGGCCAGCAGCATGTACAGGAGTGCGCGGCGAATCTGCGCGCGGCCTCCGGTGCGAGGGCGGCGGGAAGACAATTGCACCTTGGGGACGTCCTCCCGGCAATGCGGGCAGCGAGTCAGGTGCGCGAGCATGGATTTCCCACAGAACACACAGGGGCGCATTGCCAGCGCTTGATTCTGCAGGGAAACGGCCATATAGGCGGAAAGACCTCACTATTTAGGCTAGGGCTCCGTTCCGTCAGCGTCAAGACAGCCGCTCCAGAGAGTAAACAGACGAGACCCGCACTTTCGGGAAATAGTCGTGCTAGCGGCCGCACAAGAAGGGCTCCTGCTGGCCTCTGCTCAGGAATCCGAATGATTACCATATTCGGCAGGCAGCGGGTACACTCGACCGGCGGTAGCCGGGAAAAAACGTGTCGAACCCTTCCAACGAATATTCAGTGCGGCTCGAAAGATTTGCCCGAGCTGTCGGGGCTCTGCACCGCCAGCACCTTCTTGTCGGAAACACGAAGATCGCCGTACTAGCCGCCGGATTGGTCCTGGCCTGGTTCTCTCTCGCCAAGGGTGGGGTATCTCTGTATTGGCTGGCATTTCCGGCATGCGCCTATGTTGCGCTCGCGGTTGTTCACGAGCATATTCTCCGCGCGCGAACTCGCGATGAAACAGCCGCAGAGTTTTATCGCAAGGGTCTTGCACGGATTGAAGACCGGTGGGCCGGAAACGGAGAGAGCGGTGACCGATTTCGTGGGGAGGCGCATGTATACGCGGAGGACCTCGACCTTTTTGGCCGAGGGGGGCTTTTCGAACTGCTCTCCACCGCGCGGTTGCCAATGGGGGAAAACCAACTGGCGAACTGGCTGCGCTTTCCTTCGTCGAGAGAGGCCATTCTGGAACGACAGAGTTTAGTCCGCGAACTCCGGGACAAACTCGACTTGCGGGAGGATCTCGCGGTGACCGGCGAAGATCTGCGCACGCGGCTCAATCCCGAATCACTCGTTGGCTGGGCCCAAGGGCAGCGAGTCTTGCCCAAATCTCTGTGGCAATTTGTCGCCGCGATTCTCGCGCTTGGCACCGCGGCGGCCATCGTGTACTACTTCGCAGGCGGAACGTATCGCATCGCGCTTATCCTTCTCGCTGTCGACGCTGTTTTTCTTCGCTCTTTGAAGAAGCGAGCGCAGGCGGTCGTTCACGGGATTTCTTGCAATGCCGAAGGACTTCTTCTCTTTTCACAGATCCTGCAACGGCTCGAACGGGAACCGTTTCCTTCGCCGCGGCTGCAAGCATTCTCGGCGGAACTTAGCGCAGTGGGGCGACGAGCCTCGCGCGCGATTCGAAAGCTGGCTCGGATCGTTTATTGGATCGATGCAGAACACAGCTTGCTCGCACATCTGGCCGAGTTGCCGTTGCTGTACTCCATCCAGGTAGCATTCGCCGCGGAGGCCTGGCGGGCTCGTTTCGGGCACAGCATGCGCCGTTGGGTGGAGATTACTGGTGAGGTCGAGGCGTTGCTTTCGCTCGCGGGATATTCCTTCGAGCATCCTGCGGACCCGTTTCCGGAATTCGTGAATGCAGAGAATCCCGCGGTGACACTTCACGCCGAGCAACTGGGCCACCCGCTGATTCCTACGGCTCGCTGTGTTCGCAACAGCGTCCGGCTCGATGACGATACGCGAGTTCTGCTGGTGAGCGGCTCAAATATGTCGGGCAAGAGTACGCTTCTGCGCGCCGTCGGAATCAACGCGGTCTTAGCCATGGCCGGAGCACCGGTGCGCGCAAAGTCGCTGCGGCTAACGCCACTCGCCATCGGAACGCGCATTCGCAGCACGGATTCCCTGCAGGAAGGTCGCTCAGGTTTCTACACCGAAATTCTGCACATACGGGAGGTGTTTCACCTCGCGGAAGGCACGAAGCTGCCGCTGCTCTTCCTGTTTGACGAATTGCTCGAGGGCACCAACTCCAAAGATCGCAGGATCGGCGCTGAGGGTTTACTCCGGGCGCTGCTTGGCCGAGGGGCGATCGGCATCGTCACCACACATGACCTGGCTCTGACCGAAATCGGGCAATCCCTGGGCGAGCGCCTGCGCAATATGCATTTTCAAGACTACGTCGAGAACGGCAAAATGCGTTTCGATTACACGCTGCGAGACGGCGTCGTGGCCAAGAGTAATGCCCTCGAGTTGATGCGGCTTATCGGACTGCAGGTGTGATGGTGTTCTTTTGACGCCCGCGCGCGCAGGCCTCGTTCCCCCAAACGCGCGTTTCTATTGCTTTCCCATAGGAGTTGTGCGAGCATTGCTATGGGTAACCCATAGGGGAACACATGGCCCAGAAAAAAGACGTCTGGCAAGGAACGTTGGCACTGATGGTGCTAAAGACACTCGATACACTGGGGCCGCTGCACGGCTACGGCATCGCGCGGCGTATCGAGCAGACCAGCGGCGATTTGCTGGCCGTCAATTACGGCACCCTTTATCCCGCACTCCTCAAGCTCGAGCAGGAAGGCTACATCAGCTCTGAGTGGGGCGTCTCCGACAACAACCGTAAAGCCAAATACTACAAGCTGACGCGCGCGGGCAAAAAGCAGCTCGAACGCGAAGCGCGCGACTGGGAGCAAACGACGGCGATCGTCGCGAGGTTCCTGGCGCCTGGCGAGGAAGTTTCATGAGATGGCTGCGCGTGTTCGCCCTGCGCGTGGCTGGATTATTCGCGAAAAGCCAGCGCGATCGGGAGTTTGCTGCCGAGCTGGATGGCCATCTCCAAATGCACATTGACGACAACCTTCGATCTGGAATGAGCGCTCAGGAAGCGCGCCGGCAGGCGCTCCTGAAGCTCGGCGGTGTCGAGCCAATCAAAGAAATCTATCGCGAGCGCCGCGGACTCCCGCTGCTCGAAACCGTGCTGCAGGACCTGCGATATGCGGTGCGGACGTTGCGGAAAAATCCAGGCTTCACGTTGATCGCGGTGTTGACGCTGGCTCTCGGCATTGGCGCCAACACTGCCATTTTCAGCATGGTGAATGCGCTGCTCCTGCATCCCTACAATTTCCCTGAGCTCGACCGCCTCGTCCGCGTCTGGGAAAATCGCGGGATCGATGAAGGCGCGGACGCAAGATTCATTGCGCCGCAGGATGCTGCCGATCTGTTGAGCGGCGCGCCAGTGTTTGACGCGCTCACCACTTACAAGTGCGGCGATTTCAACTTAAGCGCCGAAGGAAATGTGCAGCCGGTGCTCGGTTGCCACGTCTCCGCGAACTTCTTTGACGTGCTCGGCGTGGGTCCGGCACTGGGACGCACGTTCAGCGCGTCAGAAGAGCAGCCTGGCGCAGACCAGGTCGCCGTCGTCAGCTATGGATTTTGGCAGCGGCGCTTCGCGGGTGACGCCGGACTCCTCGGCAAGACAATCCAAATGAATGGAAAGAAGTACGCCGTCGTTGGCATCATGCCGCGCGGCTTTGATTATCCAGTGCCCATGGAATTGTGGGTTCCTCTGGGTCTGAGTCCATCTGAGAAAACGGATCGTGCCAAGCTCTCGCTCGAATCCCTGGGACGGGCTTAAGCTTGGTGTCAGGGTCGCACAGGCGCGAAGCGCCGCCGATTCTGTCTCCCAGCGGCTGCAACAGGAATATCCAACGACTAACGCAAACCGCCGAACCGGAGTGCTGCAACTTCGCCAGGAGTTGTACCTCTATACCCTGCCGTTGTTTCTGTTGCTGCAGGCCGCGGCCATTTTTGTGCTGCTTCTCGCCTGTGCCAACCTCGCGAATTTGCTATTTGCGCGAATCGTTGGGCGCCAGAAGGAAATCGCCGTGCGCACAGCGCTGGGCGCGGGACGCTGGCGCCTTGCGCGCTTGTTCGTCACCGAAACCTTATTGCTATCGTGCATCGCGGGAGGCGTGGCGGTGGCCGTCTCTTTCTGGAGCGTAAAGGTTCTGCGCACCGGCATCGCGCCGAGCTGGACCATGTGGGTACCCGGATGGGACGGAATTCAAGTGGATCGCACGGTTCTCGGATTCACCGTGCTGCTCATCGCCGTCGTTGGGTTCTTATTCGGCTTGGGAACGGTGCTGCACTCCGGCCAAGCACTGCCGTACGCGCTTCTGAAGGAAGCCGGCCGCGGCCCGATGCTCGGCAGCAAGGGCCGTCTGCGCAGCGCTTTGGTGGTCGCGCAGGTGATGTTCGCGTTGGTGCTGTTGGTGTGCGCAGGCTTGACGACCCAGGCGTTCTTGCGGCTTGTGGATGTGTACCAAGGTTTCCAAGCGGCCAACGTCTTGCGAACGGAAATTCGCCTGCCCGAAAAGTCGTATTCCGAGAATTCGCAGGTCGCCAGTTTCTACGATCGCGTCCTACGCGGCAGCGCCTCGCTGCCAAGCGCAAGCGCTGCGGCGCTGGTGACCAACAGCCCCGCCAGCAACGTCGACAACGAGACCACTTTCCTTACCATCAACGGGCGCCCCGCAGTGAAAGCCAGCGAAGCCCCTTCCGCCGATCTGCAGATTTCCAGTCCCGACTATTTCTCGGTACTGCGGATTGCGTTGGTCGCAGGCCGTGTCTACTCCTACGCGGACAATGCCAATGCCACGCGAGTCGCGGTCATCAGCCGCAGCATGGCTGCGCGCTACTGGCCCAATGGAGATGAAGTGGGTCAACAGATCAAGCTTGGAGCTGCGGATTCCAAAGAACCGTGGATGACCGTCGTAGGCGTGTTCGAAGACGTGCGGCAGAACTGGTGGAATCCCACTAGCCGGCCGACGATTTACGAACCCTTTTTCCAGGCGCCGCAGCGCTCGATGGTGTTTCTGATGCGCGTAGCCTCCAACGCGGCAGGTTATGCATCGGGCATTCGCGAAGTGGTTCGGGGCATTGATGATCAGATCGCTCTGACGGGTGTTGGCACGCTCGAAAGGGAGATCACGGATTCCATCGCGATTATCCGCATCATGGGCGTGCTGATGGCGCTCTTTGGCTGCGTTGCTCTGGCGCTGTCTTCAGTCGGAGTTTACGGCGTTCTCGCCGAAGGTGTCGCACGGCGCATACCGGAGATCGGCGTGCGCCTCGCTTTGGGCGCTGAGCCGCGCGATGTAATGAAATTGGTCCTGGAGCAAGCGGTGAAACTCACGGGAATCGGCTTGGCCATCGGAGTACCGATCGCGTTTGCCGTGAACCGCGCCATGAGCAGCCTGATTTTCGGCATCGTGAGCATCAATCTGCTACTTCTCGCAGGCTTCACCCTCCTTTTGCTCCTCGTCGCTCTCGCCGCCGCATACATCCCCGCGCGTCGCGCCATGCGGGTCGATCCTATGGTCGCCTTACGTTATGAATAGCTGGGCCAGTTGCGCCGAGCGTGTTTCGGAACGCCACTTCCTCCGTGCAATTCGCGGCTAGATTGGTCAGAGCGGCTGTTCAAGATATGGGGGCAGCGAGGTCGTCTGCGCGGCAACTACGTGATAGCCTCCGGCGCCGTATAAATACACGTGCAGTACACGCATTTGACTGCTCATTCGCTGTCCCTTCAGTACCACCCGCATGGACCACGTGCTGGTGGCCACCGCGACGTCACGATACAGCCGTACTTTAATGTCGGAAGCCGCGAACGACTCATACTTGATCTGCGGTGCCTGCACCACCGCGATAAAGGAAGACTTATCCACGTTTTGGCCGCGTGACAGCACCCCGCTGAAGTCATCGGTGTACACGCGCCGGAAGAATGTCCCGTCTCCGAGCTGAATCGCCCGCGCCGTCTCCTTTTCCAAAGCAATCACCTCCTGACGCTGCAGCTCCGCATTTGGACGCTCGCGCATGCACGCGTCCATGCACGATTCTCGCTGGAATTGACGTTCATCCTGCGGATGCAGGGGAGGGGCGACAGCAAACCAAGTAATCAGAACAATCGCAATCCTTTTCATGCGTTCGAGCCTCCCTCGCGAATAAAAACGACGGCATGGAGGTTTCTTTTCTCCAAGTATAGGGAGCGCGAACGCAGAAGCTTGGTTTACGAAGGACGGTGTGTGCAATCGAAAACGGGCGCAGCGCTTCCATGCCCGGCTTGCGGCCGTGAGGCCTGCTAATATACTGTTAAACTCTCCCCAGGCATCCAAACTCACCTGACTTGATCAGAGGAGGTTCATGTGACTATCTCTCACCAAGCGGTCAGTGCCAGAGCATTCTCCCGCCGCAGCTTTATCACGCAAACGTCGTGTTTCGGCGCCTTCTACGCTCTCGCGCAGACGATCCCACTCGCCTCGTTCGCCGAAACCGTAGGCATCGACTCCCGGGTTTCGTCGACCCCGCTGGTCGACAAGGGTTTCGCTTCCGTACGCAAGGTCGGCAACGGACTTTACGCCACGATTTCTGATCCATCGAAGGGCTTGACCACACTATGCAACGGCGGCTTCCTGGCTGGCAAAGATGCAGCTCTGCTGATCGAGGGATTC
>Ga0307477_10003417_pt1 | contig 11844 bp, 8 predicted proteins | sample atmos_gasesECM2C_FD_203316 | JGI IMG/M metagenome (GOLD analysis project Ga0307477, IMG submission 203316) | Hardwood forest soil microbial communities from Morgan-Monroe State Forest, Indiana, United States - atmos_gasesECM2C_515 | ecosystem: Environmental > Terrestrial > Soil > Temperate...
GTGGAGGAGGCTGTTCACCCCGCGTTCATTCATCACTAGGAAGATGAAGTCCGTGGCTTCACCTCCAATCTGAAATCCAAAGCTGCCGCCCTCCAGGGCGTACATCGCTGGCGCCCCCCATGGGCCTGAAAAATGGAGGCCCGTTCGGCAGACCATTGCGCCGCGCCCGTAACTCCCACCCACGATGAACGCAGCGTTCAGCGCCGACGGCATGACGATGACGCATCGCGCCTTGTCGAGAAGGTCCTGCGGAATTCTGTCGGGGATCTTCAAGATGTCCTGAAGGACCTGATCCGCATTTTGAAGGCGGTCATCATATTTTGTATTGTCCGCCGGCTTTGCAAACGAAGGAGAGCAAAGCCACATTGAAGAAACCACGATAGCCGCTAGCATCGTGGATGCTTTTCGTTTCATTGGTTCACCTCCACACGAAATCTCTCACGCTTGCGTTCTCAAACTAGCTTGCACGCTGCATCGCCGCAAGAGCCTTGCCACTTGAGAGGAAAATCGCTAACCGCAATGGGATGAGGAAAATGCCGAGGGTTCATGCGGCTGGAGCCGCGTGGTTCCGGCCGTGTAATACTTGGACTCGGCGTGCATTTTCTCTGTCGACGCAAACGTCTAGCGCCTCGCTTCTTACCTTTCCGTAAGCGGTCACCGCCATGGTTTGCAACTCCGCGCGCTACCGGCAGAGGACAAGTCCCAATACCGCATTCGCCGGATTGTTTCGCGTCACCGGCCAGCACAAAGTGTCAAAGAATTCAGACGCCGCGAATTTGTTTCGTGCGGGATGCAAACGACGGTGCTCCGACGGAGACGACTCATGATGAATCCTTCTCTAACTGTGGCTCCGAACATCTCTTGCCCTTCCTGCAGAAGCACGCGTGTATGCAACGCTGAATACGACGGAATTGTCGAGGAGGCGATTCTGCGAATTGTCGACCTCTTTCCGTTCGCGTGCCAGGCTTGCGGGATGCGTTTCTACATCTTTAGCGTGGAGTCGATGGCCATGGATCAGGAACCGCTGCAAGAGTGGCTCGTCGCGGAATCATGCGCGACAACGTCGTCTTCGAGCCAGCAGAACTCCAGATTTCATTAGAGCCGCTGGCGATTTCCTCTGGATGAGATCGGCAAGGGCTCTGCAAAGACAAAAAATGGATCGGTTCCGATGGCTGGACTCCTAACCCCAACACCCACTCCACATCACCGTTCACGTTCACCCCGACACCTCAGCGTTTTTGAACCTTCGAAGTCCACTACAATTTTCATAACTCATTGATTGCCGGTGGCGTCGGGATACCCGAATTCAACACGCAAGATGCAGTGTCTTTGCGATGGCTTCTCAATTTTCAGAGAGCTAGAGTCTCCCAAGGATCCGCCAGCCCCGCTAATCCCCACAGAAGAAAACCTAAAATGAAGTTGACGAAAGGCGAGAAAGGAAAAATCACGAATGAAATGAAAGGATAACGTCATGCGTAACAAAACACCAAGAACACCCAAGGCCGTACTGGGAGTCTATCCAATTCGAGCCGTGGAAGCGTTTCGAGATGCCGGATTTAGAAGTGTGGACATTTCGCTCGTGCTCTCTGAACAGATGAGCACGGAGGACCTATTTCCTCGACGAGCTACTAAATCGGTTGAGAAGGCAGATCCCGAACGCTTCGACGTTCCTTCGATCAGCGGACCGCTCGGCTGGCTGCAGGAGGTTGGCCCCGCAGCGATACGTGGGGAGGGCAGTTACCTGGTCGCGGGGCCAATTGCTCAAACTTTAGAGAGCGTCGCTCCAGACCATGCCACGGAGGAACTGGCAGCGGCGCTCGGCAACCTCGGGGTCCCAAAGAATGAGACTCGCGAGTATGCAGAAAAGGTGATGCACGGGGGCGCGTTGCTTTCGGTTGATTGCGCCAGCACGGAAGATGTCGTCACAGCCAGACAATTACATGCGGATTTAGGTGGAACGGATGTGTTTTCGACGTGGCCATAACACCGGACACCTCCGCAGCTAATCATTTCGAGGACAATTGGGGAGGACGATGACTTGTCTTAGACGAGGTACAACCTGGCCCTCACAGGAAATTCGGGACGAATTGGCGATAAAATTTGCAATCTCTCGAAGATTCCTAAAGCGCCCAGCCGAGGAAACACCCTTGTTTCAACGGAGGCCTAACATGAAATCAAGAACATATGCGGTTGCGGCGCCTTTGATCGCCGCCCTCGGCGTTTGCGTCGGTGTACTCGGAAGCCCGCGGCCGGGAATTGACATGCCGCTCGCGTTTCAGGGCGAAATCATGGATAGCGTGTGCGCGCAGGCCGGCTCGCACGATGACGTGGAGCGCAACACCGGCATAACTGATTCCGAAGATTGTGTCTTGCATTGCGTGAAGGATGGCGCTCAGCTGGTTCTGCGCGACTCCGCGACGGGAACGAGCTATCGATTGGAATCCGGAGGCGCGATCTTTGATGAGAATCGGCTGGCCGAGTTTGCCGGTCAAAAAGTAAGAATTGTTGGAAGCCTCGATGAGAATGCCCACCTCATCTGGCACATTCAATCCGTCCAGCGACTCTGATCGCGTCCTGTGCGATGGCACAAAGTCAGTGAAGGGTGGCGCTGGAGATGGGCCGGCGCCGCCCAACAATCCCTCAGTTGGAAAAGATGCGTGCCCGCCTCAGTTTTCCGCCGACAAAAACGAAGTGCCGCAGGCGTAAAACTTTCTCCTACAGCCAAAAATACATAATCGAGATTCGAACAACCGTCCGCGAAATGGCACAAATCGAACAGCTTACGACTGCTTCCGGGATTGGAATCTCACGTGCTGTCCAACTAATCGAAGTTTGAAAGACGGCTTCGAAACGACGAGGAAGGATGCTGGAAACCAAGTACTGGGTATGAATCTTCGGGGGCCCATACCGCATAAAAGAAAATCAGCAGCTATATTAGCCTGGCGCCTGTGTGGTGCCCGCTTCAAACTGGATCGTTGTTCTAGCGGTCTCGAAGAATTTCTGCGTCTCGCCCCAAGCCCGTCGCGAGTGGTACCATCCACAGCCCCGCCGCTGTGATCATTGTCAACCCCGGCCCAAACTTGATCGACTAAGACCGCCAGTCTCCGCTCGAATTGTGCTTCTTCACAAAGAGCGCTGGCCGCCGGCAACTGCAGCAAAAGTGCGAGGTCAAAGCAAAAATGGAGAACGCAGAAACCCACGTACAGCCTCCCCCCAAGTGGCGCGACCGGATTCGGGCGCTCAACAATGCGCCTCCACTTTTCAAGATGATCTGGGAAGCCGCTCCCGTTGCTGTCGCCGCAAGTCTGCTTCTTCGAGTGGTCATTTCCCTGATCCCGGTCGCGGTGCTTGCCGTAACGCAGTTCATCATCGATTCCATCTATGCATACACATCAACGCATCACGCGCTTCCAAAATTCTTTTGGTGGCTGGTGGCCCTTGAATTTGGCCTGGCCTGCCTTGCGACGATTCTGGCGCGACTTACCGATTTCTGCGACACAGTGCTCGCCGACAAGTACACGCGGCACGTCAGCACGCGGGTGATGGAACATGCTTCGCGGCTGGATCTCACGAGGTACGAAGACCCTTCCTTCTGTGACAAGTTCGAACGCGCGCGAGTGCAGGGCACTGACCGGGTGATGATGATTCAAATGACCGGCCGGCTGATCCAGGAAGGGGTCACGACGGCCAGCCTTGCCGCCGGCATTTTTGTATTTTCTCCCTGGATGCTGTTTTTCCTCCTGGTCTGCGTCGTTCCGGCGTTCCTCGGAGAAACGCACTTCGCATTTCTTGGCTACTCGCTGAATTTTGAGCAGACCCCCGCCCGCCGGCAAATGGAGTACTTCCGCATTCTGGCCAGCAGCAAGGAGAGCGCCAAGGAGCTGAAGCTATTCCAGATCGGGCCCTACCTCGTGCGGCGGTACAAGACGCTTACCGACGATCTTCATCGACAGACGGTGAAGCTGGCAAAACGCAAACTCCTCTATGGCGGGATCCTGACAGTCCTGGGCACTCTCGGTTACTACGGAACATACGCCTACGTCATCGTTGAAACGGTCAAGGGAGCTTTGACTCTCGGTCAGTTGACGTTTCTTGCGGGCGCCATTGCGGGCGCCAGTTCCAACATCCAGGCGTTTTTCTCCACGTTCTCCGGGATCGCCGACCAGGCTCTGTTCATGACGGATTTGCTCGATTTCTTTTCCGTTAAGCCAAGCATCGTAACCAAGCCTGGAGCACTTTCGGCGCCTCGTTCCATTCGCCGGGGAATCGAATTTCGCGATGTTTGGTTTACGTATCCGGGAACGCAGGCCCCGGTTCTGCGAAACCTGAGCTTTGATTTGTCGCCGCGGGAACGAATTGCTCTGGTCGGCGAGAACGGCCAGGGCAAGACAACAATCACGAAACTGCTCACACGCCTGTACGACCCGACGGCGGGAACGATCCTTCTCGATGGTGTCGATCTTCGGGAATATGACCTCGATGATTGGTGGAGCCAAATCGGCGTGATCTTTCAGGATTTCGTCCGCTACGACATGACTGCGGCCGAAAACATCGCGGTAGGCCGCATCGATTCCGAAATGAATCTTGCCCTCATTCGGACGGCCGCCCGGAAGAGTTACGCCGAGAGTGTGATCCGAAAACTTCCGCGGATGTACGACCAGCGGCTCGGGTGCCGTTTCGAAGGCGGTGTCGATCTATCGGGTGGTGAGTGGCAAAAGATTGCGCTCGCGCGCGCACACTTGCGGGATGCGCAGGTGCTGATTCTGGACGAGCCGACGGCCGCGCTCGATGCGCGCTCCGAGCGCGAAGTCTTCGCCCATTTCGCCGAACTTACGCGCGACAAAGCATCCGTCCTCATCTCTCACCGATTCTCGACGGTCCGAATGGCGGACCGAATACTTGTTTTGGATGGCGGAACGATCGCTGAAGAAGGATCACACGAGCGCCTGATCAATGACGGTAGGCACTATGCGGAAATGTTCGAGCTGCAAGCGGCTGGCTATCGATAACCCAGAAAGAAGGCGGGACCGACATGGGAACCGTTATTCAATCATCCTTTGATCTTAATTCAACTATCCCCTGGCCGGAAGGAAGGCCGGCGGCGACTCCATCGAAAGAACCGGTTCAGCCGGAACGAAAACGACCGCAATCGAACCAGGCGACCGCCCTTGAGGGTTTCCTCCAATCGAAACCAGCCGCGCCAAAAGGATCACGCAAGCACCTGAGAGCGCTCTGGAGGAGTGCAGAGGTGCGCATCAGGAATGCTGCCGCAGTTTATCATGACCCTTCATTGAGCCGAACAGTGTCAAGCGAGGTCAAGAGCCTATTCACTCAGTATCTGTCGACCTTGAAGGACGCCCTTTCCGAAGCCCTCGAAGGAATAGGAAGCGTGGATCGACTCCCCCACGTCCTCGCGCCGGCAGCCGGGGCGCCAGTCCCGCGTTCATTTGCTCTGGCATGCGCTTTCTTGGAGTCAACCGCTTTTGAGTTCGAGGAACATTCATTTGCGGCGTTTCTTGCTGCCGCCGAAGAGAAAGTCTCATTCGAAATGTCAGAAATCTGGAACCTCAAGGCGATGCTGGAGGTCGCTCTCCTAGATCGTGTCGCAACCGAATTGTCTCAGCAAGCACTCCTTGCTCCCGACACCGAAGGGGCAAATTCCCCCGGGCTTGACGAATCTCTGTACCGGTCGTCCAGTATGCTCAGAGCGTTGGCCTGTTTGTTCGGCCTCGAGTGGAGATCATTTTTCGAAAAAGTTTGTCTCACGGAACACATCCTGCTCACTGATCCGCAGCGCGCTTATGCAAAGCTGGACTCCGAAACAAGGGAATCCTATCGCGGGGCCGTTGCTGATCTCGCAGCGCGCTCGGACTATTCCGAAGCTGAGGTCGCTCGGAAAGCGATCGGACTTGCGAAATTGGCCCGAGTGAATCCTGACCTAGACGAGCGCGCGAAGGAGAGACGGGGGCACGTAGGCTACTACCTTGTGGACTCGGGCCAAGCCGCGTTGAAAAGAGATATCAACTATGACGCCTCTTTTGCAACACGAATTCGGGGCGTCATTCTCAAATGGCCGGATTTGACCTATGTGCTCGGCATCGAAGTCGTCACCTTTGCAATCGTCGTGATGCTGATTTCGCTGCTCCACCTGAAAGGTTTGGGCCTCCTGTGCGCCCCCCTTCTGCTTCTTCCGGTACTCGAATGCGCGGTGGCGTTAGTCAATATGCTTGCCACTCGCGCAGTTCCCCCAACGAGGATTCCGAGGCTCGATTTTTCGAAAGGAATTCCGCCGGAGTGCGCTACCGTCGTCGCCGTCCCGGTGTTGTTCACATGTGAAGCGCAGGTAAGGCAAGCGGTAAAAGGACTCGAGGTTCGCTATTTGGCGAATCGCGATCCGAATCTTCATTTTGTCCTGCTTTCAGATTTGCCTGACGCAGGGCAACAGTTTGACCGATGGGAGAGCCTCGTCGAGCTGGCCTCCCGTCTCGTGCTGGACCTGGACGAAAAATATGCTCGCGAAAATAAGGGGCGATTCTTCTACTTTCATCGTCCGCGGACGTACAACTCGGCGGAATGTTTGTGGATGGGCTGGGAAAGGAAGCGCGGGAAACTCATCGAATTTAACCGATACCTGTTAAATCAGGGCGATCATTTCGCGGTGAAAACCGGAGACACTTTCTTCCTCAAGAACATTCGCTACGTCATCACGCTTGACCTCGACACGCAACTGCCGCCGGGCGCCGCGCGCAAGCTTGTGGGCACGCTGGCGCATCCACTCAATCGTGCGGTTATCGACCCCGGCAAGAATACCGTTGTGGAAGGCTACGGTATCTTGCAGCCCAGGGTGGACATCAGTGTCCGATCGGCAACTCGGTCCCGCTTTGCATCACTGCTATCGGGTGATACCGGGTTCGATATCTACACCCGGGCCGTTTCCGATGTATACCAGGATCTCTTCGGCGAAGGGATCTTCACAGGGAAGGGGATCTACGAAGTCGAGATATTCCAGAAAGTGCTCGAACATCGCTTTCCATGTAACACGGTTCTGAGCCACGATCTGATCGAAGGCGTGTACGCGCGCGCCGGCCTGGTTTCCGACGTGGAAGTCGTGGACGACTACCCGTCGCACTTCAGCGCTTTCAGCCGCAGAAAGCATCGTTGGGTTCGAGGGGACTGGCAAATCATTTTCAGTCTTTTGCCCCAGTTCCAGAATCACTTCGGAGACACGATGTTCAATCCCATGAGTTACATTTCTCGCTGGAAGGTCTTCGACAATCTGCGGCGAAGCCTGACCGATTTCTCCACGATGCTGCTTTTTCTCTACGGCTGGCTGCTCTCGCCGACGATGGCCTTGCATTGGACGGTCGTCGCTGTCGCACTTTTGCTATTCCCCACTTGCTTCCACCTTCTGCTCTTCGGTCTGACCGCTGGGAGAGCGTGGTTTAAGCGCGTTTTCTGGCTGAACCTTTGCCGGGATTTTGCGAGTGCCCTTGATCGAGTGTGCGTCCGGTTGGCATTTCTTTGTCACCAGAGCTTGATTGACCTGGACGCCGTCGTCCGCACGGTAATCCGTATGAAGTTTACCCATCGCAGGCTTTTGGAATGGGAGACTGCGGCCGAGGCCGAATTGCGAAATGGGAACAATGCGCTCGTCGAGGTTTATTTGAAATACAGTTTACTGCTGACCGTCGCGATGGGTCCTCTCGTTTACCTTCTTCATCCGCGATCGCTGGCGGTCGCAATGCCGTTTCTAATCCTCTGGGCGGCGTCGGCCTGGCTGGGGGATTGGTTGAATCAGCCCCATCTTCCACGTGCAGCGCGGATCAAGCCGAGCGATTGCGCCATAGTCCGCAATGCCGCCTTGCGAACTTGGCGATTCTTTCGGGAATTCAGCAACCCCTCGGAAAATTGGTTGATACCCGACATCGTCCAGAAGGCACCGCCACTCGTTGCTCACCGTATATCGCCCACAAATCTTGGATTGCTCCTGAACGCTCGGCTCGCCGCATGCGATCTCGGCTACCTGACGATCCCGGAATTCATTCAAACGATGGAGAAAACTTTCGAAACGGTGCGAAGGCTGCCAAAGTGCAACGGGCATTTCTACAACTGGTACGAGACGGACTCACTGCGACCCGTGTCACCTCTTTTCGTGTCGACCGTAGACAACGGCAACCTGGTTGCGAGCCTGTGGGCACTGAAGCACGGCTGCCTCGATTTGATCGAGGGGCCTTTGTTTCCGTGCGCCGTCTGGGCGGGCCTCCGCGATATTGCTATTGAGCTGTCCGAAGCCGCTCGAAAAGGCTGCGCCGGCAGTGACCTGGTTCCCCTCATCCTGGATCTCAGACAACGAGCTGAAGAAATCGCTTCCAGCAATTCAATTCCGATGGAGGAAATGCGCAGCCTCGAAGTCGACGCTCTTCTCATTCTCATTAGAGCCACGAGAAGCGGCCAGAATGACGAACTCGTTTGGTGGGCGAGGGAATTGTCGTCGCACATCGCCGGTCTGCTGGCCATGCTTTCGACGCTTGAACCCTGGTTGGAGACTCACGGTGAAGCAGGCTGTTTCTTCGCTGAAGCTGAAATCAGGGAACTGCACAAGGGCTTGAGTCTGGAATCGATTCCTCGTATCTACCGCGAAGTTGGCAAGAAACTCGAAGATGAGGTTGCTGCGGGGCACTGTATCGAACAGGCGAAGCATCTCCTGGCCGTACTGGAAAAATCAGTTTCCCTGGCCGGGGACTATATGCGGCGCTTACAATGGCTTGCCTCCACGGCACAATCCATCGCAGACGAAATGGATTTCAGTGTGCTATTCGACGCAACGAAAAAGCAGTTCTCGATCGGCTACGAGCAGTCCGAAGGCGCCATCAGACGATCCAACTATGATCTTCTCGCCTCCGAAGCGCGGACAGCCGTGTTTGTCGCAATCGCAAAAGGTGAGGCGCCTCAAGAGTCCTGGTTCGAACTCAAGAGGTCGCACCGTAGCTACAAGGGCGAAACAGTCCTCCTTTCGTGGAGCGGCACGGCTTTCGAATACCTGATGCCCGCTCTGTGGCTGCGGGGATACCCGAACACGCTACTTGACCGTGGCATTCGCTCTCTCATCCGGGCGCAACAAGCTTGGACCCAACACTCCGGGATCCCTTGGGGAATTTCGGAGTCCTCCTGCGCAGAAAGAAATCCTGACGGCCACTACCGCTACCATGCATTCGGACTCCCCGGAGCGGCGTTGCACAGGGATGACTGCTCGGGCGACCTCGTGATCGCTCCCTACGCGACGTTTCTCGCTATGATGTTCGACACGGAAGGCGCGCTGAAAAACCTCCGGAAGCTAACGGATCTTGGTTTACTCTCGACGTACGGATTTTACGAGGCAGTCGACTTCACGCCCAAGCGCAATAAAGAGGCAGGTGGCCATGTTGTGGTACAAAACTGGATGGCGCACCATCAGGGAATGAGTCTCGTCGCCGCGGCAAATGTTCTATGTGGTTCGGTTATGCAACGCCGATTTCATGCTGAGCCGCGGGTGACCGCTATCGAGAGACTACTTCACGAACGGCGGCCACGCGCGTTGGCATACGAAGAAGATGTTGAGGTGCTGAAGGAATCTGGTTCAGCGCTTGCCGACTTGGTCTCGCTCGTACCCCACCCCGGCCTCAGGGATCTGTCTCCAAAGACATCATGAATTCCTGGGTTCACAAGCTGTGCTGCCGGTCCTGCATCCTGTGCCTGTGCACAGCCATGGTTTGGTCGCGGGGGAGAGCGCCGGACCAACGCTCGGGCAATCGACTGGGAGTCCGAACCAAATCGCCGGAAGCGCAGACGAAACCATTGTGGTTGATTTGACGGCGCCAGCTCATCCATTTCCGCATTTTTGGGAACAAATGTTTGGCTCTGGAAGAGCCGTCCTGTCTTTGCGCGAGAGCTATCGGAGCGATTTGCGGGAAGTAAAGCGCGCCACAGACTTCAAATATGTGCGTTTCCACGCAATTCTGAACGACGAGGTGGGGGTCTACGATGAAGACTCAAGCGGCAGGTCCATTTTCAATTTCTCCTACGTCGATCAGATTTATGACGGGCTGTTGCAAAATGGCGTGCGCCCCTTTGTGGAACTGAGTTTCATGCCCAACAAGCTCGCGGCGCGACAAGTGTTCCAGTCTTTCTGGTATAGACCAAACGTCTCCCCTCCCAGGAGTTGGGAAAAATGGGGCGAACTGGTCACGCGCCTCGCGCAGCATTTGATCGACCGCTACGGCATCGACGAAGTCTCGCAGTGGTACTTCGAGGTTTGGAATGAGCCTAATTTGGATTTTTGGGCGGGACCGAAAGAGGGGACATACTTTCAACTCTACGACGTTTCGGCAAGAGCGCTGAAGTCGGTCAGCCCACGGCTTCGCGTTGGCGGACCCGCAACCGCACAGGCTGCGTGGGTGGATCGTTTCATCGCACATGTTTCTGAAGATCGCATCCCTGCTGATTTTGTCTCGACTCACGTCTATGGGAATGATTCAAGCATGGATGTATTCGCCACCGGGGATGCGATCCCGCGCGACCGGATGGTCTGCCGGGCTGCCCGGAAGATCTACGATCACGTAAAGTCGTCAAAGATGCCCGAGCTTCCGATTTTCTTTAGCGAATACAATGCCAGCTACAAAACTGAACCCGAAGTGACTGACTCTGAGTAGATGGGACCGTGGCTGGCCGATACGATTCGGCAATGCGACGGCCTTGTGGACATCCTTTCCTACTGGACCTTCTCCGATGTTTTCGAGGAGCAAGGCGTCGTGAAACAGCCGTTCTATGGGGGCTACGGCCTGATCGCGAATGGAGGTATTCCCAAGCCGTCGTTCAATGCCTTCAAGTTGTTGCACAACCTCGGTCAACAGAGACTTTCCATCAACTCTCAGTCCGCGCTGGTGACGAAGAGGCCGGACGGCACAGTCGTGATTGCGGTTTGGAATTTGTGTGACGCTGAGGAATCAGGAACATCCGAGCAGATCAGGTTCAAGTTGCCGGGATTAATGGGTATGCCGTACGCCAGGGTCTACTCTCTCGATTCTGCCCACGGATCCACGTTGCGGCGATACTCCGAAATGGGAAAACCGGCCTACCCGACTGCCAAGGAGCTGTGGGAGCTTCGACAGAACGCAGAGCTGCCGCCCCCTGTGACGAGGGAGATTTCAAATGGGGAGATTGCAATCGCGATTCCTCCGAAGGGCCTGGCAATCTTGGAATTCAATCCATAGCATTTCGACAGTTTTGCCCAAATCACAGCAGACCGGGGCGCAGCTACACTACACTTTTCCGATTCGAGTTCCGGTTCCGACACCGGGATAGGACTTCAGGCCAGCGCGCTCCATGCCGCGTCGCGCTTCCGGATTTCGCATGAACGTCTCCCAGACGAACCCGGTCCTGGCGTTCTCGATCATCACCATGGTGATTCCAGTATCAATTCCCACAACATCAGAGTCGAACCAGTTCGTCAATGGGTTGAAGGCATCCACGAACCCGTAGTCGCATAGGGCGTGCGCGCCAAAGCGATCATTGATCGTTCGAAGAACGCGCATGGTCTCTTGCGGAAGAAAAGGCATCGAGCCCGCGGCGGCGCAAGGTACGATCGAGCCGTCGATAGGCCCCGTAGCAGGTGGCCCTCCCCACACCGTGTAGCCTTTCACGGAATCCGATGCGGTAATTCCCCACAGATCATCAGTGTAATCCGGAAACTGTTTTTTCAGATCCAGGCAGAAGCGCCGGTGAACGTCCGTGGCAATCGTCGAGTTCTGGAAGTAATCAGCGTATTGGTCGCGTTTACCCCGGAAATCAAACCAGGCTTGCGAATAC
>Ga0307477_10003418_pt1 | contig 11842 bp, 13 predicted proteins | sample atmos_gasesECM2C_FD_203316 | JGI IMG/M metagenome (GOLD analysis project Ga0307477, IMG submission 203316) | Hardwood forest soil microbial communities from Morgan-Monroe State Forest, Indiana, United States - atmos_gasesECM2C_515 | ecosystem: Environmental > Terrestrial > Soil > Temperate...
ATCCCACTAGGACGAAGATAAAACCGATGACGAAACCGGCAACGTCTGGAATCGCTCCTAAGACCATCATCACAAGCGACAGGATTCCGCCGGCCTTTCTTCTGGGACCCTGGTCTGAATTGAGAAGCGCGCCCCCGACAATTACTAGGATTGCCGCGAAAATTCCAAAGGCAAAAACGGCAAGTGCCGCGGCACCGGCATTCGCGAGACTATAGCCTCTGGCAGGATTAGAGATGCCACCGAAAACGCTTGCGATTCCGAAGAGCGTACCAAACAAGAAACCGCCTACGAAGCTTCCAAAGATGTAGAGCACTCCTCCCAGGATTGTAAAAACCGCAGCAATTTGCTTGCTGACCAACCTTTTCGGTGATTATGGGTCATGTTTAGTATTTAACCGATATTAGGGAAAAGATTGGTTGTCACTTCAGCCTGTGAATTACTTAGAGGGGGCGAGGAGGACGCACTCGCTCGCAGCGCCCCGCCCTTCGCCGTTGTTTCGTTTACCGATGTCGCTTCCAGCCAAGTGTGGTTTTGCGGGCCAAGTCCGCGGCCGACTTTTTCTGTGGCGTCGCGAAGGGGTCAAGGATGCTTTAGGATGGGCAGGCACGTGATAGTCTGTGATGTCGACCAGCGACGGGTAGATGCGGTGACATCCGAGTTCGCTTCTACCCTCTAAGCCTTCACAGCATGCTCGATCATGTCCTAGCGAGGATAAACCTCTTTCATAGACCGTTCTATACACGCGCAAGGAACCTCGAATACTGCGATTCTAGTTCGCCACTTTTGCATGACGGTCTTCATCATCCTTGTAGAGTTCCAGTTCGCCGATATCTTTCTCCGCAATTATTTCACATCCTATCTCATCAAAGGCCTGAGCATAAGCCGAGTAATTGTCGTTCGGCAAAAAACTCACGGCGTCGGGTAGGATCAAGACTCCATGAGGCGCTGACAACGCTATCCTCTTGTGATAGATGTGATTCAGAGACATTGTGGCGAACGCATCTCTCATTCTGAGGTCTAGATTTGCAAGTGTCGTGTCGGGGGAAAGGACTCGTACAACCAGAATCTTCTTTCCACGCTTCTCAACCCAGAAATCCGGGTTCCAACTCAACTTCGCGTCGTTCACTATGCTGTCCCTTACCTTGAATACCGAATAGGGCCATCCGAGGGTCCTTCTCAACGAAGCAAGTATTCTTCGTTCATAGCTCGACATAGGAGGATCAATGGGACCCGCGTCTGTGTCCGTGTGTTCCGAGTTCGCGCCCAATGTGTCTTCCATGGTATTAAATCGTGACTCCCTATTTAACGGCCACTCGGTCTCACGGCTTTGGAATCTCGGCTACCAACGTAACCAGCGTCTTGGTCGTCGGGTCAAGATACGAGAGGACTGCATAGCCAGTCGTTGCAGATGGGTTCTTGGAGAAATCGTCCTTGACTTGCCCGGCCAAATCGTTCATTTCAAAATTCAACGTGGATTCGAGATTCGTCGGTGACAGTGCACTGGGGAAACCCAACATCCTCGCTTGAATCGTCACGTGCTTATCCCCTGAGATCAAATCAGCCCCACCTTGAGAGGGCTCGTTCAATTGAATATCTTCAACCCCAAACTCCTGCTGACACACAGTGTAAGCAATCTCCGCACCCACTCTCGCAAGGTCGTACTTTGACCCGCTGTTGACCATCTCCTTTTCGAGGCCTCTAGTCGGAGTTACGCCATTCAGTTTGAAGGTCCGTGCCGCTCCCTTAACCGCAAACCCGAAGTCCTGCCCGCTGATGCTTGGAAGGTTCCACAAGTCAGATGGCTGCCGCAAATATGTCGTCGAAACCGCAACCGAATTTCCACCGCTGTCGTATACGAACTTCAGTTTCGCTCCGTCATTTGATACGAGTGTGATTGGGTTGAAGTTCGTCCCCGACTCTATGCTAAGAACTGGGTTCCCGTAACCATTGAACGTAATCTTGAGAATGTCCGGCGCGTTTACGACATCCGCAACCGAGAATTGGACAAAAGTATCTCCTCCGACGTTCGCCAGGGGCGTAGGGTTCCCAAGTACTTCGAAGTTCGAGATTCCGTCGAAAGTCTCTTGCTGGATTCCTATCCCAATCTGATTGCCCGTTAATCGAAAACCAGTTACCTTTGATGAATCCGCTACCCAGCCTATGTGGTTGAAATTAGCATACTTGATTAATGGGACACTCCTAAGAAAATCGTCCGTCGTTAGCAGATCGAACGATATGGTTATGACATCGCCGGGAGAGGCAATACCTCTCGGCGCAACTGGCAGCCAATTAGTGTCTTCAGGGCCATACGAGGCTCCTAGCGCCACCTTCTGAGGGTAGTAGTGATATGCCGTCACCCCGGCCCCTCTGTAGTGAATTTGGACAAAGCCAGGTCCTCTTGGGTCGAAACCGGGGAGTATCTTCTGAAGGAACGTTCCTCTGATTGTGGCAGTCACGCCCGTTCCGTCATCGTATAGTACCATCTTGTTCCCACTCCTGACGTATACCTGCATTCCGCCCCCTTGGAGAATGGAGTCGAGGTCGGCGGCCTCGCCGGCGGCCTTATCGTCGGAGGAAGTACCTGCTGCCTGGGCTATCCTAGAGATGTCCGATTGGATTGTCGAATCCGGCGTGCCTTTCTCATAAAGCACATCGACCATCGAGTCGATCCTGTCCGCGGTGAACCCTGTCACGAAAGCCGAGTTCTGCGGGAACCTCTTCGCGAGCGTCTGCAGGATAGCGAATGTCGCCGACGAGGCACCGGCCGAGACCTTCGTCCCGATATCGCCAAGGTACGGCTTGACAGTGGACCATGCGACAGCTAGGCGGAGGTCGTTGAGCGCCGTTCCGAACTTGACCGAGAACCCGTCCTTCCCGCCGACGAGGAGCATCACGCTCGTGATTGCGAGAGCCCTCCCAAGGTACTGCGCCCGCAGATCCCTCGGGACATTGGGGTCTGAGGCCGATGTGTAGAGCTGCGCCAGTTGCCCTGGGAGCGTCTGGCAGGCTGCAAGTGTGGGGTTCTTCGTCTCGAAGAGGACCCTGAGGGCAGTCAGGCCGTTGAACGTGAGAAAGTCGAGGGCGGCCAGGTCCAGGCCGGCCGCGCTCGCCGCGAAGCCCTGTATCCCCAGGGCGACCGCCGTCGAGTTCCCCGTCCCTCCAAACGCGGGCTCTAGCGCGTTCACCTGCCCCTGCGAGTAGGGCACCAGTCCTACGGAGACCCAGATCGGCGCGTTGGGGATGTTCTGGAGAGCCCAGTCCCTCCACTCCTGGCTGCTATTGAAGAACCCGAGGACGGTCTGGGGAAGGAGCTGCCGGTAGGTCTGTAACTCGGAAGCGCCGACATCCTTCCAGTATGCCGAGTCGGTTAGGTCTGCAATGGCGCTGTTGTTGCCATGTGATGCGGTTAGCGAGAGGTCAGCCAATGGCGAAAGGATTAGGTCGCTGTCGGCGATTTGGACGGGAGAAAAGGGCGCCGCCGGCGCGACGGCAGAGGAGGACGAAGAGCTGAGGCTAGAACTAGACGCACAGGTCTGGTGGGTTGCGATCAGATACCCTGTGAAGGACACGGATAGGGACAGGAGCACAAGAACGAGGATGAAACCGCCGAGGAGGCGCCTGTACCACCTCACTAGTCCCATGGGTTCCCGCCTTGCCCAAGAGTCGACCTAGGAGGGCGCACCGGTCACCCATCCTTACAGTTCAGCAGTATGCGGCCACTAGGTAGGGCAGTCCGAACCAGATGAAGACAGCGATGACGGCCCCGCCTTCCATGAATTCTCTGCCCAGCCTCCTGCTCAGCCTGGTGAAATACAACAGGACTCCAAGGATTATGAGGAACACCACCGCGTCCTTCCCCACTTGGACTGCAAAGGTCTCGACAGAGAAAAGAATTGCATTTGCGTTGACAGCAAAGGAGGTCTCCAATCCCTGCAGGTAGGCCAGGAATTGAAGACTCGCCTGTGGAGCTTGTTGGGGGATGGCTGCCGCGTCGGCCGCCGCCGATGACATGCACATTATCCGGACCTTCCTCCGAAGAGCTGAACTGACATCTCGACTGCTAGATAGTCAAACAGTAAGATAAGACCAGTGACTGATTTGATTGCAGAAATCAGCTCTTACTGCATGCAAATCAATCAGTCCCCAAGCCACGAGCTCGAACTTCTCCCACGGCTGGGTTCGACGGACCCTTTCGCGTAGATCTTCTCCAGCAACTGGTAGTCCGGGCTCTCGTGATTGAGAGCGTACCTCGGCCTCTCCTCCGCCCCCTGCTTAGATATCAATCCCTGGCTCTCCATCTTTATGATCGCTCTCCTGAGCCTTCCCTGCGGGAGCACGAGCGTCCGGCTGACTCCGCATTTGGCAGCGATCGCTTGCAAGGACTGTGGCTGGCCGGCCTCTAGGAGAACCCCCGTCAGCCTGTATTCGAGCGTCTCGCGGCAGAAAACATCAAAGATCGTCCGGAAGCGTTCGAAGAGTTCAGCTTCGGTCCAAACCTTAAGGTAATCCGCCATCGCCTTCATCATGGCTTCCCTGCTTTCCCATTTGTCGACTACAGGGCGCGACCACGGCATGGTCTAAGCCTTCGCCCCCACGATTTCCCCAAGCATTTCCTAGCAACCTCCCTATCGGCGCGTGGCGATTTTCTCGCAGCCGAAGCTCGAATCCATGAAGGCGAAAGGTCGCGGGGAAGTTAATATCGTCTTCTGACTTGAAGTCCGGACCAGAAGTCAGTTTGGCATAACTACCCCTGAGCAGCAGAGGCCTGGGAGCCAGCTTTCAGAGCTCATGCGGCGGAGTCCGGGCCGAGATGAACGCGTTAGGATTCGATGCCGTACCGACGATTAAGAAGAGCATTCTGGCGATGAAAGAAGTTGTTGTCCGGATGGGACAAATGCAGAATGAACAACGCGCGAAGAGCCTTCACATGAGCCAGATTCCGGAAGATGCACAGACAACTGTTGGGAACTGGCGAGCAGTAGCTTTTTTCAAGCATGAGAGTTCACGGCACCTCCGGCGGGGCGTTTCATCCACACACGGGGCTGTCGGCTTTGGACGGGCTGAACTGGTCGCCGATTCATGCGGGGATTGTTTCAGGAAGCTGTGACTTGGGCCTCGCCTTTTGCCATCGCCTGGACCATCTTCGGCACGACCTTGCTCGCGTTGAGAACCTCCAGAAAGAGAGGACGTCCTTTCGCATCGACATGCAGCACCACGTCGCCAACTTCTTCAGCGTGAGAAAGCTTCCCTTTCGCCTTCAGCATCAAGGTCAGAACGTCGGCGTCGACATCGTACTTCATCCTATAGGCCATGTTCTTTCCTCTTGACTGGATAGAAAGTTATCACCTCTATAATGCCTTTGCGTTCCTCGTGGACTACCGTGAGTGCGAACTTGTCGTCGAGGACCTTCCTGGATATCGTTTGTGCGCCTCTTCTCTCCGTGTAGTCTGGCGCTTTGATGGTGTCGAGCACCTCGTCTTGTGACAGCTTGAATCCATACACGCGAAGGAGGCCGAACTTGTCAGATGCATGCCTCGTGAAGCGGTCTCTGCCAAGGACTATAGGATGATTCTGGGGCGAATAATAAGCGCCCATAACCGCCCTTGCGCTATTTTATCTGGGATAAAGTAGCCATGCATAAGGGTCCGTTGCGCGTCCGCCGGGGATTTGGTTCAGCAGGCCAAGCCTTTCCGGCGTTGGAAAGATTTTGCGTTTCAATACATAATAGCAAGAAGGGGTCCTTCCGAGCAGTTGCCCCTGAAGGAATCCAGAGTAAGCGGGTTCATCGGGGCAGTTCTGCTTTGCATTGTTTCAGCTGTGTCGTTCGTCTTCTTTCCCAACAGGGCGCCTTCTCAGCCTAGCAGTTTCTCATACGATTTGGCGGTCGGTCTCCCAGGCTTGTTCGGTTTCTTTTTCTTGCTTTGGGCGATCGAGGAATTCTCAAAGTCATTGTCGAACAGGACGGCGGTCGACAGCTACGTACTGGCAATCGGACTCGGGGGCGCCTCCTACGGCGTCGCCCGATTTATCGGGGTAAGCAGCCCTGTATCCCCGATCCTGCCGATCGGACACGCCTTCTCACCGGTCCTGCCAAGTCCGAACGCTTACCTTGGTTTTGTGGGGATGTTGGTATTGCTGCTTGCAGGCGCTGGCCTCCTCGGTCGGTGCTTTTGGTCGATCGGGCGAACGACGGGTGAGAGGTCGTTCATGGTAGTCGGTGCCTTGTACGTGGCGGCGGGGCTCTCTAGCCCGTTTCTCGGGTCGACCCTTTTTGACGTGGCGCCCGTCCCACTCACGATTTCATTCTTTCGAATGAAGGACGCTTTGAATTCTTCCGACGTTCGGAGCGCGGAGCCGACGCCGACCAGGGGCTGGTATGACGTTCCAAAGATCTTCGTTGATATTCCCGCGAGGCTCTGGGTCGCCGAAGAGGGGATCTTCAGGGTCCGACCTGCCTTCGCGAACATCACGTTTGGGGTTCTTGCTATCATTTACTTGGTTGCCTTCGCATTCAACTTTACCCAGCCCTTCGATGCATCTGGTCTACAACTTACGCTTCCGCCCTCGCTGGTCCTAGCGCAAGAATTGACTTCGTTGGGCGCCTTGTGCTCGTTCGTGTCGATTTCGAGGTGGCGATGTCCCAACTTCAAGGCCGAGGATGTCTTGAGACGTTCGCGGCCGAAAATCCTTTGGGACGATGTCTCTGAAGTCACTTTTGCACCTCGCGGCGCCTCGAGGCTTTCGGCTCTCAAGATAGTCAATGGAGGCCGGGTCACGCTTACCGCTGTAGGCCAGGTCTATTCGGGCTTCATCAGTCCAATCGACGCTCCTAGGTTCGTGGAACTGGCAGGGGCTAAACTTGGTGACAGGTTAGAGGTACTCTGAGCAGGAGCGAAGATGATTACGGCATGCATAGGGTTCATTGTGCCTCCGCTTCCTAAGGGTTCACTATGGTCGTCACGGTCGAAGTGACCGTCGGTGCAATGTATGTGCAACTGGTCACGGTGACGGTTTGGGCGTAGCTCGTCGAGGTCGTCGTCACCGTGGTCGTGGTCGTGGAGGCGGCGGGCGTTGGCCCGCCTATGATTGTGATGGTGGTGAGCTTGGCTGTAGGCAACGTGAAGTCACAGTTGGGCGGAATAGCGTAAGTCGTCGTAGCCTGGGACGCCTGCGTAGTGAGTGTCTCCGTCACCTTGACGGTCGCGACCACGGTATTCGACGACACCGGCCCGTACAAGTCTACATTGGTCCCGCCGGTAAAGGGGATCTGAACAGTGATTGCCAATCCGAGAGGGGCAGTGGAGCCGGCAATCGTGCAGGTGCCGGAAAGGCTCGACGAAGGCGATATCGCCGTTCTCGGGGTGAAAACTCCCAGATGAGGTGTTCCCCACGAGAGTCCCGGTCCCTCATCAGTACTCCAGGACTCGATGCAGGTCCCGGTCGGGGAAGCCGTCTCGCTACCGAGGTTCGAAAGAGCCACCGAGCACGCTTCGCTCCCGTTCACGGCGGTGCAGGCCGCTGCACTTGAGCTCATCTGCTGAATCGGTGCCCCTGCGGAGCAGAGGCCGCACATGAAACTGAACCCCGAAGTCTCCTGAACGTTCCTCGCAGCCGGGGAGAGACTGTTGTCAAACACCAGGTAGTACAGGTCGTCCGGCGGCACCTTCAGGTTCAAGTCACCCTGTTGTGCCTGGCCGCTGTTGTAGAACGTCCGGAGCCCGTGGCCGTTTTGCCAGCCAATCAATTCAGTCGCGTTCATGACGTAGACTCCGATCGCCCCCCCCAGAAGACCATTGGACGTGCACTGCGATGTCTTGAGCGCCGTATGGGATGTTGAACTGATAGAAGCTGTACCGGGACGCGTTGATGGTAACGGGGCCGTTCACTATGCCACCCCCGGCGCAGGGACCAGAAATTCCCTGGTCCGGACATGCAGTGTAAGTCGTTGAATGGCTCGCCGTCGATCTTGAGATGGTTACTGCGAAGTAGCCCGCGGCGGAAGCCGCGACGATCAAGAGACCGACGAGGGCTACCGAAGCCGTTTGAATCGCCGGTCTGCGATATTCTATGCAACGGGGCGGTCTCAAAACTCATCTGGGCTCCTAGTTCCCACGCAGGCAGGACATCATTACAGATTTTGGTCGGATTTGGATTAATAGTTTTGTCTGAATGTTCCAGCTTCCGCTAGCTTTGACAAAAATACACGGGCCTCGCTATGCATAAGGGATCATTGCGCTTCCTTCGGGATATTTCATCCACAACCTAGGCAATGTTAGGGAGGAGGCCGTTCTAGCAGTTGGGCAGACACCCCGGCCAATCTAGCCATCTAATATTGACATATGTGACGTTCATTCCCGAAACCGTCATCGAATATGGCCAATAGTCCTGAGCAGGGCAGCCATGCTTCGGGACTGCGGCGAAGTCTGATCCGTTCACCTGTGCAGTCCCGAACCCGACTGCGAGACGCGGAGCCTCGCATGAGCTGACGAAGGCCTCGTCGTAAAATCCGGTGGCGTTACGAAGGGCCAATACGGTGTAGGCGACAGTGACATAGTCGGGTGAAGCGGCTTCCCGTATGACCGCCGGGTTCACAAAAATCTCGAAAGAGTGCGACTCATGGACGGTGCAACCTGCTGACTCGTTTGTCACCACGCATGTCAGCCTCTCTACTCCTGAGGGGAAGAAGCTGTAGGAACTGTTCTTGGAAGGGAGAGTCAACTGCGGGTTGTCGGCCCAGACCCCCTGATAGGTGACGCACACGGTGGCGGTGCTGTTTGGCTGCATCAGGAACACAGCCATGTGAGAGAAGTTGACGGGGCGCCCTTGATACCGGACCGTCGTGGATCCCGGGCACTGGGTGATCGCCGTCATCGTTGTAGTCGTGGTCGCCGTCGTGGTCGAGGTAAAGGTCGCGGTACCTGTAATCGTAGTGGTCGCCTGACGTATCAGAGAAGGTGGTTGGACGATGACGACCAACCCCAGAGCCCCGGAGAGGACCAAAGCAACCACCGATAGGCCGATTATCGTCCTCGCAATCGCGAACCTCCGCCTCGGAGGCACCATGACGAGTCAAGGCAAAATGACACGAACTACGATTTAATGCCTTGGGAAAAATGTTCGGGGATGATTAATCCTCGCAAAGGGGTTCATTGCGCCTCCGCCGGGGATTTCATCTACACCTTGGGCAGTGGGTGGCGCTCATTCTGAACAAGTCGCCGAAGCTTCTTGCGTACACCCGCGCCCCTTCAACGTGAACTTCTATCGCCGCCCTCCTCAGCTCCCGACAATATTCAAAAGGGCTTGAATCGAGTTAGTCCCTTTCTTGACGTTGCCTGATAGGGCTTGGAGGCATATCCGTGAGCGGCATCCTGAAGTCTCGCGCTATGAGGAGCAAATCAAAGACGTCGTTGCAAAACCCGAACGCATCCTCAAGGGCAAACGTGAGAGAGGAAGGCCGTCAAATACCTCGCAAAGACCCATCTGGAGCCAAAATATCTCGTGGTCGTCTATCGAGACGAAGGGCGGAGGAAGGTAATGATAACCGCCTACTTTACTTCGGATTTGAAGAGAATAAAGGGCGATGTGATTTGGAAAGCCTAGTCCTGAAGCCGGAGAAGCTCGACATAGAATATGACGGAAAAAGCGATGTCCTCTACATCTCGGTGGGCAAGCCGAAGGAGGCAGACGACTCGATGGAGCCGCAGGAAGGCGCGGTCATCAGGACTCGGAAGGGCGAGCTCGTTGGGATTACTATAATCGGGCTCAAGAAATATTTCAAGTGAGACTGCTGGAAGGAATCAACTTTGGCCAAGTTCGCTATCCATAGGGTTCAATGCGCCTCCGTCGGGGCATTTCGTTCGTGCGTTGAGCTGTTGGCAGCGGACGGGCTGAACTGGTCACACGGTCAACTTCATGGGCCTCGGTCCTCCACTGCCTCCTCTTGTTCGGCTAGTTTCCTCTTCGCCCTGGCCTCCCAGTCGGAGTACCTGATGATCCCTTTCTCATCCAGCTCTTCCACGAGCGACTCGAGCATCGCCTCGTGTTCGCTCAGTTCCTTCTCCACACGGTCGCCGGGCTCCACACTCGGCTTGACAGACCGCTTCTTGTCCGACCGTCCTCGTGAGACCAATGGCTCGGGCAAGAGAAGAATCGGTTAATGAGCTTGGCTCCCGACCTCGGGTTCATTGCGCCTCCAGCCTGCTATGGGAGCGGGCAGTTCCCTCCTCCGTCGACCAGGGCGATGTCCACGTATCCAGGACCTGCAGAGTCGTGGAAGGCCACGAGCTGCGATGAGACGGTCACGTATAGCTCGTTCGTGAGCGGGTTCTCCGCCACGTACTGTGGCGCGGCCGGGAGCGAATACATGTCGAGCAGGGCGCCCGTCCGCCCGTTGAAGACGAACACGTAGTTGTAATCGATGGAGATAGCTGCGAGGCGGTCCGTGTTTCGGGCGAACGCCATGCTGTCGAACGAGGCGCACTCCTGCTGAGGGACGCTGAAGACGACCTTCCCGTTGGTCTCGTTTATCGCCGTCAAGCCGTCGCCCGAGACATAGAAGAGGCGGTTATCGGTGTTGGCGGCAACCAGAGGGTAACCGTCTCCACCGATCGGGACTGTGGCGACGATCTTATTGCTCGTGCCGTTGACGATAAAGGCCAAGGAGTTGCATGCCAGGCCCTCCTGGTGGCATCCAGCCGCGACAACCATGTTCGTGTCCAGGTCGACGGCGACCGAGTCAGCGAACACCCCCAAGGACACGTTCGCGACCACCGAGTCTGTCCTGACGTCCAACCCAACAAGGCGGTTGTTGACCGGGCCGTAGACTACATGATTGATGGGGTCGTATGAAAAGGTCGCCATCTCCGTGTGGAGCTTCCCGACGACCTTGTCGATAGTCCCATTGATTTCGACCACTGTGCCAGCGGCGTCCGCGTAGACCATGTGCGTCTCAAAGTCGGCCGCGACTACTTGGGCGATGGCCGGGAGCGGGACCGTGGCCACCACCGCGTGCGTGCGCTCGTCGATTACGGTAAGCTTGTCTAAGGACAAGTCTCCGACATAGATTCTGCCTAGGTTCTCGTCAACCCCGATGGCGCGCGGTTGATTACCCGTGGTCACGTTCGCGGTCTCAAGGCTGGTTGCCGGGTAAGGAGGCCCAAGGGTGACTGTCAAGTTCGCCGAAGTGACTGTGCTAGTGCTGATGACCGAGGTAACTGTAACCGTTGAAGCCGAAGTCGAAGCCCGACCGACACTGCCCGCAAGGTAGCCGGCGCCTAGACCAATAGCAACTAGCATCGCTATTCCCACAGCCAGCACCTCCTTCCTCATCGCTTGTTGACATGAGGCAGGGTGCTATTGAACCTAGTCAGTAGAACAGAATCGGGAAAGTGAATTCGCCATGCATAAGGGTTCGTTGCGCCTCCGCCGGGGCATTTCATCCACGCGTAGGCAGTAGGAATTGGACGGGTCGAACTGGTCGCACTAGGGGCTTGTAGCGTACAACCCCCCGCCCCTTCAAATCTAGAGTAAAGCATATAAGTAAAGGAAGTCCTTCGATTTAGTAGGTATTCAGGCGATGTCTGAAGTCGGCGTCTCTCCCGTTAGCGAGAAGGGCCAGGTGACAATTCCCAAGGAGATACGGGACTCGCTCAAATTGAAAAAGGGAGACCGCGTGGTCTTCCTCGAGGCAGATGAAACAGTGATTCTCCGAAAGGCAAAGTCTGGGAAGCTCTCGGAGACCCTTCAGAATCAAAGGCCTTGGAAGGTAAGCGCGCTCCCGTTCCAAAGGAAGCTAAGGAAGGAGTGGGATTGAACGTCTCTATTGACACCAACATCTTCGTTG
>Ga0307477_10003419_pt1 | contig 11842 bp, 9 predicted proteins | sample atmos_gasesECM2C_FD_203316 | JGI IMG/M metagenome (GOLD analysis project Ga0307477, IMG submission 203316) | Hardwood forest soil microbial communities from Morgan-Monroe State Forest, Indiana, United States - atmos_gasesECM2C_515 | ecosystem: Environmental > Terrestrial > Soil > Temperate...
GCTTCCCTGACCGGATCAGCTCGTAGAGGAACTCGTAGGGGAACATGGGCTCCTCCTCCTCGACCGCCTCCTCCCACAGCTCGGTCAGGAGCTCCTCGAGGATGGTCATCGACCTCTCGGTGATGAGCGTGTCTGTCACCCGGTACAGCTTGCGGCTGGCGATCTCGGCCTCCTGCTCGGGGGTCAGGTCGCGGTAGCCCGGGACCATCTCGTACTCGGGGCGGCCGACCAGGTTGAAGATGTCCTCCTCGAGGTTGGCCGCGGTGCAGGAGATGGCGTGGACCTTGTCCTCGCGGATCATCCGGGCCAGAGTGAGCCCGATCTCTCCCGTGCTCATGGCCCCGGCCATGGCCACCACCATCTTTCCCCCCTCGTCGATGTGGCGCTCGTAGGCCTGGGCCGCCTCCAGCGTCTCGCGGGCGTTGAAGTGGCGGAAGTTGTGGTCCATGAACGCGCGCAGCGAGGGCATCGTCGTCTCTCTCTTGCCGGGGGCGGAAGGGGTGGTTATGGCTGGGGCCGGCCCGACGGGGGCCAGGCGGCGCCGCAGTGTAGTCGAGCCCTAGCGGCCCTTGAACCCGCCGGGCGAGGGCCTTAACCTGCGCCCGCCTTCCGCCGAGCCCGCCCGCCGGAACCGCCCATCTGGCGGGGCCGGGGCCGAGCGGGTGGCGGCGCGGTCCCGATCCGCGCGATAGGGCCGGAATCGGGTCCCAGTGTCTCCTAACACGATGCTAATGAAAGGCCTGGGGAGGCTAATGCGGGATGCCCGAACCTGTCGCAGGAAGAGAGGCGGGACTCCCACACCACCCCTCGTGTGACGCGGTCCAAGCAGAAGGCTCTGGCCAATCCCCACCCCGAGGTCTATGGCAGATGATCGTTCGGCAGGCTCAGGACAGGCATAACGCAGCAGGGCCGCACGCGCCCACCCCCTCCGGCCCCCACGTCTCACCGGTCCCCGCCCCCCCGGACAGTCGCCCCCTCGACCAGGACCAGACCCCCTACGTTGACGCGCTCCGCCGCCACGCCGCGCGGCAGACCGTCCGCCTGCACGTGCCCGGGCACAAGGGCGGGGCCGGAGCCGACCCGGCCCTGATCGAGGCGCTCGGGCCCGACGTCCTCGGCCTCGACCTGCCCAAGCACATCCGCGGAGTGGACGTGGGGCCCTCCCCCACCCCGCTCGCCCTGGCCCAGACCCTGGCCGCCCAGGCCTGGGGGGCCGGCCGCACCTTCTTCCTCACCAACGGCGCCTCCCAGGGCAATCACGCCGCCTGCCTGGCCCTGGCCCAGACCGGGGGCGACGTCGTGGTCCAGGGCAACGTCCACTGCAGCATCATCGACGGCCTGATCCTGTCCGGGCTCCAGCCGCGGTTCGTCAACCCCGAGCTCGACCCCGAGCTGGGCATCGCCCACACGATCACCCCGGAGGCGCTCGAGCAGGCGCTCGACATGCACCCCGGGGCGGTGGCGGCCATGGTCGTATCCCCCACCTACTACGGGGTGTGCGCCGACGTGGCCGGGCTGGCCGCCGTGGCCCACGAGCGCGGTGTGCCCCTGATCGTCGACGAGGCCTGGGGAGCCCACCTGGCCTTCCATCCGCGCCTGCCCCAGGACGCCGTGTCGGCCGGGGCCGACCTGGTCATCTCCAGCACGCACAAGGTGGTGGGCAGCCTGACCCAGTCGGCCATGCTCCACGTCGGGCGCCAGGCGCCGACCTGGCTGGAGGAATCGATCCAGCGGGCGCTCCAGATCGTGGAGTCGACCAGCCCGAGTGCCCTGCTGCTGGCCTCCCTGGACGCCGCCCGGCGCCAGGCCGCCGTCTCCGGGCGGGCCCTGCTCGAGCGCGCCATCGCCGACATGGACGCCCTCCGCGATGAGATCCGCCAGATCCCCGGCCTCGAGGTGCTCGACGAGCGCCTGTGCGACCGGCCCGGGGTCCACGGCTACGACCAGCTCTCGCTCGCGATCGACGTGACCGGGGCGGGGGTGACCGGATACGAGCTCGACCGGGCCCTGTACGACCTGCATGGGGTCGACCTCGAGCTGGTGAACTCCCAGATCCTGGTTGGGCTGTTCGGCATGGCAGAGCCGGTGGCGGAGCGTGGCTCCGCCCTGGTCGCGGGCCTGCGCCGGATATGCCGAGCGCTGAACGGGCACGCCGCAATCGGGAACGGGAACGGCAACGGTCATCACGCCCACAACGGCAACGGGCACCACAACGGCAACGGGCACGCCCACGCCGCCAGCGCTCGCCGGACCGCCTACGCGCGCGCGGGCGCGCCTGCCCCCGCCGAGGAGCCGCCGGCGGACAGCACCGACGTTCCCCCTCAGCAGAGCGCGGCGGCCACGCTCGTCCGCCCCTGCCGCGGGCCGCTCGAGATGTCCCCCCGGCAAGCGTTCCTCGGGCCGCGCGAGACGATTCCGGCCGGCGAGGCCGCGGGCCGGATCGCGGCCGAGGCCCTCATGGCCTACCCTCCGGGCATTCCCGCCGTGCTGCCCGGTGAGCGCTTGACCGAGGAGATCATCGCCTACTGCCACGACGTGCTCGACCGCGGCGGCCGCCTGCGCGGGGCCAGCGACCCTCACCTGAGAACGGTGATGGTGGTGGTCGAGCCGCATGAGCGCCGCCGCTGACGGCGACGCCACCCGTACTCCTCCCGCTCACCGCCGGATCGAGGTCTGGGAGACCGGGTTCACCGGGATCCGGACCTTTGCCGGGATCGAGTACCTGACCGCCGCGGAGGAGGTAGACGCGGCCATCGTCGGAGTCCCCTTCGACGGGGCGGCGAGCTTCCGGCCCGGCGCCCGCTTCGGCCCCGAGGCCATCCGCTCCGCCTCCGGGACCCTGCGCGGCTATCACCCAGGGCTCGAGGTCGACGTGTTCGAGGACCTCTCCGTGGTGGACTGGGGTGACCTGGATGTAATCCCGGGGAACACGGAGCGCACCACGGCCGAGATAACCCGCACGATCTCCGGCCTGGCCCAGCGCGAGGTGGCGCCGATCGTGCTCGGAGGCGACCACTCGATCGCCGCGGGCGAGGTCGCCGGGCTGAGCGCCGCCCTGGGCCCGATGGCCGTGGTGCTTCTCGACGCCCATGCGGACACCCTGCAGCAGGAGGATGAGGGCCAACCCTTCTCGCACGGAACCTGGCTGCGGCGGGTGGTGGAGCAGGGCATGATCGACCCGGAACGGTCGGTGCTGGCCGGCATGCGCGGTCCGGTCCTGGATGCGGCCGAGCTCGAATGGCCCCGGCGGGCGGGCTTCGAGGTCATCTCCTGCGATGAGCTGCGCGACATGGGTCCCAAGCGGTTCGGCAAGCGGGTGCGCAGGCGCGTGGGCGAGGCTCCGGCCCACCTGAGCGTCGATATCGACGTGGTCGACCCGGCCTTCGCGCCGGGGACGGGAACGCCGGAGGTGGGCGGACTGGCCTCCCACGAGCTGCTCGCCCTCATCCGCGCCCTGACCGATGTGGACATTCGCGGCTACGACGTGGTCGAGGTCTCGCCGCCGTACGACAACAACGGCCAGACCACCGCCCTGCTGGCCGCCAACGTGGCCTACGACTTCCTGGCCCTCACCGCGTTGTCCTGGAACGAGGACGAGGAGGACGACGAGGACGCGGATTAGGGCCGGCTGGGGAAGTCAGCCCAGGCCAGCGGTTTTTCCCGCGGCGCGAGCCCGCCCTGCATACTGCCCCACGATGCCGCCGCACGATCTCCCCTCGGCCCTGCCCGACTGAGTGGAGGGACCCGTGTCCCGGCTGGCCCGCTTCCGCAGCGCGGTTCGCGCTCAGCTGCGAGCCACGGCCGTCCAGGTCCGCACGGCGGCGTCCAACCCGCCGGTGCGCGGGCTTCAGATCGCCTGGGGGACGAACCAGGCGGCCGAGTGGGCCTACTTCACCGCCCTGGAGGTGTTCGCCTTCCGGGTCGGCGGCGCATTCGCGGTCGGCCTGGTCGGGGTCCTGTCGGAGCTCCCGTCGGCCCTGGTCGGTCCCGTCACCTCGGTGCTGGGGCAGCGGATCCGGCGCGAGCGGCTCCTGTTCGTGCTGGCCGCGGTCCGCTCGGCCGAGCTCGCCGCCGCCGCGGTGGCGTACTCGCGCGGCGCGCCGCCGGGATTCTTCTACGGGCTGCTGGGACTGGACTCGGTTCTGTCCAGTGCCGTGTTTCCGGCCCAGCAGGGACTGCTGCGGCGGCTGGTGCGGACCCGGAGGGAGCTCTCGACCTCCGCCGCGGTCACCGCCCTGGTGGAGACCATCGGCGGCGGGCTGGGACCGTTGGCGGGCGGGCTGCTCCTGGCCACCACGAACCTCGGGGTGGTGTACGGGTTTTCGGCCGGGCTGCTGCTCTCCAGCGGAATCATGTTCCTGGGCGCGGTCTGGGGCCGCAAGCTGGGGCCTCCGATGGCCGACACGGACTACATGGAGCTGGCCGCACGGGCTCCGTCTCCGCTCGGACCCCGCCCCCTGTCCGCCGCCCATCCGCTGGTCGAGGCGACCGGTTCCGGCGAGGAACCGGCGGTCGGCGCGCCCGCGCCCGGCGGGGACGCGATCCCCACCGGAGCCCCGGTCCCCCCCACCGGAGTCCCGCCTCCGGCCGGCACCCCCCCGAATCAGGCAGACCCGGACGATGACGAAGAAGACGAAGAGGACGAAGAGGGCTGGCTGATCAGCGACTTCGTCGAAGGGATCCGGGCCATCTGGGGCCGGCGCGACGTCCTGATCCTGCTGAGCATGTTCGCCATGGACGGGTTCCTCGAGGGCATGCTCGACGTGGCCATCATCGTGCTGGCCCTCGAGACCCTCGGGATCGGGCCCGCCGGCGTGGGCGGGCTGTCGGTGGTGGAGACGATCGGGGGGCTGGCCGGAGGGCTGGTGGCCCTGAACGTGGTGGGCGTCCGCCGATTGGCCACCAGGTGGGGGATGCTCGGGTTCGTCGACGGATTCCCTCCCGCCCTGCTGGCCGCGTTCCCCAACCTGGGAGTGACCATCGGGCTCCTGGTCATATGGGAGGGCATCGACACCATCGACGAGGGCATCGGGCTGGAGCTGATGAGCCGGGTAGTCCCCGGGGAGCTGATGCCCCAGGTGGTGGGGCTCGAGGACAGCGTCGAGACGCTGTCCATCGCGGTGGGCTCAATTCTCGGGCCCGTGCTGATCGTGTTGACCGGGATCCGGGGAACCCTGCTCGCCATCGCGATACTCGGGCCCCTGCTCACCATCCTCGTATTCCCGTGGCTCCGCCGGCTCGACCAGCACATGGACGCCGGGCCGACCGAGCCGGGCGTGGCGGCCAGCCCCTCCTGAGGGCCGACAGGGGCGGGCGAGGGTCCGGAGAGGAGTGGCTCAGCGGGGCGCGACGGGCGCGGCGAAGCGCGCCACCGCGGCCAGGGCCAGGAACTCGTAGACCAGGCCGGCGGCCAGCAACGCGGTGGTCTGCCCGGCGGTGTCGTACTGGGGGACGAGGTCCACCACGTCGAAGCCGGCAAAGGGGATGCCGGCCAGCGAGCGCAGGAAGGCGACCAGCTCAGAGGAGGTCAAACCACCGATCTCCGGCGTGCCGGTGGCCGGGGCGTAGGCCGGGTCCACCACATCCAGGTCGATGCTCAGCAGGATCGGAGCGTCGCCGACCCGCCCGCGGACCCTGGCCCCGAACTCCGCGGGCTCCATGGCCGCGAGCTCGTCGCCGGGCAGCAGCTCGAAGCCCACCGCGGCCGGCCAGCCCAGCTCCTCGGGCCCGCGCAGGGACCCGCGCATGCCCGCGAGCAGCGAGCGGTCGGGACGCACGACGCCCTCGAGCACGGCCCGCCGCACCGCCCCTCCCCGCGAGAGGCGGTCCTCGTCGCGCTCTTCCAGGGTGTCTGTGTGGGCGTCGAGCATGACCAGGGCGACGGGCCCCAGCACCGCTCTGAGGGCCGACAGCTCGGCCTGGATGATCGTGTGGTCCCCCCCGATCACCACCGGAGTGACCCCGGAGCCCAGGATGGTGGTCAGCTCGCCCTCGATCTCGTCGAATGACCGCACCGGGTCGCCCGGGATCATCTCCACGTCTCCCCAGTCGGTGGCCCGCAGCCGCTCGAACACGTCGATGCCGTGAGCGGGGTGGTAGGGCCCTAGGCCAGGCGAGGCCCGCCTGAGGGCCTCCGGGCCGAACCGGGCTCCCGGCCGCCCAGCCGATCCCCCGTCCCATGGCACCCCCACGATCGCGGCGTCGAAGCCCCGGACGTCGGTTTCCCGCGCGTTGATGTCGTGGGGGAGCCCGGCGAAGGTGCGGATGCCGGGCATGGCCGGGCCGCCGTGGCCCGCGCCGCCGTGGCCCGCGCCGCCCGTGCCCTGGGAGCCGTCCTCAGACGGGCCCGGGCCCGCCGTCAACCCTGGACCGAGGCGTAGACCTCGTCGAGCAGCCCGGCCCGGTCGGCGAGGTCGAAGTTGTCGGCCAGGTAGCGGTCTGCTTCATCGCGTGACTGGCCGTTGAGCGCCATGTTCAGGGCGATCAGGCGCGCCCCCTCGACATCATCGGAGGCGGACTCGTCCGGCTGGCGCGCGCCCTCGCCGTCGACGTCCCCCGTCTCCGCCTCGGTGGCCGCATCCTCGAAGCGCGCCGATTCCTCCTCCTCCTCCTCCTCGGCCTCGAGCTCGGCCTCGACCTCGGCCTCGACCTCGGCCTCGAGCGCGCGCACGATCTCCTCGTCCTCATCGACCGGCGCAGGCCGCTCCACGATGACGGCCACGGCCTCGATGCCCTCGATCTCCTCGTCCTCGGCACTCTCGGCGTCGACGCCGCGCTCGGGGCTCACGGGCACCACCCGGCCCCCGCGCCGGGCCCCGCCGGCCGCGGAGTAGAGCTCACCCATGTTGCCCTCCAGCAGGGACAGGTCGGCGCTCAGGCGGTTGGCCCCGGTCCGCAGGCTCTCGAACAGGGCGCCCAGCTCCCCCTCCATGGCGTCCACCCGCTGGAGCATCACCGCGGTGGCGTCGGACACCTTGCTCACGTGCTCGCGCGAGCGCTCCACCGCCTCGTCGCGGGTGCGGTCGGCTTCGCGTTGGGCCTCCTGGCGGATCCGAGCCGCGTCCATCTGGGCCTGGCGCTCGATGTCGGCCGCGCTGGTCTCGGCCGCCTCCACGATGGCCTGGACCTGGGCGCTGGCGGCCGAGGCGAGCGACTCGCCCCGGCGCGAGCGGGCCGCCTGGCGCTTGAGAGCGTCGACCTCGCCGACGATCGACTCCAGGTGGGCATCGACCGCGGAGGGGTCGTAGCCCCGCCGGCTGATCGGGAAGTCTCTCTTTTCGATGGACTGGCGGTCGAGTTCCAAGCGACGCCTCCGTGTCAGGGTCCTCCTCGGGCGCGGCGAAGGCTACCGAACGAGCGCCGGCCCTGACCCGGGGGAACGGCGCCTCAGGCTCCGGCCGGGCCTCAGGCTCCGGCCGGCGCTCAGGCTGCGGCGGGCGCTCAGGCTCCGGCCGGTGCTCAGGCTCCGGCCGGCGCCTCGTTGCGCTGGGCCTCGGTCATGTCCCGGCGCAGATCGCGGATCTCGTCGCGTAGACGGGCCGCGTACTCGAAGCGGAGGTCCTCGGCGGCGGCCAGCATCTCCTCCTCGAGCTCCACGATCAGGCGCTCGATCTCGTGCTCCTCCATAGCCTCGGCCCCGCGCCGGCGGACGGGGCGGCGACGGCCCCGCGGGGTCTTGGAGTCCTGCTGGAGGAACTCGGCGATGTCCGAGATCCCCTTGACCACCGTGGCCGCGGTGATCCCGTGCTCCTGGTTATAGGCGGCCTGGATCTCGCGCCGCCGGTTGGTCTCCTCGATCGCGGCCCGCATGGCCTGGGTGACCTTGTCGGCGTACATGAGCACGGTGCCGTCGACGTTTCGGGCCGCCCGCCCGATGGTCTGGATCAGCGAGGTCTCGCCCCGGAGGAAGCCCTCCTTGTCGGCGTCGAGGATGGCCACCAGGGAGACCTCGGGCAGGTCCAGGCCCTCGCGCAGGAGGTTCACCCCGACCAGGACGTCGTACTCCCCCAGCCGCAGGTCGCGGATGATCTCGATCCGCTCCAGGGTGTCCACCTCGGAGTGCAGGTAGCGGACCCGGAAGCCCATCTCGAGCAGGTAGTCGGTCAGGTCCTCGCTCATCTTCTTGGTCAGGGTGGTCACCAGGACCCGCTCGTCGCGATCGGCCCGTCGGCGTACCTCGTTCATGAGGTCGTCGATCTGGTTGCGGGTCTCGCGCACCTCCACCAGGGGATCCACGATTCCGGTCGGGCGCACGATCTGCTCGACGACGCGGTTGGAGTTGACGCGCTCGAACTCGCCGGGGGTGGCCGAGACGAACACCATCTGGGGGGTGATGGTCAGGAACTCCTCGAACGTCTGGGGCCGGTTGTCCATGGCACTGGGCAGGCGGAACCCGTAGTCGACCAGCGTCTGCTTGCGGGAGCGGTCGCCCTCGTACATGCCTCCCAGCTGGGGGACGGTCTGGTGGGACTCGTCGATGAAGCACACGAAGTCGTCGGGGAAGTAGTCGATCAGGCAGTACGGGCGCTGCCCGGGCTCGCGCCCGTCGAGGATGCGCGAGTAGTTCTCGATCCCCGAGCAGAAGCCCATCTCGCGCAGCATCTCCATGTCGTACTGGGTGCGCTGGCGCAGCCGGTGGGACTCGAGCAGCTTGCCCTGGGACTCGAGCTCGGCGCACCGGTGGTTGAGCTCGCGCCCGATCTCCTCCACCGCCCGCTCGATCGTGCCCTCCCTGACGTTGTAGTGGGTGGCGGGCCAGATCGCGACGTGCTCGAGATCGTCGGCCATGACCTCTCCGGTCAGGGGGTCGAACTGCTGCAGGCGCTCGATCTCATCGCCGAAGAAGACGGCCCGAAAGGCGCTCTCCGCGTAGGCCGGGAACACCTCGAGCGTCTCCCCCCGGACCCGGAAGGTGCCCCGGCCCAGGGCGGTGTCGTTGCGGTTGTACTGGATGAAGATCAGCTTGCGCAGGAGCAGGTCGCGATCCGTGAACTCGCCCTTGCGCAGGATCTGCATGTTCATCTCGTAGACCTCGGGCGACCCCAGCCCGAAGATGGTCGACACCGACCCCACCACGATCACGTCGCGCCGGGCGAACACGGCGGCGGTGGCGGCGTGGCGCAGCCGGTCGATCTCCTGGTTGATGGCCGAGTCCTTCTCGATGTACAGGTCCCGGCTCGGCACGTAGGCCTCGGGCTGGTAGTAGTCGTAATAGGAGACGAAGTACTCGACCGCGTTCTCGGGGAAGTAGGTCCGGAACTCGTTGCACAGCTGGGCGGCCAACGTCTTGTTGTGGGCGATGACCAGGGCCGGCTTCTGGACCGCCTCGATGACGCCGGCCATGGTCATGGTCTTGCCGGTGCCGGTGGCGCCCAGGAGGGTGGTGAAACGCTGCCCGTCCTCGATGTTCTCGGCGATCTCGCCGATGGCCCGCGGCTGATCGGCGGTGGGAGTGAAGACGCTGTCGAGCTTGAAGGCGGGCATGGGCGGGCAAACCTAAGGTAGCGGCGGGGCCCCCCGTCCCGGACCGGGGGCGTGCCCTCCGCTCGCACGAGCCTCACGGGGGCGCCCGCCCGGGCCCGCAACCACGCCGCCCCTCAGTCCCAGAACCGGTGCCAGGCCTCGAGATCGCGCACCTGCTCCTCGATCTCGACGATCCGCCCTTTCCGCAGGCGATAGGTGAGGGTCATCTCCAGATCCAGGCGGCGGGAACCGCGGCGGGCGGTGTTGTGGGTGGCCGCCTGGACCAGGTCACGGCCCACCTCCCTTATCCACCGTGGCTCCATGCGCAGGGTGCCGCGGGTGAGCCACATGATCCTGGCCACCAGGAAGGCGCAGGCCGCGGGCCCTCGATGATCACGGGCTCCGGCCCGGGAGCCCGTGTCGGGGAGCCGTATGACCAGACCGGGATCCGCCAGCCGCAGGGCGGTCAGCGCCCGGCGGTGCTCGAAGGCGTCGAACCACCGGGCCACGACGTCATCAGGGCGCCGGTCCAAGCTCGGCTCCGTACTGCGACCGGTAGGCGCGCTGGGCGCCCAGCACCCCTCTGACGTAGGCGCGGGTCTCGGGGAACGGGATGGCGTCGATGCTCAGGGGCTCGCCCCGGGCCCGGGCGTCGCGCAGCCACTGGTCGACGTTGGCCTCGCCCCCGTTGTAGGCCGCTATGGCCAGGCCGGGCTGATTGTCGTAGCGGTTCATCAGGTAGCGCAGGTACCAGCTCCCGTAGGCGATGTTGACCTGCGGGGTGGCGAGATCGCTGAGCGAGAACCGGGTGGCCCCCGAGCTTCGGGCGATGAAGTCGGCCGTGCCCGGAAGGAGCTGCATGAGGCCCTCGGCTCCCGCCGTGGACTCCCGGTCGCGGAAGTGCGACTCGGTGTAGATGACGGCCGCGATCAACGCGGGATCCAGGTGCTTCTCGTGCGCCTGCTGTCGGATGATGTCGGCGTGGTGCAGGGGCAGGGTCAGGGCCCGCACCGCATGGTGCAGGGCCGGCCACACCACGGCCACCCCCAGGACGACCGCCACCGCGGTGACCGCCAGGGCCGCCATCCGGCGGCGCAGCACCGCCGTGCGCCGCGCCGTGTACCGGCGCGCCGGCCGGCCGGGGGCCGGCCGGTGGGCGGCGGTGGTCCCCGGGGTGCGGGCCGCGGATGGGGTTCGGGGTCTCACGGGCGGTCGTCCATCATCGCTGGGGGGCCAGCTTGTCAAGCACGGCCGACAGCTGTCGCTCGAGCTCGTCCACCGTGCCGTCGTTGGGCACGGCGAAGGTGGCCCGCCGGGCCTTCTCCTCCTGGGGCAGCTGCCGGGCGGCCCGCTCGTCCACGGCGGCGTGGCCCCGATCGGCGGCCCGCCGGGACCTGAGCTCCGCGCGGGCCACCACGGCGATGGTGGCGTCGAACGCCGCCTCCATGTCGGACTCGAACAGAAGCGGGACCTCGACCACCAGGGCCCGGGGCGGGGGGGTCGCGCCGGCCGTCTGTCCGCGCCAGCGCTCCACGCGCTCGCCCACCCGCGGCCACAGCAGCCCCTCCAGCCAGGCCCGGTCCTCCGGGCGGCCGAAGGCCCGGGCGGCCACCGCCGACCGATCGACCACCCCGCCCGGCGCCACCTCCGCGCCCCACCGTCGCACCACCGCGTCGCGGATCTCGGGGCTGGCGTACAGCTCGTGGACCACGGCGTCGGTGGACAGGGTGGCGGCCCCCAGCCGTTCCAGCGCGGCCAGCGCGGTCGACTTGCCCGCTCCCAGACCGCCGGTCAAGCCGACGAAGGGCACCTTCGATCCCCGACCAGACATCGTGCGCGGCCGCCCCCTGAAGGCGGGTGGGTTGGGACTAGCCCGAGGCGGATGGAGGCTCGGGCTCGACGGTGGGCGCTCCCTCCGACTCCCCCTCCCCGGGACCGGCGCCGTCGGCGGGCGCCTGGCCGTTGCCCTGCTCGGCCTCGGGCTCCGGCGCGAGCCTGGCCGCGTCGTCGCCCGCGAACACGTCCTCGGACAGGCCGAGCTGGGGGACGTCGTCGAGATCGCCGGCGGCGCCTTCCTCCGCCGCGTCGGTCGCGGCTCCGTCGCCGTCCGGGACCTGGTCCGGGGTGGCCTGGGCCGCGTCGCCATCGGCCCCGGCGCCCTGCTCGCCGCCGGCCTCCGCCCCCTCGGCCGGGACCTCCGCCGCCTCGGCGGGGGGCTCGCCCGCCTCGGCCTCGTCCTGAGCCGGGGCCTCGGCCGCCTCCGGCCGGTGGGTGGGGAGAACCTGGCCCTCGACCCGCTTGGCCGACAGCGACAGGCGCCGCCGCTCGGAGTCGATCTCGAGGATCTTGACCCGGATGGTGTCGCCGGGCTGGACGATCT
>Ga0307477_10003420_pt1 | contig 11842 bp, 12 predicted proteins | sample atmos_gasesECM2C_FD_203316 | JGI IMG/M metagenome (GOLD analysis project Ga0307477, IMG submission 203316) | Hardwood forest soil microbial communities from Morgan-Monroe State Forest, Indiana, United States - atmos_gasesECM2C_515 | ecosystem: Environmental > Terrestrial > Soil > Temperate...
CAAGGGTCGCATCGAGATCGACCCCACCAAGTCCCAAAATGCCGCTGCGGATTAGCAGCGGTATCACACTTCTTTCAGCCGAACGCGATAATCATGCCCGGTCAGCGGCCGGGCGTGATTTGCATTACCACGCAGCGAACCGTCTCAGCTGATGTCGACTTCGAGGCCGCCAACCCAGCCGGCAACCAGATTGTAGATAGCCGCGCCGATCGCTGCGAAAATTCCGCCGACCAGACCATAGATCAACGGAAAGAAAATAATCGCTCCGAACCCCATCCCAAAGCCAAACAGCCTCGCACCCGGCGCAGCTGTTTGGCCCATAGGCGCGAGCGTCCCGGCCACCATGGATACGAGCGCCATGCATATCCCCAACACCAGTCCCAGCAACGCGTAGAGAACAAGACCCACCTTGAAAGCCGAACCTGGCCCGACTCGTCTTACGATTGCCATACGCACCTCCTCACGGAAATTTGGCTGGATGCTAACAGAACATCGGGTGGATACAAAGGTGTGAGTTTTTCAAAGCGGTGTCTCATGCGGGCTTGGCAGTTACATTTTTTTCGTATGCTATGATTCTTGATGCTTATGCTTACAATCCAGGCAGCGAGTAGAGAATGACCGCACGCATTCTGGACGGCACAAAAATCCGCGACGAAATCTTCGCTGAACTGAAAGGCGAAATTGCGCGCCTCGCCGCCGAGGGCATTCGGCCAGGATTGGCTGCCGTCCTGGTCGGCGAAAATCCCGCTTCGCAGCTTTACGTGAAATCCAAAATCGCCGCGTGCGAGCAGCTCGGCCTGGCCAGTCGGATTCGCACGCATCCTGCCTCCATCACCACCGAACAGATGCTGCGTCTCATCCAGGACTTGAACAACGACAACGCCGTCGACGGCATTCTCATCCAACTTCCCCTCCCTTCCCAGGTCGACACCAAGCGCGTTCTCGAGGCTGTCGATCCCGCAAAAGACGTGGACGGCTTTCATCCAGTAAGCCTCGGTCGTCTGGTCAGCGGCCGCCCCGGACTCGTCGCCTGCACGCCCGCAGGCTGCATGGAGATTCTTCGCCGCAACGGCATCGCCATCGAAGGCGCAAACGCCGTTGTTCTCGGCCGTAGCGACATCGTCGGCAAACCCATGGCACTGCTCCTGATGCATGCCAACGCCACCGTCACTATCTGCCATTCAAAAACGCGCGATCTGCCCGGCGTCGTCCGTCGCGCCGATATCGTCGTCGCCGCCATGGGCAAAGCCGGTTACGTGCAAGCCGACTGGATTCGTCCCGGCGCCGCGGTGATTGACGTTGGCACCAACAAAGTCACCGATGCAAAAGAAGCCGAATCTTTGCTGCGCAATTTTCCCGCGCGCTTGCAAAAATTTCGCGAGAAAGGCTTGGTGCTTGTCGGCGATGTGCATCCGGACGCCGTGAACACTGCCGGCGCGCTCACGCCCGTCCCCGGCGGCGTCGGCCCCATGACCATCACCATGCTCATGAGCAACACCGTCAAGGCCGCACGCCTCCGCCGCGGCAGAGCCTCGTCGAAACCCAGCACCGCGCAATCCACCGTCGGCGCGCGGTGACCCACGCAATGCCTCGCCTCGGCCTCACCGGAGGCATCGCCAGCGGCAAGACCGCGGTCGCCGCCATGCTACGCGAAATGGGCTTCGCCGTTCTCGACGCCGATTCCCTCGCGCACAAAATCATCGAGCCCGGCCAGCCCGCTTACGACGAAGTGGTCCGCGAATTTGGCGCGTCCATTCTCGATGCCGGCAATCGCGTCGATCGCGCAAAGCTCGCCGCAATCGTCTTCGCTGACCCCGCCAAACTCGCTCGCCTAAACGCTATCGTTCACCCGCGCGTCGAGACCGCCATCCACCAGCAATTTGACGAATGGTCGCGCAGTAGCACACGCGACGCTGCCTTCGTCGAAGCCGCGCTGCTCGTCGAAGCCGGCTATCACAAGAATCTCGACGGCCTCGTGGTCACCTGGTGCCGCCCCGAGCAGCAACTCGAGCGTCTCCGCGCACGCGGCCTCAGCGACGAAGACGCCCGCCGCCGCATCGCCGCCCAGCTCCCCGTCGTCGAAAAGCTCCGCTTTGCCACCGAAAAAATCGACTGCTCCGGCTCGCTGGAAGACACCCGCACGCAGGTCGCAGCTCTCGCCGCCAAACTCCGCCGCGATGCCAGAGACGTGTCATCCTGAAGCGCACCGATGAGGCTTGCTGAAGGACCTTAACCTAAGACTTGCTCCAACTGCAGCCGTGAGCCGCTGCCCCTATGAACTGTTCCCAGATTTTCCTTATACTGTTCTTAACCCTCAGCAAAGGATTCCGACCATGACCGTACACCGCACTTCCAGCATCACCCGCTTGCTCCTCGCCGCCGTGGTCATCACCTTCGGCGCGTACTGGGCCGGAGCGCGATGGGGCCAGCGCCAGCCCATCGGCGTGGCCGCCCTGCAGCACGGCGGCAGCACCGCGAAAGATCTCTCCGCAGCCAACGCAGCCGCGCGCGACGCCGCCCTCACCGACGAGGAAGCCATCAACGTTCGCGTCTATCGCCAGGTTTCGCCGGCCGTTGCCAACATTCTCACCAAGGCCACCGAGTACGATTTCTTCATGGATCCCGTACCCGTCGAAGGCGCCGGCTCCGGCTTCGTGATCGACGAAAAAGGCTACATCCTTACGAATTTTCACGTTGTGCAGGAAGCGCAGTCCATTGAAGTCGTCCTCGGCGATCAGTCACGCTATCCCGCCAAGTTCATCGGCGCGGATCAGCGCAATGACGTTGCGCTCGTCAAAATCGAGCCGAAAGGAAAGCGCCTAGTCGCATTAACTCTCGGCGACTCTTCGGCGCTCCAGGTAGGCCAGAAGGTCCTCGCCATCGGCAATCCCTTCGGATTTCAGAGCACGCTGACCACCGGCGTGGTCAGCGCTATCGGCCGCACCGTGCAAACCAGCCAGACCACCTTCATCGACGAAGCCATACAGACCGACGCTGCCATCAATCGCGGCAATTCCGGAGGCCCGCTGCTTAATTCGCATGGCGAAGTCATCGGCATCAACTCCGCGATCTACACGCCGAGCGGCACCACCGCCGGCATCGGCTTTGCCATTCCCATCAATAGCGCCAGGCGTATTGCACACGACCTCATGACCGACGGCCGCGTCCATCAGGCTTTTCTTGGCGTGCAGACGATTTCGGTTGGCGGCCAGCTCGCCGAAGCGCTGGACCTTCCCGCGCAAGAAGGCCTCTTGGTGGAATCCGCAACCAAAGGCGGACCCGCCGCCGCGGCCGGCGTTCGTGGTGGTGACCGCGTCGTGCGCGCCGGAATGCAGCGCATCGCTATCGGCGGCGACCTCATCGTCGCAGTCGACGGTCAAAAAGTAGCCAGCCCTTTCGACCTCAACATCCTGCTAAATCGCAAACGCCCCGGCGAGACCGTCACGCTGACCGTCTTCCGCGGCGGCAAAAAAGTCGAGCTCCCCGTAAAACTCGGTGAGCGCCCCGGGGCCTAGTCGTTCGCGGTCGTTTAGTCCCGAAAGCGCCTAACTTGGCAACCAAACGTGCGTGCAACCCAGCGGCCGCCGACCGTGGCAGGCGCCTTCTTAAACACTACCTGGCTCGCTTTCTCCAAATTCAGTTTTCTGCTTCTCGCGCTCTTCTTCGCTCAGCGAAAACCAGCTCTCCGCAATATCCCGAACCCGTTCCAATTCTCGCTGCATCTCTGCATGCTTGGCTTCGAGCATTTGCTGGTCCGCGTCGGCTGGCACGTAAATTGGTGGGGCGAACAAAATCACGGTTCGCGCAAATGGCATCGGCAGCAAAAAATGATCCCACGTGTTGGCGAATGTTTTCCCGCGATTCACGCCGATGTGAAATACCATCACCGGGCAGCCAGTCTTGCGCGCCAGCATCACCGGGCCGGGCTTGGCCACGTAGCGCGGTCCGCGCGGCCCATCAATTGTAAACGCGCAATCGACGCCTTCTCCCAGCCGTCGCGCCATCACTGCCAGACCGCGCAGTCCGCCGCGCGACGAACTACCCTGCGCCGTACCAAATCCCAGCCACTCGATCACCTTGCGCGTCCACTGCCCATCGAATGCGGTCGTGTTCATCACCACCGTGCCATGATTTCGATGCCACCACACAATCGGAATAATGACGCGATGCCAGAACGCCCAAATGCACCGCTTTCCCGAGGCGTACACGCCCTCCGCATGCTGCCACCCGAGGACTTCGTACTGCAGCGTCGGTCCCAGCGCGCGAATCACGCTGTACACCGCTGCGGCAATCACGGGAATCTGTATCCGCCGCAGCCACGGCAGCTCCGGCAGTCGCGTATCGTAATGCACGTTCAACGCGTCTGCATCATTCACGCGAGCGGCTGCACTCGTTGCCGCGCCGCTACTTCCCTGCCCCGCTTCGCGGGCTGCTTCCTTCGCGCTCATCGGCGTATAGTATAGTGTTCTAGTGTCGTACCGTCGCGTTGCGTCTCGTCCCCGCATCTAAGTTCCTCGGAGCCTGTTTCATTGCCGCCAGCTCGCGCCAAACGACGTAAATTTTTTGGAGGGCGCCGGTTTGCCGCCGCTTTCGAGGGTGAGTGCCACTCGAAAAAAGTACGCATAGCTTGGTATCTCGCAATGGCCGCGATTTTCCTCGCCGCCCTGTGCCTCCCACGCACCGCGCACACCGACCAGCCTTCCTACGACACCGTTGGCGCCATCGAGGGCGAAGATGTGTCCGTGCAAGGCCCCCTCAACATCGAGGTCGCGCAAGGCCGCACCAGGACAATCCTGCGCAGCGGCAGCGACATTCGCGTGAATTCTGGCCAAGCGCACGTCGATTTAATCGAAGGCGGAAAAATCGCCATCTGCGGTCCAGCGCACCTCTCCGTTCTGAAATCGGTCAACCTACTCACGCTCGCCCTTGATACCGGCATCATTCACGCGCACATCGAAGGCCCGCAGCCGGCTCTCACCATCTACACCGCGCAAATCCAGGCCAAGCCCTTTGCCATCGGCGACGCGCCGCAAGATACGCTAGTCGGTTTCGACCAGACCGGTGCGATGTGCATTCGTGCCGACAGCGGCGCCGTGCGCGTCGAACAGCAGCTCACCGCGCAATCGATCGTCGTGCCGCAGAGCGGCGAAGTGCTCATCACCAACGGTCAGCTCGAATATCTTCGCAGCGGCGTCACGCGCTGCTCTTGTGAGTTACAGCTCGCGAAACCTCTAACGCCGAGTCCGCCGCAAACTGAAGTCAGCCGGCTCCCAACTGCCGAAGAAATGCAGAAAGCCAACACGGAAGCGGCGAAGCCCAACACCGAAGCGGCGAAGGCTCCCGCCGCCCCGCCAAAACCTGCCGCAAGAGAAGGTCCGGTCTACCAGGTCTTCATGCCCCCACTCTCCTACGACGCCAGCGCCAAAGTGCAGCCTGACTATTTCGATCCCCAACTCATCGTTCTAGTGCGCCGCGTCCGCGTTCGCCCGGCGTTAGTCTTTCAGGGGACCGTCAAAGACGCGCCTGTCGTCGCAACAAATACCCCGCCCGCCGCTCCCGCAAAATCGCCTGAACCATCCGCGCAGCGAAACCAGCAAGCCCAGCAGAAAAATCCGCAAACCGGCAACTCCATCATCGCCCGCATCCGCGCCTTCTTCCGCAGCCTCTTCTCTTAAGCCGCAGCATGGATGCAGCTCCCCAACAGCACCACGATGCTACATCCAGGATGAATAGCGAAGTTGCAAAAACGCGGGCGCAGCCTGCAAGCTGATAAGCGTGCCGGAACTGCCCGATATCGCCGCCTATATCAGCGCACTCGAACCACGCATCGTCGCTCAGCCAATCGAGCGAATGCGGCTGGCGAGCCCTTTCCTGCTGCGAACGGCGCAACCACCAATTTCGAGTGTCGAGGGCCGCATCGTGCGGGAACTGAGGCGCATCGGCAAGCGAATTGCAATTGGAATAGAAGGCGATCTCTGGCTGGTTCTGCACTTGATGATTGCCGGCCGCTTGCACTGGCGCCCGCGCGGGGCGCAGCTAAAAGGCCGCCAGAGTCTGGCCGCCTTCGATTTTTCCAACGGATCTCTCCTACTTACCGAAGCCGGCACAACGCACCGAGCGTCGTTACACGTCCTCACGGGTGAGCAAGGTTTGCATTCCGTCGACCCGGGGGGAATCGATATCTTCACGAGTGATCTCACTTTGTTTCGTTCCGCCCTTACAGCCGAAAACCGCACGCTCAAAAGGGCTCTTACCGATCCACGCATCGTCAGCGGCATCGGCAACGCGTATTCGGACGAGATCCTGCATGCCGCGCAACTGTCGCCTGTCACACTCACGCACAAGCTCCGGCCGGACGAGTGGGAAAGGCTGTTCGCTGCAACGCGCAGCACAATCCTGCTCTGGGTGGACCGCCTGCGCGCGGAGGCGGAAGCTGGCTTTCCCGAAAAGGTCACCGCGTTTCGTAAGGACATGGCAGTTCACGGACGTTATGGAGAACCTTGCTTGAGGTGTGGAGAAAAGATTCAGCGGATTCGCTACGCGAACAACGAAACGAACTACTGTGCTAGATGCCAAACCGGTGGAAAAGTTCTTGCCGATCGCAGTCTGTCCCGGCTCTTGGGATCGGACTGGCCTCGCACACTCGAGGAGCTCGAGGCTCTGACGCGCCGCTAGATTTGAGGATCTGCGGTGGGATACCAGCCGCATCCGCGCTTTTTCCGCTGGCTCTTCTCTTGGCCGCGGAGCGCTGCGCCACATTCATCATGTTCACATGCCTTCGTAGTTGGGGCCGCCGCCGCCTTCGGGGACTATCCAGTCGATGATTTGGTAGGGATCGGCAATGTCGCAGGTTTTGCAGTGGACGCAGTTAGCAGCGTTGATCTTGAGCTTGAAACCATCCTTTTCTTGCACCGGTTCGTAGACGGCGGCGGGGCAAAAATATTGGCAGGGATTGCCGTACTCGACGGTACAGCGGTTGGCGCAAACGTTTAGATCGCGCACGATCAGATGACACGGCTGATCTTCTTCGTGGCGCGTGCCGGAGTGATAGACGTCGGTCAAACGATCGAAGGTGAGCTTACCGTCACCTTTGAAGCGCTCGCGCGGTGGATGCCCATCCTTGTGATAGTGCTCGTGGCCGGGGCGCACGCGCATGGGATCGATTAGGCCGCGGCCGCCGGTAACGAATTGTAGCCCGGCATGGAAGAGGCCGCCCAGCAAGCCGTACTGAAAGGATTGGTGGAAATTGCGCACCAACCACAACTCTTTTTTGATGTAGCTATCTTCGACTTTCTTCTGAAACGTGCTCAGTTTGGCGGCGGAAGTGTCGCCGGCTTTCAACGCTTCAAAAATGGTTTCGGCGGCGAGCATTCCGCTTTTTATGGCCATGTGGATGCCCTTCAGCCGCTGCGAATCGAGAAAGCTGGCGGAATCTCCGACGATCAGGCCACCGTCCACGTATGGCCGAGGCATGGAATACCATCCGCCGGCGGGAATGGTTTTTGCGCCGTAGCGGACCAGCCTGCCGCCTTCGAGAATTTTTTTCAGGAAGGGATGCGTCTTCCAAATCTGAAACGCTTCGTGCGGGTCGAATTGCGGATCGGAGTATTCGAGACCGATTACCAGGCCGACGGAGAGGCGATTGTTCGCAAGGCCGTAAATCCACCCGCCGCCATACATGTCCGTGGGCACGGGCCAGCCGAGCGTGTGCGCGACGTAGCCGGGCTGGATGCGCCCGGGCTGCACGTCCCACAATTCCTTGACGCCGATGCTGTAAATCTGCGGATTGATGTTGTCGAGCTTGTTTTTTTCGACGAGCTGTTTGGTGAGCGAGCCGCGCGGGCCTTCGGCGAGCACGGTGACCTTGGCGCGCAGCTCGTATCCCGGCGTGTAGTTGTCCTTGGGCTTGCCGTGTTTGTCGACGCCTTTGTCTTCGGTGATGACGCCGGCGACGCCTTCGCGTTCGTAAATCAGTTGTGCGCCGCCGAATTGCGTGAAGAGATTCACGCCGGCTTTTTCGACCAGGCCACCGAGCCACTTTACCAGCCGGTTGAGAGAGACGACGTAATTGCCCTTATTTTTGAATGGGGGCGGAGTTATGGGAAACCGGAACGAGGAGCTTTTTGTGAAAAACAGAGCGGCATCATCCGTCACCGGAGTGTCTAGCGGGGCGCTCTTCTCAAAATCGGAGACCAGCTCGGCGAGGCCTTTGGGGTTCATGATGGCGCCGGAAAGTTGGTGCGCGCCAATCTCCCGGCCTTTTTCGAGGACGTAGATATTTTCGGCGGAAAGCGAGGGCCCACCGAAGGCGCCAGCGGATTCGTTGTGCTTCTGGATGAGTTTGGCGAGATGGAGGGCGCAGGCCAGGCCGGCGGGGCCCGCGCCGACGATCAGGACGTCGGCCTCAAGTTGTTCGCGTTGTGCAGTCATTGGTCTTCAGTTTAGCAGAGCACGCAAACGTTGCAGGGTTGCGCGCGATGGCTGGCAACAGGAATGTTACTGGGAGTTCACATTTCCTGGACAACAGGATTTCGGGATTGGGCGAACCTGTTGGCAGCAGGATGCGAGGTGCTCAGCAATGCGCTTCGCCTGCGGAAAGGGAACACCTTGAAGCCAAAAGAGATTGTTTGCGCTAACCGCGCAGAGAAGACCGGGTTGATGGGGCAGGTGGTGAGAATTGCGCTGGGAATTTGCTTGACAACATTTCTGGCGAGTTCTGCACTTGCGCAGTACGGTGGCGGAGGAACGGGTATGGGGACCGGTACACCTGGCACCCCCGGTTATGTGGCGCCGAAAAGTGGATATGGTTCGGGCAAGGCAATCGGGATTGGGGTTGGCGCCGCGGCGGCGGGAGCTGGGGTGCTGTTTCTGGCTCTGCATCACCATGGCGCGGTAACGGGCTGCGTCCGGCAGACTGACGATGGGCTGCGCCTGGTGGACGAAAAGAAGAACAAGTCGTACGCGCTGGAGCCGGGGAGCGTGGACGTGAAGCCGGGAGAACAAGTGGAACTCAAAGGGAAGAAGTCGGGAAGCGGTGGCGCGCAGATGTTTGAGCCGACGAAAGTCGTCAAGAGCTTGGGAAGCTGCAGCGCGGAAGCGGCTCACTGAGGATGACTCGGACGGCACGCGGAACTACCGGCGGCTGAGCTAACAAAGTTACTTCCCGGGCGCGGGAGGAAATTTGGGGGGAATGTCCGCATAGCCGGGCGCGGCGGCCAGGAGATTTTGCGACAGATTGGCTTTGACTTCGCCGAGCGACCAGCGGATACCGCCGGCGAGGAGATTGAGGAAGAAAGCGTTCTGCCAGTTTTCCGGGCGATCGCCCATGGCGATGAAGAAGACGCGGCCTTTGCCGTTCATACGCGCCCAAGTGACGGGATACGGACGCCGCTGGTAGCACTCGTTCTTGAGCATGCTGGTATCGACGGTGGCGATGACGTGCATGTCGGTTGCGAAGTCCTTCAGCGAATACCATTCTTCGGTGAACGAGACGGGCGATTGAACGGCGGCAAGTCCGGGGAAAGACGGGTCGTTGATGATGATGTTGGCGGTTTGCAGGCGCGGGTCGCGGCCGTGAATGATGAATTCGCCGCCGAGCATGCGGAGGTAGGGATCGGATTGCGCGCCGTGAGCGATGTAGCGGTTGGACAGGTCCGCGGGATCGGGCGGGGTGTGGAAAGTGTCGCTGGCGGCATGGCAGCCGACGAATCCGAGACCCTGCTCGATGGAGGTGAGTAGTGTTTGCTTGCCGGCGGGCGACATGGGGGGATTCTTGTCCGTGGCCGACTGCGTGAGATCACCGGTGGTGAAGAAGAAAACGGCTTGGTAATTGTGAAAATCTTTGGAGTCAAAGATACGGCCGTCTTTTGAGCAGGTGACATCGAAGCCGTTTTCCTTGCCGAGTTCGGTTACGGCGGTTTCGACGATACTGAGCTTGCTGTCCTTGCGCTTAACTACCTCGTGTTCGAAACCGGAAGATTTCGTGAAGACGAGCAGGGGCCTGTTTGACGCGGAGAAAGATTGATGCGGAAGGGCCAAGCCGGCAGTTGCCGCGGTCAGGGTGGCGGTGGTCAAGGTGCGGAGAAACTCTCGGCGATCGGAGTGGTGCGTCATGTGTGCCCTCGTGTGAATGAATTTTGATTCGCGCGCCGACATCATACAACCGAATCCGGCACAAAACAGAGAGGCCACGGTGCAAAATCGTCTCGTGCTGGCGGATCGTGAGCAACCTAACAGGAGATGCTGGACCGCAGAAAGACTCGGTCCTTAGCGCAATCGATTCTTGTAGAGCGCCATGCCTACCGCAGCGTCCATCCCCAGCCGGTCGAGGGCGCGGATTTCCCGCTGCGCCTTGATGCCGCCGGCGGCAATAATCGGATGCGAGGTTGCGCTACGCAACTGCTCGAACCACTTGAGATTGGCGCCACTCATAGTTCCTTCGCGATCGACATCCGTGCAGAGAAATGCGGCGCAGAACGGTTCGAGTTGCTCCATCACATTTTCTGCTCGAATCTGTAGTTTTTCTCGCCAACCTGCGATCACGATCTGGCCCTTGGCGGTGTCCAGCGCGACGACAATTGCGGAGCGGCCCACTCGCCTGCCAAGCTGTCTGAGAAATGGCGCGTTTACCTTGCCGTTCTTGAATGCAGCGCTTCCGACAATTACTTGGCGCGCGCCCCATTTCGTAATTTCCTCCGCGCGGCGAACGGTGCGAATTCCTCCGCCCACACGCACTTTCATTCGATAGTGCTTAGCCGCTTCGAGGCATAGTTTTCGCGCGAGTTCGCTATTATTGCCTTTCCCCATGGCGGCATCCAGATCGATGACGTGCAACCACTTGTATTTTTTGAATTTCAGCAGCAGCGACATCACATCCGCGACGGCAAGCTCGCGTTTTCTCCCGTGCACGAGTTGCACCGCCTTGCCCTCCTGCAAGTCGATACACGGGATCAGCACGGCAATCTCACGGGAATCCCGCGCGCGGACAGAAATTCCTTGAGCTCACGGATCGGCTGAATGTCATCGTGGAAGATCGAAGCCGCCAATGCAGCGTCGGCACGTCCATTAGTAAAAATCTCAGCGAAATGAGCGGGCAGCTTGGCGCCGCCCGAGGCGATGACCGGCACGGAAACCTCCGAGGATATCGCCGCAGTGAGCGCGGTGTCGAATCCGCTCTGCGTTCCATCCCGGTCCATGGAGGTCACCAGAATCTCTCCGGCCCCGAGGGCAACGCCCTCCTTTGCCCATGCGATAGCGTCACGGTTTGCGGGCTCACGCCCGCCGCGCACCATCACTACCCATTGGTCACCGGCTCTCTTGGCGTCGATCGCCAGCACAACGGCCTGCGCGCCAAACTCGAGCGATGTCTCCGAGATCAGCTCGGGGCGCGCCACTGCCGCAGTATTCAGCGTAATCTTGTCCGCGCCGGCTCGAAGCACGGACCGAGCGTCTTCCGCGCTGCGGATGCCGCCTCCCGCAGTCAAGGGAATCGCGAGTTCCGCCGCGACGCGCCGAATCGTTTCTAAAAACGTCGGCCGCCCGTCGCGCGAGGCGGCAATATCCAGGACGACGAGTTCGTCCGCGCCTTCCGCGTTATATCGCGCCGCCAAATTCGCGGGATCGCCGGCATCGCGGAGCCCGACGAAGTTCACGCCCTTCACCACGCGGTCGCCATCGACATCAAGGCAGGGAATGATGCGTCGCGCCAGACTCATGCGCACAGCCTCAGAAAATTCCGCAGGACTTGCGCGCCCGCTTCTCCGCTCTTCTCCGGATGAAATTGAACCGCGTACATATTTTCCTTTTCGAGCACGGCGACAAACTCTGTTCCGTAACTGCACGC
>Ga0307477_10003421_pt1 | contig 11840 bp, 6 predicted proteins | sample atmos_gasesECM2C_FD_203316 | JGI IMG/M metagenome (GOLD analysis project Ga0307477, IMG submission 203316) | Hardwood forest soil microbial communities from Morgan-Monroe State Forest, Indiana, United States - atmos_gasesECM2C_515 | ecosystem: Environmental > Terrestrial > Soil > Temperate...
CTGGTTCACCAGCGCAATGATCGCCGCAAACGTTGGCGTCGCCCCTGAAGTCCCACCTACCGCCTGGAAATCATGGAACGGGGTAGTCGAACTGAACTTTGTCAGATTGCATCCCGCATCTCCCGTGATGTCCTGATCCGATTGGCAAACAATGTAGAAGCTCTTGGTCGGCGCATTAGTTGGTCCTCCGTCGCTAGCGAACAGCGAAACATCTGGAATGTCACGTGCTCCGTCATTGGGCGTGATTCCTCCCTGCTGCCAGGTGGGTTTGGGATACCCGGTGCTACACGCTCCAGAAGATGTCTGCGTAGCGCAGTTACTGGGTCCGCCACTGCCCGCAACCAGATCGATTCCGTTGCTATTCACTGTCGTACAGTGTCCACTCACGTTGCCGGCCGTCGCCATCCCCGCGCAAGAATCGTTCCACGTTGTTTCGGGAATGTAGCCTTTGGCAGACGCCAGCACCGGCGGTATCGTAGATGTGTTCGCCGTATTCCAATATGCGGCCTGGTTGTTGGCGTCGTCAAAATCCGTGCCACCGGCGGCGACGTTGAATGGCGTCGACGCAAATCCGCTCACCGCCAGTCCTTGTGTTGCAGCGTCCTGATTCGCGGGAGCCGCCGCAGGATCGCACCCCGTCGACCCATTGTCCCCCGCGGCAATGACCACGGTAATTCCCTCTGCCGCAGCCTGCTGCCACAACGAATTATAAAAAGCATTTCCGGATGTTCCTAGGCTGGCCTCGCAATTCCCGTAGCTCTCGCTCAGCACGGGAGCCACATTGTTGTCCACGATGTAGATCGCCGAAGCGTCCACCCCGGCAGCAAAATCTGTTTGTGTTGTTTGTGTGGTTACGAAAATGATCTGCGCCTGCTGCGCCACCGCGCCCGCCCACTCCACGTCCAGATCGGACTCGGTTTCGTCGCCAGAAACCAGTCCGGGATCTGGCCCGTTCAGAATCACCAATGGATCGTTTGCCGGCAGCCCAAAAATCGACCGAAAGTCCCTCACGTCCTGCAGGTTGATATTGCTTTGCCCCACGATGGCAATGCTTTGCCCCGCACCGGTCGCCGTCAGCGGAATGTTGTAAATCTTTGCGAAATCCGCTGGCCCCACCGCATAAAACGTGCCGTTCACATCCGTGAACGTGAAGGCCGGTTTCACCTCGCCTGTCTTGGCATTCCGGCGGAAGGTCCCCGCATTGTGAAGAAATGATTTTGGCCGGAAATTATGCAGCGCCACCACGCCACTCACCACCTGCGCCAGTGCTGCCGGTATATGCGGGTCGCTCACGTTCGCCGCGTGCTCTTCGCCTTTAACGATGAGCCGATGTATCTCCGTGTGAAATGCATTCCGCACCTGCCCCGCATTGCCGGAGAACTCAATTACAGTCCGGCCCTTCGACACCTTGCCGACCTGAAACCCATGCGAGCCCAGCCACGCCGTCACTGCTTGAATATCCTCATCCGCAGGCCCAAATTTCTTTCCAAATTGCTCTGGAGTCAACCACGCGTGGAAATTTGCCGAAGCCTTGTTCTGCTGATCATCCATCAACTGCCGCAACGCCGCTTCCTGCTCCGGGCTCCGCTGCAAGAGCAGCAGCATCCGGTTCATCAGCTGCGAATCGGCCACCACTCCCTGGTCAAACTCCGCCCGCGCCAGCGGGTGGACGTTTCCACGCAATTGCACCCGATTCGTCTCGTCGATTGCCTCCATAATACGCGCGCGCACAGGCTCCGTCTGTGCCCTCGCTCGGCCTGCCGCAAAAGTGAGAAGGGAACCCACCAGCAAGGGAATCAGTATATTGCCCGGTTTAGTCAGCTTCATGGCCCGCCCGAAGAACAGATTTAGCGTGCACTTCAGCGCAGATTCCGCGATGCAATCCGACAATCGTCATGCGTAATGGATAGTCTGCGTATGGGAATGGTTGCCTGCGGCGGCTAGGTTTTGGCCCAGGACGCTTCCATCCCGAAGATCGTGTGTAGCCTAACACATTGGCCTGTACACTCCCAAGGGACTTGTATCGCGCGTTAAGACGCCGCGCTGCCCTCCGCGGCCCGAGATGTCTTAGCCTTCTTTGAACGAGGCGAAAAAAAAGGGGCGTTCCGGTTTCCCAGAACGCCTCTCATTCTCAAATCATCCTAAACAGCTATTTCATGCTACAGAGACCAGCAAGTTAGAGTTGCTTCCCCTCCGCATCCAGCAGCTTCACCTCGCCAAGTCCCAGCTCTTTGATCCCCGCTTCGATTTTCGACAGGTCGCCGACCACCACCCAAATCAGATTGTCCGGATGGATCACCGTCTTCGCTGCATCGTCCACGTCCGTCGTCTTCAGCGCCCGGACCTTCCCGGCGAACGTCTCGTAGTAATCATCGGGCAAACCATACTGCACCAGGTCGCGGATCGAAGTTCCCACCTCATTCAGGGTTTCCCGCGAACCGGGAAGGCTGAGTGTTTCATTTGCTTGGATTGTTGCCAGCTCTTCAGCAGAAATGGGTCGCTTCCCCAGGATGTCATGGAACTCCTTATTCATTTCCGCCATGGACTCCTTGGTCTTGTCCGTCTGGACCGGCGCGTACGCGAGGAACGGCCGTTGCGCCCGCGCCGCCCACAGTAAACTTCGCGCCCCGTAGGACCAGTGTTTATCCTCGCGTAAGTTTCCGTTTAGCCGCGAGCTGAACATCCCCCCGAAGCCGTCGTTCATGGCCTCGATGGCGATTTCCTTCGGATTGGCCGTCGGCGGCGCGATGTGGCCTGCGATGATCACGGACTGCAACGCGCCCGGTTTGTCCATCAGGTACACCACGGACTTCGCTGTCAGCGGCACGCTCTTGATGTTTTTCTTCGGTACCTGCCCTTGCTTCCACCCCGCAAAGAGTTTCTCGACCTTCGGCGTCAGTTCCGCAAGCGTTGTGTCACCCGCCACGATCAGTGTGGCGTTGTTCGGCCGGAACCATGTCTGGTGGAATTTCACCAGATCCTCCCTGGTCATTTTCGAAACGCTGGCCTTCGTCCCGGAACCCGTCAGCGGATTTCCGTAAGCGTGTCCCGGCCCGTACAACAAGCCGGGGAATACGCGCAGCGCCATCTGCACGGGTGTGTTTTGTTCGCGCTCGATTGTCGCCAGCTGCTGTTTCTGCTGTCGCTTGAAATCCTCCTCGGGGAAAACTGGATTCAGAATCACATCCGCAAACAGTTCCAGCGAGGGATCCAGCTTCGACTTCAACGCCGACAGGCTTACGGTGGACAAATCCAGGTTCGAGGATGCTTGCAGCACCGCTCCGAGCATAGCCAATTGATCGCTGATCTGCAGCGCTGTCCGCGTGCTCGTGCCTCCATCCAGCAACGATGAAGTCAATTCCGCCGTTCCGGGCGCTGCGAATTCGTCTGCCGCAAAACCCGCGTCCGCTGCCATCCAGAAATTCACCAGCGGAATCTCATGCCGCTCCGCCAGAATCACCTTCAGCCCATTCGAAAGCGTTGCGCGCTGCAGCTTCGGCAACTTCAATTCGGGAGGAGTTCCGGGTTCCGGTGCCTTCGAACGATCCACTCCCGTGGACGCCGTCTTGTATTCAGGGAACGGATGCACCTCGAGGATATATACGCCGTCGGAAAGCCATCGATTCGCCGCGGCCTTCAAGTCTTCCGGCGTAGCTTCCCGCACGCGCTTCAGTGAAATCTTGTAAGCATCGGGGCTTCCGCGAAAAACCTGATTGATTGCCAGCCGGTCGGACTTTCCTCCGAAGCCTCCGATGCGCTCGATTCCGCGAATGAACTCCGCTTCGTGCTGAGTCTTCGCTCTTTGCAGCTCTTCCGCCGTCGGCCCGTCCTTCAGGAAGCGCGCCAGTTCCTCATCCGTCTCTTTTTCCACTTGCCCGAGGTCCTGCCCCGGCCGCGCGGTCACCTGGATGCGGAATTGCCCGCCAATTTCATTCAGATCGACGAAGGCGTTTGCATTCGTCGCAATCTGATCGTTGTACACCAACCGTTTGTAAAGACGCGAACTCTTCCCCTGGCTCAGGCAATCGCTCACCAGGTCGAGATAATCAGCGTCTGCACTGCCGTACTCCGGCATATTCCACACTTTGTAGATCCGCGCCTGCGGAACCCGGTCTTGCACTATTTGACGGTGCGTTCCCGTCATTTTTGCGACCCACACTTCCTGGTGAGCCACCGGCGGCCCCGCCGGGATGTCTCCAAAATATTTTTCCACTTTTTCTTTCGCCGTCTTCGTGTCGATGTCGCCGGCCAGTACAATCACCACGTTCGACGGGCCGTAGTATGTCTTGAACCACTCCTGCACATCCTTCATCGAAGCAGCATCGAGGTCCGCCATATCGCCGATCGTCGTCCACGAATACGGATGCCCCGCCGGGTACGTATTCTGGGTAATCAGTTGCCGCGTCACCCCGTAGGGCTGATTCTCGCCTTGCCGCTTCTCGTTCTGCACCACGCCGCGTTGCAGATCGAGCGTCTTTTGGTCCAGCGCGCCGAGCAGGTGCCCCATGCGGTCCGATTCAAGCCACAAGGTGTAATCCACCGCGGATGTCGGCACGTCTTCGAAATAATTTGTCCGGTCGGGATTCGTCGTGCCGTTTAAATCCGTGGCTCCAATGCGTTCCATGGCGTCAATGTAGCGGCCCTTGGCGTGTTCGCTGCCGCCGAACATCAAATGTTCGAAAAGATGTGCAAACCCTGTCTTGCCCGGCTTTTCGTTCTTCGACCCCACGTGGTACCACACATTGATCGCCACGATGGGCGCTTTGTGATCCTCGTGCACGATCAGGGTCAGCCCGTTGTCCAGCACAAATCTCTGGTATGGAATATCGATCTCTTTGGTCTGCGCAAAGACACTTGCAGTCACGACCGCGCAAACAAGCAGTAACAGCGCTGCTTTAACCCGCATGGCTAAATCCTCCGCGAAGAATAGTCTCGACTTGATTGGTCACCCGAATTTTGCGGGCACACATTTGGTATACACTTAGACGTTTACCACCGCCGGATGTAACCACCGCGTTTCCGCTTTGTCGGCAGTCTTTCCGCACTCTTTGTCCGGCATGGCAAGGTCTCTGCAACCTTTCGTTTACACTGTCCGGAACAAGAAATGCCAGGTCACGTCCACCAGCCCATGAACAATCGCGGATGCGAAAATAGATCCGCTCTTCCGCCAGGTCCAACCATAAAACAACCCGGCAATCGACGCCAGGATCACGTAGCGCCAATTCGGGAAACCCATGTTGGTAATGTGCGAAAAGCCAAAAACAATCGAAGCCGTCCACCATCCCGCCACATCGCTCTTGCACGTTTTAGAAAGCATGTTTTGCAGTATCCCGCGGAAAAGAAACTCCTCGGGCCACGCCGTGAACAGAAGGATCGCGATCGCCAGAAACGGCACGGATTTCCATTCGCCCCACTGCGGTGCGAACTGGATAAAATGTATCCCCTCGCCTAACGGAATCACGACAAACCCAAAGACGACAAAGCTCGCCAGAATGTAGAATCCCCACCGCTTGTCCCAGCCGATCGAGTAGCCGACACCGTTGAACCGGCGCACCAGCAGGTACGCCGCCAGCGCGACATTCAACGCCAGCAGCACCGTGAGAACGTAAGCCAGCTTTCCGCTTGGATACGCCCACAACCAGTGCGACAGCGAAATTCCCCAGGGGTTCGGCAGCGGCTTTACCACAACCCACACACCCACAAGTATCGTGTAGTCCTGCCAAGCCCCCATGGGCCGTTGCTGTGCCGACGTCGCCAGCGCCACCGGCACGAATACCAGCCCTGCTACCGCTCCGGCACGCGCGATCGTAATAGTATTTGTCCCGAGTGCGTAAATCAGGTATGCAAGAAACGCTGCGGCGCCCAGCAAGTAGCTGCCGCCGGACCCAAAACGCGATGAAAAGAAATCCGTCACGCCGCGTGCGGCGAAGAGCAGCATTACGCCGAGAAAGAACGCAAACGCCGTCAGCGTTGCCGCAAAGTCACGGCCGCCGTAACCCTGCCACGTCGCGTACAATCCTCCGGCAAAGCACAGCGCGGCCCACGCCCCGAGCATCGCAAGCGGTCCGAGTTGGCGCGTCGCAGGCAAGCGAGCATTCTAGCTCATCAACATGACTGACCAAATCCAGCTCAAGCCACAGTCGGCGTCAAAGCGGCTTGCCTACATTGATTGGATGCGCGGCCTCGCCTGCGTCCTGATGTTTCAAACTCATTGCTACAACTCCTGGCTCAGCCCGGAGGCGCGCAAGTCGGCTCTCTATGGTTGGTCTCAGCTCGGCGGAACATTGCCCGCGCCACTCTTCATTTTTCTCTCCGGCGTCTCCTTCGCTCTTGTCACCGAGCGCCTTCGCGAAAAGGGAGCTTCGCGTTCCGCCATCGCCCGAACCACCATTCTTCGCGGCGCGGAAATTTTTGGCCTGGGCCTGCTCTTCCGCGTGCAGGAATACGCGCTCGGTTACCGTTGGGTCCCGTGGACCGACCTTCTGCGCGTCGACGTTCTCAACATTCTCGGTCTCTCGATGATCCTTATGGCCGTCCTTTGTTGGCTCAGCGCGAACGAAAGCGCCTCGAGCCCTGCCGCCGCCGTCGCCTCCTCGCGCAATCGCGGAATCACCGCGGCTCTTGCCACCGCCGCCCTTGTCGCCCTCGCAACGCCGCCACTCTGGACCACGCACCGCCCCAGTTGGCTCCCCTGGCCGCTCGAGTCTTACATCAACGGCGTGCACACATTCAACCAGCCGCAGCCATGGCTCTTTCCCGTCTTTCCTTGGGTTGCTTTCGCATTCGCGGGCCTCGCCGTCGGCTTCTTTTTATTCACAAATTTCGCCAGGCGAAGCGAAGCCAGCGCCTTCGCGACTCTTGGCGGCGCAGGCATTCTTGCCTGTGCGCTTTCTGTCCTCTTCGATGCCTCTCCAATTCGCCTCTACGCTGTCTACGATTACTGGCACAGCGGGCCCAACTTCTTCCTGATGCGTTGCGGCATTCTTCTGTTGATTTTGTCGCTGGTTTACGCCTGGTGCCGTTGGGGCCTCGCGCAGATAGGCTTCAGCCCCATCATCCAGCTCGGCAAGACGTCCCTGCTGGTCTACTGGGTCCACATCGAATTTGTCTATGGAAGATTTTCGATATTGCCGAAACGTCAGTGCAGCGTTGCGAAGGCCTCGGCCGGCCTCTTAATCATTTTTCTCGCCATGCTCGCGCTTTCGCTCGTCCGCACGCGGTGGAAAAGGAAGCCCGCTATGGTTTCGCGGGCGGATTCTGCTCCGGCTGCCGCACCTGCGGGATCTTGATGATCACCTCGCCGTCTTTGGCGAGCCCTAGATCTTCGCGCGCGATTTTCTCGATTGTGTGAGGATCGCTCTTCAGCGCCTTTACTTCCTCCGCGAGTTGAATATTTTCCTTGTTGAGCCGCGCAATCTCCCTCTGCACTTTATCGATTTCCGCCCGCGTGCGCCGCATCGCCAGGAACCCGTGCGTTCCAAATACGTCGTGCACCAGCAGCGCCAGCACAAACAATCCCAGCAAACCCCGTCCATATTGCTGCCAGAACCCCGGCTTCTTTGCCTTTGCCTTCGCCTTCATGTCTTTACCCCTTCAAAATCCACTGGGTGGCGTCGCGCACCAGCCCTGTGGAAGCCGCCGCGCTCTCCGCCTCGACATACAGCCTCAGCAGTGGCTCCGTGCCGCTCAATCGCAGCAGCATCCAACTTCCATCTTCGAAAACAAATTTTGCTCCGTCCGTGCGGTCCACCGAAGCCACGCTTCTCCCCAGCAGTGTGGAACTTTCCGCCGCGGTTTTCTTTAGCGCCGCGCTCTTTTGCTCATCGCTCAAGTGCAAATTTTCCCGCACCGGCCAGAATTCCCGCCCGATTTTTTTGAACAATTGCCGCATCTGTTCCCCGAGCGACGCGCCTCTAGCCGCAATCATCTCCGCCACCAGCAAACACGCTAGAATGCCGTCTTTTTCTGGAACGTGCCCGCGAATCGTCAACCCCGCGCTTTCTTCTCCCCCCAGCGCGAGTTTGTCTTCCCGGATGAGCTGCCCAATGTACTTGAATCCTACCGGCGTCTGATAGGTCTTTTGGCCGTGCACTTTCCCTACCGCATCGATCATTTCCGTCGTCGCCACACTTCGCGCCGCCGGCATTTTCCAGCCGCGCGTCTCGATCAGATAGTCGTACACCAGCGCAAGAATATGATTTGGCTGAATCCACGTCCCGTCGCGGTCAATGATCCCGAAGCGATCGGCATCGCCGTCCGTGGCAAGCCCGGCCGTCGCTTTGCTCTCTGTTACCGTTTTGCGTAGCGGCGCAAGATTTTCTTCCGAGACGTCCGGGCCCGTTCCATTGAACAGGCAATCGCGTTCCGTGCCCATCGCTTGCACGCTCACGCCATGCTCGGCGAGCGCGCGGTCGAGATATCCCGCGCCGCAACCGTGCAGAACGTCCGCCACGAATTTCACTTTCGTTTTTTGCAGCGTCTCGAAGCGCACCAGCTCTTCCAGCCGCTTCAGATACGTCTCGCGCAGGCTGACATTTTCCGCCTGGCCCCCGCCGCCGAGTCGCTTGCCCGCTTTTCGCGGGTTCCCGTTCTTCGCGATCAGCTTCGCCACTCGCGCTTCAATATCCCGTGTCGCTTCCGGAAGCGCCGGCCCGGCGTCGGCCGACGAAAACTTCAATCCGTGATATTGCGCCGGATTGTGGCTCGCCGTGAAATTGACTGCTCCTTCCAGTTTTCTCCGCATGATTTCATACGCCACCGCCGGCGTCGGCGTGAACGTGTCGCACAACAACGTTCGAATCTTGTGCTCCTGCAAAACATCAACCGCCAGCCGCGAAAATTCCTCCGAATAAAACCGCGTGTCGTAGCCCACCAGGATCGTCGGATTCTTGGCCTTGCTTTTCACGTGCTCGGCAATTGCCGTAACCGCCAGCCGCACGTTGGCGAACGTAAAGTCATCCGCAATCAGCCCGCGCCACCCCGACGTCCCGAATTTGATGGGGTTCGATCGCTCCGCGGTCGCGCCTGCACTAGTACGTTTTGCCGTTACCGCCGCGCGTGCACTTGACCGCTTGGCTTTCCTCCGTGTGGAATGTCTCATGGCGCTGTATTCTAGCCCGGCACGCCGAGAGACAAAAGCGGTGTGCGCAACCAGGATTCCACCGCGGCAAGCCGTTTGCCGCGTTCAGAAACTCTCGGGAGGTAAGCCATGATCGCGGGCGGAAAGAACCGGGTTGTGATGGTGACATGCGGAACGTTGGCTGAGGCCAGACGCATTGCGCGAGTTGTGGTCACCAAGCGCCTGGCCGCCTGCGTCAATATTGCCTTGAGTCCTGTGGAGTCCGTCTATCGCTGGAAGAATAAAGTCGAGAAGGCCCGCGAAGTTCTCCTGCTCATCAAAACCACTGCGAATCTCTTCGCCCGCCTCGAAAGGGAAGTGAAGCGCCTGCACAGCTACGAGATCCCCGAATTCATCGCCCTCCCCATTGTCGCTGGTTCGCGCGAATATCTCTCCTGGCTCGGAGATTGTGTCAAGTCGTCCAACCGTTAGCTCGTTCACTCGTATCGCAACGAACTCATCGGATCCATCCGCATTGCGCGCCTCGCGGGCAGATAGCCCGCTGCCAGCGCCACAAGAACAAGCAGCACAGTGAAACCCAATAGCACCGTGAAGTCCGTTCTCACGATGCCGAATACAAGGCTCGCCATCGCTCGGCCCACGAGGAACGATATCGGCAGCGCAATCGCCAGCCCGATTCCTGTGAGTTTCAACGCCTGCCCCAGCACGAGTTTCATTAAATCCCTCGGATGCGCTCCCAGCGCCATGCGTATGCCAATTTCCCGCGTGCGCTGCGCCACGCTTTCCGACAACACGCCGTAGACTCCGACGGAAGAAAGGCCCAGCGCCACACCGCCGAAGGCTGCCATCAAAATACCCATGATGCGCACGATCGCAATCGATTCCACGACTTCTTCTTCCAGCGTGTTCACCCCACGCATCGCAATTCCGGGATCCGCTTGCCGGATAAACTCACGCATCGGCGCAACGTAGCTCGTCGGATTCGACTTCGCGCGCAACAGAAATGTCATCGACCTCTCTGGCGACTGCAAGAAAGGTTTGTAAATCACCGGGCGCGTCACCGGATTCCACCAGTTTTGCCGGACATCTCCTGCTACGCCCACCACTGTAATCCAGGGTTCTGCGGAGTCCGTTGTCCCCAGCTTGATTCGATGGCCCACCGCATCTCCATGCGGCCAGAATCGCGCGGCTGTACTTTGGCTGATCACCGCAACACGCATCGCATGCATATTGTCCGCCTCGGAAAAAAACCGCCCGCCAACCAGCGAAATCTTCAGCGCGCCAAAATAATCCGGGCTCGCAATCTGCAAATCAGCGGAAGGTTGCTCGCTCGCTTTGTGCGCCGGGCGCCCTTCGATGGAGAAAAGTGTCGTCTCGCTGTCCACGTTGCTCGCCGGAGGATTCGTGATCAGGGCTGCGCTCCGCACTCCCGGCAGCGCCGCGCTCCCGCGAAGCACCTGTTGATAAAAGTTCGTCACCTTCACGTTGTCCGGATATTCTTTTTCCGGCAGTGCGAGTTCGATTCGCAACACGTTGGCCGGCTCAAATCCCTGATACACGCTAGCCAGGTGCGCGAATCCCTGAATCGTTAGCCCCGCGCATACCAGCAGCACCAGCGCGAACATCACTTGCGCCACCACCAGCCCGCTGCGCAATCTGCCCTTGGCGCGCGTCATGGAGCCGCGCCCCGTGTCTTTTAGCGTTTCGTTCAACTCCACGTTCCCCGTGTGCAGCACCGTAGCCAGGGCGAAAAACACCCCTACGTACAGCGCAATCAAAATTCCGAAGCCCAGTACGTTCCCGTCCACCCGAATCCCGTCCCACCCTGGCACCCATCTCGTCCAATTCGCCGGAATGCTCGTGCGCAGCGCGCTCACGCTCCAGAATGACGTCAATATCGCCACCGCGCCCGCCACAGCCGACACTACCAGCGTCTCGGAAATAAAAAGTTGCGTTAACCGCCCCCGCCCCGCCCCGAGCGCCGCACGCACCGCGATCTCCCGCTGCCGCCCGATCATTCGCGCAAATACCAGATTCGCGAAATTCGCGCACGCCAGCAGCAATACGAATCCTGCCGCCGCCTGCAACAAAAGAAACAGCGGCAAGGTGTAGAGATACAATTCTTTCCGCAGCTCCAATATCGTTGTGACTCTCTCTGCATTGGTCTTCGGATATTCCTGCTCCAGTTGCTTGGAAAAACTCCCCAGCGCCGCCCGCGCTTGCGCCACACCGATTCCAGGTTTCAACCGCGCCAGCGCCTCAAGCGAAAGTTGCGAACGATCCGCTTTCTCCGCTGAAGTCAAGGCCAACGGCACCCACAATTCCACCGGCACCGGATAATCAAAATCTTTCGGCATGATTCCAATCACTGTATACTCGCGCTGGTTCAACTGAATAGTTTTCCCGATCTGCTGCGGATCGCCGCCGAACAGCCGCTGCCACATTCCGTGACTCATCACCGCAACCTGATCGAGTCCTGTCTGTTCTTCCGTCGGAGTAAACAGCCGCCCCGCCGCGGGAACGACTCCGAGCACATCAAAAAAATTTGCCGCCACTCTGCACCCGAGCACCGGCTGAACGCCGCCATCCTTGCTCAGATTGAAATTTGTCCAGCCGAAAGTCGTGATGGACTCAAAGATTTGCGTCCCGCCGCGCAAATCCTCCGCATCCGCCGGAGCGATGCGTCTAGCGTCATAACCCTCGTCAATCCCGCGGTCCTCCCACACTCGCACCAGCGTATCGAGATCGTGAAATTTGTAGG
>Ga0307477_10003422_pt1 | contig 11835 bp, 7 predicted proteins | sample atmos_gasesECM2C_FD_203316 | JGI IMG/M metagenome (GOLD analysis project Ga0307477, IMG submission 203316) | Hardwood forest soil microbial communities from Morgan-Monroe State Forest, Indiana, United States - atmos_gasesECM2C_515 | ecosystem: Environmental > Terrestrial > Soil > Temperate...
CCAGACGCGCCTGCGACAAAACCCGCCGGGAATCTGCGTCGGGCTTCGTACCCATCACCAGCGCCTCCAGCGTGTTGTATGCCGAACGCGCATCGCCATTTGCCAGTATCGCGATCCGATCTAGAACGTCCTCTGGCGCCTCCACGTTTTCTTTGCCCAGCCCGCGCACGGGATCTGCGAGCGCTCGCCGCAAAAGCTCGACGATCTGGTCCTTGGTGAGTGCCTTCATCACGTAAACACGCATGCGTGAGAGCAGCGGAGCGATTACTTCAAACGAAGGATTTTCTGTCGTAGCCCCGATCAGTAGGATATTTCCCGCCTCCACGTGCGGCAGGAAAGCGTCTTGCTGCGCTCGGTTGAAGCGATGCACTTCGTCTACAAAAACGATCGTGCGCAAGCCGTAGCGCCTCGCGCTCTCAGCTTTCGCCATTACTTCCTTGATCTCTTTGATTCCCGATAGCACTGCGCTGAAAGGAATAAAATCCGCCCGGGTGCTCTTGGCAATAATTCGCGCGAGTGTCGTTTTGCCGCACCCCGGCGGCCCCCACAACAGCATCGAACTCAAATCGTCGCGTTCGATCTGCGTGCGCAGCGGCTTCCCGGGGCCAAGAAGTTCTTCTTGCCCGATGAACTCGTCCAGTGTCCGCGGACGCATGCGGTCCGCAAGCGGCCGCCCAGCTTGCGATTCCGCTTCCGGCTCAGGCTCTATTGTCTTAAAAAGTCCCATTGAAACTCACGCGCCTCGGCGTTGTCGCGCTGCCTCGAACAAAATCACTGACGCCGCTACGCCCGCATTCAGCGATTCCACATCCTCGTTCATTGCAAGTGAAATCCAATCGTCGGCAGCGTGCTCCACTTCACTCAGCAACCCCCTACCTTCATTGCCGATGAATATTGCGCACGCACCACGCATGTCCGCCATGGAGGCATCTGCATTCGCGCGTTTCTCAGCCGAAGCATCGATTAGTTTCATCCCAGCCGCCAGAATCCTGACTCCCGCTATACGCAGTTGCGCCAGCAGAACAGGCGCCGCTATGCCGCGCATCAGCGGGAGACGCAGCGCTGAACCCGCAGATGCTCGCAACGCTTTCGGCGACCACGGATCGGCAGTGCCGCGAGTCGCCATAACCCCCGACGCGCCAAACGCCTCAGCCGACCGCACAATCGTTCCCACATTGCCGGGATCTTGCACCGCGGTCATCACGATCACCAGCGGTGCTTCGCTGCGGTACGCTCCGCTGCCATCCGCGCGACCGCGAAGCACATCGTCAAAATTCCATTCGCGCGCTCGAAAAAGTGCTGCCACGCCCTGAGGCGTTTCGGTACCTGCTACGCTCTCAAAGAGTTTATCGGTAGTTTTAAAAATTCTTGATCGCGGGATTCCAGACTCGCTATCACTGGCCGCGCGCAGTATGCGTTCCAACTGGCGTTCGCCCGTTTCACTTACCAGGAAAGCTTCCGTTTCAAGTCCGGCGCGAACGCCTTCTTCGACCAGCTTCGGCCCTTCCGCCGCGATCGGCTCGCCCTGTTCTGGGCCACTACCGCGCAACGCCGCCCGAAACTTCTTTAGCCATTTGTTGTCGCGGCTTGTGATGCTGTCGCCCTGAACCGGCACAACACTGGCGGTGGAGGGCCCTCCCGCACGGTGGGGCTCGAGCCGTCCCGCGTCATGCGGTTTCTTATCGGAAGGAAGCTGTTGCGCCATGTAACGAGCGTAACAAACGCCCGCGCTTGCGTAAACCTGCTGCGAACTCCGCAAGCCGGCTATAGTCAGCGTCATATCCCGCACGGTTCCCAGCGAGTCGATGGCTTGCCTGCTCGCCCATCCCTGTGGTAGCTTCCCAAAGCATCATGGCACAACGCCGCGAGTGAACATTGCCCGTCGAAGTTCTTAAAATATCTTCCAAGGCTCCCGAACCCAGCGTGGTGGACTACGCCGCTGGCTTCATCAAGCGCGGCGAAGTTGTTGGTATTCCCACCGACACTTTCTATGGCCTCTCCGTCGATCCATTTAATCTCTCCGCAATCGAAGCCGTATTCCAGGCCAAAGGCCGTCCGGAAACAAAAGCGCTCCCGATTCTGGTGAACTCAATCGAGCAAGCGGTCACGTTGATTCGCGAGGTTCCCGACGTGTTTCTGACTCTGGCGCACAAATTCTGGCCGGGAGCACTGACTCTTGTTGTGGAAGCTACGCATCGCCTTCCATTAAAAGTTACCGGGAACAGCGGCCGTGTCGCCCTACGTTGGGCGAATTCGCCTGTACCGACCGCCATCATCGACGCAGTCGGTGGCCCGATTACCGGCACGAGCGCGAATCTTTCCGGCTTTCCATCCTGTACGAATGCAGCGCAAATTGTGAAGCAGCTTGGCAATCGCTTGCCATTGATCCTGGACGCTGGCGACACCGGAGCGGTGCTGGCCTCGACGATCGTACGCATTGACGGCGACCATTGGACGCTGGCTCGCGAAGGCGCGTTGCCCGAAGACGAAATCGTGAGCGCTCTTAAAAGTGGCTCGTCCGCCTAAGAGCGGGGCGCCGGTCCTACTGCAATCTCGCCGTATCCAGAAATTCGTAGTCGCCGCCCGGCGGAATCAAAATATCCATCAGCCGCGCGCGGTGTACGCAGACATTATCGGGATACCACAAATTGATGTACGGCTCGTCCTCCGCGACGATTCGCTGAACCTCCCAAAGAATCGCCTTCCGTTTTTCCTGATCCATTTCCAAGCGCGCGCTATTGAGCAGCGCATCCAGCGCCGGATTGCGATAGTGTCCTCGATTAGCTCCATCGGGCGGCATCTTCTTCGAACCAAAAACATATTCGAAGATATCCGGATCGTTGTTCGCTCCGACCCAGCGCAGTGTGTAAAGCTGAAAACTTCCGCGCGAAATATCCGAATAGAATGTGGCGAACTCCAGCGGCCGCAAGTCCAAGGCCACTCCCACGCGCTTCCATTGATCGGCGATCGCTGCGCTCGTCAACCGCGTGGACTCATCCGTGGAAGTTTTCAAGGCCAAGTGAAATCGAACACCGTCCGCTCCGCGACGAAACCCGGCAGCATCCAACAGTTGTTCAGCTCGTACCGGATCGTAGCCATACTGCTTTACGTACGCATCGAACGCCCAATGATTCGGGGGCAGCAGCCCGGTAGCCATACGCGCCTGCCCCCGCAGCAGATAGTGCACCAGCGTTGCGCGATCGGTCGCATAAGCCAGCGCTTGACGAACTTCGCGGTGCGCCAAAATCGGGTCCTCGAAATTGAACGCCAGATAAGCCACTGGGGTGCCGGGCTGCTCGTCCACGACAAGCCCAGGCTCTTTTGCGAGCGTAGCCGACATGTCCGGGGTCAGCGAATTAATCTCCGCGTCCGCCGAACCCTTGCGCAACTCGAGCGCGCGAACGATCGCGTCCGGCACAATTCGAAAACGAATGCGCTCTATTTTCGGCGCGCCCCCAAAGTAGTCGGGATTCCGCTCCAACATAATTTCCTCATCCCTCACCGAGCTCACCCAGCGGAAGGGTCCGCTTCCGACTGGATGTTGCGACATTCCCGCCGACGAATCTCGCGGGACAATCCCCACGCTCGGCCGCGAAACGCCAAAGAGAAATGATGCGTACGGCTCTCGCAAATGGAACACAAAGGTATAGGCATCCGGGGCTTCCGTGGAGGCAACCAAACGAAATGCGCCGCGCTTGGGAGTTTTTACCGCCCCGGAAATAATCGAATCGAACGTAAACTTCACGTCCGCGGCGGTAAGTTCGCGGCCATCGTGAAACTTGACGCCGTGGCGCAGATGGAACACGTACGTGAGCGGATCGGGAATTTCCCAGTGCTCCGCCAGGTCCGGAACTACATTCATTTGGGCGTCGTGCGCCACTAGGCTTGAAAATATCAGTCCATCGAGGTGGGCCGAATAAGCATCCGCACCAATGCGTGGGTCCAGATTCGTAGGCGCTGATTCCATAAGAAAAACGAGTGTGCTGGAGTCGGCGGCAGGGCTGAAATAGGAGCAACCAGCTGGAACTAGCAAGGCAATTAAAGCGAAGACAAATATACCGCTGCGCAGGCTAACGCGCGCGCCCATGGACGAGTTTCCCAAGAATTGCCGGATGATTGGCGCCCGTCGCAGACGGCAAATTGTTGGGGCGCCCATGAAAGCATTCGTACGCAAGAAGCGCAAACGCCAAAGCTTCTTTCGCTTCGGGTTTTATCCCGAACCGATCGGATGAAACGATCGGAAATCCAGGCAAAATCGCCGCGAGGTACACCATCATAAGCGAATTGTGCACGCCTCCGCCTGAGACGATCAACTCATCCACCTGCGCTCGCGGCAGAATAAATTTCAGAAATGCGTTCGCAATCGAAAGGGCAGTAAAGATGGTAGCAGTCCGTACCACGTCGGCAGGCTTGGCTCGATGTTTCTTGCCCCAGGCCAATATTTTCTCTGCGTACGCTCGCCCGAATTGCTCTCGTCCCGCAGTTTTCGGGGTTTCCTTCTGCAGAAATGGATGGCTCATCATTTCGCTTAGCAGTTTCGGGAGCATCCATCCGCGCAACGCTATTTCCGAGTCTTTATCGTAATGCGAGCGCCCGCTTGTGAATTTTTCCACTAGCGCGTCCACGAGCATGTTTCCCGGTCCAGTGTCGAATGCAAACACATCCTTCGGCTTCGCCCCGGCAGGAATTACGGTGACGTTTGCAATTCCGCCGATATTCAACGCCACGCGGCTTCGCGTCGGGTGCCGGTACAACAGATAATCAACAAACGGAACCAGCGGAGCGCCTTGCCCACCGGCCGCCATATCTGCTGGCCGGAAATCTCCGATTGTTGCAACTCCGGTGCGTTCGGCGATCACGCTGGGTTCCCCAATTTGGAGCGTGGATGCAACTCGCGAGTGATTCAGAAATGAGGAAGGCGCCCCTTGGTGGTAAATCGTTTGCCCGTGCGAACCGATCAACGAAATCCGGCGCATCGGGATTCGCCAAGCCTTGCATGCCGAGACGGCGGCGAGCGCATATTCTTCGCCAAGCGCAAAATTCAATTGGCTGATTTCCGCCGGCTTTGTCGGCTCGCTATTGGCCACGCGCAGAATTGCCTTGCGCACATCGACGGGGAAGGGAACATGATGATGCCCTTCGAGCATTATCGAAAGGCGCGGCGGACGTCCGGAAATGCGAACCAGGGCCAGGTCGATGCCGTCCGCGGACGTCCCCGACATCATGCCCAGCACCCTCATTGATTTTTGCCGGTTGGTCATGAAAGCTGTTTTTGCAATGCAGCCAGTAAAACCATCGCTTCCAGCGGAGTAAGTTTGTTCAAATCCGCTCCGCGCAAAGCCTCTAGCACTGTTTCATCCAGTGCGGTAAAGCTAGTTTGATGAGCTCTGCTTGCCGCTTGGTCACCTGCGGCTCCGGGCGAAAGCTCTTCGGTCAGTTTTTCTTCTTTTTGTTCGTGACGCCGCAGAATCTCTCTGGCTCTAGATATCACGTCTCTCGGTAACCCCGCCAGCCGCGCCACTTCGATCCCGTAACTCTTGTTCGCGCTACCCGGTTCCACGCGCCTTAAGAAAACAATTTCGCCGCCCGATTCCTGCACCGAGACGTGTACGTTCTGCACTCCAGCCAGCAATTGCTCCAGTTCAGTCAGTTCATGGTAGTGTGTGGCAAACAGCGTCCGCGGCCGCTCGCCGGCATGAAGCGCTTCCACCACCGCCCACGCAATCGATAAGCCGTCGAACGTGGACGTGCCGCGCCCCACTTCATCTAGCAGCACCAGGCTCGCCGCCGTTGCCGTACTCAGAATCGCCGCCACTTCGCTCATTTCCACCAAAAACGTCGAACGCCCCCGGGACAAATTGTCGGAAGCTCCTATGCGAGTAAAGATGCGATCCAGTAGAGGCAGTTTCGCTTGTGCCGCGGGCACAAACGATCCAATCTGCGCGAGGATCGAAATCAGCGCCACCTGTCGAAGGTAGGTGGACTTGCCGCCCATGTTGGGGCCGGTAATCACCAGAAGAAATTGCTTTTCATCGTCAAGATACAGATCGTTCGGCACAAATCTCTCGCCGCGCTCCTCCAGCAGCCTTTCGATCACCGGATGCCGGCCCGCGGCAATCAACAGAATGCCTCGCTGAGCTTCCGCCTTCTGTTTTCGCCCAGCGGCGCTCCCGTTCTCGCGCACTCCCTTCCGAGGTAGCTCGGTCTCCGTAAATCCCGGACGCGTGTAATTTCGCATCGCGGCAATACGCGCCAAATTCACCAGCACGTCGAGCTGTGCGATTCCGCTCGCCGTGTCACGGAGCCGTGCTGCTTCCCGCGCGATGGTTTCGCGAATCTCGCTGTATAGCCGCCTCTCAATTTCAACCATACGGTCTTCGGCCGAGAGCACTTTCTGTTCATATTCTTTTAGCTCAGTGGAAGTGAACCGCTCGGCGTTCACCAGAGTTTGCTTCCGGTCGTAATCGGCTGGCGCTAAGTGCAGGTTCGCTTTGGAAATCTCGATGTAAAAACCAAAAACCTGGTTATAGCGTATTTTCAGCGATTGAATCCCGGTGCGCTTGCGTTCCCGCTCTTCCAAAGACGCGATAATCTGTCTGCCACGCGTAGTAACGTCGCGCAATTCGTCCAGTTCGGCATTGAACCCGCGCCGAATTACCCCGGGATCGCTCGATGTAGCCGGAGGATCATCGGAGATGCCGCGCGCAATTATGTCGCGCACATCACCCATTTCATCCAATTGTTCGGAAATCGCGAGCAGTCGCTGGCTATGCGCCGCAGCTCGCTCGCCACCGGCGCCATCTTTTGATGGCGACGCGAGCATTTGACGTAACACCGGAACTCTATCGAGCGATTGCCGCAAAACCTGTAGATCTCGCGGCGTCGCTGCTCCCAGCGTCACTCGGCTGGTAAGACGTTCCAGGTCGAGGATCCCTTCCAGTTCCTTATGCAATTCTTCCCGCACGACAGTCTGCGATTTCAATTCTCCGACAGCGTCGAGCCGATCATTAATTTCCGAAAGGGCAATCTCCGGTCGCAGGACCCATCTTCGTAGTAGCCGCGCGCCCATCCCAGTGCAAGTCTGATCGATGGCTTTCAAGAGTGTGGCGGAAGCGTCGTCATCGGCGGCAGGCTCAACTAGCTCCAGATTCCGTATGGTCACGGAATCCAAAATCATCGCGTCTTGCTGTTCGTAGTAGGCCAAGCGATCCAGATGCTCAAGTCCTGTGCCCGCCGGACGCAGCGAAGGAATCGACACTGTGTCTTCCGGTTTGCGAGCGCTAATCGCCGACATCTCTCGCAAGTAGTGCACCACAGCTCCGGCCGCCGCCGTAGCCTGGGGATGGCCCTGCAAGCCGAACCCTTCGAGCGCGATCACACGAAAATGTTCTTCCAGAACTCGCGTCGCATGATCGGTCTGAAAAACCCATTCATCCAGCCGCGTCTCCACCGCGCCAAGCCCATCCATCTCGGTGGGAATTGCCGTCGGGAAAAGCGTCATCGGACGCGGCAGCAAAATCTCGCGCGGACGCAGAACGCCTAGTTCGTCTCGCAGACGCGCCTCTGCTTTCTCCCCCGAAAACTCCGTTGTGCGAAACTCCCCAGTTGAAAGGTCCACAAACGCCAGGCCTATCAACGGCTCGGTAGCCCCTTTGCTTTGCGATGTCCGCTGCGCCGAGCCCGACACTGCGGCGCCCAAGGCCATATTCGATGCGCCCACTGCACTCTTACGCGCCACCGCCGCGAGATAATTGTTTTCTTTTGGCTCGACCAGTCCCGCTCCGCTCGCCGTTCCCGGCGTAAGCACGCGAATCACTTCCCGACGCACCAGGTTCTTGCCCGGCCCGGGCTCCTCCATTTGTTCGCAGATGGCTACTTTGTGTCCGGCCCGAATTAGCTTCGCAATATAATTTTCCGCCGCATGGTACGGCACGCCGCACATCGGGATAGCGTCGCCTTTTTCTTTGTTGCGTGCAGTCAGAGTGATCTGCAAGATTCCGGAGGCAAGGACCGCATCTTCGAAGAAAAGTTCGTAGAAGTCCCCCAGGCGGAACAGCAACAGCGCAGCCGGATGCTGCTTCTTCAGCGCATGATACTGCCGCATCAATGGGGTAGTAGGTTCGGTCATGAAAGCAGGCCGTATCCACGGGAGCAGCGTGGGCTGGCCGAGTTGGTAAGCGATTATCTGGCTGCCGAGGGTGTTTGGCAACACGTTCCTAGCAATTAACTCCACGATCTTTGCCTTATACTATGCCGTGCCCGCAAAGATAAGCGCGAAACGCGAAGTCGAAATCAAGCTGCGAGTGTCCGATATCGACGACATCCTGCGCCGCATCCATAAACTAGGCGCCAAATCGCTAGGCCGCGTCCTCGAACAGAACACCCTTTTCGACACGCCGGACTCCGGTTTTCGACGCTCGCGCCGATTATTGCGTCTACGTTGCCAAACCCCGGCACCGGGTCACCGAATACGGGGCGGCCCGCACTCCGCAACGCTGACTTCTAAAGCGCCTCCTGCCACGCCAGCGGCCGCCGCATCGAAAGGCCCGGTCTATAAGGAGGCTCAAGAGAACGAAGCAGACGTCGGGAACATCCCTCGCCTCACGGCCGCCCTAAAGGCGGCGGGATTCCGAGCTGGATTCCGCTACGAAAAATATCGCACCAGCTTCCGCCACCGATCGCTTCATCTAGACCTGGACGAGACCCCCGTCGGCATCTTCCTCGAGCTGGAAGGCCAGCCTGCCGAGATCAACCGCACCGCCCGCGCACTCAGGTTCGGCTCAAATGCCTACATCCGCACCACCTACTGGACCCTCTATGCCGCCGATTGCCGCCGTCACCGCCGGAAACCGCAAAATATGTTGTTCACAACGCAAAAATATCGCTAAATCCCTCACTCTTCGCTTGACAAACTTATCATCTGCATTTACTAGTCGAAACGAACCGTATGTGCATCGGAATGGATGAGCATCAGTCCAATACGGAGCCATGGAGTACGGGCTCGACCGTGAAACCAGATCGGGCGCATTCGACGCGCTGCCCGCTCCATCTCTATAGATCGGACCGGACCGGTAACGGGTCTATTGGAAATGGATTGTCGCAGTCCGCTCGTGACCACAGGAAGGCGAAGCCAGGCCTAAACTAGCTTAGGGTATTTCCTTCCGCCCGAGGCCGGTTCGAATGCTGGCTTCGGGCGTTTTTTTTGTAGCGAACTGAAACGCGACATCAAAATCCGCCGATCCGGCTGACGGTTATCAAGGAGTCATCATGCTTCACGCAACCGAACTACTCGGGGCTGAAACCTACGACTCCCACGGCAATTTCGTGGGGCGTGTGAAGGAAATGTTCGTCGAGCCCGGGGATCAGCCCAATCGCGTCTCGAAATTCCTCCTCAGCCGCGGCCAATACCGCCCGCTCATCGCCCGCTATGACCAGATCGGGATTATCCGCCCCGGTCGCGTCGCCCTTACCACCGACGAATCCGCGCTGGAACTCTACCAGCCGAACGAAAGCTATCTCTCCGTCAGAAAAGATCTGCTCGATCAGCAAATTATCGACACCAACGGCCGAAAAGTCGTCCGAGTAAACGACATTGACTTGGCCGATAACCGCACCAACGGCAACACCGAGCTGCGAATCACTCATGTCGATATAGGCCTCGCCGGAGCAGTGCGCAGACTGCTGCAGGGAATCGTCCCGCCTATGGCCATCCGCAAAATCCAGGCCAAGCTGCCTCCGCGAAAAATTCAGTGGGAGTTCGTAAATCTCGTCGAGCCCGATCCGCTTCGCCGCGTAAAGTTGCGGCTCTCCAGCGAGAAGCTCGCTGCCCTTCATCCCGCCGATCTCGCCGACATCATGGAGCAGCTCTCTCCCGACGAGCGCCAGGGAATCATCGCTTCGCTCGACGAAGAAACCGCCGCGGAAACCATCGCCGAGCTCGACAAGCGCCTCCAAACGCAAGTCGTCGAAAAGCTCGATACCGAGCGCGCCGCCGACATCATGGAGGAAATGAATCCTGACGCAGCCGCTGACCTGATCGCCAGCCTCGAGCCCAGCAAATCGAAAGAAGTTCTGGAAGAAATGGAGCATCGCGAAGCCAGTGAAGTGCAGGAGCTGATGCGCTTCCACGAAAACACCGCGGGCGGCATGATGACCACCGAGATGGTCGTCGTCGGTGAAGACGCCACGCGCGGCGAAGTCGTGGACTACATCCGCTTCCACGAAATTGGTGTCGATCAAATTGACAACGTAATCCTCATCAATCGCGATGCCGCGCTGGCCGGCACCGTACCGCTCGGCCGGTTGCTTCTCGCTGACACTGAACAACGCATGTCCGAACTTACTTCCGAGCCTCTGCTTTCGATCGCTCCCGACACAAAAGACAAAGAAGTCTTCGAGCTCTTCGACAAATACAATCTGCGCAGCCTCACCGTGATCAACGAGCACAACCATCCGATCGGCTCGATTACGGTGGACGACGTTGTGAGTAAAATGCGAGCGAAACTCTAGAAAGCGAGTCTGGAAATCGGATCGATGAACGCTTGGGCGACACTAGCGGATAGCCTGGCAGCCTGGAAGAAACGCGGCACCAATCTGAGCCGCCGCTCCTCTTTCTGGCGCAAGCGCATCGCTCTGTTTCTTGCTGTCGTGGGCCCCGGCCTCATCACTTCCAATGTGGACAACGACGCCGGCGGCATCAGCACCTACTCGCAAGCGGGCGCGCAATTCGGTTACACGCTGTTGTGGTCCCTGATTCCCATGACCATCGCGCTCTACGTCAGCGAAGAAATGTGCGCGCGCATGGGTGTGGTCACCGGAAAAGGTCTGTCCGATTTGATCCGTGAAGAATTCGGATTCCGCTCCACCTTTTTCGTCATGGTCGCCGCGCTGTTCGTGGATCTCTTCAACACCATCGCAGAATTTTCAGGCGTCGCTGAAGCATCCGAAATTATGCATGTCAGCCGCTATGTCTCGGTTCCTCTGGCCGCAATTGCTGTCTGGCTGCTCGTCGTTTACGGAAGCTATCGCATCGTGGAAAAGATTTTCCTGGTAGCCTGCGGCTTTTATCTTTCGTACGTCCTTTCAGCTTTCCTCGCCAAACCCGACTGGATGTTAGCCGCCCACCAACTCGTAATTCCGAGGCTGCATTTCAACGCGCCTTACCTGCTCATGCTTACCGGCTTGGTCGGCACCACCATCGCCCCCTGGCAATTTTTTTACCTGCAAGCTGGCTTTGTGGAAAAGCGAGTCGGCCCGCGCCAATACAAACACGCGCGCATGGACGTCCTGGTCGGCAGCATCTCCTGCATGATCATCGTTTTCTTTATCATCGTCTGTTGCGCCGCCACTTTGAACGTGAAGGGACTTACTAACATCACCAGCGCCAAAGAAGCTGCCCAGGCATTGATGCCTTTGGCAGGGAAGTGGGCTGGCTGGCTTTTCGCATTCGGCCTTCTAAACGCCTCGCTGTTCGCCGCATCCATCCTCCCACTTTCTACCGCCCACGTAATCTGTGAAGGCCTGGGTTTCGAAGCCGGCCTCGATCGCAAATTCAAAGAAGCCCCCGCTTTTTATTCGCTCTACACTGCGCTCATTGTGGTCGGCGCGGGAATTGTGCTGATTCCCAAAGCCCCGCTCTGGAAGATTTTGATTTACTCGCAGGTGGGAAACGGCATCTGGCTGCCCGTCGTATTGATTTTCATCCTAATTCTCATCAACCGACGCGACTTAATGGGTGATCACATAAACTCATGGGGCTTCAATGTCATCGCCTGGACTGCCAGCATCATCATGATCATCCTCACGCTGGTCCTCATCTACACAGCCATCGTCCCG
>Ga0307477_10003423_pt1 | contig 11834 bp, 6 predicted proteins | sample atmos_gasesECM2C_FD_203316 | JGI IMG/M metagenome (GOLD analysis project Ga0307477, IMG submission 203316) | Hardwood forest soil microbial communities from Morgan-Monroe State Forest, Indiana, United States - atmos_gasesECM2C_515 | ecosystem: Environmental > Terrestrial > Soil > Temperate...
AAGTCAAAGCCCTTGAGCAGAGGAATTATTGGCGCAATGTCAAAGCCGGCACTCATATTTGTAGCAACTTCCGGCCGAAGCGTTTGCCCAAATTGATTGACCAATGAGCGCCATCCAGCCGCGTTGGCGGCGGCATAATTATTCACAGACAGCCCGCCAGGCGTCGAGCCGCATGCAAATCCAGCGTTGAAAAGCTTGGCGGCGCCCGAACCGGCCGTGACCTGCCCGCTGGAATTGCAGTTAATGCTGACGACTGTCGGATTCGAGTAGATTGAGCTCGGCAGGTTGAAACCAAATATATTGATTCCGATGGCCGACGAATCAGCAAAACCCGGGGCCCGGAAGGACGTGCCCCAGGAACCGCGCAGCGTCGCTCCGAGTTCCTCTGAAACCAGCCACGTAAAACCGAATTTGGGATTATTGGTCCCGCCAAAATCGCTGTACTGGTCATGGCGCCACGACGCTTCGAGATCCAATCTCGCAAAGCCTGGAATTTTATTGGCATCCCCGAATATGGGCACATTCAACTGCGCAAAAGCGGCCCAGACCGATCGGTTCCCTGAAACGAGCGTCGTAGGTGCCAGCAATGTCGGCGCAGCGGTACCATTGTAGTTGGTATAATCGAAATCCTCGGTCATGTAATCGGCTCCGACTGCCACTTTGACCTGTCCTCCAGGGAGGTCGAATAGCGGACCATCGAACTTCGCGTTCGTTTCATGTATCCAGAATTTTTCATCCGTCGTGTCTGGGGCTGAAATGTACTTCCGAGTGGTTGGCGAGTTACACGCATAGGCTCTCGGATCACAGAATAGGTTCAAGTACGGGATCGTCGCGGGTTTGGTCCAGGTGGCGATGCCTGGTGTTGTTCCAGACGTGGGAGTTGCAGCTATTGTCCATCCCAACGCCGCAGAGACGGCATTGGGGTTGAGGTCGTTACTGACGCTGAAGGCATTCGAATCATATGTTTCAGAGAAGTAGGCTTGCCCCTCCCAGCCACGGGGCAGAGCGATGTTCAGTCCGCCGAGATATCGATCAGCGATCTCGTAAGCAGACGTGACCCCTGGCATCTCCGAACTGAAATTATAACTGACTTGAAGATTGCTCGGCGCGTTGGTGGGATAGTACGGGTTAGACGTTGGAACCGGAACCGTGGTCGCATTCAGCGCCGTCGGAAGCATTGTGCCTCCGTTCAGGAACTGCGAACGCCGGTCGCTGTAGAAACCCTCGCCGTAGAACGTGATATCGGGCGTCAGCCTCTGATCGACCGTCAGCGTCCCTCCGTTCTTTTGCTCGGCAGCACTGTACCAGGCAGTCGAATTGGGATTGAACTCGTTGGTCGTCCCCGCGTTCGCGGCAACCCCGAACAGGGCCCAATTCAAAGTTGAAGCACTAAATGGAGTCAGCGGTCCAAGACCACCATTGATTGGGTTGAAGGCCGAACCGGTACCGGCCGGAATGGCGTAACAGTTGGAGCAGACAGTCCCTGTCGTAGGCGACAGTTTTCCGACAGAAATGGTTCCGGGCGTTGACGAGGCTATGGGCGTAAGGTTGTTCAATCCCCACGGCGTATAATTGTTGGTGAGCTTCGAGACATTTTTTGCGTAGCCGGGAGTGTTGTCCGACCATTCGTAGCTCAGCGTCAGATCGCCGCCGTCCCAGGTCCGGCCCCACAATTGCGACGCTTGATATCCGTTATATCCGGTTTTGGGAGCGGCGGAATAACGCAGCTGCGTGATCGCTCCGTCATATCCCCGCTTCAGAATGATATTGATCACGCCGGCGACGGCATCCGATCCATAGGTCGCCGAAGCTCCATCGATCAGAATGTCGACGCGATCCAGGGCGAGCGCAGGAATGATCGATGGATCGATTCCACAAAGCGAATCGCCTTGGGGAGGAATGCGAACCCCGTCCACCATCAATAGAGCGCGGGGAGCGTTGGCGCCGTCCTCGCCTCTAATGTTAACCTTCGTGCCCCTTTCGATGTTCCCGGCGGGAGAATTGGTTGCAAGGGGACCGGGCGAGACGTCTGCCGCCGGGACTGTTCTAAAGAGGTCACTGGTTGTGAGCGCCCCAGTCTCGACGAAGTCCTGATTCCCGAAATTAGTAACCGGTACTCCGACAGCGGCCGCCCCCCGGATCAGCGAGCCTGTAACCAGCACTTGCTCGGGAACAGCTTCCGCTGCGACACTCACCATCGGGGGTTGGTCGAGTTGTTGAGCCTGACTGCGTTGGGCATTGACAATCGCGATAATCGAAGCCGTGCCAAGTAAAGTGGCGAGTTTTGATAGCTGCAGGCCCATTTTCCCCTCCATTTAGGCGCTAAGCTGAAGGGGCCGAAGAAGGGGTCGGCCGAATTATTGCCCTAGGGGCGATATCCGATGACCACTCTCTACTCGGATTAAACGTATACGGATTTTCCCCGCCTGCTATGTTCGGATGATCGTCGCACGGGTTCTGGTTGTCTAATCGAAATACCGGAGTCGACATAAAATGTCGCTATTCTAGCGAGCATTTGAGCCAGGTTACTCTCCGATAGCAGCAGACCCCGCAGCTCCTTCCGTATGCGATCGACTGCTTGCTGATCCCAGCTTCAAAAATGCGAGAAGCCGGAGATGTGCATCAAGACAACATTCTGCGAGTACTGCGCTGCTCGCGCGCGTGTTTTTTTTCCGAGCTAACGTACGCTTTGGCCTTTAGGCGCACTTCTTTCCCAAAGAAACAGTCTCGAGCCGCCCGGCGCTCCAAGCTAAGCAATGTTAAGCCCCACCCCGGCGAATTTCATGCATCCGGTGCAGCTAAAGTTCGATATGCGCTAGTTGGTGATCAGAAATCCCGAATGGTCGCTGCGGGAATGGGGACGAGGCCCTTTGGGCGGTTCTGGTCCGGTGCGAAGGCTTCGCCCCCGCCTCGTGCACCCTTACAAGTCCTCAAATTTTATAACGAGCAAAGGAAACCGAATAGCGAAGTTTTCCCGGGCGCGGATATAATAGCCCGAGAGTAGGACGTGAGCATCCGGCTAGCTACGCGGTCGGTTAGGTCGCAGATTCTCGCGCGGGAAGTTAAAACATGACCATTTCGGGAAGACTTGCCGGGCGTGCCGTAGTTGCTCTTGTCGCGACATGCATTTTAGGTTCGGCAGCGTGGTCCGCCGGACCCGGGCCCATGCCTGATCTCTCGGCAGGCGGTGCGGGCTGGCGCAACGACTATCCCGATTTCCTTCTGCCGGCGAGCGGCCCGGGGCCAGTCACCTGGGATCCCGCCCATCCTTTGTTTTGTCCTGATAAACCTGATCAACAACCCCTTAGTTGTAGAAACCCCCGTGTCGCTGACCTCACGAATCCGATTCTGATGCCTTGGGTTCAGGACGAATTGCGAAAATTCAATGAGGGCGGACTGGCCGGCAAGGTTCAATGGACTCCGATTGCGCGTTGTAGACCCGCGAGCGTCCCGGGCGTGCTGCTGTTGCGCCGCAATCCCATGTTCATCGCGCAGACGCCCAAGGAGGTCGTGTTCCTGTATGAGAGTGACCATCAGGTCCGTCACATTTACATGGACGTCCCGCATTCAGCGCACATTACGCCATCCTGGTATGGGGAATCGGTTGGGCACTACGAAGGCGACGCGCTCGTCGTCGATACAATCGGCATTACATCAAAGGCGCCCACCGATTACTACCTGACGCCCCATACTGACAAACTTCATGTGGTGGAGCGCTATCATGTCATTGACGGTGGAACCACACTCGAAGTGAAACTTACCGTCGACGATCCGGGCGCGTTCAATATGCCTTGGTCAGGGAGCCAGAAATACAAAAACACCGTCAACGCGCCGTTTCGCGCGGCCCCGGGCGAGCGGTGGTACGAAAGCGTGTGCGCTGAAAGCGAATCGCTTGCGGAGAGCCGCCCGCAGGATCCACAAGACGGCCTGCCTCCCATTCCTAGTGCGATGAAGCCAGATTTTTAATTCTGGATTACCAAGCAAAGGACGCGAATAGCTCCTGTTAGGAGTTCGCAACCGATTAAGTTTCGCCGACTGGCCAGCAGAACGCGACATGGAACGTGAGAGAAGGAGTTTCTTCCACTGTGACTGGGATCGGTTTAAGCACCGCTAGTAAATGAATTTTCGTGTCACGAGGATTAAGCCAATACAATTGTGAGGATAGCCATGCGCAAGCTGCTCGGGGTAATAACGTTGGTGCTGGTGCCGGTCGCTGCCTATGCGGCCGACAACGCTCTCAGTTGGGCTTATCCCACAGAGCCGCCGCCTGGCGGCAATGCGGACGCACCGAGGCCATCCAAACCTATCAACCAGGCCCTAATCGCCACCACATACGCCGGGCTCCCGAGAATGCCGGAGGTCGTCGCCAAAGGTAAGCCGCTGCCGTGCATGCAGTGTCACCTTGCCAATGGTGGCTCACATCCCGAATCGGCGGCGATTTCGGGCCTTTCTGTGAACTACATCATCGAACAGGTCCATGCGTTCCGCGATGGTGACCGCGTTGACACACGCACCGGACGGATGATTTTGGCTGCCAAGGCACTTACCGAGGACGAACTGAGACAGGCGGCAGAATACTATGCTGCGATCGGGCCCGACCGTCAAAAATGGGTAAAGACGGTTGTAAGTAATGAGGTGCCAAAGGGACCCGCGGCCTTCGGTGGCGGTGGCTTCCGCTACCACGCTCCGGACGGTGGCACCGATCCGCTTCCGCCGGGGATGGTCGTGGAAGTGGCGGAAAATGATGACCTTGTTCGCGCACGCGACCAGATCGACGGTGGGTTTCTCCAATATGTGCGGCCGGAAGATCTGGCGTTGGGAGAGAAAGTGGTGAGCGAGGGTGCGTGCGGGACGTGCCACGGCGCCGATTACAAGGGCAAGGGCGATGTGCCCCGGCTCGCCGGCCAACATTCGGTTTACCTCATCCGGCAGTTGAAAAATATGCAGATTGGCACGCGCAAGGACAAGAATGTCGCGGTGATGAAACCTGTCTTGGCGAAATTGTCCGACAGGGACATAGTTGCGGTCTCCATCTATCTGGCTTCGAGAAGCCCATAGGTCCAGGTGGTATTTGCCGTGAAGTTGCTGATGCCACGGCCAGTGTAGCGGGTGAGAGGCCGTACTTTCTCTAATTGATGCAGCGGCGCAACCCACAGGTTCATCGTGCCGTCGTAGGGCGCCAACCACGAGAGCCACTTGGCATCCGGACTGATAACGGACGCGTATCGCTGCGGATTGCCGAACAAATCTGCACGCGGGATAAGGAGTACGTCGGCCGAAAAAACGGGAATAGCAGAGCAGGTAGCCAGCAGAAGCGGTCCAAACCAGCCAACGACGCGCATCCGCGATTAGTGGCGTTGGATTGTCGCAGTTTATACGATGATCAACGGCTCGCGCCATTCCCGGAAGATTCTTGCGAGCTAGGGCCGCTTCGGGTCAATCTCGCCGGATCGGTGACGTCTGCGTTACGACCGCTTATCGTCCAAGAGCGACCGTTCCAGATTACGTGGCGCAGTTCACTTCATCGCCAATAGCGGACAATGGACTGCTGTGATCCGAGAGAAGCCGCTTATCACGTGTTGGGTCAGGCTGCAGTCTGCTACTTGCCGGTTGCCATCTGAAGTATCTTGGCGACCTCGTCGGAGGGATGATTGTCGGCGCTGCCGGCCCGCCCCAAAGCAGCGTCGAGCGGCGACACGCGGAGGTCGTCCATGACGGCTACTTGCGCGCCGTGATCGATCAAATACTTGACGACGCGGGGCCAGCCCCATTGCACCGCGCCGAATATCGCGCTCTGCCCACCCCGCTCCGGCAGCGTACCGCCACGCCCCATGCGCGCGGTCGTGCTCTTGACGTCGGTGATCCGCGCGTTCGCGTCGGCGCCGGCCTTCGACAGGATTTCGAGCGTCGCGATTGCGCGATCCTGCGCATCTTTGGCGTCGGGACTGAAGCGCGGACCCGGTTTCATGCCCAGCCCCGCGGCGGCCATCAGCGGTGTCACGCCCATCACGTTTGGGACGTCGACACGCCCGCCGTATTCCAGCAACAGCCGCACGGCCTCGCTGTCCTGAGACGCCGCGGCGCGCAACATCGGCGTGGCGCCGGTGGTTATGATCTCGTCGGTGAAGCGGCCGGAGTTACCGCCGCGCCCCGGCCGGTGCATGTTCAACTGAGGATTGGGGTTGACGCCGGCGCGCAGAAACAGCCGTGCGAGCTCGAGCGCGGTGGTCTTCGTCGTCACGATGGGAGGCCCGGTGCGTTCCGCGTAAGCATCGAGATTATAACTGTCCATGTCGATCGCGGCGTATAGCGGGGTGCGGCCCCACCAATCCCACAGATTCGGATTGGCGCCGCGCTCGAACAGGAGCTTTGCCGTGTCGAATGCGAAATTGTCGATGGCCACCATCAGCGGCGTCACACCGTCAGGGCTCGGCCGATTGGGATCCGCGCCGGCGTCCAGCAGCGCCTGCACGCAAGCCGTACATCCTGAGCGCGCCGCATAGAGTAGCGGTGTCAGGCCGCCGGTGGGGCGATACTGATTGCGCGGCTCGCCGGTCATCTGGGTCGGCCAGTCGTTGGCCAGTGCGCGGGCATTGACGTCCGCCTTATGGGCGATGAGAAACCGCGTCATATCGGCAGAACCTGAGGCCGCCGCCCACATGAGCGCCGTCTGGCCGCGCCATTTCTCCCGTGCATTGACATTCGCGCCATGGCGCACCAGCAGGTCGGCAACCTCCACGGATCCCGCGCGCGCGGCAAGCATCAGGGCCGTCTGGCCGTCCTGGTTCGGCACCTCCACGTTGCTGCCTGCGTCAATCAGCATTCCAACCAGGCGCGCATTGCCAACCTTGACCGCCTCAGCCAAAGGGCTCGAGCCGTAATTGTTGATGACATCGGGCTTGGCCCCGCGCGCGAGGAGCGCACGGACAAGATCCGCGTCGATCTTGTAAACAGCCCAATGCAGCGGCGTTGTACCGTCACCCTGGGCTGCATTCACGTCCGCGCCCGCGGCAATCATCTTGAGCGCGGCGTCGTGATTCCCCGCCTCGATCAGACCGGCGAGGCTGCCATCGGCGGCGGCGGCCGTGCCGGCCGCTGCAAGCCAAAAAACGGCTGAAAAAATGGCTCGCTTCATCACGATATTCATCACAGCACTTCCGGTCCGAGAGAATTGTGATGCGCCCAATAGCCCTTGTGGGCGGCGTAGGTGAACTTGAATGGATCCTCGAAGGTGCGATTCAGACCCTTCATAAGTCCCGCATCGAGCATGTCTTGTGCGCTCATGCCCTGCTTCACGAACTGAAGCATGCGATCGAAGAGCGTGCGCGTCATGTCGAACTCAGCCTGCAGCTCGGCCCGGCCCACTACCGGACCATAGCTCGGCACGATCCGCGTCTTCGCGTCGCTGAGCTTCAGGAGTTTTTCCTGCGCGTCGACGCGCCCACCCAGCCATCCGCCGCCGAACCAGTCAAGCGCGGGATCCTTGACCGGCGCGATGGCATGACCCGCGGCCAGCACGTTCGCGTCCCGGAAGAAGACGTAAATATCGCCGTCGGTATGGGCTTCGAGCAGGTGACCGTATTCGATCTGCTTGTCGTCGCCGAGGGTCTGGTCGCCGGTAAAAAATGTCACGGTCGGACGAGCCTCCACCGGCAGCGCCTTCTCGTACCGATCCTCATCCATCACGTAATAATCCGTCGCCAGATGCGCCCGGGTCTTTTCGTGAGCGATAATTTTCGCCCCCGCCCGCCCGAAAGCCAGGTTTCCGCCCACCTGCTCCCGATGCCAGTGCGTGTTGAACACGGTTGCGACACGCCCCACGCCCGGCAGATCGCGCAGGCGCGCAAGCACCGCATCGGTGTATGCCGCAGCGCCGCTGTCCACGAGCATCTGACTGGCGCTTGCCGTCCGCACCAGGACATTACCCCCGGCGCCGGTGAGCATCACGAAACCCTCGCTCACCGGGACCACAGCGAGGCTTGCCTGGGAGTAAGCATGGCGCGCGAAGGGCGGCAGCGTCAGACTGGCGACGCCGCCTAACGCACCTTTCAGTATGGCCCTGCGGTTCATGGTGTTTGGCCCTCCTGCTCAAACACCGGCAATCACGCCGGTACTGTCCCCGATACTCTTCATCTCGACGCCCGCTTTGTTGAGCAGCGTGAGATGCAGATTGGAAATCGTCGTGTGTTCGGGCAGCTCGATCTGCTGCCCCCCCTTCTTGAGCGCGCCTGCGCCGCCGCCGACCAGGATGTTCGGCAACGGATAATTGCTGTGCACGTTGCTGTTGCCCATGTTGGAGCCGTACAGCAGCATGGAGTTATCCAGCAGCGTGCCTTCGCCGTCGGGTGTGGCGGCGAGCTTCGCGACGAAATCCGCGAACCGCTCCAAGTGGTAGCGCTGGATCTTGACCAGCTTTTCAAGCCGATCGACATAATCGGCATGATGTGACAGCGGATGGAAGGAGTCCGGCACGCCGATGTGATTATACGTCCGGTTCGTGCCTTCCCCGATCATGATGTAGGAGGCCACACGCGTGAGATCGGCCTGATAGGCAACCGCGATCAGATCGAACAACAGCCGCACTTCCTTATCGATCGCCAGATCCTGCTCGGCAGGTATCTCAGGCGCCTTTACGCCCGGGAGATCGCGGTTTTGCGCAAGCTGAACGCGCCGTTCGATCTCTCGCACCGTGTCCAAATAGCCGTCGAGGAACACCTTGTCGCTCGGGCCCAGTTCCTGTTGCAGCGCCCGGGTGCGCTCGGTGATGAAATCAAGGATGCTCCGTTTCTGCTTGACGATGGCCACTCGCTCTTCCGCTGTGGCGCCTTCACCGAATAACATTGCGAAAACTTTGCGCGGGTTGGACTCCATCGGCAAAGGCGAGTTTGCATTCCGGTACGAAATCGTGGAGCTGTAGAGGCAGCCAAATCCGGCCTCACACGCGACCGCCTGGGTTTCACTCTCCGAGCAGACCTCCATCGACGGCAGCGCCGTCTCCTGACCGATGCGTCCGGCAATGATCTGGTCGATCGTCGGAGACATGCTGGGACCGGGCGCTTTGAGATCGGGCTTGACACCGCTGAGCCACGTCGCCGGGTTGAATTTGTGCACCGAGCCGAGGCTGGCCCTGTTCTCGAGATTGGCGAACGACGTCACGAGGTGCTTGTACTTCTCGAGCGGCTCGAGAATGGGGCTGAGTTTGAAATCCGCGCCGGCGCCGCTCGGGGTCCAGCGATCCATGTCCTTGCCATGCTTCGTGTTCCACATGACCGCGCCGTGGGGCATATAGAAGAAGCCCGCGCGCAGCTTCGGCTTGGCGGCGGTCTGCGCAAGCGCAGTGCCCGCTGGGATCATTGCATCGAGCAACGGCAGTCCGACGGCGACGCCCGCGCCCTTGAGCAACGTTCTGCGAGAAAGATGCTTCCTGGTCAGATACATGATCTTCACTCCTCCAGCGCCTGCATGCGGAATGCATTACTCGATACAATCCCTTTCACGAGCGACGAGAATCGGTAATTGTCCTTGGCCGCCGCGCGCACAATCGCCCGAACCTGCGGCATGTCCTGGGGGTCGATCTCCCGGCCGAGCGCGTACATCATGAGCTTCGTCGTCAGCGCCTGGACGAACCCGCCGGGGCGGAGCAGCAGGGAGCGGCGCAGGTCAGCCGGACCTTCGACTTCCGAGCCGTCCGGCATTGTCACCTTCGAATCGATGGGCGCATTAGCTTGCCAATCGAAATCGCGCCACTGCCCGGTGACGGTGAAGCGCTCCAGCGGCAGTCCATTGGGTTCGATCACACCGTGGCACATGTTGCACGTCGGATTCTTGCGATGCTCCTCGAGCATCTGACGAATGGTCTTCGGCGCGGCGCCCGGCGGTGTGCTCAGGTCCGTCACCACATTCGGTGGCGGCGGCGCCGGCGGCGTGCCGCGGAGTTTGTCGAGCACCCAGGCGCCGCGCACGACCGGCGAAGTCCGGTTGCCATACGACGTGTGCAATAGGACGGCGCCCTTGCCGAGGAGTCCATAGCGGTTCTCGTCCTTGAGGGTCACACGCCGGAACTGCGCGCCGTGCACATCTGCGATGCCGTAGTGTTTCGCCAGCCTTTCATTGAGGAAGGTGTAGTCGGCCGTTAACAGCTGCTCCACGTTCTTGTCTTCAAGCAGAATGCTCCGAAGGAAGAGGTCGATTTCGGTCGTGAAATCGTGGCGCAGCTCGGCGCTGAATTCGGGGAAGAGTTGCTTATCCCATTCGAATTTGTCGACCTCGAGGAGGTCGAGCCAGCGCATCGCGAAATCCGTCACCAGATTCTCGGCCTGCGGAGCAGCCAGCATACGCCGCACCTGGGCGTCCAGTACGCCGGGATTTCGCAGGGCGCCCGTGTTCGCGAGCTTGAGCAGTTCATCGTCCGGGGCTCGCTTCCACAAAAAGAAAGACAGACGCGAGGCCAGCTCGCGATCGCTCAGCGCATAGTATTTCGCGCCTTTCTTAGCCTTCGGCTGGGCGATTCCACGATAGAGAAAATCCGGGCTCACCAGAACCGCAGTCACCATCTGTTCGATCCCGGCTTCGAACCCGCCGGATCCTTCGCGCCCCGCCTCGTAGAACGCCATCAACCGGGAGACATCTTCCTTGGTGACGGGCCGGCGGAAGGCACGCCCTGCGAGATCTGTCGTGATGCGCTCGGCGCAGGCGCGCTCTTGCGCAGCGGTTTCGGGTTTACAGATGAAGAGTTTGTCCCGGCTGGCTGTGCGGGTCGGGCCTGCCCCCGCCTGCGGCCCCACGATTTGGACGGGCCCAATCAGGCGCGGCAGACGCAGATATCCCTTGAACGCAAACCCATCATACTGGGTGCCGCCCGCAATCAGGTCGTCGGTTGCCACTCGCGACCGCTCGATGAATGTCACGACGACTTCGTGCACACCGGCCGTCACCTGCACGGGGATATTGGCGAACCGCTGCATGAGCTTGGCTCCCGCCGGTGCACCGCCGCCCCGATCTACGAACTCGCGATCCTTTTCACCGCCGACCTTTTGCCGGAACACTTCCTTGCGATCGATCAGCACGACCACGTTGGTCTCGTTCTCGACCCCCCTTGGGTAGAGCCCGAAATCGAGATCAGAGATCGTGACGCGGTACTCCCCGTCCGCCGGGAACGCGTACTCGAACTTCGTGCCGCCCCGTGTACCGAGCGGCATGCCGTCCACATAGCCGTCCTGATCGCCGGTAGCGGGGGGAGGGAAAGAGGCTTTGACGAGTTCTGGCGCCGGTTTGCCGACTGCCATGCGCGAGACGACCCGCGCGACATTGACGTACTGCTCCAGGAACGTGGTTGACACCGTCAACGCCGCAGCGACGTTGGTGAAGCCTTCGACCGCGATGTCGGGCGGCAGGTACTGGGTAGGATCGATCTCCACAGCCAGGAGATCCTTCACGGCATTGGCATACTCGGTACGATTCAAGCGCTGCACGGGAACGCGGCCCGCAAGGTGCGTCTTGCTGCTTTCGTCGAGGGTGGTCTCGAGCCAGTGGATCAGCGCGTCGACTTCCTGCTGCGTGGGCTGGAGATTGCCGGGCGGCGGCATCTGGCGCCCGCGTAATTTGCGGATGGCTTTCTCGAAGATCTCGGGGTGCGCAGGCACCGAGTCTTCATTGAGCTCGCTGAGGAATAAATTGCCTGCTTTAACGCCGGGATTGTGGCAACCAAAGCAGTAGGTCTGAATGGTGGCCCACTGCGATTCGGGACGCTGCGCGACCTGGTTCTTGGGTTGGGAAAAGACCTTGGAGTCGGCTGCAACGATACCGGCGGCACAAGCAACACCGATAAGCCATCC